>Ga0335082_10008396_pt1 | contig 11220 bp, 12 predicted proteins | sample Lox_Sample_41_FD_206718 | JGI IMG/M metagenome (GOLD analysis project Ga0335082, IMG submission 206718) | Soil microbial communities from Loxahatchee National Wildlife Refuge, Florida, United States - Lox_Sample_4.1 | ecosystem: Environmental > Terrestrial > Soil > Wetlands | place: USA... | reverse complement strand
TCCGGGGTACTATTCGCGAGAATATCGAATTCGGAAAGCCCGGCGCCAGCGAGGATGAGATCGTCGCCGCCGCCAAAGCCGCCTATGCGCATGATTTCATTCTGACGTTTCCGCGCGGCTATGACACCCCGGTGGGCGAGCACGGTCTGCAACTGTCCGGAGGCCAGCGCCAACGGGTGGCCATCGCCCGCGCGCTCATAAAAAACGCGCCGATCATCTTGCTCGACGAAGCGACCGCTGCCCTTGATTCCGAATCGGAACTGCAAGTGCGCGAGGCCATGGAGCACCTCTGCCAAGGCCGCACGACCCTTGCAATTGCACACCGGCTGCATACCGTCTCGCATGCCGACTGTATCTATGTCGTTGAAGACGGCCGCGCCGTCGAGTCTGGCCGCCACGACGATCTCCTGCGGAAAAGCGGCCGCTATGCGTCGTTCTATCGCCTCCAGCTCAAGGAGCAGGAGACCCGCACCCCCATCGCCGCGGTCGCCACGTTATAGGCCACGCGGTTGACGGCACTGCAGCACACCTGATACGCACAGCCGTCTTTCGCCCGGTCGCCCCGTCGCGCAACCGGGCCACCCTCCCGCAACAACGAGTTCGAACGGCCAATTCATCATGACCGACAGCCGCTACGTCATTCCGCCCGCGCCACAAGCCGCTATCGCGGTCGCAGGCACCGACAAGATATTTCCGGTTCGCCGGATCTGGTGCGTCGGCCGCAACTACATCGAGCACATCCGTGAGATGGGGCAGGATGAGAGATTGCCGCCCTTCTATTTCGCCAAGCCGACAGATGCGATCGTGCCGGATGGTGGCACTGTGCCGTATCCGTCGCTGACCAAGGACATGCATCACGAGGTCGAGCTGGTGGTCGCGCTGAAAAGTGGTGGCCGCAACATTCCCGTCGTCAAGGCCAATGACTGCATCTTTGGCTATGCCGTCGGCATCGACCTAACCCGCCGTGACCTGCAAATCGCTTCGCGCGACTTGAAACGGCCATGGGAAATCGGAAAGGCCTTTGACCATTCAGCGCCGTGCGGCGCATTGGTCCCCGCCAGCAAGATCGGCCACCCGGTCAAGGGCAAGATCACGCTCAAATGCAACGGTAAGCTCCGCCAGGACGGCGATCTCAATCAGTTGATCTGGAACGTGCCGGAAATCATTTCCAATCTGTCGGAGATGGTTGCGTTGGAGCCCGGCGACATCATCATGACCGGCACACCTTCGGGCGTTGCGGCAACTGTTGCCGGCGACAAGCTCGAATGCGAGGTCGAGGGCGTCGGCAAGCTGACGGTGACCATCGGTCAACCGCTGAAATAGCGCTAAAGGCCCAGATAGGCCTGCCGGACACGATCATCGCCGAGGAGCTCGTCGCCTGAGCCCGAAAGGGTGATTCGGCCGTTCTCAAGCACGTAGGCCTGACTTGCAAGCTTGAGCGACACGGCGACGTTCTGCTCCACCAGCACGCACGTCAAGCCTTCCCGGTTGAGGTCGCGCACGCATCGGAGCACGCTTTGCACAATGGCCGGCGCCAGGCCGAGCGACGGCTCGTCGAACAGCACCAATTCCGGATCGCCCATCAGGCATCGGCCAATAGCGAGCATCTGTTGCTCGCCGCCTGACAGCGTCCCCGCAGCCTGTTGTCGGCGCTCGGCAAGGACCGGGAACAGCGCATAGATCTTTTGGAGGTTTTGTTCGCGCGAGCCGCGTGCGCGCGGCAACATGGCGCCCATCGCCAGATTTTCCGCAACCGACAGAGAAGGAAACACCTGGCGGCCCTCAGCAACCTGACCAATGCCGAGATCGCAAACCTTGTGACTCGGCCAACCCGCAATATCGAGACCGCGAAAAAAGACGTGACCGCGCGCCGGCCTGTGCATCCCGGCAATGGTTCGGATCAGCGACGTCTTGCCGGCGCCGTTAGCGCCCACAATGGCAACAATCGAGCCCTCCTCGATATCGAGCGAAACGCCATCAAGCGCACGTGCATCGCCGTGAAACACGTCGAGGCTGTCCACCTTTAGCATCATGCGCTTTTCTCTCCGCGCATGATTTTTCCCGAAATCCGGTATCCATCCCCGATCGGGGTCGAGGACGTGCTTTTCGTGATCATGCGTTGATGGCCTCCGCGCCGAGGTAACTGTCGATCACCGCACGATCGCGGACCACCTCTCCCGGCGTGCCTTGCGCGATGGCCGCGCCGTGATGCATCACCAGAACAGGTCCCGCGAGCGCCATGACGGCGCGCATGACATGCTCGATCAGCAGGATCGTGAGGCCGGTATCGCGGTTCAGCTCTTTCAGGATTGCAACGATGCGATCGGTCTCGGTCGGGCGCAGCCCCGCCATCACTTCATCGAGCAGCAGCAATTTCGGATCGGTGGCCAGCGCACGCGCCATTTCGAGCCGCTTGCGGTCCGGCAGCGTGAGCGCGGAGGCACGCTGGGCTCGCTTGTCATAGAGGTCAAGCCGGCGCAGCACGTCGTGCGCATGTGCGCGCGCCGCAACGATATCCTGACGGTGCAACAGTGCCCCGACGATGACGTTGTCCTCGACGGAAAGTGCCGGGAACGGCCGTACAATCTGGAAGGTACGACCGATCCCGCGCCGGCAAATCCGGTCTGGCGTGAGTCCGTCAATCCGCTCATTCGCAAAAGTGATGGTGCCGCTGTCCGGCGGAAACACGCCCGCAATCATGTTGAACAGCGTCGTCTTGCCGGCGCCATTCGGTCCGATCACCGCAAAAATGCTACCCTGTTCGATCTCGAAGCCGAGACGATCCACCGCGACCAGACCGCGGAAGCGCTTGCTGACGTCGTTGAGCGACAGAAGCGCAGTCATTTTTTGCGCTCCATCAGGCCGATGCGTTGGCTCAGCCACGGCCACACGCCTTCGGGCAGCGCCGTGACCACCAGCAGCAGGCAAATGCCGTAGAACACCTGTTTGGCGCCTGGCAGATCGACGCCGAGCGCGGCGAGTGCCGTGGTGAGCGTTTCCGCCAGGCCTGTCAACACAAACGCGCCGAGAATAGGCCCGAATAACGTGCCGACGCCGCCGACGATCGGCCCGAGAATGATTTCGATCGAGCGCAAGATGTGGAACACCTGCTCGGGAAATAAATTGTTGTAATAGAACGCATGGATCACGCCGGCGAACGATGTCATTGCGGCGGAGATCACCACAGCCAGCATCTTGTAGTGGAAGGTATCAATGCCGACAGAACGCGCGGCTTCCTCGTCCTCGCGGATTGCCCGCCAGAAATAACCAATGCGGCTTTGCAACAATGCGCGGCACAGAAGCAAGGCAAGCACGGTCGCCGCCAGCAGGATGTAGTAGAACATCACGGGGTGGCCGCGCAGTCGCCAGAGGTCGTTGTGCGTGTATTGCGCGACGGGTAGGAACAGGCCGCTCGAGCCTCCGGTCAACGCCAAATGATCCAGGCCAACACGCACGAATTCCGCAAATGCGATGGTGAGGATTGCAAAATAGACGCCGGCGACGCGGAAACGGAACGCCAGGAATCCAATAACGGCACCGATCAGCGCTGCGAGCGGCAATGCCGCCGCAAGGCCAAGCCACGGACCGATACCGAAATGCACGAACAGCGACGCCGTCGTGTAGGCGCCGATCCCGACGTAAAGCGCGTGGCCGAGTGACAACTGCCCGGCAAAACCCATCATGATGTTCCAGGCCTGACCGATATAGGCGAAGTACAGGATCAGGATCAGCACGGTGAGCAGGTAATCGCCGGCAAACAACGGCGCCAAAATCAGGACTGCCAGCAAAATCCCAAGCAAAGCCAAACCGTGGCGTGGAGCGCCATCCATCAGACGCTCGATCATGCAGCCCTCTTGCCCATGATGCCCTGCGGCCGGAACAACAACACCAGCACAAGGATCGCGAAAGCGAACATGCTTTTCGACGACGGAGAGAACAGCAGCCCCGCCATCGCTTCGGTGAACCCGATCAACACGCCGCCCAGCAATGCTCCCGGCATTGAGCCAAGACCGCCGGTGATGACGATGACGAAGGCGAGCAACGTATAGGCTGGCCCGGCCGACGGCGTGACATCGAAAATCAACAGCAGCATGCAGCCGGCGGCGCCGACGCATGCAGCACCGAGACCGAACGTGAGCGCGTAAAGATGCTTGACGTCGAGCCCCACCACCAGCGCACCCGTGTAATTGTCGGCGCAGGCACGGATTGCGGTGCCAAGCCGCGTATATTGGAAAAATGCGAATAACGAGCCTGCGACGGCTATTGCGGCGAGCGCCGCGTACAACTTGGTGGCATCAATGATCAGTCGGCCGAACTGGAAACTGTCATAGCCATAAGAGGTCTGCACGGCCCGTGCGTCAGGGCCGTAAACGATAAGCAGGCCGTTGACGATAATGATCGCGACAGCAACTAGCAGCAGGAACTGCATGTAGTCGGGCCGCGTAACAAACGGATTGATTAGCCGCGCCTGCAGCACATAGCCGAATGCGAACATGACTGCGGCAATCGGCACCATCATGACGAGCGGATCGAGGTGAAAGGCAGAAAAGAGCGTCACCGCGATGTACATGGCGACAGTCATCATTTCGCCGTGCGCGAAATTGACGACACGCACCACGCCGAAGATCACGGACAAGCCAAGCGCCATCAAACCGTAGACGAGACCGGTCAATATCCCGCCGATAGCGACATTGAGGTAGATATCTGCGGGCACAAGTTTTATCGCGTCAGGTGCGCTTGTCGTAAGGCTTGAGCGGCCATTCCGGCTTGCCGTTAGCCGCTTCTTTCGGCGCGACTGTTACGAGCTTACCCTCACGGTTTTGAATGCCACCACCGATGATCTTGTCGTTCTGTCCTTTGGCATCGAACTGGATGCCCGGCCCGATGCTGACATTGTCTTTAATATTGGTCGTGCGCACCGCATCCGCGAGCGCCTTCGGATCCGTTGAGCCGGCGCGCTTGTAGGCGTCGGCGGCGATTAGCAGCGCCTCGAAGGTATAGACGTGGTTGGTATTGAGATTTACGCCCGGGCTTGCCTTGGCGAGCGCGGCCTCGAGTTGTTTCGACATCTTCTTGTTCGGATCGTACCAGGGGGCAAAGCTCAGTGGCCCGTCGGACAGCTTGCCGAGCGTCTTGAGATACTGATCCTCGTACCAGCCGGGACCCATGCTCAGAATCGCCATCGGCGTCCAGCGTTGCTTGACCAACTCGCGCGTAAGCAGAATGGCATCGTTAAGCCGGCTGACCATCAGCAATGCGTCGGCGCCGGTCGCCTTGGCCTTCGATATTTCCACCGACAGATCGCGCGCCGCCGGATCATAGGCGATGGTCTCGACGATTTTGTACGGCATATCGAACTTCGGCATTACCGCGCCGATACCACCCTTCATTGCAGTACCAAAGGTGTCGTTAACGTGCATGAACACCGCCGTCTTCGGCGCGGCGCCGGTTGCCGCGAACACTTCCTTCTGATCAACAAAGGCGTCGCGCAGGATCATCGGCGCCGTCGGGAAATTACGGAAAACAAATTTGTAGCCCTGCTCAGTGATCGGCGGCGCGGCGGCAATATTGATAATGTAAGGAATGCCCTTCTGCTCGGCGACCTGGGCGATGGCCGAGGACTGACCGGAGTCGAAAGCGCCAACCAGAAGCTGCGCGCCCTCGCCGATCAGCTTCTCGGCCCGTGCACGGGCGACCTCAACGTTGGTTTCGGTATCGGCGTTCATGATCTGGAGCGCAGGCAGCCCGAGGTCCTTGAGAATCCCGGCCGCAATATCGACGCCGCGCTGGCAATCCTGGCCAATACCGGCCTGATAGCCGGATTTCGGCAATAGCACGCCGACTTTCAGGGCAGCCCCCTGCGCACGCACGATATTGAACGGGGCCGTCCCGGCGGCGACGCTTGCGCCCAATCCGGCGGTCACAGCGCGGCGCGTGACGGGCACGCGGTCAGAATGCGGTTTGTGGCTCATGGTATCCTCCCTGTCGGCTATTTGGCCATTGGCGGCATGATGCCGGATTTTCGCTCCGCTAAACAAGTCGTGACTAGGCCGCAAAAAGCCGCTCAACCGCTGCTGCGATGCGGAACAACCGATGGTCCTGGCCATTGCGCGCGATCAGCATGAGGCCGGTCGGCAGACCACCCTCGCGCGGGATGGGCACCGATATGGCGCAAAGATCGAAAAAATTCACGATCACCGTATTGCGCAACAGCATGGCGTTCTTTCGGGCAAAATCATCCGGCGCCGCCACTTCCTGCATGGTCGGCGCCACGATCGGGGTCGTCGGCATTGCGAGCACATCGAAATCGGCCAGCCGGGCGTCCATGGCACTGATGAGCCGGGCGCGTTCCCGCACCATGTCAATATAATCGGCGGCGCTGATATTGCGCGCGCGCTCGAGGCGCGCCCGCACGTTCGGGTCGATCGCATCAGCGCGGCGCGACAGAAGATCACGATGCACGGTGAACGCTTCGGCGGGCTGCACGCCGCCTTTGCTGTTGACTTGCGCCATGTCGCCCATAAGCGACAAAGTATCCTCTGAAATTCGGGCGCCGGCTTGCTTCAGCCGACCGATCGCGTCCGGGAAACGTTTTGCTACCGTCCCGTCGAGATTTTCCAGCGGCGCGCCTTGCACAACACCGATGCGAAGGCCCGAGAGCGGCGCCGGTTCGAGCGGAGCGAAGCTTTCGTCCGCCATCACCGCATCGGCTTTTGCACAAGCCTCAACCGAGCGCGCGATCGGTCCGATCGAGTCGATGCTGTACGACAACGGAAAGGCGCCGTCAGTCGGTATGCGCTGCCGGCTCGGTTTATAGCCGACGATTCCACAAAGAGCGCCGGGGATGCGGCACGAGCCACCGGTGTCAGTGCCAATCGCGATCTCGCACATACCGTCGGCGGCAGCCACGGCGGCGCCCGAGGAGGAGCCGCCGGGCACACGCTTGCGGTCGGCCGGATTGCCGGGCGTGCCAAAATGCGGGTTGGCTCCAACTCCGGAATACGCAAATTCGCTCATATTGGTCTTGGCGACAATCACAGCGCCACCCGCACGCAGGCGCCGTACCACCGGCGCATCAATCGCAGCGGGTTTCGCTTCGCCGGCCAGGGCCTTGGATCCCGCGCGGGTGACTTCGCCGGCGACGTCGAAGAGGTCCTTGATGGTCATGATCGTGCCATCGAGAGCGCCGAGTGAAATGCCGGCTTTGGCGCGCGCATCGGCCGCTTCGGCGGCGGCCTTTGCCTGCTCGCGATAAACGGTAAGGCAGGCTCGCGCCCCCTCGCCTTTCGGGTCATCGATGCGGGCGAGCGCAGCTTCGAGCCGCTCGCGAGCGGAAATTGTTTTCATCTGCAATCCTGATCGCTACGGCTGAGCGCCGTAATCATGCATAGCCTGTGTCGCCGGGTTTTGCACGATCACCCGCAGTTCTTCGTCCGCCGCGACGTGTAGCGCGTTGGGAATTTATTCAGAAAATGACTGCCGCAATTTATCCTCAGAATTATCAACAAGCTTTCGCGCAGGGTTGCCACCCCGCGTGGCCGGCGTAGGCTTCCCCCAGGTCATCCATCTTCGGCTCTGCCGGACACGGATGGCCGCCATGGCCGAACGGGCGTGGGACGTGGGTGCTGCTTGCAGCACTTGTGGTCCATGGTTGCCGGTCCTGGCTCTCAGTAACTGGTACCGGCGCTGAGCTCACGCTCGCGCTGGAAATGGATCCGAGAGCTTGTAACGGGTGGGCGACGGTCCGCCCGTTATGGCTTTTGGAGACCTTTTGGCGTTGGCCCCCTGTTACAGGCTGGCGCCGTCGAATTTTTTCACCTCGAACTGTTCCACGTCGACGCCATCAAGGCAACGCACGTTGAGCATCACCATGTCCCTGCCGCCTGGCCCCTTGCCATAGGCGTAGGACTCAATGCCGCAAGTCTTGCAGAATGGGTGATGAATCGTGCGCTTATTGAATTGGTAGTCCGTCATCTCGTTCTCGCCAGAGAGCAGCTTGAAGTCGGACATCGCAACGGCGGAGAGCAGCGGCCCCAACTTGCGGCAGCGCGAGCAGTTGCACGTGATCACCGTTCCGATGTCGGCCTGCGCTTCATAGCGGACCTTTCCGCACTGGCAGCCGCCGGTATAGGCCTTTTTCATCGTCCGCTCCTGTGAGCACAATCGTTGCGCAAGATCACTACCAAGTTACGTCGAAACCGAGCCTGCGTGAAATCAGTTTAGTTTGCGCACAATCGGAAATCTCCAGATCGAGGCGTCGCCGCGTGGCATCAATGCCAAACGGACGGTCTGTCGCGCCGGTATTTGCCATTGTGAGATGCCTCCGAGCCGACGACTTGACCGCCCGGTGCCCTACCTAGTTTAACCTGACGGAACGGGAAAGGGAGTTTTTATGTCGGACCAGAAGACGGGGCTCGTGATCACTGCCCACCCAGGCGATTTCGTCTGGCGCGCGGGTGGCGCCATCGCGCTGCATGCCAGGCGCGGCTACAAGATGAAGATCGTCTGCATGTCCTTTGGCGAACGCGGCGAAAGCCAGTTTGCCTGGAAGGAACCTGGCGCAACGCTGGCGGGCGTGAAGGCGGGTCGCAAGGACGAAGCTGAGCGTGCCGCCGCCCTGCTCGGCGCCGAGATCGAATTTTTCGATTGCGGCGACTATCCGCTCAAGCTCAACGAACAGCATTTCGACCGCATGGTCGATATCTACCGTGAGCTCAACCCGTCCTTCGTGCTCACCCATGCGCTCGAGGATCCGTACAATTTCGATCACCCGAATGCCGCGCATTTCGCGCAGGAAACCCGCGTCGTGGCCCAGGCAATGGGTCACAAGCCCGGCGTCAAATATAAATATTCCGCACCTCCGGTGTTCCTGTTCGAGCCGCACCAGCCGGAAATGTGCAACTACAAGCCCAATCTTATTTTGAAGATCGATGAGGTGTGGGAGACCAAATACAAGGCTTTCCAGATTCTCGCTGCGCAAAAGCACCTGTGGGCCTACTACGAGCGGGTCGCACTCAACCGCGGCATTCAAGGCAGCCGTAATACCGGGGTGCCGATGACATATGGCGAGGCCTACCAACGCCTGTTCCCGACTGTCGAGGAGATCCTGAAATGAAGCCCGTCGTCGTCCGCAACATCAAACGTGCTGACAGCAACGCCATCGGCACACTCGGCGCTGTCGGCGTCTCCACCGCCCATGAAGCGCTGGGACGCTCGGGCCTGATGAAGCCGTACATGCGGCCAATCTGGGCAGGCGCGCAGATCGCGGGCCCCGCCGTCACCGTGCTGGCACAACCGGGCGACAACTGGATGATTCATGTCGCCGTCGAGCAATGCCAGAAAGGTGACGTGCTGGTAGTCGGCTGCACGACCGACAATACCGACGGCATGTTTGGCGAATTGCTGGCGACCGCGCTGGTCGCACGCGGCGTGATTGGCCTCATCATTGATGCCGGGTGCCGCGACGTGCGGCCGCTTTCGGAGATGCGCTTCCCGGTATGGTCGAAGGCGATCTCCGCCAAAGGCACGGTGAAAGCGACGCTCGGCGCGGTCAATTTGCCCGTTGTGTGCGCCGGTGTGAACGTCGAGCCCGGCGACGTGATCGTCGCCGACGATGACGGTGTCGTGGTGATTCCCAAAAAGCTCGCGGTCGAAACAGCGCAAAAAGCGCAGAAGCGCAAAGACGACGAAGATGGCAAACGCAAGCAATTGGAAGCTGGCACTTTGAGTCTCGACATGTACAAGATGCGTGAGCCGCTCGCGAAAGCAGGGCTGATCTACGTAGACCATTCAGAGGACATTTAATTGCCGACGCACCTTTGCGGGCGTTGAGCTGAACAAATGCTCATCTCGCTGTCGCGTCAGCACGATTTAAGTCGCATAAGCCCAATCGAAAACGTTGCGAACGTGACGCAACAAATGTTGACTATGCCTATGGCGATTGCGCTTGTCGTCAAGCGGTCCGGATTTTCTGATATTTCGCGCGCGCAGTCGAAGAACGTTTTAACGCGGTGACGTTACCGTGGCGTTGTGTGCAGCCACAGGGAGTAAGAACAATGCCTAACGTGTTTGCGTTTCTGGATGATGAGTCGGGCGATACGGCGATCGAGTACGGCCTGGTCGCAGCCGGCGTTTCGGCAGCTGCGATCGCAGCTGTCAATTCGATCGGCGGCACCTTCAATGAGAAGATGGTCTTCATCTCGAGCAAGTTCGGCATCTGACCCCACGTCGACTGAACGGAAGGAGCCGCCGGCAACGGCGGCTCCTTTCTTTTGGAGGCACCCAGGCAATGCGACGGAGCAGCTCGGGGATTGTCGGCAACGCGGGAAGAACGGCCGCTGGCGAGGGGGATAGGCGTCGGCCCGGTATCCGCATACGAAAAGGCCCTTTTTGATCCCCAGCGAACATCCTTGCGCGAAGACAAGGTCAGGACGTTCCATGAAACTTTCAGAACTCTTACGTGCGTGGATAACAGCCCGTTAATGACACGACGGCCCGGCGCAGCCGGATCGCGGCGCCGCCGATATCCGGACGACGCAAATTCAATAGAAAGGCCGATATTTGCTGTGCCAAATGACGGACGACAGGATTCCAGCGTCCAAAATTTTCATAAAAATTGAATCAATTTCATCGACACTTTGCGACCACCGCCGAAGCTTCTTTTTAACGGGCCGACGGTACGTTGCTGCCGTCATCCATCTGGATGGCGTCTGCAGATTGAGTTTAGCCACATGGAGGATGCGTGATGTCTAAGGTTTTTGCGTTTCTGAAGGACGAGTCCGGCGCGACCGCGATCGAATATGGTCTCATCGCCGCTGGCATTTCGGTCGTTATTATCGCGACCGTTAACGCGGTCGGTTCGAGCCTGAACGCCAAGTTCCAGTACATCTCGGACCAGCTGAAGTAATCGCGACTCGTCGGTTGGATTGGTTGAAGCCGCCGGCGACGGTGGCTTCTTCCTTTTTTTACGCATAGCGTTACGGCCCGCGTACCCGGCTCCGTCAAAAAGCTGCTGTCATCGCGGCCGGGCGGAACCTCAACGCCGCCATGATGCCAAGCACAAGGAAGGCGGCCAGAGCCACGCCTTGGGCAATCAGGAACGGCGGCTCGGACTGTGTCGGCGCCAGCGCATGCAAGGCCGGTACTTTCTCGAACGACTGCACGATCAGCACGAACACGTTGAACCAGAGCGCGGTAACGGCGGTGGCAACATAAATCCAG
>Ga0335082_10008395_pt1 | contig 11220 bp, 7 predicted proteins | sample Lox_Sample_41_FD_206718 | JGI IMG/M metagenome (GOLD analysis project Ga0335082, IMG submission 206718) | Soil microbial communities from Loxahatchee National Wildlife Refuge, Florida, United States - Lox_Sample_4.1 | ecosystem: Environmental > Terrestrial > Soil > Wetlands | place: USA: Florida... | reverse complement strand
ATCGGGCAAGTCGCGCCAGCCGCGGTAATGGTAGTCGCCATTCGTGAGGTGGATGGGACGCAGGCGGTCGGGCCGGGCGGTGTTGATGTCAGCTCCGCGGGAGAGCAGGTAGTCGATGATATCGATCTGACGCGTCATCACGGCCCAATGGATGGGCTGGTTGCCGCGTTCGTCGGCGGCATGAACCAGTTCGGGACGCTTTTCGACCAAGGCGCGAACTTTGGCGGCGTCGCGGGCTTTGATCGCTTCAGCAATGTCAGCGCCCTCAGGGACGATTTTGTAACGTTCTTTCAGTTTTGATTCGAAGAGGGCGACGAGGTCGGTGTATCCGCGGTCGCGTGCGATGCCGATGAGGGAATCGCCCGCTTCGTCGGCGGAGTCGGCTCCATGCTCGAGCAGGAAGTCCACGATGTGCCGGTGATTCTCTCGCACGGCGAAGCGGACCGGCTTGAAGTATTCGAATTCGCAATCGACGAGCTGCGGGTCGCGTGCTACAAGCGTCCTGACGGTATCGAGATCGCCGGCGATGCACGCAGAGATCATTGCCCAGACATCGACACCGCGACCACGCGACCAAGGCTGGTATTCTTCACTGCGGAGCGATTCCGGCTGGAGCATCCAAGCGATCTTTGCCGCGTGCCGGTTGGACATGCGAAGGTTCAGTCGCGAGCGCGAACCCGGAGCAGCCGCTCGCGGCGGGCGTCAGGCAGTTCGGCTTCGATATTCGGGGTAATGAGCCCCGCCTCGTCCATATCTTTCAAATGAGCTTCGTCCTTGGCGCGGAAGCTCGTGAGTTTCATTCGGACAAGATCGGCGAGGGGGACCGAACGGCTCCACGGCGTTCGCGATCGCGTCGATATCCTGCCGGCGCACGATGATGTCGATGTCTTTCGTGAGCCGTCCCGCGTCCGGTTCGGATTCTTCCACGTAGAGGTAAGCCGCCAAATCACCCACTACCCGGTATTCAAGGCCAGCCGCGGAAAACGCCCGCTCGATCAAACGGGCGAGGTCAAAAAGATCCTCTACCCGTTTCTCGAAAAAGGTGTTGACGAAGGAAGCCATGGCCAACCTTCTCAGACCATTGTATTCAGCTCAGGCGCGGGTTTTTCTTTTCGGGGTCGATGCCGAGGTCGTAGTAGGCCTGTCGGGCGCGATGCGGATCGAACTGGCCCCAGCGGGCGAGTTGCGCGAGCGCCGCGGTGGTGATGGATTCGGCGTCCACTTCGAAGAAGCGGCGCAGGTTCGAACGGCTGTCGCTTCGGCCGAAGCCGTCGGTGCCGAGCGCGGTCAGACGGCCCTGGAGCCATGGCGCGAGTTGATCGGCGAGCACCTTGAGATAATCGCTGGCGGCGACGATCGGGCCTTGCGTGCCTTCCATGCGCTGCTGTACGAACGGCTTGCGGGGCGCCTCCTCTGGGTGGAGGCGGTTCCAGCGGTCGCAATCCTGCGCGTCGCGCCGGAGCTGGTTGTAGCTGGTCACGCTCCAGACGTCAGCCGGAATCTGAAACTTCTCCCAGAGGATCTTCTGGGCGCGCAGGGCTTCGTTCAGCATCGAAGCGCTGCCCCAGAGCTGCACCTTGGCCGGACCGTTCTCCGTGGCGGCGACCCGATAGATGCCGCGCAGGATGCCTTGGTGGACCTCGGGACCTTCCGGTATGGTCGGCTGGGGATAGTTCTCGTTGCCGACGGTGAGGTAGTAGAAGACGTCTTCGTTCTCGCCGTACATGCGGCGCAGACCGTCCTGCACGATCACGGCGAGCTCGTAGGCGTAGGCTGCATCGTAGCTGATGCAATTGGGAACGGTGGAGGCGTGGACGTGGCTGTGCCCGTCTTCGTGCTGCAGGCCTTCGCCATTGAGCGTAGTGCGTCCGGCCGTGGCGCCCACCATGAAGCCGCGGCCGCGTGAATCGCCGTGGGCCCAGATCTGGTCGCCGATGCGCTGGAATCCGAACATCGAGTAGTAGATGAAGAAGGGGATCATCGGCAGGCCGTAGTTGGCGTGCGCGGTGCCTGCCGCCGAGAAGCTGGCCATGGAGCCGGCTTCCGTGATGCCTTCTTCGAGAATCTGACCGTCTTGTGCTTCCTTGTAGTAGAGGAACTGCTCGCTATCGACGGGCTTGTAGAGCTGGCCGTGCGGCGCGTAGATGGAGATCTGCCGGAAGAGCGACTCCATGCCGAAAGTCCGCGCCTCGTCGGGAATGACCGGAACGATGTGCTTGCCGAGTTCCTTGTTCTTGAGCAGCGCTTTGACGATGGCGACGAGTGCCATGGTGGTTGACACCGGCCGGCCCTGAGAGCCGTTGAGCGATTCGGCGAATTGATCGAGATCGGGAATGGGTAACCGGCTCTTGACCGGATGGCGCGAGGGAAGGTAGCCACCGAGCGCCTTGCGCCGATCCTTTATGTACTGGATTTCCGGGCTATTGTCGGGGGGCCGGTAGAAGGAGACCGTGGTGACGGTCTCGTCCGGGATGGGAACGTCGAAGCGCTGCTTGAGCTTCAGAAGTTCCTGCTCGTTCATCTTCTTCTGCTGGTGCGTCGTGTTGCGGCCTTCACCGGCTTCGCCCATACCGTAGCCTTTGACGGTCTTCGCGAGGATCACGGTCGGCTGGCCGGTGTGCTCTACGGCCCGTAAATAGGCGTTGTAGACCTTGACCGGGTCGTGGCCGCCGCGAGGCAGGCGGGCGAGGTTCTCGTCGGTCATGTCGGCGACGAGTTCGAGAAGTTCCGGGTACTTGCCGAAAAACTCCTGCCTGACGTAGGCACCCCCGCGCGCCTTGAAGTTCTGATATTCGCCATCCACACATTCGTGCATGCGGCGAATCAGGAGTCCGGACTTGTCCTTGGCGAGCAGACGGTCCCATTCCGAGCCCCATAGCAGCTTGATCACGTTCCAGCCCGAGCCGCGGAACACGCCTTCGAGCTCCTGAATCACGTTGGAGTTGCCCCGGACCGGGCCGTCCAGCCGCTGCAGGTTGCAGTTGACGACGAAGATGAGATTGTCGAGACTCTCGCCGGAAGCGATGCGGAGAGCGCCGAGGGATTCAGGCTCGTCCGTTTCACCGTCACCCAGGAACGCCCAGACCTTACGGTCGGTCTTCTTGAGCAGGCCGCGGTTTTCGAGGTAGCGCATGAAGCGCGCCTGGTAGATCGAATTGATGGGCCCCAGGCCCATGGAGACCGTCGGGAACTGCCAGAAATCGGGCATCAGCCAGGGGTGAGGATAGGAGCTCAGGCCAGGATGCTCGCGCAACTCGTGCCGGAAATTCTTGAGGTGGTCTTCGCTGAGGCGGCCTTCCAGGAAGGCGCGGGAGTACATGCCGGGGCTGGCATGTCCTTGGAAGTAGATGAGGTCGCCCGGCTGGTCGTCGATCTTGGCCCGGAAGAAATGGTTCATGCCGACTTCGACCAGGGTGGCCGAGCTGGCAAAGGTCGAGATGTGGCCGCCGATACCGTCGTCGTACTTGTTGGCGCGAACGACCATGGCTACGGCGTTCCAGCGCACGAGGCTCTTGATGCGGCGTTCGAGGGCGCGATCTCCGGGGTAGGGAACTTCTTCTTCGGGCGGGATGGTGTTTAGGTAGGGGGTGGTTGGCGAGAGTGCGGCGGCTACGCCCAGGGAGGCGGCGCGGTGGGAGAGGCGTTCCAGCAGGTAGCGCGCGCGGTCGGGACCGCCCTCGTCGATCACCTGGTCGAGTGACTCGAGCCACTCCTGCGTTTCGACAGGATTCAGGTCTTCCGGCTTTTCAACTCGGTTTCGCAACATGATGGGGGAACCCAGAATTCAACTAAAGTTTAGCGTTTCAAGCGTTTCGGAGGCAAACGCTCATGGGGAGGAGGTGGCGGCGGAGTAGTGGAGCCAATTACTCTCCTCACCCATAAGATGCAGCCCGTTGCGAAGCGATGCGGCTAAGTATTCGGCGAGCGCCGGATCGATCGCGCGAACGGCGGCCAGGGTCCTGAGGATCTGGGAACGGCGCTCCGGGCGGCTGGTGGTCGTCCAGGCCCTGCGGCCGGCGTGTTGATAGTCGCGCAGACGCTGTTCGAGCCAGGGGAACACAAGGCGAAAAGCCTGGGACCGGGCAATTCCCGCGTGGCGGAGGCTTTCCACGGTCGCCTCGGCAAGCGGTGGGAAAAGGGCATCGACCGCGGTAAGCGCGGCCACCAGATGGGACTTCGCCTTGGCCTTGTTATCCAGGCGGAGCAGGGTGACCTGCGAACCGCGGCACAGACGTCGAAGGGTCTGAACGGCAAGACGCGCTCCTTCAACGGCGATGGCCTGGCGACCGGGTCCAGGGAGAAGGCAGAAGGACGCGACGGCGGCGCCGCGTAATTCCCAGGACGCTAGAGCGCTGGAATCCCGAACATCGTCGAACAGGAGGAGCACGCGGCCCTGCCAGCGCGTGGAGGCGCGATCGAGGAGAGCGAGCGGGATATCGAGGTCCGACTCCGGTGCGTGCACGATGAAAACGCGGGTATCGCGGAGTTGCTCCGGACTTCGCACGGGGTAGCCGGCTTTCAACGCGCGGCAGAACCGGGTTGCGAGTCCCGGTGTGGCAGCCAGGACCGGACCGATGTGAGCCGCTAACAGCGGCAGGGCCCGCAGTGGAGACTCACTGATCCTCCCCGCGGCGATCAGTGACGAGAGCGTCCGTCCCGTCATATGGTTGCGGCGCTTGCAGCGTTTTGATCCGGTCGCGGAAGCGAATTGCTTCCTCGAACCGGAAGGCTTGCGCGGCCTCCTTCATCTTCGTTGTCAATTCCGCGACAAGGCGTTCACGTTCCTCCGGTGTAAGCGTCGCAGTTTCGACTTCTTCCTCCTCAAGTGGGACCGTGACATAGTCGCCCTCCGCAATGGCGACGAGGCTCATGTCAATCGGCTTCATGATGGTTTGCGGCGTAATGTTGTTTTCGCGATTGTACTCAAGCTGAATCGTCCGGCGCCGGTTGGTTTCATCGATGGCGCGGCGCATGCTGTCCGTCATTACGTCTGCGTAGAGGATCGCTCTTCCATTCACATTTCGCGCGGCGCGGCCCATGGTTTGCACCAGCGAGCCAGTGGAGCGGAGAAAGCCTTCCTTGTCGGCGTCGAGCACCGCGACGAGGGAGACCTCCGGCAGGTCGAGCCCTTCGCGAAGCAGATTTACGCCAATCAACACGTCGATCACGCCTTTGCGGAGATCCCGCAGGATCTTGACGCGATCGAGCGTCGATACTTCCGAGTGCATGTATTCGCAGCGGACGCCGAGTTCGCGATAGTAGCTGGTGAGGTCCTCGGCCATGCGCTTGGTGAGGGTCGTGATCAGCACGCGCTCGCGCTGCTCCATGCGTTTTCGGATTTCGTTCAGCAGGTCATCAACCTGGCCCTTGATGGGCCGGACCTCTACGCCCGGGTCGACCAGGCCTGTCGGACGAATGATTTGTTCGACGATGATTCCACTGGATTTGGTGAGTTCGTACGCGGCCGGCGTTGCTGAAACGTAGACAAGCTGGTGGACGCGGTTCTGGAATTCCTCAAACGTGAGGGGGCGATTGTCCAGTGCGCTGGGCAGGCGGAAACCATAGGCGACCAGGTTCTCCTTGCGCGAACGGTCGCCATGGTACATGCCCTGGAGCTGCGGGACGGTCTGATGGCTCTCGTCGATGAATAACAACGAATCGGAAGGCAGGTAATCGAGCAGCGTGGGCGGCGGCTCGCCGGGCAGGCGGCTGGTGAAATGGCGGCTGTAGTTTTCAATGCCGTGGCAATAGCCCACGCGCCGCATCATTTCGAGGTCGAATTGCGTTCGCTGCCACAAACGTTGGGCCTCGACGAGCTTTCCCTGCTTTTCCAACTCCCCGTGCCACCATTCCAGTTCGAGCTGGATGCTTTGGATGGCCTGCTCGCGCGTGTCGTTGGTCATCACATAGTGCGTCTTCGGGTAGATGGGCAGGCGAAGGTACGTCTGCTTGACTTGTCCCGTAAGCGGGTCCACCTGGCTGAGGTTCTCGATCTCGTCGCCGAAGAGCTCGACGCGGAAGGCCAGGTCGTCGTAGGTGGGCCAGATTTCGATGACGTCGCCGCGCACGCGAAACGACCCGCGGCGGAAATCGAGCTCCGCGCGGTCGTAGAGGATTTCCACCAGGCGCCGCGTGATCTGCTCCCGCGAGGCGCGGTGGCCTTTCTCGAGCATCAGCAGCATGCCGTAGTAGGCCTCGGGAGAGCCGAGACCATAGATGCAGCTCACGCTGGCGACGATGACGCAGTCGCGCCGCTCGAAGAGCGAGCGGGTGGCGGAAAGCCGCAGCTTGTCGAGTTCTTCGTTGATGGTGGCTTCTTTCTCGATGTAGGTGTCGCTCGAAGCGACATAGGCTTCCGGTTGGTAGTAGTCGTAGTAGCTGACGAAGTATTCGACCGCGTTGTTCGGGAAAAACGTCTTGAACTCCTGGTAGAGCTGCGCAGCGAGAATCTTGTTGTGGGCGAGGACGAGCGCGGGCCGCCCGGTCTGCTCGACGACTTTCGCCATGGTGAAGGTCTTGCCGGAGCCGGTGACCCCGAGCAGGACCTGATGCATTTCTCCGTCGCGTACACCGCGAACGAGCTGATCAATCGCCTGCTGCTGGTCGCCGCGAGGCTGGTAGTCGACTCCGATGCGGTACGCCACAATTCTATTTTCGGCGTTCGCTGACCGCGTTGTATTCGCACCCGATGATGACGATCACGGCGACAAGGTACATCCAGACCAGGAGCGCGATCACCGTGCCGATGGATCCGTAGAGCACGTTGTAGTTCGCAATGTGGCTGACGTACCAGGCGAAGCCGAGGGTGACGAGCAGCCAGAGGGCCGTGGCCAGAATCGCGCCGTTCCAGACAGTGCGCAATCGCCGCCGGGGGGAAGGGCCATAGGCGTACAGCAGCGCCGTGACCAGGACCGTCACCGCGAAGGAAAAGATGCTGCGAACCACGCGGCTTATCTGATGGACCCCACTTGTGACCGATTGATCGGCTTTCAATACGCCCAGAAAATGAAGGACCGAGTCTTCCACCTTGTCGCCGAAGATGAGGACGGAGGACGCCGCCACGACAGGAAGCACCGAGATGAAGACCAGCGCCATGGCGACCAGCCGCTTGTGGACGGCACCTCGTCTGTCGGGGGTGAGGTATGCGGCTTGAAAGCCGTCGAGAAGGCTGATCATAACGCCTGAAGCAGCCCAAACGGCGAGTAATCCGGCGGCGACAGGCAGGCTGGCGGGCCGCGCACCGCGTTCGGTCATCGCGTAGCGCAACAGTTCCTGCGTGCCGGGAGGCGTGACGCTCGAGAGGAAATTCGCGATTTTGCGGGAAACAGCTTCGGCGTTCGCCTGAACTAGAAACGTTGTGAGAGTGGTAAGGACCGGGAAGAAAGAGAGCAGGGCCGAATAGGCGGCACCTTTCGCGTAGCCCAGGCCGCCGTCGTTATAGACGGCCCAAACGGCACGGCGAAGGCGGCCGAGGAAGCGCTTCACCCAGTCCTCCGTGCTGCCGCGAAAGCAAGCGCGGCAACCGCGATCAGCGAGATTGCGGTCAGCACGCGCCCGCGTTTGTTTTCTTCGGGGAGCTCAAAGCGCAATTCGAGACTCTGCTCACCGGGAGGGACATCGATGCGCATGAACTGGAGCGGAGCTTCGCGGATCGGGATCTGCCTGCCGTTCGAGTAGGCATGCCAGGAGGGATCGAACGTCTCCTGAACGACGAGCGACTGGCCCGCCTCCGCGCGCAACTTCATCTGAATCAATTCCGGTTGTTGGTGGCGATAGTCGACGGGAGAGTCGGGGCCCTCCTCGAGGACGGCGGCGTAGTGCTTTACCCACTCGTTGTCCCCGGGCCATTCCACGTGGGGAAGAGCATCGAGCCGGGCGGCATCGACAACGCGGGCCCGTCCGGCAAAGCGGTGCGGAATGACGAAGACACGATCGCCGTGACCGCTGTCATAAATCACTTGCAGCAGGGAGTCGAATTTGCGGGGGTGAACGAAGTCGCGATATACGTTCTGGCTGCCGTCGTCATGGACGATGACGGCATCGGTTCCCATCGCGCGCATCCAGCCGACCGCAACAGTCGGGTCGGCGTTCTCACGCGACTGATACATGGCCGCCGAAGTGTACTGGTTCAACATGCCCTGTTCAGAGCCGCCGCCCAGCATCGGTCCGTCCGACCATGCGTTGTACCAGAAACGAAGACTACCGACGGCGAGGACGCGCTGGCCGGGTAAGTTCTGGTGCAGCCACTCGGAAAGATGGTACTCCATGCGGCCAGTGACGTCGCCGCGAGGGTAGATTTCCCAGGCGTGGCGGACGTAATGGCGTGCGGGCCAAAGCGCGATGACCGCCAGAATGATGAGCCAACGCCGCTGCAGGCGCAGATGTTCGAGAACGAGAACAACCAGCAGGATAAAGCAGAGGTCGAATTCGGGAATCAGCCGCCCGGGTTCGCCGATCACGCGAAAATTGAAGTATTGGTTGCCGAGAACGTTGACGGTGAAGATGACACCGGATGTGATGACGAAGACCGGCCAGGCGCGCGCCCGGTTGCATTTGGCCCAGCGCCAGGTAAGTATTGCCAGCGCGACGACAACGGCCAGAGCTACCCAGCGCGACCATGCGTTGCCTGGGCGGGAAACGTGACGCATGTTGAGCAGGGTGATGCTGATGTAGGACGGCACCAGCCAGAACGCGGTCAGGCCGTATGTGATAGCGCCAACCGCGGCTGCGCGAAGCCAGATCCAGTGATCTTTTTCGGTGATCCATAGCGCCCAGGCGAGGCAGGGGAAAAGCAGCACAAGCGAGGTGGCGCCATAAAAATTGTTCGATACCACGAGCGCACTGGCAAGGCCGGCGAGCGCCAGCCAACCTGGGCGGCCGCGGCGCAGCCCCAGCCACGCGCATCCCAGGGCTATGGGGATCAAGGCGAACGCCGTCATGTGCGGGCCTTCGCCATAGCGCACCAGAACGTTGAGCCGCTGCGGGGGGTAATGCAGCACGCCCGCATCCAAATAGATGTCTTTGAAAAAAAGGAAGCAGGGGGAAAGCAACGCGGAGGCCGCCGCGGCGACGACCGCCCAACGCCGCGCTCCGCTGCCCATCCTCACCAGGAAGTACACGCCCATGATGCCGAGACTGTAAAAGAAGGCGGTGTAGATGTGATACGCCCGCGCCGTCGTCATGTTGGGATAGAGCGCGATGAGCGCTGTCCCGTAGCGCAAGGCGGGCGGATAAATGTAATCCCATCGCGTCCCGCAGTACCAATCCGGCTGCCAGAGGGGGCGAAGGCCGTGATCGCGCAGAAATCGGGCGTCGGAGATGAAGATACTCTCGATCGATCCCCAATTGTCGAGATACTTCACTCGCCAGAGGGGACCGATGAGCAGGGCGGCGCCGAAAAACAGCAGCAGGCAATCCAACGCCCAGGTGCGCCAAAGCTGGCGGGGCGGCTCAATCATTCGACGCTAGCTTCCCATATCTTGGAAGCGCCCTGCTGAAGGTGGAAATTACCCTGCCGCCTTCGATAAAGTAAAAGTTCCCGCAGAAAAAGCCTCGCGTGGGCATCACGGCATTACAAGTGCATCCGCATGCATATATTTGAGTTGACGCGCACCCTGGTGGATATCGAGTCCATCACCGGGAACGAGAAAGCGGTCGGCGATTTTCTCGTGAACCGGTTGGAGCCGCTGGCGCGCGCACACAATGGCACAGTCGAGCGCATTGAAGTGGAACCGGACCGGTTCAACGTCCTGGCCTGCTTCGGAACGCCCGTGGTGACGCTGTCGACGCACTTGGACACGGTTCCTCCGTTTTTTGCGTCGAGTGAAGATGACCAATACATTTGGGGCCGCGGAGCGTGCGACGTAAAAGGAATTATCGCCACGATGATCGGCGCGGCAGAGAGGCTGCTGCCCGCGAGTGTACGCGGCTTCGGACTGCTATTTGTCGTGGGAGAAGAGCGTAACAGCGCGGGTGCGTACCACATGTCGGGCATCCGCCGGGGCTCGCGCTATTTGATCAACGGTGAGCCGACCGAGAACAAACTGGCCCTCGGCAGCAAGGGCGCGCTGCGATACGAGATTCACGCCAAAGGCCGCATGGCGCATTCGGCGTACCCGGAGCTCGGTGAGTCTGCAATCGAGAAACTGCTCGACGTTTTGCAGAAAGCACGCCGCATCGAGATGCCGTCTGATCCGGTGTTGGGCCGCTCGACGATGAATATCGGCACGATTACGGGCGGGCGCGCGCCGAACGTGATTCCCGACGAGGCGATGGCATCGGTCATGTTCCGCCTGGTGGGCGATCCGTCGAGCCTGCGCGCCGCCATCTCGAAAGCGGCCGATGGCCTTGCCGAGGCGAACGAGATCCTGTGCATTCCGGCCGTCCGTTTGGGGACGCTGCCGGGCTTCGAAACAACCGTGGTGTCTTACACCACTGACATTCCCGCCTTTGGCGGAGCGTGGGGAACGCCCTACCTGCTCGGCCCGGGCACGATCCACGTGGCGCATACCAGCGGCGAGCGCGTGGAGAAAGATCAATTGCTGGCGGCTGTGGGACTGTACGAAAACCTGGTCCGGCGGTTGTTGACAGCGTGAAGAGAGAGCAATGAAGAAGATCCCCGTAGGCATCCTCGGCGCCACCGGCATGGTGGGGCAGCATTTCGTCCGTTTCCTCGAAGGCCATCCCTGGTTTGAATTGACCTGGGTGGGCGCGAGCGACCGTTCGGCCGGCAAGCCGTATCCGGAGGCCACTCGCTGGCGCCTGGACGGCGCCATGCCCGAAACCGCGACGAACCTGACCGTGTCGGATTGCAAGCCGGATAAGAGCGCGCCGCAGATCATGTTCTCGGCGATGGATGCTAGTGTTGCCACCGAGATCGAACGCGCGTTTGCCGAAGCCGGCCACTTCGTTGTTTCCAACTCGAAGAACCACCGGATGGAGCATGATGTGCCGCTGCTGGTTCCGGAGATCAATGCCGACCACCTGAAACTGCTGGACGCCCAGAAGAAGCGCGGCTGGAAGGGCGCTATTGCCACGAACCCGAACTGCTCGACCGTCGCTTTGACGATGGGGCTCGCCCCGTTGAAGCCGTACTGCATCACGCAGGTGATCGCGACCACGATGCAGGCGATCTCCGGTGCGGGTTACCCGGGCGTGGCCTCGATGGACATTATGGGCAACGTCATTCCCTACATCGGCGGCGAAGAAGAGAAGATGCAG
>Ga0335082_10008394_pt1 | contig 11220 bp, 10 predicted proteins | sample Lox_Sample_41_FD_206718 | JGI IMG/M metagenome (GOLD analysis project Ga0335082, IMG submission 206718) | Soil microbial communities from Loxahatchee National Wildlife Refuge, Florida, United States - Lox_Sample_4.1 | ecosystem: Environmental > Terrestrial > Soil > Wetlands | place: USA... | reverse complement strand
AGCAACTGGACGAGCTTCTCGTCAGCCTGGGTGCGAGCGTGGCACCGTCATGAAGCGGCTCACAATGCCCAGGGGCGGAATCGAACCACCGACACGGGGATTTTCAGTCCCCGTCGTGGAGTGGCCAAGCCCGCGAGAGAACAAGCGTAAGCGCAATCGGTGACGTCGACTGCATCGCCGGTGCATCAGCAGGGCGCCGACCGAGCGCGTGACCTGAGCTCACCGCTGCGTCCGTCCGGTCCAGCCTGCGGAAGCCCACGGCGCGGGAGCACCTGGACGACGTATCCTCAGAGCGAGACGGCGCTTCGCATCCCAGTGAGCGCGAGCCTATGGCCTATGGGCTGAAAGCAAGTCTGCCCGGGTGGAGGCAGGGGGGGGACGGTCTAGCGGGAGTGGAGCGTCGGGGCGGCTGCCCTGCGTGCCGTCTGCGCCTCACCGTCCGGCCGGGACCCGGAGGGCACCCTCCTCCACGCGTTCCGTGCGCTAGAGTCGCCCCATCGACGCTCAGGCCACACTCGCGCTCCCTGAAGACCCAGCGCTCGCGGCCACCGCTGCAGCGTTACGCGACGCGGGGCACTGGGCCGACGTCGTCGACCGGCACTGGCGCACCGTCTACAGCACCGACGAGCTGCGGCGCATCTACGGCGGCCTGACCGAGTTCGCGCCCGTTGCCTCGGGTGCGCATTTCTTCGGAATGGAGGCCATGCAATGCCGCCTCCGCTGGCGCAGTGGCCCGAACACCGAGGAGCTCGTGCGCGAGATGTTCTCCGCGCTGGGCGGATTGGTCCTGTCCGACACCCCGGGCGGACGAGATGAGCTGCGCGAGCTCGTCGCCCCGGCCCTCCGTGATCTCGTCGAAGGGCTGTCGCCAGCCGCTCCGGCCCCAGCACTCTCCTTCGCCTGGCATGGAACGCACGTCGGCGGGATGCCGGTGGACGCTCTTACGACGTCGGTGCGCATCCACGACGCAAGCGGACGGTTCGCCGGGACGGCACTGATCTCCAAGCCTGGGGCGGGCATGGCCATCCTGGCGACGGTCGCCATCGGGGGTGATCTGCGGCACTTCCAGCGCATGCAGAACGTGGCGAGGGCAGGCCGACGGCCGGCGGCGATCCTCTTCGCAGACCTGGAAGCTTCCTCTCCGCTCGCGCGCCGCCTATCCACGCCGAGCTACTTCGCGCTGGGGCGTCGCCTCGTCCGTGCGGCCGATGACTGTGTCATCGATGCTGGAGGCCTGGTCGGACGCCACGTGGGCGATGGCGTGGTGGCGTTCTTCCTCGCCGAGACCGCCGGCTCGGAATCCGCTGCCGCCCGCGCGTGCATCGCTGCAACACGGGCCCTGAGAAGCGTGCTGCGCGAGGTCGCTGCCCGCAGTGATCTGGCATCCGAGGAGGTCACCATGCGCTTCGGCCTTCGCTGGGGATCCACCCTCTACGTCGGCCAGATCGCCACCAGAGGACGCACCGAAGTCACGGCGCTCGGAGACGAGGTTAACGAGGCCGCGCGCATCGAAGCGTGCGCGACCGGAGGGCGTGCCCTCGCCTCCAAGGCGCTCATCGAACGTCTCGAGCCAGGTGACGCCGCCGTCCTCGGGCTCGACCTCAAGCACGTGACCTATACCCCCCTCGCGGCCCTGGCCACCGCGACCGAGAAGGCGCGGCGCGACGCCCCGGCCATCGCGGTCTGCGAGGTGTAGCGTTCAGTCTGTCCATCGGCCCGGGCTGGGCCCGGCAGCCGGCACGGCGAGTGAGAGGCATAGAAGACTCGAAGAAGCCCTGGCGGCACCCGCCGCGGCGTCGCCTTCGCGCCTCCCCCGCCTTGGGTGGCGAACCTGGCGGGGGCTGTAGTTCGTTGGCGTCAGCTCGGGCTGCGACGCCGGCACCATCGCGGCGCCAGCTCCTGGGGGCCGCAGTAGGAACGCCGTGGACCGCTCCGACCCGGCCAGTGCTCAGGTCTCCGCCAGCCACCAGCCCCAAGGCCGCAATGTTCACCGGGATCGAGGAGGCGCTGGACTGGCTGGAGCGGTACCGCGGACCGCCTGGATGAGTCCGACGGCCGCCGACGGAACTCCTCGGTCCACCACCATCCCGGGAGTTTCGACGCCGAACCGTCGACCATCACCACGGCTCCGGCTGCACTTTGAAGAACCCGAACAACACCGCAAGGACATGCAGACTCGCTATTGAACCTCTCCCCCGCTCCACCCTGAGCCCATACCGATCTGTTACCCATGTCTTGGCTGCACCCCCAGCTTTCCCGACTACGCCCTCTGTCTTTGTGGTGGTGAGGGCGTAGTCGGGAAAGCTGGGGGTGCGCCGGTTGCCACCGGTGAGATCTGGGTGGGCGAGGGCGAACGCCGCGCGACGACTGGAAAACACCGCTCCCTTCGCGCCCGTGGACATGCCGGCTTCCTGGCCGGAGATGTGGCCCGATCGAGGAGCCGCTCGACGGGCATCGAGTCGGGCATCTTGGAGGGCAGTTTCAAGAGCCCCCGCAATTGATTGCGGGCCGTCTCCACGGCTCTGGACGGCCTCCCCACCGTCTCAAGCCTTTGTTGTAGGCAGATGGCCGTCCAGCCCCGCTCTCGCCCTGTTCGGCGAGGGGTGCTGCGGCTCTGAGGCGGACCACAGAACCAATGAGCCTGCCGATCCGTGTTTGCTCTTAGAGCAGCCGTCTGCAGCGTCCGGAGCAGCACCCAGGAGGCTGGACGGCCAGCGGCGCCCGTCGAAGTGCCTACCCTGCGGCAGGCCGTCCAGAGCAGCTGTCTCCGATAGAGTCCAGTCGTGGACTCGAACGCTCTCCGCGCCGTGGTCACGTTCGTCCGAGGCATGAAGGCCTGCTGGCACTACGGCGGAGCGACGCGGACGGGTGATCCTGCTTCTGCGATCCGCCAATACCAGCGGGGCCTTGATCTCCTCAGTCCTGACCGGGTGGATGTGGAGGCCCCCTGGTGCCGCTCGCTCATTCCATTCGCGCTGGTCGGGTACTACGGCGCTGCTCAGAAGCTCGGGCAGTCCGCTGACGCCGCGGCGGTCCTGGCACGGTGGCGTCCGGTCTACCGGCCTTGGCTGGGCAAGACAGTTACCGAGGACGAGCGGACGGCGTACGCGTGGCTAGAGGCCCAACCGTAGACTTCTCGCTCCACGCGCCGCTGCTGCCTCACCCGCGATTGCGCGTCCGCCCGCGGCAAGTACGTCAGTGGACCGTTCGGACCTGTCAACGGCCGCAGCCCGAGCTTCCTCTGGAGAGCAGCCGCGCTCAGAAGCTCTATGCTGGACCGATGTCCCGCGAACTCCCCAAGACGGTTCCGCTCGGAAAGGTCATCGCCTCACGCACCTTCCACATCAAGGGAGGACCGAAGGCCAAGGCGGAACTCCGCATCGGGTTACCGGTGGATTGTGAGGAGAACGCGTACTGCCCGGTGCAACTCCTGGGAATCGGAGACGAGCGGGTGCGACCCGTTTGGGGCATTGACACCCTCCAGGCGCTGCAGCTCGTGTTTCGTTACGTGCCGCCGCTCCTTCTGCAGTTTGGGAACCGTCTCAGATGGGAGGGCGTGCCGGCGCATGAGAGTCTGTACATGAGCCCTGGGGAGTTGTTCGAGGATGCTGGCCTCTCGGACTTCCTCTCGAAGTTCGCCGACCTCTGCCTGGAACAGGCAGCGCTGCGCACTGTGCAGCGACGTCGGAGCTCGCGGAGTCGGTCGCGCCGACACCGGCCGAGGGCGGGTTGAGCGCGGTCAGCTCTCTCGGCTCCCTGCTTTGCACGTTCCTTTCAGCCTCGCACTGAGGCTCTGGCATCGGAGCGCCACTCGCCGTCGAGCTCTCTGAAGAGGAGCGGCCGGTTGGGTTTCCAGTCCGCGTGTGGATTCAGAGCTATGGTCAACTCAGGTCTTGAGGCTGCGCCTCGCCCTGAAGCAACGGATTGCGAGGACAATAACCAGGCCGATCGGCCCCGCTGCCTCGAGAAAGAGGCCGACGGCATATGCAGCCGACAGGTTGCCTAGCTCGACGCGCATCGCTGCCCCAACCTGAGGGCTCAGGAAGTCGTCCCACGCACCTCCGATCGCGTACGCAAGCCCGATGGCCGAAGCGAGGAGAAGGGCAACTGCCCGGAGAAGCCCTGCGCTTCGCTGGACGAGCGTCATCAAGACGGTGCAGAGGGCGACGCCGAGAACACAGGCCAGAAGTCGCGGAGGGCTCCACGGCGGTACCTCCTTGTCCATCACTTCAGCCACCGCGACGCCAGGCAAGAGGACGACGGAAATGCAGACGGCCAGAACTGGTCCTCTCGTCAGCCTCACGGGCTGAAGGGTCCTGCAGGTCTTGCGCCTTCCCCAGTCTTGAGCAGCGCTAGAGAACCGAGGTCAAACGACAGCGAAGACCGTGTCGGTCAGGCCGCGTCCGTCCGCCCGGCCGGGGTGTGCCCTATCCCTGCAGGGCACGCGGCGTTCGTCTGTCGGAGCATGTAGCTTTTCGTACCGTGTCCCATCAATTCTTGAGGTTCACCCGGTCGAGCGACGACACGGTTCTGGTTCGGGAGATCTCGCGCTTCCTGCTGAACTCCTATTTCGGAGTCCAACGCTCCCGGACCGCATGGAAGAAGCAGCTGCCGACCGTCTTCCCTTGGCACCGTCAGAAGCACGGTCCCAATGGTGAGGTCGTCGGTATCGAGAACTTCCAGTCGGTTCCGTTGCTGATCGAAACGGTGGATGAGATGCTCGAGAAGAAGCGCACGTTCGACTTCGACGCGCTGAAGCTGTTCGACCCGATGACGGTCTGGCTCGATCAGGAACTCCATGTCGCAATCGACTTCCATGCGATCGGGATAAAGACCGCGTCGTCCATCGGCGGGACGTTTCCCTACGAAGGTCTCTTGGACCGTGAAGGAGCTTCGTTCCTGTCGTTCCAGAGCGTGATCCTGAGGCGGATCGCATCCGTTCGAAAGGAGTTGGTCACCTCGAGCGAAATCTTCGCCAAGGTCGAATGGTTCCAATCGCTCCGGACGCTGGTGTCAGAGTGCGTTTCGCTCATCGACGGACTTCTCCACCAGCTCTACTGGCGGGCCGAGTGCAACCCCCAGCCAGGCTGGAAGTTCGAACCTGCGAAGCTTGGGCCTCGCCATGGTCAACGACTGGCGGACAAGCTGAACTGGGTACCTCGGATCACGGGGAAGCTGCTTCACACGAAGGAAGAGACCGCCGCGTTTGTGCAGCTCAAGGAGATCCGGAACCACCTACAGCACTTCGACCCACCGGTCTTCTGCTTCACTTTGGAGGACGTCACCAGGTGGCTAAACCTCGTCCCCTCGGTGGCCCGGCTGAACTGGGAAATCCGGAAGTGCATGGGGGCGACCCTCTCTGTCCCCCTGATCGAGGTCCTCTTGGGGGAGAAGGTCGAGTTCGTGCCGAAGGATCCGAGCAGGCCACGAACGCCGCAGGGTCCAAACTCTGGGTATGCGAGCACGAGCAAGCCAAAGCCCTAGGGCCCGCTCTCCCCCACTGTTCGATCTGGCTCTATGGCGTACTAGTTTGGTACTATTTGGGGATGGAGCGGAGCCGAGGTGAGGATACGAACACGACCCGCGTATCCGTGTACCTGAAGAACTTCCTCGTCGATTGGTGCGACGAGCGGGGGGAGCAGCTCGGGGAAAGCCGCCAGGCGGCCCTGGTCGAGGCGGTCCGCGATCACTGGAACCTCTACGGCCTGCCCGCTCACCTCGAGGAGGTCCTCCTCGCCGAGAAGAAGGCGAAGGGTTACGACAACCGGACGTACCTCCGGTACGTAGTTGCCCTCCACGCGCAGGCCCTCCTCGACCGGAAGAGCGCGGCTGCTCCCACCAAGCCTTCTCCGCGCTCGAAGTAGGAGTGGCAATGGCTGACCGAGAAGCGCAGCTCGAGCAGCAGTTTGGTCCGCTCTGGCGGCTGAGGATCTCCCGCGAGCGCGAGCTCTATGCCGAGCCGATGCTCGACGCCGAGAACACCCGTCGGGAATTCGGTTGCTCCAGGTCCAAGGCCTACGAGTACCTCCACGCCGCCCTGGCCAACGGAGGAATCAACCCCGAGCCAGGCAAACAGCTCCGGATTCGCTGGAGCCTCTGGCAGAGGTACAAGGACGCGAGGATTCCATGGGCAAGGGTAGATATCGGCTCACGAGGCGAGGCTCGGTCTGGTACGCCTACGTCTACGAGAACGGCGCTCGCCGCCAGGTCTCGACCCGCTGCACCGACCTCAAGGCGGCTGAGCTTTCACTCCGGCAGCTCGAGCGGGATTTCGCCGATCCCGCCCACGCAGCCGCGCAGAAGGCCTCGCTGAGCGACGCCCTCAAGCTGCTCCTCGACCGACGCGCCGAAGAGGCCACGGCCGGACGGCGCAGCCACGAGACCGTCGCGTTCTACCGACGGAAGGCCGGTCACCTCACCCGAGTCTTCGAGCACACGGACGACGGCGAGTACGTCCCGTACCTTCTCGCAGGCCTGAGGGCAGCAGACGTCGATGGCTACATCTCGCGCCGCCGCTCGGAGGTGGTGAGCGATCACACCATCGCCAAGGAGCTCGTCACTCTCCGAGCCTCCCTGAAGCTCGCCAAGCGCGCGGGCCTTTGGTTTGGCGATCTCGAGGCGCTACTTCCGGCGGGCTTCGCTCCGGACTACCGGCCAAGAACGCGAGCGCTCTCGGTCGAGGAGCTGGCGAAGCTCCTCGCGGTCCTCCCAGGCCCCAGAGCAGCCCAGGTCGCTTTCATCGTCTCGACCTCGGCGTGCTGGAGTGAATCCGTGAAGGCCTGCCGGTCCGACGTCCAGCTTGACTCTGGCTGGGTGCACGTCCGCGGGACGAAGCGGGCGGCTCGCGACCGGCGTCTCCTCGTTCGTCACCCGGCGCTGGCCAGCCTCCTCGCGTACGCGCTCGAGCATGCACCGGGCGAGGAACTCCTCTTCCCCCTCTGGAGTAACGCCCGCCGCGATCTTCTCGCCGCCTGCGAGCAAGCCGGCATCGCGCCATGTTCCCCGAATGACTTGCGCCGCACCTACGCCAAGTGGATGCGGCTGGCCCGTGTGCCCGCCGAAATCGTCGCTCCAACCATGGGCCACCGGGACACCCGCATGGTCGAGCGCGTGTATGGCCGCCTGTCGCCTGAGGAAATCGGCGCGCTGCTGACGCAGCACTTCGCTTTGGACTGCATCACCGGTGCATCAAATGAGGTGGATTCGGCCGGAAAACGTGGACGAAATGGACGTTCGCGCCGCGCCAACCCAGCGAAAACAGTGCCCAGGGGCGGAATCGAACCACCGACACGGGGATTTTCAGTCCCCTGCTCTACCAACTGAGCTACCTGGGCGAACGAGGCGCGCAGGCTTGCCATGTGGCTCGGTGCGGCGTCAAGCATCAGACCGCGCCCACGGTCTCGCTCGTCATCCCGGTCGTACACGTCGAGGAGACACACCGAGCTCACGCCTTGATCCACGGGAGCGCTCGCACGGCCGGCGATCTCGGAGAGCCATCGACCGCTCGCCGACGTCGCACCACTCCGGGCCCCTCCCCGAAATCTCGTGGGCCTCCGAGCGGTCGTGGCTCGGAGCCCTCCAAGGAGCCCGCAACTGCCCGAAACCCTTGGGCTCCGCCAGCGGATCCGTCGGGCATCCACGTTGCTCAGGGGGGATGCCTGGGAGGTGGCGCGTGCTCCGGATCAGCCAGCGCACCGAGGGAACCACCGTGGTCCTTCTCGTCGAGGGACGACTCGCCGGCCCGTGGGTCGACGAGCTGAGGCGCGTGATGGAGCCCCTGGTCGAGGCATCCTCCGCCATCGCGCTCGAGCTGGCCGACGTGCACTACGTCGACGCTGCCGGCGAGGTGCTTCTCCGAGAAGCCATCTTCGGGGGAGCACAGATTCGCCGGCCGTCCACCTTCGTCGCGGCGGTGACCAACGGCACCACGGCGTGGACGCGCCTTACACGTCAGGTGCGCAGCGACGCGTGGGATACGGACCGCGACCTCGTTGCGGCCATCCTGGCGGGCAACGAGCGGGCCTTCGTCCAGCTCGTCGAGCGTCACCACCGGGCGATGATCCACGTCGCCCGGTGCCACGTGGAGAGCGAGGCAGTGGCGGAGGAGGTGGCGCAGGATGTCTGGGCCATCGTTCTCGGGACCCTCGACGGCTGGGAGGGGCGCGGAACGCTCAGGAGCTGGATCTTTCGCATCGTCGCCAACCAGGCTCGAGACCGAGGCAAGCGCGAGTCGAGGACCGTTCCGTTCTCGGCGCTGGAGGCCGCGGCCGAGGACGGCGCCGTCGACGCCGACCTCTTTCACCCTCAGGACCATGCCGACTTCGCGGGCGGTTTCTGCCAGGCGCCGGCGGACTGGCAGACCGACCGCCTGGAGTCTCGAGAGATGCTGGGCAGGATCCAGGAAGCGATCGACGGCCTTCCGCCGATGCAACGCACAGTGATCACCCTGCGCGACGTGGTCGGCTGCGGTGCCGACGAGACCTGCGCCGAGCTCCAGGTTTCGGGAGCCAACCAGCGAGTGCTCCTGCACCGCGCGCGACGCAAGGTCCGGGCCGCTCTGGATGCCTACCTGAGCGTCGCCGCCTGAACACAGCCGCAGCGGAGTGCCTCCAGCCTCGGCGCGGGGGCTTCCCACCCACTACCCGTTCCGGAGATGCTACGAGCATCGGTCGCATTCCAGCGGGGGCATGCGGGGGATCCGATAGACAGCGATGAGCGACTCGGTGGACGAGCTGACGGCTCTGCGTGCGCTCGCCGACGGGACGGTCGGCGAGGAGGGCAACGTCTTCCACGGCCTGGCCCGATGTCTGGCCAACGCGACCGGGACCCGCCACGCCTTCATCGCCGAGCTCACCGGACCCTCCCGGATTCGCCCGCTGGGGTGGTGGGGGCTCGACGCGCTGGCCTCCGCCCCGGAGCTGGAGCTCGAGGCACCGTTCGCTGAAGCGATCGCTCGCGGAGACTCCTTCGAGCAGCCAAGCGGCGTGACCACGCCTCTCTTCGGCCAGGGGGCTTTGGCATCGGTCCCCGTCCAGGGGTTGGTCGCCGCTCCCTTCGGCGGCCGGCCGGGGCAGCCGCTCGGGCTGCTCTGCGCGTGCGACGGCAAGGCGCTGGCGCCGGATCCCCAGCGGTTGCTCGTGCTCCGCATCCTGGGCGCCCGGGCCGGCGCCGAGCTGGCGCGCCGCCGGGCCGAGACCGCTCTCGGCGAGGCCCAGATCTACCGGGACCTCTACGAGGAGGCTCCCATCGCCTACGTGCACGAGGACCTCGAGTCCCGCTTCATCAGCGCCAACCGCACCGCGCAGCGCATCCTCGGGCTCCGGCCCGACCAGGTGGTGGGCAACGTCGGGGCGGACATGGTCCCCAAGACGCCCGACGCGCAGCGCCGCGTTCAGCAGGCCCTGGAGTCCGTCGGCCGCGGAACGGACACCAGCGGCGTGGTCCTGGAGCTTCGCCGCAAGGACGACGGCCGGGCGGTCTTCGTCCAGTGGTGGTCGAGGCCGGAGGCCGACGGCAAGTACACCCGGACGATGTTCCTCGACATCACCGAGCGCGTTCTGATGGAGCAGGAGCAGGCGAGGCTCAAGGCCCAGAACCTCTACCTCCAGGAGGAGATCAAGTCCGTCCACAACTTCGAGGAAATCGTCGGCCGGAGCCCATCGCTGCTCAGCGTCCTCCAGAAGGTGGAGAAGGTGGCCGGAACCGACGCCACCGTCCTCATCACCGGAGAGACGGGGACCGGGAAGGAGCTCATCGCTCGCGCCATCCACTCCGGCAGCCGACGGCGCGACCGCCCGCTGATCAAGCTGAACTGCGCGGCCCTCCCCACCGGGCTGGTGGAGTCCGAGCTGTTCGGTCACGAGAAGGGAGCCTTCTCGGGGGCGCTGCAGCGGCGGATCGGGCGATTCGAGCTCGCCCACGGAGGGACCATCTTCCTCGATGAGATCGGCGAGATGCCGCTCGACGTGCAGGTCAAGCTGCTCCGTGTGCTTCAAGAGAAGGAGTTCGAGCGCATCGGCGGGAGGGAGACAATCAAGGCCGACGTGCGGGTCCTGGCCGCCACCAACCGCGACCTCCGCAAGGCGGTGGCCCAGGGCCAGTTCCGCGAAGACCTCTTCTACCGGCTCAACGTCTTCCCGGTGGAGCTCCCCTCCCTCCGGGAGCGGAGGGACGACATCCCCCTGCTGGTCAGCTTCTTCCTGGGCAAGTACGGCCTGCTCGTCGGACGCCAGGTGGACTCGGTGAACGCCGAGACGATGGAGCAGCTCATGGCGTACCGCTGGCCGGGCAACGTCCGGGAGCTGGAGAACCTCCTCGAGCGCGCGCTCATCCTCTCCACGACCAACGAGCTCCACATCGAGCCGGAGATCTTCGCCTCGGCGGGGCCGCCGGCCCCGGCGGGAGCAGCGGGGGCGGCGAAGGACCTCGAGACGCTCCAGCGCGAACGCATCCTCGAGGCCTTGCACGATGCCGGCTGGGTGATCGAGGGGGACCGCGGCGCGGCCAAGCAGCTCGGCCTGCACCCGAACACGCTCCGGAGCCGGATCAAGAAGCTGGGCCTGAAGCGCTCGACGGCCTGAGGAGGTCCTCACTCGTGGCCCGGTCGATCCCTCTTCCGAAGCGGGTCCTCGTCACCGGGGCCTCCGGCGCGGTGGGGAGCGCCGTCGCCGCCCGTCTCGCCGGCGAGAGTTCGGTCGTGCGCGGCATCGCCCGGAAGGCGTGGGGTGACTCGCCGCCGGGCGTGGAGCAGCGTACGGTCGACGTCGTCGACCGGGAGGCGCTGGGGCGTGCGGTGGAGGGGATGGACGCCGTGGTCCACTGCGCGGCCATCGGCTCCACGGACCTGGACGCCTCGCGGCGCATCAACGTCGATGGCGTGGCCAACCTCCTCGCGGCGATGCGCGAGAGAGGCTGCACGCGTCTGGTGCACATCTCCACGGTTGCCGCCTACGACGCGCAGAAGGGGCTGACCTTCGACGAGGAGAGCCCCCTGTGGAGCGAACCGGTCGACGCCTACGGCTTCACCAAGGCCGAGGGAGAACGACTGGTCCGCGCAGAGGAGCGCCGCGGCCTTTCCGTCGTCATCCTCCGGCCGGTGGTGGTCCTCTCCATGCACCGGCATTCCCACTGGGGTCCCCTGGCCCTGGAGCGGGCGCGCACCTCCACCGGGCCGATCTGGCCCTTGGCGAACATGCCCTATGTCCACGTGGACAACCTGGT
>Ga0335082_10008393_pt1 | contig 11221 bp, 9 predicted proteins | sample Lox_Sample_41_FD_206718 | JGI IMG/M metagenome (GOLD analysis project Ga0335082, IMG submission 206718) | Soil microbial communities from Loxahatchee National Wildlife Refuge, Florida, United States - Lox_Sample_4.1 | ecosystem: Environmental > Terrestrial > Soil > Wetlands | place: USA: Florida... | reverse complement strand
GTCCTTGCCGCGGCGGACGCGGCCGCGTCGGCGCTCGCCCTCTGGCGCGGAGCGGCGTTGCAGGGTCTGACCGGTACGGCGTGGTTCAGCGCCGAGGCACGCCGGCTCGAGACGCTGCGCGTCGACGCGCTCGAGGAGGACTTCGAGATCAGGCTCGCGCTCGGCGAGCATCGGGAGCTCATGCCGGCACTCCGGTCAGCGCTGGCGGACAACCCGTTCCGCGAGCGGCTGTGGGGGCAGCTGATGCTGGCGCTCTACCGCAGCGGCCGCCAGGCGGATGCGCTCGAGACCTTCCAGGAGGCGCGGCGCGTGCTCGCCGACGAGCTGGGGCTCGAGCCGGGGCCCGAGCTTCGGCGACTCCAGGAGGCGATCCTCGCGCACGATCCGGCGATCGCCGCCGTCCCGGTTAGCCGCAGGCGCCGAGGCAACCTCCCCGCGCCCGCGACGTCGTTCGTCGGCCGCGAGGACGAGCTCGGCGAGGTCGCAGCGCTTCTGCGCGAGCACCGCCTCGTGACGCTCACCGGTCCGCCCGGGGTGGGCAAGAGCCGGCTCGCGGTCGAGACGGCACGCTCGCTCGAGCACGAGTTCCCGGACGGCATCTGGCTCGTCGATTTCGCGCGGGCGGGTGGCGCGCCGAACGCCGTCCGGCTGCTCGCACACGTCGTCGACGTGCGCGGCTCCGACCCGCTCGCGCGCGTCAGCTCGCGGCTTCGAGATGCGAGCGTGCTCGTCGTTCTCGACGCATGCGAGCACGTTCTCGAGGAGGCAGCGCGGATCGCGTCGACCCTCCTTGCGGAGTGTCCCCAGGTCCGGATTCTGGGCACGAGCCGTGAGGCGCTGAAAGTCGCCGGCGAAGTGCGGATCCCCGTCGCACCGCTTCGCTCGGCCGCCGTGGAGCTCTTCCTCGAGCGTGCGCGCGCGGCGAGGCCCGGCTTCGAGCCGGACGCCGAGGCCGTCGCGCAAGCGGCGGAGATCGCCCGGCGGGTGGACGGCCTGCCGCTCGCGATCGAGCTCGCCGCCGCGCGCGTGAACGTGCTCGGGCTCGCGGAGCTCGTCTCCATCCTCGAGCGCCGCGCCGCACTCCTGCGCGACAGCCCGGCCTCCGACCCGAGTCACACCGCCCTGCAAGAGCTCGTGGAGTGGAGCTACGACCTCTTGCACGGGGACGAGAAGACGCTGCTCCAGGAGCTTGCCGTTCACCGCGGAGGGGCGTCGCTTCCGTCGCTCGCGGCGGTCGCGGCGACGCGCGGCCTCAATGAGGCGACCGTGGCGTATCTCGTTTCCGCGCTGATCGACAAGTCGATCGTTTCGGCCTCGTTCGCGGGCGGCGCCGCCCGGTACGACATGCTCGACACCGTCCGCGCGTATGTGCTCGAGCGTCTCGCCGAGGGCGGCGGGCTCGCCGCTATGCGGGGCGCCCACGCCGAGTACTTCGCGTCACTGGCCGACGAGGCGCGCGTCGAGCTGCGCGGGCCGGAATGGCTGCGCTGGGAAGGCCGTCTGGAGCTGGAAAACGACAATCTCTGGGCTGCGCTCGAGTACGCCCAGGAGACGCACGACCCACCGATCGCGAGCCGGCTCGGGACGCTCGGGTTGTACTTTGCGCTGGCCGAGCGCGTCTCCGAGGGTCGGCGCTTCCTCGATCTGGCGCTTGCTGCCACGGGCGACGACGCACCGGTCGAGCTGCGGATCGAGCTGCTCGCCGTCCTCTGCTACCTCGCGAGCGAGGAGCTCGATGTCGACGCCGCGCTCGCGGCGGGCGAACGCGCGCTCTCGCTCGCCGCGAGCGTGGCGGCGCCCAGGGAGCTCGGGCTCGCGCAACTTGCCCTCGCGCACGCCCTGGCGCAGTCCAGGCGCGAGGAACGGGCGGACGCAGTGGCGCGAGAAGCATGCGCGACGCTCGCGGCAGCCGGGGACGACTGGGGTGCCGCGGCGAGCAGCCTCATCCGCGCGGCGGGCGCGGCGCGCGCGGGCGACGTTTCTACCGTCGCCGCCATGGCTGCGGCAATCCGCCGGCACGCAGACGCGATCGATTACGACGCGTTTCGCGTCCCGGCGCTTCTGCTGGAGGCGTGGGTGGCGGAGCGGCGGCAGGACGGCACCGCCGCCGTGGAGGCATACCGGCTAGCGCTGGAGCTCGCGGGGCGCGTCGCGTTCGGCGACCACGCGGCGTTCGCTCTCGCCGGGCTCGGGGCGAACGCGCTTGCAGACCGCGATCTGCACGAGGCCGAGGAGCTCCAGCGGCAGGCGCTTCTCACCGCCGAGGAGGCCCAGGCGACCTGGGTTGCGGCCCATGCACGCGTCCAACTCGGTCGCATCGCCGCGGCGTCAGGGGATGCCGACGGCGCCGAGCGGCTCTACCGTGAGGTCCTGGAGTGGTCGCAGATGGAGCGGCCGCGCCAGGCGCGCGAGAGCCTCTTCCTCGCGCTCGCCGGCAGCCCGGCCACGGGGGCGCTGCTCGGGCTCGCGGAGCTCGCCGAGGCACGCGGCGACACAGCCGCGGCGGATGAGTTCCGCGGGCGCGCCGGTCTTGCGCTGACCTGAGCTGGCAGAGCCGCCGCCGCGCCTGGCAGAGCGTTGGCATCGGCGCCCATGAGCCTTCGTGCTGTTGGAAGACAGACGGACAGGAGGCTCGACATGAGCACAATCACGATCGAGGACCAGCTTGCCGAGATCCGCCGCCGGATAGACCGGCTGCAGTCGCGCGCGCAGGCCGGCGCACCGCGGACCCGGCGTCACCTCGACGCACTGCACCAGGAGGAGGCCGCCGTCCGCGCCGCGGTCCGGCAGGCTCCCGACGAGGTCGAGGAGAAGCTCGGGCAGCTGAGGACGAGGCTCGACGTCGCCGAGCATTCGCTGGAGGCAGACACCTCCGACGACTGGGCGACCTTCGCTGAGGCGGTGGAGGCTGAGCTCGGGAGCTGGGACACCTACCTCGAGCGGCTCCAGACCCGCGTCGCGGCGAAGGCGTGGAAGGCGCGCGAGCAGGCCGAGTCGGCGATCGGCGACGTCCGCGGCCGCCGGATCGCCGTCGGCGAGCGCCTCGCACAGGTGCGCGACTCCGACGGTGCAGCCTCGCGGGAAGCGAGGAAGCACGTCACCGCGGCCCGCGACGAGCTCGAACAGAAGGCCGCCGAGCTGTCGGCGAAATTGAACTGAAAGGAGCGGTGACGTGAACATGGTGACCGCGCTGATGAGGGTGCACGCCGGGCTGGCAGCACGAGACGCGGCCGCGGCAGCGGTTTGGCATCCACGCCATGCACGTTTCGTCGTGCAAATGTCGATCACAGAACGGAGGTAGGAGATGGAAACCTTGTTCGGCCGCGCCGCGAACATCTCGCGGACGCAGGTCACGAAGATGCGGTGGGCGCTCGGCCTGCACGGTCTGGCGTCCGTCGCGCTCGGCGTGATGATTCTCGCCTGGCCCGGCATCAGCGTCTACGCGCTCACGATCGTCTTCGGCGTCTACTCGCTCGCCATGGGCATCGTCGAGTTCAGCACTGCTTTCACCACGGACGGGAAGGAGGAGCGCGGCTGGCTGATCCTGATGGGTCTGCTCGGGATCGGCGTCGGCGTTCTCGTCCTCGCCTGGCCCGGCATCTCGGCGCTCGCGCTCCTGTACGTGATCGGCGCCTACGCCGTCGGGCTCGGGATCCTCTGCGTCGGCGCGTCGTTCCAGCTTCCGCTGGACGGACGCGAGACGACGGCGATGGCCCTGACAGGCCTCGTGTCGATCGCGTTCGGGATCGTGATCTTCGCGAAGCCGGGCGCAGGTGCGCTCGCCGTGCTGGGACTGATCGCGGCGTTCGCGCTCGTCACCGGAGTCAGCGAGCTCGTCGTCGCGATCGGCGGCGAGAAGCTGCTCGAGCGGAAGGCGAAGAAGACATTCTCGCCGCCGCCGACGCCGGCGAAGACGACTCCCCAGCCGTCGCATTGACGGTCGATCTGAACGACCGCACATCCGTGGAGCCGGCGACCAGCTCGCCGGCTCCATGTGTGTCTGGCGACCCGTGCGCCGGGATGGCCTACGCGGCAGCAGGGGCCGACCGTTTGGCATCGGCTTGGCATCGCTCTCCGCCAGCCTTCGTCGCAGATCAACGATCCACGAAAGGAGATGCGATGAACACCATCACGAGCGAGGAGAGAGCGGTTGCGCCGGCGCGCTGGAGTGTCGACCGCGACGAGACCTCCGTCGCCTTCGACGTCAGGACGTTCTGGGGCCTGATGACCGTTCGCGGCCGCTTCGACCGCTTCGGCGGCTCGTACGAGGTCGGGCCCGACGGGACGAAGATCGAGCTGACGATCGACGCCGACAGCCTCGACACGGGGAACAGAACACGGGACAAGCACCTGCGGTCGACCGACTTCTTCGGTATCGCCGAGCACCCTGAGGTGCGCTTCACGTCGACCCGCGTCCGCGAGGCACAGGACGGGACGCTGCAGGTCGAGGGCGACCTCGAAGCGGCGGGCAAGGTCGTGCCGCTCGAGTTCGACGCGGCCGTGAAGCAGGTCGACGGCGCACTCGAGGTCGAGGCGGCCACGACCGTCGACCAGGGGCAGCTCGGCATGAGCAGCGGCCAGCTCGGGATGATCCGTCGGCCGGCGACGCTGCACGTCAAGGCGCGGTTGACGCCGTGACCGAAACGTCCGCGAGGCAGCGGCGCCTGATCTTCGGGGCGCTGCTGCTCGTCCTCTTCATCGCGTCGCTCGACCAGACGATCGTGTCGACCGCGCTGCCGACGATCGTCGGCGACCTCGGAGGTCTCGAGCACCTCTCCTGGGTGGTGACGGCGTACCTGCTGGCGTCGACGGTGGTCGGCCCGCTGTACGGGAAGCTCGGCGATCTCTACGGCCGCAAGCGCGTCCTCCAGTTCGCGCTCGTGCTCTTCCTCATCGGCTCGGCACTGTGCGGGCTGGCGCAGAGCATGCCGCAGCTGATCGCGTTCAGAGCGATCCAGGGGCTCGGCGGCGGCGGCCTGATCGTCGTCTCGATGGCCGTCGTCGGCGACCTCGTCGCGCCTCGCGACCGCGGGCGCTACCAGGGCCTGTTCGGCGGCGTGTTCGCCGTGGCGGTCGTCGCGGGGCCGCTGCTCGGCGGCTTCTTCGTCGACAACCTGTCGTGGCGGTGGATCTTCTACATCAACCTGCCGTTCGGTCTCGTCGCGCTCGCGGTGATCGCGACCGCCTTCCATTCGCGGCAGGTGACGACGCGGCACCGGATCGACTGGCTCGGGACGATCGTTCTCGCCGCCGGGCTCTCGGGCGTCATCCTCTACACGAGCCTCGGCGGCACGAGCTACGCCTGGGACGCGCCGGGGATGCTCGCGGCGATCATCGGCGGCGTCGCCCTGCTCGCGCTGTTCCCGCTCATCGAGGCGCGCGCCGAAGAGCCGATCCTGCCCCCGGAGCTCTTCCGCAACATGACGTTCAGGACGACGAGCGCGATCGGCTTCGTCGTCGGATTTGCGCTCTTCGGCTCCGTCACCTTCATCCCGCTCTACCTGCAGATCGTCAAGGGCCACACTGCCACCGAATCCGGGCTGCTGATGACACCGATGATGCTCGGCGTCCTCGTGACCTCGACCGCGAGCGGCTTCCTGATCTCCCGCTACGGGCGCTACCGCGTCTTTCCGATCGTCGGCACGGCGATCGCGACCGTAGGGCTGTACCTGCTCTCGACGCTCGAGGTCGCAACGGCGACGGAGGTCGCCGCCGGCTACATGCTGCTCCTCGGTCTCGGCCTCGGGCTCGTGATGCAGGTGCTCGTGCTCGCCGCGCAGAACGCGGTCGACTACCGGCTGCTCGGCGTCGCCACCTCAGGCGCGACGCTGTTCAGGCAGGTCGGCGGCTCGATCGGCGTCTCCGTCTTCGGCGCGATCTTCACGAACGAGCTCAGCCGCGAGCTCGCGCGTCGGCTTCCCGCCGGCGCACATGCACCGGCGCACGCGAGCCCCGCTGCCATCCAGCACCTGCCGCCCGCGATCCACACGGTGTACGTCACGGCCGTTGCCGTCGCGCTTCATCCGGTCTTTCTCACCGCGTCCGCGGTGATGGTCGTCGCGTTCGGCCTGAGCTGGCGGCTGCGCGACGTGCCGCTGCGCGAGACCGCGGGTTCGGACGCACCGGCACCCGCCGCCACGACGAGGCAGCCGGCGCCGTCATCGGCGTAGCGCGGCTCAAGCTACTGCGTGCGCTCCGCAGCGTCCGCGGCGACGATGCGACCTCTTCTGGCGGCGGTGAGCTCCTCCTCGACGATCTGGAGCGCGGCCGCGATCGGCACGCCGATGATCGCCCCGATCAACCCGAAGAGCGCCCCGAACGCCAGGACGCTCGCGAGCACGGCGAAGCCGGAGACCTCGGCCGCCTTTCCGATGATCGTCGGCTGCAGGACGTAGTTCTCGATCAGCTGGTAGACCACGATCACGATCACGAAGACGATCAAGGCGCCAACGCTGACCGAGAGCGCGACGATCCCGATGATGATGCCGGCGAGCGTGGCGCCGATGTTGGGGATGAGATCGAGGATCCCGGCGATCACCGCCAGGGCGAGCGGGTACGGAAGGCCGAGGATCACCGCGGTGACGCCGTAGACCGTCCCGCAGATCACGGAGATGGCCAGGTTGCCGAGCATGTAGCGCGAGGTCGTGTGGATGATCCGATCCGTGACCCGCAGGAAGCGTTCCCGCCTGTCCCGATACAGCAGGCCTCCGATCCAGTCCCGCCAGCGCGGCTCGTCGATCAGCCCGAAGAGCGTCAGGAAGACGACCGACAAGGCGAGCGTGACCGCCCCCAGGGCCGAGACTCCGAGATGGGCGGCGCCGCCCGACACCTTGCGAACCCCGCTGGTGATGTCGCCCGCGTGGTTCCTCAACGTGTCGAGCGAGCCGCTCCCGCTGTTGATGAGGCTGCCCAGACCGCTGTGCCTGACCTTGTCGACGATCTGCGGCAGGTCGTGGCTGAACCCGCGCACTGCACCGCTGACCGCCTCCACGAGCACCAACAGGAAGGCACCGATGACGATCACGATCCCCAGCACGAGCACCGTGGAGCACAGCCCCCGACTCCAGCCCCACCGCCGCTCCATCACAGTCACCACCGGCAAGAGCACGGCGACGCCGAAAACGGAGACGAAGATCACGAGCAGGACGCTCGCGATCGACGCCAGCGCCCACGCGACGCCGACGGCGCCGGCGACCAGCACGATCGTCCGGATCGAGATCGAGACATCGACCGCGCGGCGACCGGTGTCCCCGGCCCCCGAGGAGGAATCCGCCGCTGCCATCCTTGCTTCATACCAAGCGGGCTGGATGACCTACAGCCTCCGGGACGCGACGCGACGCGACGCGGCGCCCGCCGGGTGCGCGTGTTCGGATCCTCGCTATGGGCCGTGCTGGACTCGAACCAGCGACCTTGGGATTAAAAGTCCCCTGCTCTACCAGCTGAGCTAACGGCCCTCCAGTCGAGTCTAGCCCTGGATCGCGCGCAGATAGCGGTCGGCCGAGCGGAGCACCTTGGCCTTCGCGTCGCCCAGCATCACGCGCTCCCACCAGGCGCCGTAGACGCGGTCGAACTCGAGCGTCTCGAGGATGCCGCGCATGCGCTCGATCTCGCGCGCGGGGAGCGGGATCAGGTTCGGGTAGCTCCACATGAAGCTCGCCCAGTCGCGGTCGGGGACGACGTGGACGGTGTCGCCGGACAGCATCGCGCCGTTCCACAGCGCCACGGTCGCGCCCGGGAAATGGCCGCCGAGGCGGATCAGCTCGACGCCGTTCGCGGCCTGCGTGCGCTCGCCCGACCAGTGCTCGATCCGCGGGCTCGGCCGCATCACCCACTCGCGGTCGGCCTCGTGCAGCAGGATCCGCGCGTCGAAGCGGTCGGCCCACTCGACCATCGCCGAGTAGTAGTGCGGATGGGAGATCGCGATCGTGTGGATCCCGCCCGCGCGCTCGATCGCCGCCGCCGCCGTCTTGTCCAGCACCGTGACGCAGTCCCAGAGGAAGCCGCCCTCGACGTGGAGCGCGCGCTGCCCGATCGCGAAGGACGGCTCGATGCCGATCCCGAGCAGGCCGGGCTCGAGCTCGCGCACCTCGCTGCGGTGGTCGGGCCCCAGCTCGGCGACCGTCGTCCAGCGCTGTCCGCCGTGGCCGACGTACTGGCGCTCGTCGAGGCAGATCGGGCATCCCGCGGGGGGCTCTGCGCTCGCCTGGAACTGGGTGCCGCACGTCGCGCAGACGAAGCAGTCGGTCACATCCCCATCCCGGGCTGGGTCAGGAGCGGCACGCCGGCGGGCGCGACCGCGACCCAGACTCCGAGAGCCACGAGCCCGACGGCGAACGCGGCGGCCAGGCGCTCGCCGAGCGGCAGCACCTTCTCGGCGAAGATCACCGCGGCGACGACGGCCATCCACGCGAGGCTCATCACGCCGACGGCGAACAGCACGACCATCAGGGCCCAGCAGCAGCCGACGCAGTAGCCGCCGTGCTCGAGCCCCATCCTGGCCGGGCCGAGAGGCCCGTCGCGCCAGCGGTGGAGGACCCAGTGGAAGGGGGTCCGGCAGTGGCGCAGGCAGACGCGCTTCAGCGGGGTCAGCTGGTACAGGCCCGCGGCCACGATCGCCGCCCCCGCTACGATCGGTCCCGCGCGATCCCAGGCCAGCAGCGACGGCTGGTACGAGCGCACCAGCCGGAAGAGGCCGTACGCAACGAGGCCGTAGGCCGTCCAGACGACGACGTATCCGCCGACGAACCATGCGGTCGAGCTGCGCGGCCGGCGGCTCGTCCCGCCGGCGACCTTCGAGTAGACCAGCACCATCGGCGCGGCCGAGGGCAGCATCATCGCGACGGTCATCGTGACCCAGACGCCGACGAACCAGCCGAGCGCGCCGAGGTCGGTGCCGGGTCCCGCGTCCATCCCGCGCATCCGCACGAGCAACACCGCCCAGGCGGCGAGTGTCGCGCCGAGCAGCGCCGTGAACACCTCCATCGATTGAGACTAGATCGCAACCATTCGCGGCGTAAAGGGGCTTAGGATTCCGGGTCCCACCGACGAGGAGGACGAGATGGCCGTATTGATGATGCTGGAGCTGCCCGGCGCGACGATCGAGCAGTACGAGCGCACGAACGAGATCCTCGGCATCGCCGGCGACGAGGACGCCCCCGACGGCCTCATCTCCCACGCCGTCGGCCCGACCGACGACGGAATCCTGATCGTGGACGTCTGGGACTCGCCGGAGTCGCTCGAGCGCTTCTTCGAGAGCGGCGTGGGCGAGGCGATGGCCGAGGCCGGCGCCCCCGAGGGCCTGCCGCCGCGCGTGATGCCGGTCCACAATCACTTCGAGGGCGCCGGTGCCGTCGACGGCGTGCTGATGATCGCCGAGATCGACGAGCTCGCCCCCGAGACCTACGACGCCATGGTCGCCAGCATGGGCGAGGCGATGGAGCCCGAGAACCACCCGGTCACCCAGCACACCGCGGCGGTGACCGAGAGCGGCGGCATCGTCGTGGTCGACATCTGGGAGTCGCCGCAGGCCTTCGGTGCGTTCGCGCAGGAGTCGATCGCCCCGGCGGGCGAAGAGGTCGGGCTGGAGCCGTTCGAGCCGAAATTCGTGCCGGTCCACAACCGCATGAAGGGAGCCTCGGCCTAGGCCTGGATCGCGGTCAGCACCGCGACGCCGACCGCGATCGCGACAATCCCGGTGAGCTGGACGCGCGTGAGGCGCTCGTGGAAGAGGAAGTATGCGGCGATCGCCGCGAGCGCCGCGAACTGCGAGGCCAAGACGGCGGCGACGGCGATCCCGTGCCGCGCGCCGACCGCGTAGGAGGCGAAACCGAAGACCTCGCAGAGCCCCGAGGTCACCACGAGCGGGACGGCCTTCCTCGTCAGCCGAAGGCGCCGTGTCACGGCGAGCGGCAGCGCCACGGCCAGGACGCCGAGCAGCCGCGCGGGAAACACGGCCCAGACGAGCGGCAGGACGTCGCTCGCGCGCCCGGTCGCGTAGAGGCTGACGCCGAAGCAGAGCGCGGCGCAGGCGGCGAAGAGCGTCGCGCGCAGCGGGTCGCCCGAGCCTCCGCCGGGGCCCATCCCGGCGAGCGCGACACCGACGACGATCACGACGAGCATCAGCCCCGCGCCCGCGCCGAGCGTCTCTCCCGTCACGACGGCCAGCACCGCCGCGATCGCCCCTTCCGTCGAGGTGATCGGCGCGACGATCGAGACCTTCCCCACGCGGAGGGCCTTGTACGCGAACAGAAGCCCGCCGACATTGCCCGCGCCGCTCAGCGCGAGCCAGACGAGCTCGGGCTTGCCCAGCGCGTCGGGGATCCCCTTGGCGAGGACGAGCGGCGTCACGACGACGAAGCCGACGACCATCACCCAGGCCAGCACCGACCAGGCGCCGATCATCTTCGTCGAGCGCGACGCGCACAGCGTCGCCGTCGCCCAGCAGGCGGCGGCGCCGAATCCTCCGAGCACGGCGATCACGGGAGGTATTCCTACAGGTGGTGGTAGCCGCACAGCGATTCGGGTGACCGCAGCACTGCGCTCCACCGCGGCGGGGCCTACGCTTCGAGGCATGGATCAGATGTCGCCGATCGGGAGGGTGCTCCTCCGTCCCCTCCGCGCGAGGACCTGGCGCGAGCTCGCGTTCCTCCTCCTCGGCGGCGTGATGGGCATCGTCTCCTTCACGGTCGCCTGGACGGTGTTCATCACCGGGCTCAGCATGGTGATCACGCTCGTCGGGATCCCGCTGCTGTTCGCGCTCGCGTACATCGATCGGGCCATGTCCTGGATCGAGCGCGGGCGGATGAAGCTCGTGGGCGAGACGGTGGAGGCCACCTACCGCCGGCCGGCGAAGAGCGGCGTGTGGCCGCTCGTGAAGACGGTCGCGACCGATCCGCAGACGTGGAAGGACCTCACGTGGCACCTGTTCGTCTCGATCTTCACCTTCGCCGCGGGCGTCGTCGCGCTCTCGCTCTGGGCCTCGGCCCTCTGGGCGATCGTGTATCCCTTCTACTGGTCGTTCGTGCCGCGGAGCACGCTGCCGGAGCTCGGGAGCCACCGGCTCGACACCTGGAACTTCGCGATCGCCGTGCTCGGTCTCGGTGTCGCGCTCGCGATCGTGACGGCCTGGCTCTGCGCGGCCCTGTCGCGGGCGCAGGTCAGCCTCGCCCGCCTCCTGCTCGCGCCCTCCGACCGCCAGCGCCTCGCCGCCCGCGTCGAGGAC
>Ga0335082_10008392_pt1 | contig 11221 bp, 12 predicted proteins | sample Lox_Sample_41_FD_206718 | JGI IMG/M metagenome (GOLD analysis project Ga0335082, IMG submission 206718) | Soil microbial communities from Loxahatchee National Wildlife Refuge, Florida, United States - Lox_Sample_4.1 | ecosystem: Environmental > Terrestrial > Soil > Wetlands | place: USA... | reverse complement strand
CGGCGCCATGGACGCGTAGTACACGGGGTATCGAGGGAGGCTCGCGGTGCGAAGGCGCACGAAGTCGTCCTCGTCGGTGACGGCGACCGCCTGGTTGGCCAGCCGTTCGGCTGCGATCGTCGACGTTCGCGCCCCGCCGCCGGAGCCCGCCGAGCAGAAGCTGCCGGCCCCGTGGGTGGGGAGCACACGAACCTCGCCGGGGAGCGAGTCGATCCGGCGCAGCGACCGGAACTGCGCCCGCGAGAGCTCGTCCGTCCGGCCAGGTCCGAGGAGATCCGTGCGGCCGGCGGCGCCGACGATCATGCTCCCGCCGGTGAAGATGGCGACGGGTTCCACCGAATCACCCTTGCGCACGACGTACGAGGTGTGCTCCGGCGTGTGTCCCGGAGTGTGCCACGCCGTCAGGGTGAGCGCGCCCACGCGAATCTCGTCGCCCTCCTCGATGTCGCGATGCGGGAACGCGTAGCCGCCCAGCGCCGGCGCGGCGATCTCGGCGCCCGTCGCGGCGCGGATCTCGCAGGCTCCCGACACGTAGTCGTTGTGGACGTGGGTCTCCACGACGCCGCGGATTCTGGCGCGCGTGGACTCGGCCGCAGCGATGAATCGCCAGCCGTCCCGCTGCGGGTCGACGACGAGGGCCTCGCCCTCGGAGACCAGGACGTAGCTGGTGTCCCCCAGCTCAACGGTGACCAGGACCTCGAGCTCCATTGCGCCTCCGCCTCCACACCCTACCCGGAGGCCGCTCGCTGCAAGAATGACCCGCGGCGACGAGGGGAGTTGCCCTGCGCATGCCCGGGACCGGAGGATAGGGAACCCGTGAAGCGATCGTGGACGCGTCGACCTGCGGCCGGCCCCCGTCGCCGCGCCGTGTGGCGCGGCGCGGCTGTCGGCTCGGTGGGGTTGCTCGCCCTCACGGCGTGCGACTTCGGGGCGCCGCCGGGCGCGTCCACCCAGGGCAAGACCATCGCCGACCTGTACCACGTCCTCTGGTACTTCGCGATCCCGGTCGGCGTGATCGTGTACGGACTCATCCTCTGGTCGATCTTCCGATACCGAAAGCGCCGCGACGACGACGCTCTTCCGAAACAGACGCGGTACGCCTTCGGGCTGGAGGTGACGTACACGGTCATCCCGATCCTGATGGTCGCCGCGATCTTCGGGTTCACCTACCGGGCCGAGCAGAAGGTCGACCGCGTCGCTCCGAACCCCGCCGTGGTTGTCGACGTCGACGGATTCCAGTGGCAGTGGCGGTTCACGTACGAGGGCAAGGGAGTCACCGTCGTCGGGACGCCGGGGAACGTTCCCACGCTCGTACTGCCGGCCGGTCAGACGACGCAGATCGTCCTGCGCTCGGAGGACGTCGTTCACGCGTTCTACGTGTCGGCGTTCCTGTTCCAGCGGCAGGCCATCCCCGGCGTCGTCAACCGGTTCGACCTCACGATCCCGTCGCCGGGCGCGTGGCCGGGGGTGTGCTCGCAGTACTGCGGGCTGGACCACACGTCGATGGACTTCACCGTGCGGGCCGTGTCGCCGGCCGCGTTCCAGGCGTGGCTTTCGGAGCAACGGTCGTCGCAGGGCGCAAGCGGAGGGACGTCGACGTGAGCGCGACCGTCACCGCGCCGCCCACCGAGCATCCGAAGGCCAGGCGCCTGGGGCTCATCGGCTGGCTGACCACCACCAACCACAAACAGATCGGGTGGCTGTACCTCGGAACCACCTTCGTCTTCTTCCTGGCCGGCGGGCTGCTCGCGCTCATGATCCGGATCCAGCTGTCCCGCCCCGACATGTCGTTTCTCTCCCGCCAGGAGTACAACCAGATCTTCACCATCCACGGCACGACGATGGTGTTCCTGGTCATCGCGCCGATCGGGCTCGGCTTGGCGAACTACTTCGTCCCGTTGCAGATCGGCGCGCCGGACATGGCGTTCCCGCGGATGAACGCGCTCGGCGTGTGGCTGTTCATCGGCGGCGGTCTGACCATCTACGCGTCGTTCCTCTCGTCGCACGGCGCCGCGTCGGCCGGGTGGACGTTCTACGCGCCGCTGTCGGACAGCCAGTTCAGTCCGGGCGCGGGAACCGACATGTGGATCATGGGCATCCTCTGCATCAGCACGGGATCGATCCTCACCGCGGTGAACCTGATGGCGACCGTGTTCATGATGCGCGCGCCCGGCATGACCATGTGGCGGATGCCGCTGTTCACGTGGAACATGCTGATCACGTCGCTGCTGATCCTCGTGGCATTCCCGCCGCTGGCCGGGGCGCTCGCGCTGCTGTTCATCGACCGGCACTTCGGGGGGCACTTCTACACACCGGCGTTCGGAGGCTCCGCGGTCCTGTACCAGCACCTGTTCTGGTTCTTCGGCCACCCCGAGGTCTACATCATGGTGCTGCCGTTCTTCGGCATCGTCACCGATGTCATCCCGGTGTTCTCACGAAAGCCGATCTTCGGCTATGCGGGATTCGTGCTGGCCTCCATGGCGATCGCGGGGTTGTCGATGGCCGTGTGGGCGCACCACATGTTCACGACCGGCGTGATCGACAACCCGTTCTTCTCGGGGATGTCGTTCCTCATCGCCGTGCCGACCGGCATCAAGTTCTTCAACTGGATCGGGACGATGTGGCGGGGGAAGCTCACGTTCGAGACGCCGATGCTCTGGTGCATCGGGTTCCTGCTGAACTTCCTGATCGGGGGAATCACCGGCGTGATGCTGGCGTCGGCACCCATCGACTACAACATGAACAACACGTACTTCGTCGTGGCACACATGCACTACGTGCTGGGCGGCGGGAGTCTGTTCGCGATCTTCGCCGGCATCTACTACTGGTTCCCGAAGATGACCGGGTTCCGACTGAACGAGCGCATCGGCAAATGGGGGTTCTGGTTCACCTTCATCGGGTTCAACCTGACGTTCTGGCCGCTGTTCGTGGTGGGGCTTCGCGGGATGCCGCGGCGGATCCAGTCCTACTCGCCGAGCGCCGGCTGGACGGACCCGAACACACTGGCGACCATCGGATTCTTCGTGCTGCTCGTCGGCGTGATCCTGTTCGCGGTGAACCTGATCGTGTCGATCAGAACCCGCGAGCCGGCCGGCGACAACCCGTGGGATGCGGGAACGCTCGAGTGGGCCACGACGTCGCCCCCGCCGGAGCACAACTTCACGTGGCTCCCGCCCATCCGCTCGGAGCGGCCGGTGTTCGACTGGAACCACCGGAGCGACGCGGAGAAGGCGGCGATCGGCGACGGCCACGGGGGCAGCGGCTCGTGAAGACGTCGGTCCGCTTCATGGGCTTCGCCGGGCTCTTCGGGATCGGGATCGGGATCGTCTACTGGTTCATCACGTACGAGCCGTTCGGCACCGTGCTCCTGATCCTGATGGGCGTGGCGACGCTGATCATGGGTTACGTGGTCTGGCGACGGACGAGCGGCAAGAGCTTCCCCGAGGACGCCGACACGATCTCGTACGCGGAGGACGCCGGCGACGAGATCGGGCACTTCTCCGCGGGAAGCCTCTGGCCGGTGGTCATGGCGATCGGCGTCGTGGTCGGCGTCGAGGGGCTCATCTACGGCGTCTGGCTGCTGGTCGCCGGCCTCCTGCTGTTCGCGTGGGCGACGGTGGGGCTCATGCAGGAGAGCCGCGGCTAGCTGCCGGCCTCCTCGGCTTCCAGCAATCGCCGTAGTGTCGGAAGGCTCCGCTGATCCTTCTCACGGCCGGCGGCCTCCTTGGAGCGCACGATGTCCGCCAAGGACGCGACGGGGACCCTCACGCCCATGACCTCGATCTCTCGCACGTCCTTCCGCAAGTCCGGATAGCCGTTCGTACCTGCCGGAACGAACGTGATGTCGAGGTCGCCGGCAACGGTCTTCAGGTTCCAGATGTCCGCCGCGCCGAGCGACTCCCCGTCGTGGTCGAACGGAATTCCTTCTGGCACGGCGTCCGTTCGGACCCTTGCATCGAGATCCTTCAGCGCGGCGGACAGCCGGTCGAGGTTGTCCCGGGCTCGCTCGGGCATGATGTCCACGTCGGTGGTGACGAGCGGCGACCCCTGGAACGTCGCGGCGAGCCCGCCGATCAGCACGTACCTGACCTCGTGGTGATTCAACGTCTCGAGAATCCGCTGCGGATCGAATCGCACCGTCACGGCGCGGGCGTCCGCTCGCGCTTCTCGGCGGCCTTGGCAGCGAGCATGGCTTCGCGCCCGGCGTCCGCGAACCGCTGAAACGCGAGCATGTTGTCCAGGCGCTGCTCGGGGGTGAGCGTGCGATTGCGGAGCGCCATCGAAAGGTCGTGGTCGTCGTAGGGGACGAGGCGCACGTCGATGTCGAACCCAGCGGCGCGGACGAGCTTGCTCAGGTGCTCGAGGCTCGGCGAAACCCCGCCGCTCTCGATGCGGGCAACCGCCGACTGGGTCGTGCCGGCGCGAGCCGCCAGCTCGGCCTGCGTGAGCCCGGCCCGCTTGCGGGCTTCCCTGACCAAATGCGTTCCTCTCATGGCTCAGTCAGTATAGCGCCATCGATATGAGTGGGATAGCTGAAGCGCTATACAGGCCCAGAGGGTGCCGTTCCAGGGTCGAGGCGGGATTGTCGATATTCGCGGTATGGACGTGGCCGTCGACCCCCGAGAAGCCCGGCCCGTCGGACGGTCTCGATTCGGCGAGATTCGCGTGCCGATCTTGGTCGCCCTCGGCTCGTTCCTGGTCTTTGCGGCGATCCAGGTGGCGCTGACTCGCCACTACAGCGTTCCCATGCGCGAGTTCTGTCTGAGGAACGAAGGCGAGCCCGGGCTCGATCCGATCTGCCGGTTCCTCGAGCCCGCCGGCGGAGTTCCACGTTGGCTGCGACCGCCCTATCTCGGATGGGAAGCGTGGAGCTTCGTTCGTTTCGCCGCCGTCGCCGCGTTGTGTTGCGCGGTCGCGGCGCTTGGATTCCGCTGGGCCTTCTGGATACCGGTGACCCTGTGGGCGGTTCTTCCTGCCGTCACGGGGGTGTTCGCATACGGCAGCGGAACCACCGCGCCGGACTTCATCGGCATCCCCTGGCCCCGATCCCTCACCTGGATGGGCGTCGGCATCGAGTTCGTCCTCGTCTGCCTCCCAGCGGCGGCGATCGCGCTCGGCCATCACGGCGTCCGGCGCCCGGCCACGGATCGCCGTCTCGCGGTCGGAAGCTTCGCCTTGTGCGTCGCGATCTTCGCCCTCTGGCAGAGCACCGCCGCCACGACCTACGGCGATCCGACCGTGAACTGGACGTTCGACCTCTCACGCGTGCTGCCGCTCTTCGTCCTCGGGGCCATCCTCGGACTCACCCCGCGGACCTCCTGGCTGCTGGCGCTGGCGATCGGCCTCTCCTGGTTCTGGTGGCAGACGTTCGTCGCCAACCAGGACGCGCTCACGCTCGTCAGCATCGTTCCGTTCATGTTCGCGGCCGCCCTCGGCGCGGCGTGGCGTCCACTCGCGGTGGGGCTGAAGCGGCTGGAGGACCGGCCGTGGGCGCTTTTCTGGATCGCGAATGGACTCAACGTCGCCGACGCGGTCGTCACGTGGGCGTTCCTGCGAACGGGTCAGATCGCGGAGGCGAACCCGGTCGTGCGCGGAATCGGCTTGCCGGCCAAGGTGATCCTGGTCGGCGCGCTGACGTGGCTGCTGCTGCGCACCCGACCGCGTGCGCTCGTCTGGCCGATCCTCGTCCTGGCGTTCGTCATGGCCTGGGACGTGGCCGGCATCATCCTGGGTCACGCCATGGGTGTCGGCTGACACTCGTGCGGGATCCAAGGGAAGAGGTCGATCGTGGCAGAGTGACCCCGCCGGCATGATCGCAATGTGATCTGCATCACGCTGCGGTTGCTCGGGCCGGAAGCCTCACACGTCGACGCGGCCGCCCGTGCGCCAGTACTCGCCGCGCTCCCTTGAGAGGAACCCGTCGTCCACCAGATACCGTCGCAGCGCCGCGAAGTCGGGGTGGAACGCCTCCAGGATTCGGTTCACCTGACGTTCCGGGTAGCGCACACCCACCTCGAACTCGAGAGCGAGCCGCTGCAGCACGATCAGGCGCTTCGAGCGCCGGACGGGGATCTCGGCCAGCCGGCCGGCCCGGAAGTACTGCCGCAGAACCGTTCTCTCCTCGTCGTCGACGGCGCCGAGCGCCAAGCCGGGGTCGCGCGCCGGTCCCGCTTCCTCGGCGGCGCGGCGGAGCGTCTGCGGCAGCAGTCGATACGTTCGCCGGTCCGAGCCCACCTCGACGAGCCCGACCTTGGCCAGACGCGACAGATGGCGGCGGACGGGATCGGGGCGGAGGCCCGTCTCCTGCGCGATGGCACTCGCGGTCGCCGGGCCGCGGGAGAGCGCACCGGCGACCGCGAGGCGGGACGGCTCGGCGAGCGCGCGCAGGATCTCCTCGGGCGTCGCCTCAGAGCCCGAGCCGCTCCTCGACGCTCTCGAAGCCACCGCCCTCCTCCTCGGTCGTGTCGAACCCCCCGGTCTTGCTCCGACGCACCGTGGTGATCTTCGACTCCTTCACGGGGTGTAGATCGTTGGACCGGAGCTCGCGACACAGGAGGTACGTCACGAAGAACGCCACGACCGGGAGCACGAGCGCGACCCAGCGAAGGATCTCGGTCATCGCCTCGACCGAGATGTCGACCGACGAGGCCAGGACGTCGCTGGCGCCCGCGATCGTCAACACGCCCAGGAACGTGATCGTCGCCGCGCCCACCGCCGTTCGCCACGGGACGTCCCGGGGGTGCTGCAAGAGGTTGTGCTGCAGCTTGTCCTTGGTGAAGAAGCGCTCGATCCACGGCCACAGCAACATCCCCCCGAAGATCACACCGGGCAGCAGCGCGCCGGGGAAGAACGGCTCGGGAATCTCGTGGCCGAACGCGCGGATCTCCCATCCCGGGAACAGCCGCACGGCGCCCTCCGTGAAGCCCATGTACCAGTCGGGCTGCGAGGCGCCGCTGGCCGTGATCGGGTGGTACGGACCGTAGATCCAGATGGGGTTGATCTGCGCCGTGCCGCCGAGCAAGGCGAGCACGCCGGCCAGCACGAAGAACAGCCCGACCGAGGCGAACGCGTAGCGCGGCCACAGGCGCGGCCCCCGGATCTGGTCGTTGGTCAGGTCCTTGGCGGGGAAGTTCGTGTGCTTCTGCCGCCACAGGATCGCCAGGTGCGCGCCCATGACGATGGCGATCAGGGCCGGGAGGATCATCACGTGCAGGACGAAGAGCCGGTTGAGGATGTCCGGTGCCGGGTACTCGCCCCCGAACACCAGGAAGGCGAGCCACGTTCCGACGATCGGCGTCGACAGCGCGATCGAGTACCCGATCCGCAGCCCGGTCCCCGACAGCAGGTCGTCGGGCAGCGAGTAGCCCGCGAACCCGATCCCGATCGTCAGCAGCAGGAGCACGACCCCCAGCACCCAGTTGATCTCGCGTGGCTTGCGGAATGCGCCGGTGAAGAACACGCGAATCGCGTGGAAGACGACGGCCCCGGTCATCACCAGCGCCGCCCAGTGGTGGATCTGCCGGAACACCAGGCCGGCCCGCACCTCGAACGAGATCCGCAGCACCGACGCATAGGCCGCGGACATCGACTGCCCGTCGAGCGGCTTGTACGGTCCGTGATACACCACGTCGCGCACGTCGGGGATGTAGAAGAAGCTGAGGAACGTCCCGGTGACGACGAGGATGATGAAGCAGTACATCGCCACCTCGCCGAGCATGAACGACCAGTGGTCGGGGAAGACCTTGCGCAGCGACTTCTTCGCAAAGCTGGCGGCGCCGAGCCGCTCGTCGAACCAGTCGAGAAGGCGCGGGACGATCAAGCTCCGCTCCCCCGGTTCCAGAAGCCGGGGCCGACGGGCGCCGTGAAGTCGCTCTTCGCGACCAGGTACCCCTCCTGGTCGACCCCCAGCGGCAGCTGCGGCAGGGGGCGTGACGCCGGCCCGAACACCGGCTCGGCTCCCTTCAGGACGGCGAACGCGGAGAAGTGGCAGGGGCACTGCAGCTGATGGAACTCGGCCAGGTAGAGCCCGACCGGGCAGCCTGCGTGCGTGCAGAGCTTCGAGTAACAGACGTTGCCGAAGGGAGCGTCGTCGTTGCGCCCGTCCGGCAGCTGAAGCTCCGACGGATCGACGCGGACGAGGATGGCGACCGAGTCGGTGCTGCCGACGTGACCCTGCGGAAACACCGTCAGAACGCTCCCCACCACGAGGTCGCTGGCCAGCACCGGGTTCCCGGCCTCGTCGACCGCCCGGATGCCGGTCCGCCACGCCGTCTGGAACAGCGAGCGTCCCGGACTCGGTCCCAGCGAGCGGATCGGAAAGATGGCAGCGAGGCCGAGCGCGCCGAACGCACCGAGCAACATCCGCACGAGCGCCGACCGCCTGGTGATCTGGCTCTCGCCTTCCACGTAGGCCTGCTCGGCCGCCGCGCGCTCGGCCTTCGGCGACGGGCGCTCGCCGCGATCCTCGGTGACGATCTCGGTGGGAAAGAGATACTTGCCCCACAGGATGAACGCGAACCCGATGCCGGTGAGCAGGATGAACAGCAGGATTCCCTCGAGCTGCACCTGACCCCCGAGCGCGTACAGGACCAGCAGACCGACGCCCGCGAGGATCGCGACCAGCAGGAGCAGCATCATGAGTCGCGACACGCGGCCCTCGTCCGGGCCGCGGGGCGCCGGCTGCGTGTTCCGGGTCACGTGCGTCGAATCGCTCACGACCGCTCTCCGATGAATCGCATCACGAGCACGACGGCGCCGAGGCCGATGACGAGGCCGACGAATCCCTCGACGACCGGCCCGCCGAGGTGCAGGCTGATCCCACCGGGGTTGGCCGGGTGGCGCAGGTACAGCACGTACCGCGCCAGCGAGTTCAGCTGTTCGTCGGAGATCACCGTCTGGTCGAACACCGGCATCGTCCCCGGGCCGATGCGCACGGCTTCACCGATCTGCGTGGGCGTCGCCTTGTGCAGGCTGGGGGCCGCCTCGACGCCCACGGCGCCCCCGTTTCCGTTCGCGCCGTGGCACGGCGCGCAGTTCAACTGGTAGATCTGCTCGCCCTGGGACAGGTTTCCCTTCAGGGGCTGCACGTCGGGGATCGCCGTGCCGCTCCCCGGGCTGAGCGAGACGAGGTACGCGGTGATCGCCTGGATCTCCGCCGGCGTGAGCGTCGGCGGCTTCCGCACGGCCTGCGCGCCGGGCTGGGCGAGCGGCATCCGGCCGGTGCTCATCATGAAGTCGTAGGCGGCCGGGCCGAGGTCCAGGATCACCGGGCCCTGTGCCGTTCCCTGGCCGGTCGCGCCGTGGCAGCTCGCGCAGTGCTCCTCGTACAGCACCTGCCCGGCCGCCTCCAGCGCGGTCTGCGCGTCGAGCCGCGTCACCGGCGGCGCGCCGGCCGTGGCCGAGCCGGTGCCCGCCAGGATCGCCAGGCCGGCCGGCACCATGAAGGCCGCGAACAGGAGCGCGAACCCCGCCGCCCGGCGGCCCGCCGAGACCGAACTCGCCCGCCGTGCCCGTTCGGCGCTCATTTGACCAGGACCAGGCAGATGAACAGCGCGATCCACACGACATCGACGAAGTGCCAGTAGTACGTCGCCGCCTCGACCGCGCCGTGGTTCTCCGCGTCGTACACCTTAGTGGCCGCGCGCCCGAGCACCACGAGCATCACGATCAGGCCGGCGATCACGTGCATCGCGTGGAAGCCCGTCATCGTCACGAAGGCAGACCCGTACGCGTTGGTGGCGATGTCGAAGTTGGCGTGGAAGTAGTCCCAGAACTGCCCGCACAGGAACACGATGCCGAGCGCGAACGTAATCCATATCCAGCGCTTCATCCCCTTGACATCGCCGCGCTTGATCCGGCGGTCGGCCGTCTGCATCGTGAAACTCGACGCCACCAGGAACGCGGTGAAGATCAACGGGCGCATGAGGCCGAGCTCGATGTCCGCCGGCGGCCACACGGGAGCCTGGGCGCGCAGCGTGAAGTACATCCCGAACAGCGACGCGAAGAACATCAGCTCCGAGCCCAGGAAGATGAAGATCCCCACGACGATGAGCGGCGGCCGCTTGGGCGGCCAGACGCCGAGGCCGGGTGCGGTCGTCGCCGGACTCGTCGTCTCGGGGCCCATGTCGGCCCTAGGCTAGTGAGGACCCGCCGGATCTTCAAAGGGCGTGGCCGCGCCGGGCGCGGGCACGCCCGTCAGGTCGCCCGGCGCGTTCACGTTCCAGGCGAACCTGCCCGAAGGGTCGGCCTCCCGCCATTCCGAGGGCTCGACCAGCCGGACCCGCAGCCCGCCGACGGCGTCGCGGACGGCGAGCCGGCCCTCCCGGAGCGCTCGCGCCAGCCCGGGCCCCGCGGATCGCGCGTACACGGCGTGCAGCGGCTCGAGACCGCGGTCGCTCACGGGGAGGACCGCGTCGAAGCCCTCGGCACGCGACGCGAGGAGCCGCAGGATGGCGGGCGATGCGAAGGGCATGTCACCCGCGACGGCGGCAACCAGATGATGCGAGACACGTCCTATCCCGGCGACGAGTCCGCCGAGCGGGCCCGAGCCGGTCACCGCGTCGGCCACCTGCGGAACGCCGAGCCAGGCCATGCGGGTGCCGTCACCGGACGCCACGAGCACGTCGTCGCACGCCTCCGCGAGCCTGCGCGCAACACGGGCCACGAGCGGCTCGCCGTCGAACAGGAAGTCGGATGCAGTCTTGTCGCGGCCCATGCGAACGCTGCCGCCGCCCGCCAGAAGAAGACCGCTCAGCCCCCGAGCATCGGCCACGTCTCGACCTCCGCACCGGCCTCGAGCCGCTCGACCTCGGGGCCGACGATCATCCACGCGTTCGCCCGGCCGAGCGAGCCGAGCGAGCCCGCGCCCTGTTGCGCCAAGGCCGTGACGCGGGCCTCCGCCCGTGAACGGTCCAGCCGCGCCCGCACGAGATGCAGCCGGCCGGGGCGCTGCTCGAAGGGTTCCTCCAACCTTGCGGCGACACGCGGGCGCTGATGTGGGGGACGCCCCATCAAGACCGCAAGCGCCGGACGAACGAAGAACTCGAACGCCACCAGGGCCGACACCGGGTTGCCGGGGAGGCCGAACAGCAGCGAGGAGTCACGTCGTCCGTACGCGAACGGCTTGCCCGGCCGGATGGCGACGGCGACCACGGACGCTCCCGCGGACATCAGCGCGGCGCGAACGTGATCGCGCGGACCCATGGAGATGCCGCCCGCGGTG
>Ga0335082_10008391_pt1 | contig 11221 bp, 8 predicted proteins | sample Lox_Sample_41_FD_206718 | JGI IMG/M metagenome (GOLD analysis project Ga0335082, IMG submission 206718) | Soil microbial communities from Loxahatchee National Wildlife Refuge, Florida, United States - Lox_Sample_4.1 | ecosystem: Environmental > Terrestrial > Soil > Wetlands | place: USA: Florida... | reverse complement strand
GAAGGCTTTCCCTAAGCCGAGGACAACGCATCCCCCATCAACGATGTCCACATCTGCCAGCGATCAGAGCATCAATAGCAGCATGAAAGACGGTCTCCTCAAATGGATACAGGAACAGAAGGCGGCAAAATAGCATGAATCGCCGCTGCGCGGCGCTTGCGGCCGCTTCAGGCCTGCTCCTGGTCGTCATTTTCCCCAAATTCAATTTCCACTTGCTCGCATGGATCGCTCTCGTCCCACTTTTCCTTGCCCTCCGCGGACAAAGCGCGAAGAATGGTTTTTGGCTTGGCGGGATAACCGGGATCGTATATTTCGCCGGCACCGTTCACTGGGTCACGAACTCAATACATTATTATGGAGGCTACCCGCTCATTCCGGCGTCACTAATAACCCTCCTTCTCTGTGCTTACCTTGCGCTCTATCCTGCACTCTTCGGTGCCGCCGTTGCACGTCTCAGGAGGACTCATCCTTCGCTTCTCGTATTATCAGCGCCTGCCGTCTGGGCCACCCTTGAACTCGCGCGTACCTATGTCTTCAGCGGTTTTCCTTGGTCGCTCCTCGGTTATTCACAATACCTCGCTCTGCCCGTGATACAGGTATCAGACATCACCGGTGTGTACGGCATTTCGTTCCTGATTGTTCTCGTCAACGCTGCCGTTGCTGAATTTCTCGATGACAGAAAAGGGTATCCTCCCCTTGTGATTGCTGCAGTCATCATGGTGCTCGTGCTGGGCTATGGGCTCATGCGCCTCCACGTTCCGGAGAACATCAGCGGTATCACGGTCTCCGTGGTGCAGGGGAACATCGAGCAGGACAAGAAGTGGGACCCTGCTTTCCAGACGGAAGTGCTCGCCGTCTATACACGACTCACGCAGGACGCTCTGCAACATCATCCCGATGTCGTCATCTGGCCTGAGACTGCGACCCCCTTTTACTTCAACGGGGAAAGACCGCGTGACAGAAGTCTTCGCGAGGACCTTACGTCGTTCGTGAAAGAGAATGATTTCCCTCTTCTGTTCGGAAGCCCAACTTGTGAGATTAGACCTGGGAGGGTCGTTCACCTCAGGAACTCGGCGTTCCTGCTCAAGACGGACGGGACGGTCGAGGCGGTGTATCACAAGCTCCATCTCGTGCCGTTCGGTGAATACGTGCCGCTTAAGAATGTCCTTTTCTTTGTCGAGAAAATGGTCCAGCCCGTCGGCGATTTCGAAGCGGGGAAAGATTATACCGTAATGACCATTGCACCTCATGGTCCGGGCAGCACAAACGAAGTGAAGCTGAGCACAGCCATCTGCTACGAGATCATCTTTCCGGACCTCATCAGGAGGTTTGTTGACCGCGGGGCCACTATCATCACAACAATCACGAACGACGCGTGGTTTGGCATGACCGCGGCACCCTATCAGCACTTTTCCATGGCCGTGTTCCGCGCCGTGGAAAACCGTGTCCCTGTGGCCCGTGCCGCCAACACCGGTGTTTCAGGATTTATAGATGCAAAAGGCAGGATCCTCGATACGTCGACCATCTTTACTGAAGCGCAGCTCACCCGCACCTTGGCACTGCGAGGCGCCAAAACCTTTTACACGAGATATGGCGATGTTTTTTCCTACCTCTGTTTGTTCTCAAGCATATTCCTCCTGGCAAAACCCCTCCGGAGAATTCCTTGACCGAAAGGTATCACTCGCCCAATCGATATCTGTTTTAAGTTTTTGAATTATAAATAAGGAAGGGGATTGTGTTTGACAGGGGATTGTGTTTGGATTGTGTTGGACCTTTGATTTTTTTTTACTCTATGGTATAATCCCAACACATATAATTCCTGAGAGAGCAATGCGTTCTCACGAATAGAGACAGCGGCTTAATTCCAGCATCTCGTCAGAATGATGTGTACCAGCGACAAGAGTTGGCTTTTTTAACAGAGTAAAATGGGGACAGCGCGTGCAAGGAGTGTGAGTTTTTGCCTTTTGTCCCCCATCAAGCACGTAGGAGACTTGAATGCTTTTAGAAGACTTGAAGCACGAACTGGACAGCATCAGGATAAGGATAGAGACCCTGCGGAGGCATCTTTGACACTCCTGTCAAGGAAGCGCGATTGGCTGAACTTACCCGCCTCATGGAGACCTCTGGCTTCTGGGATGATAAAGACAAAGCCAACACGACGCTCAAGGAGAAATCATCTATTGAAAGGTCGCTCAAAGATTGGGGTGCCCTTGCGAAACGCCTGAGTGATTTAGAAGCTATGGCCGATCTTGCCTCGGAAGAAGGAGGCGAATCCATGCATGCGGAAATGGAGCATGAGATTGCATCGGTGCTAAAGGACATAACTTCCGCAGAGATCTCAGCGCTCCTCTCCGGTGAGCAGGACGTTTCCAACGCCATCGTCTCGATCCACCCCGGCGCGGGTGGGACCGAAGCACAGGACTGGGCAGAGATGTTGATGCGTATGTACCTGCGCTGGGCTGAAAAGAGCGGTCATAAAACCGAGATCCTTGACTACCAGGCCGGTGAAGAAGCCGGCGTCAAATCCGTTACGTTCATAGTATCGGGCGTTTACGCCTATGGTAAGCTCAAAGCCGAGGCAGGTGTTCACAGGCTTGTTCGCATCTCGCCCTTTGATGCGAACAAGCGCAGACACACGTCCTTTGCCTCACTCTTTGTGTATCCCGAGGTGGAAGAAGATATCGATATCGTGATCGACGACAAAGACCTGCGTGTCGACACCTACCGCGCCTCAAGCGCCGGCGGACAACACGTCAATAAGACGGACTCGGCAGTCCGCATCACGCACCTGCCCACGGGCATCGTGGTGCAGTGCCAGAACGAGCGCTCTCAACTCAAGAACAAAAACGTGGCAATGAAAGTGCTGCGATCACGGTTATATGAGGTGAAGAAAAAAGAGCAGGAAGAGAAGCTTGGCAAACTAGTGAGCGAGAAGAAGGACATCGCCTGGGGAAGCCAGATCCGGTCGTATGTGTTCCAGCCTTACCAGATGGTTAAGGACCACCGTACCGGTGTGGAAGTGGGGAATGTCTCGGCCGTCATGGACGGAGATATCGACGCATTCATAGATGCCTACCTCATCTCTTCGAGCGGCAGGGGAAGTACGCTGGAAGACAGAAGTCAGAGTTCGTCAAGTGCACGGGGAGATGCGTAAGACGGGAAGCCAAAAAAAATTTATGCCGCTAATTGCGCATCATGGCTCGTACCTTCCGGCATCAGATCCCTATCATCTGCGGCGAACGGGCATCGACGTACTTCTTAACCCCCTGATACAGGGCTTCGGCGATGCTTTGACGGTATGATTCTGTCCGCAGCTGTTTTTCTTCCTCAGGGTTGCTGATAAACCCGACTTCGGCAAGGATGCTCGGCATCTGGGTGTTTATAAGCACATAGAAAAACGCCCGCTTCACGCCAAGATTCACCACCTGTTTTTGTTCCGGCTTCATGGTGTCCACAAGCGACGCCTGCACCGTATGAGCAAGCTGGAGGGATTCTTCGAGCTTGTTATCCTGCTTGAGATCCTTCAATATCTTATCGATCTCCGAATCTAGCTCGCTCAATCGCTTCGTTGACATGGCGTTCTCGCGCGCTGCAGTGGCCATGGCTTCACGGTCGGAGGCCTGGAGGCCCTGGATGTACGTCTCAATGCCACGGGCCTTTCGCTTTCTGTTCGCGTTGACATGAATAGAGACAAACAGGTCCGCTCCCCTTGACTTGGCAATGAAGGGACGCTGATCCAGTGGTATAAAAACATCGCGGTCACGAGTCATTATCACCTCGCACCCCAATCGCTCCTTGACCAGGACAGCCAATCGCTTGGCGATGTCGAGTGTGACCGTTTTCTCCTTGAGTCCGTTCTTGCCTATTGCTCCCGGATCGTGTCCCCCGTGGCCCGCATCGATGGCAATGGTCCTTATCTTGAGCCCCATCTGCCGTGAAAGAGACAACGTTTTTTCATTGTTATTGTTTACTGCGGGAGCCTGTATTGGGGGAGTGGTCTGGCTATATGGTTCTGTCTTAGACTCTGACTTAGGTTCTGCGTTAGGCTCTGCCTTAGAATCTGCATTAGGCTCTGCCTTAGACTCTCCGGAAATCTCCTGCTGCGTCTCTGTACCCGACTCTGTACTTGTTACCTGGGGTTCTGCTGTTATACCGCCTTCGCCGGTCACATCGATCACAAGACGCTCGGGGTCGTGGAGTGGGAAGGCGGCGTAACTCTTAATGCTCGCGAGGTCAAGCACCACCCGCACGATATCGGGAGCGTACTGGCTGGCGCGCACCTGTTTTAGAATCCCATCGTTAACGGGCAGGGGGTCTTTATCGATCGAATCGCTCACCCGGGTATTCAGGATATCAAAAACCAATCGATCGGGATTTTTTAGCTCCTTCGCCTGGAACCTGACCGATCTATTCTGTTCGATCACTATGCGCGTATATGCCCCGCCTGACCAGTACCGGATTTTTTGCACCACGCCGGTTGGTTTTGTCTTCCCCTGCGAAGCAAGCACCGGAACGGGCATTTTCCTGATTTCGGGTTCCCTCTTCTGTTTCGGAACGAAAAGACCGAGCCGTATCCTCGCTTTCTCGGTCCAGATGTTGTCAGGGTACACCTCGGCAAGCTTACTATAGGTTTTTGATGCTAAAGAGCCGTGCTTCTTGTTATCGAGAGAAAGATCGATGACCCGGTAAAGTGCTTCCGGTGCCTTGGCATGTTTCGGATAGGCGGCCTGACATCTTTCATGAACCTGTATGGACTCGTCCAGGTCCCGGGAATATTTGCTGAACTGGTACAGCTCCAGATATAGACCTGCCCTGTCAAAACAGGCGTCTGCGGCGCTAGGGCTCTTGGGATATTTTTTTTCCACAAGCTCGAAAGTACGGATGCAGTCCATCCAGTAAGAGCGGTACTTTTTTTTCTTCGGGTTCTTTCTGAGGTCTGTAAGGCGCTGACAGGCGATAGTATACTTGTGCCCGGCCTCGGTATTGTAAGACGGGTATGCTTTCGCAGTGAAAAGCAGCAGGATTGTGCAAGCCATAAAGGCCGCTATACATGAACGGCCACGTTTGTCCATAATTTTCCTGTTGTTTTTTAACCGAATTACACGAATATGTCAATAAAAAACAATGGCCCCGGGGTTCTACCCAGGGCCGGGATGTCTCTGGTCTAACAGGTCTTGGGAAGGCTACGACGCTGCCTTCACGGTCTCCGCAAGCTTCGTAAAACTAGCAGGGTCGGTCACGGCCAGGTCAGCAAGGATTTTCCTGTCCAGGACTACGCCAGTCTTGGTGAGACCAGCAATGAACCTGCTGTAAGACAGACCGTTTAGCCTGGCCGCCGCATTGATGCGTGCGATCCAGAGCCTGCGGAAATCTCTCTTCCGGGCTTTCCGGTCACGGTATGCGTATTTGAGCGCATGGTCAACCGCCTCAGTAGCGGTACGGAACAGTTTCGATTTTGCTCCCCAGTACCCTTCAGCCTGGTTGAGCACTCTCTTTCTTCTCGCCCTTGTCTTAGGGCCCCCTTTTGCTCTTGGCATTGTGTTCTCCTCCTTAAAAAATAGTGCGCGATTCCAGATGCATGATCCTTCATAGGCTACAATCCTCATCACACCTGCCTAACCATCCAACATCAGGTCTCAGGCATAAGGGATTTTGAATCCTGAATTTATAATTGCGACTTGTTACTTGCTCCCATAGGGAAGCATTTGCCTTATATTTTCAGTATTATCTTTGGTGATTTCGACAGCGCCAGTCAGGCGTCTCTTACGTGTAGCGTTTTTGCCGGTCAGCAAATGTCCTTTCCAGCCCTTACGCCTCATGACCTTGCCTGTGCCCGTCACTTTCAGCCTTTTGGCTGCGCTCCGCTTGGTCTTCAACTTTATCTTGGTTTTGACCTTTACTTTAGCCATTTCTTTTCCCCTTCCGAATCTCAAGTTTTTTGCCACTTCCTGTATAGTAACAACGGAAGGACACCCTTCCGTGGCATTGCTCATTGTTCACAGCTTACTGCTATTTTTTTGCCGCCGCTTCTTTTGTCTTTGCCCCCAGCAGCATCGTCATGTTTCTGCCTTCCATGCGGGGTGGCTGTTCAATTACGGCATCGTTCTGGAGGTCATTAACGATACGGTCCAGCACTGCCCTGCCATGCGTCGTGTGTGCCATTTCCCTGCCACGGAACATGACGGTGACTTTGACCTTGTTTCCCTCTTCAAGGAAACGCTTGATGTTGTTCGTTTTGAACTGGATATCATGCTCATCGGTCCTTGGCCGTAGCTTGATTTCCTTAACCACAATAACGCTTTGATGCTTTTTGGATTCGTGGGCTTTCTTGGCAAGCTCGTATTTATACTTCCCGAAGTCCATGATTCGGCAGACCGGCGGCTTTGCCGTGGGCGCCACCTCCACCAGGTCGAGCCCGGCTTCCTCCGCCCTTTTGATGGCATCGCGCGTGTCCAGTATTCCAAGCTGCTCTCCGTCAGCAGCGATGACACGTACTTCTTTGACCTTGATCATGAAATTGATTCTTGTCGTAATTTTACTGATAAACAATCACCCCCTTAACAGTTCAGTTGAAGTATTTTTTCTCTGAATGGTCTTTTGCATGCTGCTGACAAATTCCTCAACCGGCATCACGCCGAGGTCCTTCCCCCCGCGTTCGCGCACCGCCACTGCGTTTTGCTGTACTTCCTTATCTCCCACCACAAGGATGTACGGCACTTTTTCCAGTGTTGCCTCGCGAATTTTGAAACCCATCTTTTCCGACCGTGCATCGAGTTCGGCCCTGATACCTGCTGCAAGGAGCCTGTCTCGCACGCCCTTAGCATAGTCGAGCTGTTTATCTGTGATGGTTATTACCTTCGCCTGCACCGGCGCCAGCCAGACCGGGAACGCCCCCGCATAGTGCTCGATCAACATCCCGAAGAACCGTTCGATCGATCCCAGGAGCGCCCGATGGATCATATAGGGTCGGTGCGCCTGGTTGTCCACGCCGATGAAGTTCATATCGAACCGCTCCGGCTCGTTGAAGTCGAACTGGACCGTGGAACACTGCCAGAACCTACCAAGGGCGTCTTTGATCTTGATGTCGATCTTGGGACCGTAAAATGCGCCGCCACCATAGTCCATCTCGTATCCGAGATCTACTTTGTCAGCTGCGACCTTCAGGGCCTGCGTTGCTTGCTCCCACATGTTATCATCGCCCACGGCCTTTTCCGGCCTCGTGGCGATATAGGCCTTAAAGTCGTCGAATCCGAAGGTCCGGAGCATCCGCACCGTGAAGTCAATCACCCTGATGATCTCCGCTTCCATCTCCTCGGGCGCTACGAAAATGTGCGCGTCGTCCTGGGTGAAGCCGCGAACACGCAACAAGCCGTGCAAAACACCGGAACGTTCGAATCGATAAACCGTGCCAAGCTCGGCGTACCGCATGGGCAGTTCGCGGTAGGAACGGAGCTTGTTTTTATAGATCATGATGTGGAACGGGCAGTTCATCGGTTTAACGTAAAACTCCTGCCCTTCCACTTCCATGGAGGAATACATATTCTCCCGGTAAAAACCGAGATGACCCGAAGTCTCCCAGAGCGTTCCCCGACCGACATGAGGAGAGAACACAAAGTCGTAGCCGTTCTTCTGATGCTCATCGCGCCAGAAGTCCTCGATGACTTTACGAATGAGCGCGCCCCGGGGATGCCACAGTACTAGGCCACCGCCCACTTCATCAGACACGGAGAACAGGTCCAATTCCTTGCCGAGTTTCCGGTGATCCCTGCGCTTGATTTCTTCGAGCCGCGTGATGTACGCATCGAGCTCATCCTTGACCGGGAACGAAATGCCGTAGATTCGCTGCAGCATCTTATTCTTCTCGTTTCCACGCCAGTATGCCCCTGCGATCGATAGCAGTTTGAAGGCCTTGATCTTGGAGGTCGATGAAACGTGTGGCCCGCGGCAGAGGTCCGCGAAATCCCCCTGTTCGTAGATTGATATCGTGTCGTCAGGCAGCTCCTTAATGAGCTCTACTTTGTACGACTCGCCTTTGTTGTTAAAGTACGCCAAGGCTTCGGCCTTGGAAAGTTTTTTTCTCGTGATCGGCGTTGCCGCCTTAGCCAACTCCGCCATTCTCTTTTCTATCTTCTCAATGTCCTCGGGCGTCAAGGGACGATCGAGATCAAAGTCGTAGTAAAACCCTTCTTCGATCGCCGGGCCAATCGCGAGTTTCGCCTGCGAAAAGAGCTGCTTTACCGCTTGCGCCATGAGGTGCGAAGTACTGTGCCAGTACACGTCGCGGCCCTCCGGAGCGGTAAAGGTAATGATCTCTATCGCGGCATTATGATCAACGGGGATGTTGAGATCCTGAAGTTGACCGTCTACTTTGATGGCAAGCGCGTCTTTCGCGAGGCGAGAGCCGATTTTCTCGGCAACTTCCTGACCGGTGATGCCCGCTGGCATACTTTTCTGCTGACCGTCAGGCAGCCTGAGTTGTATTTCACTCATAGATAGATGACATGGTCTTTGTTCAATAAGGATAGGTCAGGGTGATTTTGAACCATCGACCTCTGCAGTATAAAGAGGTGCAAGGGCAAAGGTCAGGTTCTCCTGCCCTTGCCTTTCCTTGCATTCCCATTTTTATTACTGTAACGCTTGGCGAAGGCTATTCCCGTGTATTCCCCTGTTTTTCTGACCTCTATTGACAAACGAACTGCATACAACGGAATAATTTAAAGGAAATGAAACAGGTTGTCAAGCATAAATAACTGAAAACGCCCGTGGAAACGGGTGCCTACTTTTTGTAAGGAGTAATGGAATTGTGGGGAATAAGGCGCAAAACCCGGTCAAACCTGGCTCACCCCTTAATTCTCCGTTTGAGTATTTCCCAATCCACCATGTGCTCAATGGGAGCCAGGTCGTCAGTGAGCGGCTTGTACCTTTTGTCGAATACGCTCTCCCTGAAGTTCGCCTGGCTGTAGTGGGCAATGCCCTGAAGTTCCGTTCCGCCCGCCGCTGCCAGCAACGCGAAATCGATGTTCCTGTCGGTGGCGAGTACGACGTTATCAACAGAACCCGGGATTCTGAGCCGGTATACGTGACCGAACACGAGGCGGAGCGTGTTACTGATGCTCTGAATGAGCGGCGAATCCTCTCGCGCCGAGGATACGTTCATGGCAACAAGGCCGTCATCGGAAAGCCCTTTCTTCACCTGGCTGAAGAACTCCCTCGTCGTCAGGTGAAACGGGATGTAGACCTGCTGCGTGTAGGCATCGATAACGATTATGTCGTGTTTGCTTTGTCCCTGCTCCACGAAGATGCGCCCGTCCTGATTGTATGTCCTCACGGCGTCGCTCAGTGCGAAGTAGCTCCGGGCAATCTGTATCACTTTCGGGTCTATTTCCACGCCGTCAATTGCAATGTTCGGGTGAAAGTAGTGGAGTTGGTTTGCTATAATTCCCCCGCCGAGGCCGATGATCAGTGCGCTTTTGGGGGCCTCTCTAAAGAGGAACGGAAGAAGCGAATAGTAGTCATAGTAGTAGTTGAGGCCCGTGAGAACGCTTTTCTTGTTTGCAACCGTCTGGAAACCTACCGCATCGTTGTACGCAAGATAGCGGAAAGACCCCCTGTCAAAGACCTCGATATACTGGTAGGCTGACTCCGTCGCGTAAATCGTTCCGGGAGTCTCCCGCAGGGATGGGATCGGCAAGAGGAATGGCACGGCCGCAGCGACTGAAAGAAGCGCGTTCCTCCTGGTGGCAAAGCCCAATGCGGTCACGACGAAAAGCACTGCCGCAAAAAACATGATCGTCCTGCCCGTGCCCCACGTCGGGATGAAGACCAGTATAGGCAGAAATGTGCCCACGACGCTCCCGATGGTGGAGATCCCAAAGATGCGACCGGCTGAGTCACCCTCGTGACCGCTCTGAGCAATGATCCGTATTAGGAACGGGCTCGTCATACCCATAACCATGATTGGCGGGGAGAACAGGAGCGTTATGGCAGATAGCGAACCAAAAAATATGAACGAAAAGGACGAATTAAGGTTCGCGATGAGCGAAGCGATCCACCGGACAATGGGTGACGCCACAAAAGGGAGCACGATGAGAAAAGCGCATGCGGCCAGGAGAAGTTTCAGAAGAATGTCGAGCCGCGGTTTCCGGTCCGCGAGCTTTCCCCCGACAACATAACCGGCCGACAGAGCGATCATGATAATGCCGATTATATTCGTCCAGACAAAAGTGGAGGTCCCGAAGAACGGCGCCATGAGCCGTGATGCACAAAGTTCAACGGCCATGATGCACATTCCGGAAAAAAAAGCGAGCACGTAAATGTACCTTGATGTAATGTTCATTACACGAGGCGCTGGGCCCTTACTGCTTAGCGGGTCATTGCGCTCCATCTTCTCACCTTATCCTTCCAGGGATTCTCGTTCTCCCACATCTTATCATCTATCAGAATATTACAAGGTTGATTAGCCGTTCTTTATTGTCTCACCCGCAGGTTGACAGCCAGCGTTGCTTGCACGATTATAAGACCATAAAGCAAGAGCGATATGTTTCGAGGAGTTTCGCCACGGTAACGGAACGGGCCAATAATTACCAATTTACACTTCCACGATCTTAGTCACACGTTTGCGAGTATACTGACAGTGGCGGAGATTGATTTGACCAAAGTGATGGTACATTTGAGCCACAATAATATACAAATGACTCTGTGCTCTGCTTACCTTGCTCCGGCTACATGAGAAACGCCATACCTCTGTTGAACTTCATATTGAAAAGGAGCATTCTACTGCACACAACAATCAAACTGCAAAAAACCGGCACAAGAGACTTAAAAAGGAGTCAGCCTCCGTAAGCTAACTCCTTGTTTCTAATGGTAGGCCCGGGCGGTTTCGAACCGCCGACCTCTACCGTGTCAAGGTAGCGCTCTCCCCCTGAGCTACGAGCCTGTTGCTGTTATGTAACGGATAATTTTATGAAATTTGTGTATATTTGTCAAGAATAAAAACCCTGTTTGTAGTATCTTCGTAATTTACAATGTAGTGAACCTGCATGACTCCACATGCTGAAATCGGATTTGTGTTTTTTTTAGAAACTTTTATGGGATAAAGAAAAAGCCGGTCTTGTTTGACCGGCTCTAACCATTTGATTTTATGGTGCCCCTGGGGTGACTCGAACACCCGGCACGCGGTGTAGGAAACCGATTTATATCAGGCAAATCATTGATTTTTCAA
>Ga0335082_10008390_pt1 | contig 11221 bp, 9 predicted proteins | sample Lox_Sample_41_FD_206718 | JGI IMG/M metagenome (GOLD analysis project Ga0335082, IMG submission 206718) | Soil microbial communities from Loxahatchee National Wildlife Refuge, Florida, United States - Lox_Sample_4.1 | ecosystem: Environmental > Terrestrial > Soil > Wetlands | place: USA: Florida... | reverse complement strand
CGGGCGCCGGCGGCGCCGGGTACTGGATCCGGTAGAATTTCTCGGGGAAACCGAAGAAGTCGTACACCAGCGGCACCGGCCGCGTCGCGCCGAGGGTGATGGGTTTCTGCTCCCAGTGCGCCGAGAGCATCAGCACGGCGCGAGGGCGGGGCAGCGCGCCGGCCCACTGCCGGAGCTGGGCCACCCACTCCTCGTCGTCGAGCAGGAACGGAGATCCATGGGCGAGGAAGATGGCCGGAACGCGGTCGGGCATGGACCACTCCTTACATCAATAAGAGAAGCATAACCACCCCGGAGGCGATACGATCGCTCCGGATTGCGCCGGGCCTTGCTGCGCCGGGCTTCCGTGGGATATTTGAGAACCTTGCTGGGCGGCGACGCCCCCTGGCCGCGCGTGACGGGCCGGGGCGTCGTCCGGCGGTGCGAGGGACGGGGGTACCGGCATGACTACTCCGGGGACGAGCGAGCAGCAGTCCCGGTGGACGGTCGAAGTGCTGCGCCGGGCCGGCGCCGCCCTCAACGGGCGGATGGTGGGCGTGTGGGTGGTGGAGGACTCGGGCACGCTGCGGCCGCTGGCGAGCAACGGGACCGAGGCGCAGGCCTGGGAAGTCACGCCGGACGTGAAGGTCGCCGTGTCCCACCTGGCGATGCCCGCGCCGCCCGGCAGCCGCTGGGTGGCGGGGCGCCTGGCCGACGACCAGTGGTGCGTGGCGCCGGTCCGCGACAGCGTGCCGGACCCGCCGCCGGTGGACCGCGAGCGGCGGAGCCGCGAGCGGCTGGCGCTGGAGCTGGCGGGCCTGTGCCTGGGGCTGAGCGCCCGCGTGCTGGGCGAGGGGATGCCGGCGGACCTCGACCTGTTCGAGCGCTTCATGGAGCAGCTCGGCAGCTTCGCCCAGGACATCGGTGGGCCGCTGGCCGTGGCCCGCACCGCGGTGGTGCGGAGCGGCGCGGTGCTCGCCGAGGCGGTCCCGACCGACGAAGAGGGCCGCGCCCGGCTCATCGAGGACCTGCGGGCGGCGGGCCGCGCGCTCGAGCAGGCGGTGTCGCTGGTGCGCACGGTGCACGACCGGGCGCGCGCGGTGCTCGAGCACGGCGGGGAGTTCGACGTCGTGCAGGTGGTGTGGTCGTGCGTGGACGCGGAGCGGCCGCAGGCCGCGCTGCGGGGCGCGTCGATCGAGCTCAAGACCCTCGCGTACGTCGTCTCGGTCCCGGGGAGCGCCGACAGCCTGAAGATGGCCGTCAGCTCGATGCTCCGGTTGGCGATTCGCGGACTGCAGGGGCGGGTGGGCGCCGTGACGGTTTCGCTCGAGAACGTCGGCCCGGTCGTGCGGCTGGTGGTGTCCGCGCCTGGCGCCGAGGTGGTGGACGGGCAGAGCGCGGTCGCCGACGCGCGCCGCGTGGTGGAGACCGCGTTCGGCGGCACGTTGACCGTCACGTCGGTCGCGGGCGAGGGCGCCACCCTCACCCTGTCGCTGCCGGCCCCGACCCACCGGTTCCGCGACCCGGCCTTGTGGTGGGAGCGGTAGTCCGGGGAACGCCGCATCGCGCTCGCCCGTCCGCTTGGCCGGCCTTCTTGATGGTTTCTTGACGGCGCCGGGGCGTATCCTGACCCCATCCTGACCTGACATCCCCTATGCTCCTCCCCCTGCCCCAGGAGGGGGAGATGCTCGACCTCGTTTACATCCTCGTCACGCTGGCCTTCTTCGGCCTGATGCTCGCCTACGTCGTCGGCTGCGAGCGGCTCGGCCGGGACGGCAGCGGCGAGGAGCAGCGCCCGTGAGCGCCGACACCGTGATCGGGGCGGTGCTTTCGCTGCTGCTCCTGATCTACCTCGTCTACACGCTGCTCAAGCCGGAGCGGTTCTGAGATGACCCTGAACGGCTGGCTGCAGATCCTGGTCTACGCGGCGCTGCTCCTCGCCGTGACCGTGCCGCTGGGCGCCTACATGGTGCGCGTCTACGACGGCCGGATGCGCTGGCTCGCGCCCGTGGAGACGGCGATCTATCGCGTCTGCGGGATCGACCCGGCGGAGGACCAGCACTGGACCCGCTACGCCGGGGGCCTGCTGCTGTTCTCGGCCGTGTCCATGCTGGTGACCTACGTGGTGCTCCGCCTCCAGGGTCATCTGCCCCTCAATCCGTTCCACCGCGTGGCGGTGACGGATCACCAGGCCTTCGAGACGGCCGCCTCGTTCACCACCAACACGAACTGGCAGTCGTACCCGGGCGAGTCGGTGATGAGCTACCTGTCGCAGATGACGCAGCTCGCCTTCCACAACTTCACGTCGGCGGCGAGCGGGATGGCGGCCGCCGTGGCCCTGGCCCGCGGCATCGCCCGGCGCTCCGGGGGCCGGATCGGGAACTTCTGGACCGACCTGGTGCGGGGCACGCTGTACATCCTGCTGCCGCTGTCGTTCGTCCTGGCGCTCCTGCTGGTGCAGCAGGGGGTGATCCAGAACTTCGCCCACTACGTGGTGGCCACCACGGTCGAGGGCGCGAAGCAGGTGCTGGCCATGGGGCCGGTCGCGAGCCAGATCGCGATCAAGCAGCTGGGGACCAACGGCGGCGGTTTCTTCAACGCCAACTCGGCTCATCCCTTCGAGAACCCCACGGCGATCACGAACTTCCTCGAGATGTTCGCGCTCCTCATGATCCCCGCCGCGCTGGTCTACACCTTCGGGCGCATGGTGAACAACCGCAGGCACGCCTGGGCGCTGTGGGCGGCGATGTTCGTGATGTTCGCCGGCGGGGTCGCGACGGCGTACTGGGCCGAGGCGCGGGGCAACCCGATCCAGGCGGCGCGGGGCGTGGACGTCGTCGCGCACGGGGGCAATCCCGGCGGCAACATGGAGGGCAAGGAGGTCCGGTTCGGGATCGCCAACTCCGTGCTGTGGGCCACCGCCACGACCGACGCCTCCAACGGGTCGGTGAACTCGATGCACGATTCCTTCACGCCGCTGGGCGGGATGGTGCCGCTGGTGAACATCCAGCTCGGGGAGCTGATCTTCGGCGGGGTCGGGTCGGGCCTCTACGGCATGATCATGATGGCCGTGCTCACCGTGTTCATCGCCGGTCTCATGGTCGGCCGCACGCCGGAGTACCTCGGCAAGAAGGTGCAGAGCCGGGAGGTCCGCATGGTGATGCTCTACGTGCTGATCTTCCCGGCGGTGATCCTGCTGTTCAGCGCGGTGTCGGCGCTGCTGCCGGCGGGGCTCAAGGGCCTCAACAACGCGGGGCCGCACGGCCTCTCGGAGATCCTCTATGCCTTCACGTCCACCACGGGGAACAACGGCAGCGCCTTCGCCGGCCTGACGGGCAGCACCTACTACTACAACACGCTGCTCGGCCTCGCGACGCTGCTCGGGCGGTTCGCGATGATGGTGCCGATGCTGGCGCTGGCCGGCTTCTTCGCCGAGCGGAAGACCGTGCCCGCCTCGGCCGGGACGTTCCCGGTCACCACGCCGCTGTTCGTGGTCCTGCTGGTCGGCGTGATCCTGATCGTGGGCGCGCTCACCTTCTTCCCGGCGCTGTCCCTCGGTCCCATCGTCGAGCACCTGCTGATGGGTGCCGGGAGGCTGTTCTAGATGGCCGCCGTCAAGCGCCCCCTGTTCGATCCGCCCATCGTGCGCCGGGCGATCCGGGACTCGTTCCTGAAGCTCGATCCCCGGCACATGGTGCGGAACCCGGTGATGTTCGTGGTGATGGTGGGGAGCGTGCTGACGACGCTCGTCCTCGCCCGCGACGTCGCCCTGGGCCGCACCGCCATCGGGTTCACCGTGCAGATCGCGCTGTGGCTGTGGTTCACCGTCGTGTTCGCCAACTTCGCCGAGGCGATGGCGGAGGGGCGGGGGAAGGCGCAGGCCGACACGCTGCGCCGCTCCCGCAGCCGGACCCTGGCCAAGAAGCTGCCCGACGCGAAGGACCGCGCGAAGACCGTGAGCGTGTGGGCCGGCGAGCTCAGGCGCGGCGACGTCGTGCTGTGCGAGCCCGGCGACCTCGTCCCCGGCGATGGTGAGGTGATCGAGGGCGTCGCGTCGGTGGACGAGTCGGCGATCACCGGCGAGTCCGCGCCCGTCATCCGCGAGTCGGGCGGCGATCGGTCTGCCGTCACGGGCGGCACGCGCGTGCTGTCGGACTGGCTGGTCGTGCGCATCACGGCCAACCCGGGCGAGACGTTCCTCGACCGGATGATCGGCCTGGTGGAGGGCGCCAAGCGGCAGAAGACGCCCAACGAGATCGCGCTCATCATCCTGCTCTCGGGCCTCACCATCGTCTTCCTCCTGGCGGTCGTGACGCTGCAGCCGTTCGCCATCTACTCGGGCGGCGCCGTTTCGATCCCGATCCTGGTCGCGCTGCTGGTGTGCCTCATTCCGACCACGATCGGCGGCCTGCTGTCGGCGATCGGCATCGCGGGCATGGACCGGATGATCCAGCACAACGTGATCGCGATGAGCGGCCGCGCGGTCGAGGCGGCGGGCGACGTGGACACGCTGCTGCTCGACAAGACCGGCACGATCACCCTGGGCAACCGGCAGGCGGTGTCGCTGCTGCCGGCGGACGGGGTGTCGGGCGAGGCACTGGCCGACGCGGCGCAGCTGGCCTCGCTCGCGGACGAGACGCCGGAGGGGCGCAGCATCGTGGTGCTGGCGAAGACGAGCTACGGGCTCCGGGAGCGGGACATCAGCGGCCTCGGCGCCTCGTTCATCCCGTTCAGCGCCCAGACGCGGCTGAGCGGCGTGAACCTCGACGGGCGGCGGATCCGCAAGGGCGCCGCCGACGCGATCGAGGCGTTCGTGGCCGAGCAGGGTGGGGCGACGCCGGCGGGCGTTCGCACCGCGGTCGAGGCCATCGCGCGCGAGGGCGGGACGCCGCTGGTGGTGGCCGAGGGCGCGCGCGCCCTGGGCGTGATCCACCTCAAGGACATCGTGAAGGGCGGCATCAAGGAGCGGTTCGCCGAGCTCAGGCGGATGGGCATCAAGACGGTGATGATCACGGGCGACAACCCGCTCACCGCCGCGGCGGTCGCGGCCGAGGCCGGCGTGGACGATTTCCTCGCCCAGGCGACGCCCGAGGACAAGATGGCGCTGATCAAGCGCGAGCAGGCCGGCGGCCGACTGGTGGCGATGACCGGCGACGGCACCAACGACGCGCCGGCGCTGGCGCAGGCCGACGTCGCGGTGGCGATGAACAGCGGCACCCAGGCGGCCAAGGAAGCCGGCAACCTGATCGACCTCGACTCCAATCCCACCAAGCTCATCGAGGTGGTGGAGATCGGGAAGCAGCTGCTGATTACGCGCGGCGCGCTGACGACGTTCTCGATCGCCAACGACGTGGCCAAGTACTTCGCCATCATCCCGGCGATGTTCCTGGCGACCTACCCCGCGCTCCAGGCGCTCAACGTGATGCGCCTGCACTCGGCGCAGTCGGCGATCCTGTCGGCGGTCGTGTTCAACGCGCTCATCATCATCGCCCTGATCCCGCTGGCGCTCCGGGGCGTGCGGTGGCGGCCCGCGCCGGCGGCCGCGATCCTGCGCCGCAACCTGTGGATCTACGGCGTGGGCGGCATCCTGATCCCGTTCGCCGGGATCAAGCTCCTCGACGTGCTGATCACCCTCCTGCACCTGGCGTAGCCATGATCAAGGACCAGATCCGTCCCGCGATCGCGATCACCGTGGTACTCATGGTGATCACCGGTCTCCTCTATCCCGGCGCCGTGACGGCCGTGGCCCGGTTCCTGTTCCCCCGCCAGGCCGACGGCTCGCTGGTGAAGGTGGACGGACACGTGGTGGGGAGCCTCCTCATCGGGCAGACGTTCGCCGGCGCCCGGTACTTCCACGCGCGTCCCTCCGCCGCGGGCGGCGGCTACGACGACACGCTCTCCTCCGGCACCAATCTCGGGCCCACCAGCGCGAAGCTGGCGGACACGCTGATCGTCTCGGCGGTGGACAGCGCGGTGAAGCTGGACCACTGGGTGAAGGGCCAGATCCCGTCGGACCTGGTGACCGCCTCGGGGTCCGGCCTCGATCCCCACATCTCGCCGGCGAGCGCCGCGGGGCAGGTGCCGCGGGTGGCCCGCGCCCGGGGGCTCGAGGAGGGGGTGGTCCGCGACCTGGTGGCGCGCCACACGGAGCGCCGGTTCCTCGGCCTGCTGGGCGAGCCGAGGGTCAACGTGCTGTGGCTCAACCTGGCGCTCGACAGCCTGGCGTCGCCGCCGAGGAGCAACTGATGCGCAACCCGTGCTGGCTGGCCCTGGCGCTGGTCCTCCCGGCGCGGGGCCTCGCGCAGGACACCGCGCGCACCGTCACCGTCGGCGGGTTCGTGGACGCCTACTACGCGTGGGATTTCGCGCGTCCGGGGCCGGCCTCGTTCGACCGCGCCTACACGACCCAGGCGGCGCGCCACGACGAGTTCAACGTCAATCTGGCGTACCTCGAGCTGAAGCTGTCCGGTCCGCGTGTCCGCGGGCGCCTGGCGCTGCAGGCCGGCACGTCGGTCCAGTCCAACTACGCCGGCGAGCCGACCACGGGCGCGGTCAGCGGACCCTCGCTGGCCCGCCACATCCAGGAGGCGGTGGTGGGCGTCCGCGCGTCGGGCAGCCTGTGGGTTGACGCGGGCATCTACCTGTCGCACATCGGCCAGGAGAGCTGGATCTCGCGCGACAACCCCACCTACACCCGCTCGCTGATCGCGGAGTTCTCGCCCTACTACGAGGCGGGCGTGAAGGCGACGTGGGCCGCCACGCGGCGGCTCACCGCCCAGCTGCACGTGCTCAACGGGTGGCAGAACATCGCCGAGACCAACCACGACAAGGCGCTCGGCATGCGGCTGGACTACGTGGTGAGCCCCCACCTTGCGGTCGGCTACGACAACTTCATCGGGAACGAGGCGCCCGACACGGTCCCCTCGCGGCTCCGGGTGTTCAACGAGGTCCTCGCCGCGGTGACCGCCGGGAGGCTGCAGGCCTGGATCACCATGGACTACGGTCTCCAGCGGCGCGCTCCGGCGAGCGGGACGTCGTCGTGGTACGGCGGCGCCGTCATCGTCCGGTACGCGGCCGGGGCGGCGGTCGCGCTGTCGGCGCGGCTGGAGGGCTACGCCGACCCGGACGGGGTCATCGTCGCCACGGGAACGCGGAGCGCGTTCCGCGCGAGCGGCGCGTCGCTCGGGGTGGACGTGACCCCGGCGCCGGGTACCCAGTGGCGGACGGAGCTGCGGGCCTTCGCGGCGCCTCACGCCATCTTCCCGGTGGGCGGCGGGGGCGTGACGGCCGACGGCGGGTTCGTTGTCTCGTCGCTCGCTCTGACCTTCTAGGACGCTGCGGCGCCCGCGCCGGACGGCCCGCCGGGGTCCGGCTGGCGGCCGCGGCCACGCCGGTCGCGCTGCCCTCACCGAGGGATCCCGCCGATGGTAGGTTAGGCGCGTGACCCCGTCACCTCAGGAGCTCCGCCGGCCCGACCCGGAGGCCCTCCTCGCCCGGGTGCGCGAGGAGGAGCGCCAGGCCGGTCGCGGGCGCCTGAAGATCTTCTTCGGCGCGGCGCCCGGCGTCGGGAAGACCTACGCGATGCTGGAGGCCGCGCGCGCCCGCGCCCGCGAGGGCGTCGAGGTCGTGGTGGGCGTGGTCGATACCCACGGTCGCCCCGAGACCGCGGCGTTGCTCGAGGGGCTGACGGTGCTGCCCCGGCGCCGGGCGGAGTACCGCGGCATCACCCTCGAAGAGTTCGACCTCGACGGCGCGCTGGCGCGGAAGCCGGGGCTCCTGCTGGTGGACGAGCTGGCGCACACCAACGCGCCCGGCTCCCGCCACCCCAAGCGCTGGCAGGACGTCGAGGAGCTGCTCGCCGCCGGCGTCAGCGTCTATTCCACCCTGAACGTCCAGCACCTCGAGAGCCTCAACGACGTGGTCGCCCGGATCACGGGGATCACGGTGCGCGAGACGCTGCCCGACTCCGTGTTCGACCAGGCCGACGAGCTGGAGCTGGCGGACCTCTCGGCGGACGACCTGCTGTCGCGGCTGCGGCAGGGCAAGGTATACATGCCGGAGCAGGCCGCGGCCGCGATCGAGCGGTTCTTCCGCAAGGGCAACCTGATCGCGCTGCGCGAGATGACGCTGCGGCGCGCGGCCGAGCGGGTGGACGCGCAGATGCGCGGCTACATGCAGGACGCCGGCATCCGCTCCACCTGGGCGGCCGCCGACCGGATCCTGGTGTGCATCGGCCCGAACCCCGACGGCGCGCGGCTGGTGCGGGCCGGGAAGCGGATGGCCACCGGGCTCAAGTGCGACTGGTCCGTGGTGCACGTCGAACGTCCGGGCCAGGCGATCACGCCGGTCGAGCGCGAGGCGCTGGTCGCGAACCAGCAGCTGGCCGAGTCGCTCGGGGCCGGCACCGCGACGCTGAGCGGCCTCAACGCGGCCGACGAGATCCTGGCGTACGCGCGCGACCACAACGTCACCAAGATCATCGTCGGGAAGCCGACCCATCCGCGCTGGCGCGACCTGCTGTCCGGCTCGGCGCTGGACCAGCTGGTGCGCGGCAGCGGCGACGTGGACGTCTACGCCATCAGCGGCGACACCGCGGGCCATCCGCGTCGGCGGCGGACGCGCGCCACCCGGCACTCGTCCTTCTCCGAGTACCTGCGCGCTGCCGCCGTCATCGCGGTGTGCACCGCGCTGGCGGCCGGGGTGTTCCGGTTCCTCTCGGTGACCGACGTCGCGATGGTGTACCTGCTCGGCGTCGGCGTGGTGGCCGCCCGCTACGGCCGCGGTCCCTCGGTGTTCGCGGCGCTGGGCAGCATCGCGGTGTTCGACTTCTTCTTCGTCCCGCCGTTCTACACCTTCGCCGTCTCCGACGTGCGCTACCTGCTCACCTTCGCGGTGATGCTGGCGATCGCGCTGATGATCAGCGGCCTGACGCTGCGGATCCGCGCCCAGGCCGAGAGCGCCCGCGACCGCGAGCGGCGCACCGCGACGCTGTACGCGATGAGCCGCGAGCTGGCGGGCGCCCGGGGGCGCGCGGAGCTGGTGCGGGTCGTGGAGCGGCACGTGGCCGACAGCTTCGCCGCGCAGGCGCAGATCCTGCTGCCGGGCGACGGGAACCGGGTCGAGATCCCGGTCGGCACGGCGCCCGCGTATCCGATCGACGAGAAGGAGCGCAGCGTCGCGCAGTGGGCCTTCGACCGCGGGCGGGTGGCGGGCGTGGGGAGCGACACGCTGCCGGGCGCGCTCGCGCGCTACGTCCCGCTGCCGGGATCGGCGGGGATGGTCGGGGTCGTGGGCGTGCGCGCCGCCGACCCGCGCCGGCTCCAGGACCCGGTGCTGCAGCGGCTGCTGGAGACGTTCGCCGCCCAGGCGGCGGTGGCGCTGGAGCGGGCGCTGGTGGCCGAGCAGGCGCAGCACGAGCAGGTCGAGGCGGAGGCCGAGCGGCTGCGGACCTCGCTGCTCAGCTCGCTGTCGCACGACATGCGCACGCCGCTCGGTGCCATCACCGGCGCCGCCAGCAGCCTGCTCGAGGACCGCGGGAGCCTGCCGGAGGCGTCGCGGCACGACCTCGTCAGGACGATCCTCGAGGAATCCACCCGGATGAACCGCCTCATCGGCAACCTGCTGGACATGATCCGGCTGGAGAGCGGGGCGCTGCAGGTGCAGAAGGACTGGCAGCCGCTCGAGGAGGTGGTGGGGGTGGCGCTGATCCGGCTCGAGGAGCGGCTCAAGCAGCACCCGGTGACGGTGCGGCTGCCGCCGGATCTCCCGCTGTTGATGATGGACGGCCTGCTGGTGGAGCAGGTGTTCGTCAACCTGCTCGAGAACGCGGCCAAGTACACGCCCGCCGGCACGCCGGTCGAGATCACCGCGGCGGCGGGCGACGGCGCGGTGGTGGTGGACGTCGCGGACCGCGGCCCCGGCTTCCCGCCGGGTGAGGAGGCGCGGGTGTTCGACAAGTTCTACCGGGTCGCGGGCGCCACGTCGACCGCCGGGGTCGGGCTCGGGCTCACCATCTGCCGCGGCATCGTCACGGCGCACGGCGGCCGCATCTGGGCGGAGAACCGCGCCGGCGGCGGCGCCGTGTTCCACTTCACCCTCCCGCTCGCCGTGGAGCCGCCCGCGAGCGTTCCCGCCGAAGCGCCCGCGAGTTAGGTTCCCCGATCCTTCCGGTCGCGGGGAAGCGGTGAGCGACGTCGCGCCGACGGTGCTGGTGATCGAGGACGAGCCCCAGATGCGCCGCTTCCTCAGGGCGTCGCTGGAGGCGCACGACTACGGCCTGGTCGAGGCCGTGACCGCCCGCGAGGGCCTCGCCCAGGCCGCCGGCCGCAACCCCGACGTGATCCTCCTCGACCTCGGCCTGCCCGACCTGGACGGCATCGAGCTGACCCGCCGCCTGCGCGAGTGGTCCCGTGTGCCGGTCATCGTCATCTCGGCGCGGGGACGCGAGCAGGACAAGATCGCGGCGCTCGACGCCGGCGCGGACGACTACCTCACCAAGCCGTTCGGCCTCGGCGAGCTGCTGGCCCGGCTGCGGGTGGCGCTGCGCCGCGTGGCCGGGGACGGCGGCGCCGAGCCGGTCGTCGCCGCCGGCGATCTCCGGGTGGACCTCGGCGCACGCCTGGTCTACCGCGGCGACCGCGAGGTCCATCTCACCCCGATCGAGTACAAGCTGCTCGCCACCCTGGCGCGCCACGCCGGCAAGGTGCTCACCCACCGGATGCTGCTGAAGGAGGTGTGGGGGCCGAACGCGGTGGAGCACACCCACTACGTCCGCGTCTACATGACCCAGCTCCGGCACAAGCTGGAGGACGATCCCTCCCGACCCAGGGTGCTGGTCACCGAGTCCGGGGTGGGGTACCGGCTCAAGGTCGAGTAGGACGGGATCGCCGGCCGCCGGCGCCGCCCGCGGCTTGCCGTTAGTTACATTCCAAACTAATTTCCGGTCATGCCCCGGCGGCGGTCTCCCGGCGGTCGCGGTCCCGACGCGCGTGCCGTGCTCGACGCGCTGCGGCGCACGGTGCGCGCCTTCCGCGCGGCCGCGCAGACGGCCGAGCGCGCGCTCGGCATCAGCGGGGCGCAGCACTTCGTCCTGGAGCGGCTGGTGGACGCGCCGGCGGTGTCGCTGAACGAGCTGGCCGCGCGCACCCTGACCCACAAGAGCTCGGTGTCGGTGGTGGCGAGCCGGCTGGTGGCGCGGGGCCTGGTGCGCCGGGAGCGCTCCGCCGCCGACGGCCGCGGCATC
>Ga0335082_10008387_pt1 | contig 11222 bp, 7 predicted proteins | sample Lox_Sample_41_FD_206718 | JGI IMG/M metagenome (GOLD analysis project Ga0335082, IMG submission 206718) | Soil microbial communities from Loxahatchee National Wildlife Refuge, Florida, United States - Lox_Sample_4.1 | ecosystem: Environmental > Terrestrial > Soil > Wetlands | place: USA: Florida... | reverse complement strand
TCGCCCGAGCCGCAGTCGCCTCCGGCGTCGACGGAGTCTTCTTCGAAGTTCACGAAGCCCCCGAGCGCGCCCTCTCCGACGGCCCGAACGCGTTGCGTCTCGACCTGGTAGCCGATCTGTGGAACAAACTGCTGAAAATAAAGGCGGTTACTGAACCCGGAACCTGACCTTTTCGTGGAGCACCAGCTCATCGAAAATGGCCAGCACCTGCTTGCGGTAGGAGTAGATGCGGTGGATGGTGTCGCGGAAATTCGGTTCGTACTTTCTTTTCAACCACTTGTCGAGAACCGGCTTGGGGACGTCGATGTCTTTCCGCAGGGCCTCGGCCGAGTGGCCGCGCAGGAACAGGCCGTAGAACATAGCCGCTTCCCGTTGGGGGCCGAGTGGATCGATGTCTTCACGAGCGATCATGCCGAACTGCTCCGCAGCAAGAAAAGCCAGTATAAACACCGTCCACACGCGAATCAAGTATTGACAGGTTTATAGCGTAAGCTCTGTTACGATTCAGTTTAGCAGGCGAGTCAAGGGGCAAAAACGCGAACGCATCGGACCGCTGGCCTCGCAGGTGGAGATGGCGACCAGCGTCCGATGCGCTTTGCCCGGAACGGGCTGGATCCGGCTACGGGAGTGCTTTTCCTGGTCAGGCCCGCGTCCTTCAATTCCTGTACCATGCGCCAGCAGCAGCCGCTTCCCGGGATCCGTGGGAAGCTCGGTATTACAACAAAGATCAGAGACCTAAAAAAAGCCCCTCTGATGCAACCAGCAAGATTCCGAAGGAGCAAGCTAAAGATTGAACACCGGCTCCCGCAAGCACGCCGTTTTTCGCTCCTGCTCGTTTCGTTGTCCTACTCGTTGCAATCAGAGGGCAGGTCTAGAGAGTTACCTCAATCAATTCGTTTCTAACGTAAGCAATCAGGGAACCAGGGTCGCGAATGAAGGATCAATAAGTTACGGGGGCGATCCGGACGGGAAGGCTGTGTCGGCTGTGGCGTGGTGTGTCAGGGGGACACAACCGGAGTCGGTTGGCTTCGTTTTGTCCACCGGGGTCAGGTGCTGAGCAGTACTGTTGCCATAGTCTGCACCTCCGTAACGTACTGCACATCTAATAGATATAGTTCTTGACCTACTACTATATGTTGGGTCATGATTGCGAGTGCATCCCCAGCTTAATCATTCATTAACATGATGAGACGGAGGGCTGGGGAATTTGCGAAAATCGTCAGATCCCCCCGAGAATCTGACAGAGCACCAGGAGTAAATAAAGATGGGACAGCTCAGCGTAGACCTCAGCACGCGGGTGGGCGAACTCAGGCATGGGAAGCGATCGCTCCCGACCTCGCAGCGGATCGGCGTCACGTTCCCGAGATATTTCACACAGAAACTCGAGGCAGGCCGGACGCCTTACGACGAGATCAAATGGGAGCTGCGCACCGCGGCCATCGCCAACGACAAGGGTCAGATCATTTTTGAACAGACCGATGTCGAGATGCCGGCCGACTGGTCGCAGACGGCGACGAACATCGTGGTGAGCAAGTACTTCCACGGGAAGGCGAGTTCGCCGGAACGCGAGCGCAGCGTCCGCCAGCTTGTGCATCGCGTGGTGGACACCATCGCCGACTGGGGCGCCGCGGGGAACTATTTCCGCACGCCCGCCGATGCTGAGAATTTCCGCAACGAACTTGCGCATCTGATGCTGACCCAGAAGGCCTGCTTCAATTCGCCGGTGTGGTTCAACGTGGGCGTGAAGGAAGCGCGCGGCTACGGCTGGTATTGGGACGAGGCCAGCGATTCGATTGTGCCGCTGAAGAAGGGCGAGAGCCGTCCGCAGTGCTCGGCCTGCTTCATCAACTCGGTGGGCGACACGCTGGAGTCGATTCTGGATCTGGCCAAGACTGAGGGCATGCTGTTCAAGTGGGGCTCGGGTACAGGCACTAATCTTTCTACGCTCCGCGAAGAGAACGGCGCGCTTTCGGGCGGCGGCAAGGCCTCCGGACCGCTGAGCTTCATGAAGGGCTTCGACGCATTTGCCGGCGTGATCAAGAGCGGCGGCAAGACGCGGCGCGCGGCCAAGATGGTGATCCTCAACGCCGATCACCCGGACATCGAGAAGTTTATTTACTGCAAGGCCAGGGAAGAGAAGAAGGCGCACACGCTGGTGGATGCGGGCTACGACCCGTCGCTCGACGGCGAAGCATACAGCTCTATCTTTTTCCAGAACGCCAACAACTCCGTGCGCGTCACCGATGAGTTCATGGAAGCGGCGGTGGCCGACAGCGACTGGTGGACGAAGTCGGTGGGCAGCGGCCAGCCGAAAGAGCGCCTGAAGGCGCGCGATCTGCTGCGCGGCATCGCGGAAGCGACCTGGCAGTGCGGCGACCCAGGCATGCAGTTCGATACGACGGTGAACAAGTGGCACACGTCGAAGATGACCGGCCGCATCAACGCATCGAATCCGTGCTCAGAGTACATGTTCCTCGACGATTCGGCGTGCAACCTCGCGTCGCTGAATCTAATGAAGTTCGTGGGACCGGGCGGCGAGTTCGACGTGGAGGCGTTCCGTCACGCGTGCGACACGGTAACTCTGGCGCAGGAGATCATCGTGGACGCCGCCAGCTATCCGACCGAGAAGATCGCGCGCAACTCGCACGAGTTCCGCCCGCTGGGCCTGGGGTTCGCGAACCTGGGCGCTCTGCTGATGTTCATGGGCATCCCCTACGATTCGCCGCAGGGCCGCGACTGGGCCGCTGCCATCACCGCAGTGATGTGCGGGCAGGCGTACCTGACCAGCGCGCGCATTGCCGAAGCGGTAGGTCCGTGCCCGGGCTACGCGATCAACGAGCAGCCGTTCCTCGACGTGATTCTGCAGCACGGCCGCGCCATGCAGTCCATCGACAGCAAGCGCGTACCGGAAGACCTGTTTGAGGCGGCGACGCAGGTTTGGAACGACGCCTATGCGCTGGGCGAGCAGGCAGGCTTCCGCAACGCGCAGACCACGGTGATCGCGCCCACGGGCACCATCGGTTTCATGATGGACTGCGATACCACCGGCATCGAGCCGGATCTGGCGCTGGTGAAGCACAAGAAGCTGGTGGGCGGCGGGCTGATCCGCATCGTCAACAACACGGTGCCGCAGGCGCTGATCAAGCTGGGTTACTCACCGGAGCAGGTGGAGAAGATTGTTACTTACATCGATTCGACAGGTACCATTGAGGGCGCGCCGGGGCTGAAGGAAGAGCACCTTGCCGTTTTCGACTGCAGCTTCCGTCCGCAGAATGGTAAGCGATCGATTCATCACATGGGGCATGTGCGGATGATGTCGGCGGTACAGCCGTTTATCTCCGGAGCGATTTCGAAGACGATCAACATGCCGGAGGAATCGACGGCGGACGAGATCATGGACGCGTATATTGAAAGTTGGCGTCTGGGTCTGAAGGCCGTGGCCATCTATCGCGACAACTCGAAGCGCACGCAACCGCTGAATTCAGCGGGCGGCAAGGATGCCAAAAAGGCGGCGCCCGCGCAGGCGCAGCAACCGGCGGTGGTGGAGAAGATCGTCTATAAGCCGGTGCGGCGCAAGCTGCCCGACGAGCGCGCGTCGGTGACGCACAAGTTCTCGATCGCGGGTCACGAGGGCTACATCACGGTGGGCATGTACGAAGACGGCACGCCCGGCGAGGTGTTTATCTCGATGGCGAAGGAAGGGTCGACGATCTCGGGCCTGATGGACAGTTTCGCGACGTCGATCAGCTATGCGCTGCAGTACGGCGTGCCGCTGAAGTTCTTCGTGGACAAGTTCAGCCACGTGCGGTTCGAGCCGAGCGGCTGGACCGGGAATCAGCAGATTCCCTACGCCAAGTCGATCATGGACTATATCTTCCGCTGGCTGGGCGCGCGGTTCCTGGGGCCGGAGTATGCGTTGGGCGAAGCGGGCGATGCCAACGTGCTGAAACCGACCGAGCCGGAGCCGCAACAGGCGCTGCAGTTTGAGGCCGCCGTGAGCGATGCGCCGACGTGTTCGGAGTGCGGCGGGCTGATGACGCGCAATGGGAGTTGCTACAAGTGCGAGAACTGCGGTGGGACGAGCGGGTGTAGCTAGGATGCGACGCGGCTTGCGCCGCTTGTCCTGGTTTTGGAGCGGCGGCCTTTGGTGAGGGCCGCCGTTTTGTTTTGGTGACTGCGCATGGCGTTGTCCTACTCGTGGCGGAGGGCGGTGGCGGGCTCGATGCGCAGGGCCCGGAGCGCGGGAAGCGCCGCGGCCATTGCCGCCACAGCCAGGAGGACGGCGGCAGCGCCTCCGAAGACGAGGGGGTCGTGTGCTGAGACTCCGAATAGCTGCGACGCGATGAGCGAGCCGGCGGCGAGCGACACGAGAATGCCGGGCACGATGCCAAACAGCGTGAGCGTGCCCACTTCGCGCGCGATCATGCCGAGGACGTCGCCGGCGGTCGCTCCCAGCGCCATCCGGATGCCGATTTCCGAGCGGCGCTGGCCGAGGGTCCACGCGATGAGGCCGTAGAGGCCGAGCGCGGCGAGCAGCGTCGCGAGTCCGCCGAAGACGCTGGCGAGGATCGCGAGCAGGCGCTGGATGTAGGACGCGTCGGCCACGCGCACGGTGTATTCGCCGAGCTGATTCACTGGGACGTTGGCGTCGAGGCCGCGGACGACACGGCGGATGTCGGCGGCGGGACGGTAGCCGGGGCGGGCGCGGACGAACCACACGAGACTCGTGAGCTCCTGTTTGACCTGCGTCACGGGGACGAAGACGAAGGGCTCCGGCTTACTCTGCGCGTTGTCCCACGCGGTGTTGCGCACCACACCTACGACCTCTTTCCACTGCTGCTTTGGGGAGAAGCGAACGCGCCGTCCCAGCGGACTCGCTCCGAGGTATTTCTTCGCGAGGGCCTCGTTGACGATAGCGACGGGCGTCGACCCGGCGCGGTCGGAGGTGGTGAATTCGCGGCCGGCGAGCAGCGGAGTGCCGAGCGTGCTGAAGTAGTTTGCGCTGAGCGTGTCGGTGAGGGTGCTCATATCGTCGCCGGGCCGCTGGGGGTAGCTGTCGATGATGAGTCCGGTTCCCATGGTGTTGTTCATGTAGGGTCCGGCGAGCGAGCAGGCCACGGCCTGGACGCCAGGCAGCGCGGCGAGGCGGTCGTGAAGGCGGTCGTAGAAATCGCGGGAGCGTGCGCCGTGGTAGCCGGTGTCGGACGGGTTGATGCGGAAGACGGTGATGCCGGCGGGCTGGAAGCCGATGTCGGCGCGCGAGATGTTGTAGAGCGTGCGGGTGAGCAGTCCGGCGGCGATCAGGAGAACGGCGCAGAGCGTGATTTGCGCGGCGACGAGGGTGCGGCGCAGGATGGTGCGGCGCGTGGTGTTGCTGCGGGTCTGCGCGTTGAGCGATTCGGCAAGGTTGTGCCGCGCGGCGTGCAGGACGGGGGCGAAGCCGGAGAGGAGCCCGGTGAGCAGGGCTGCGCCGAGGGAGAACAGGAGCATCGGCGTGTCGATAGACGCGGACAGGAAATCGTTGCCGTTGTCGGCGCCGGGGAGGAGATGGAGCAGGCCCGCGACGGTCCAGTGGGCGACGGCGAGTCCGGCTGCCGCGCCCGCGATGGAGACGAGCAGGCTTTCAAAGAGAAACGGGCGGCCGACGGCGAAGCGTCCCGCGCCGAGGGCAAGCCGGACGGCGACGTCTTTCTCACGGGCGGCCGAGCGCGCCAGCAGGAGGCCGGAGAGATTCGCGCAGGCGATGAGGAGGACGAGTCCGGCGATGGCGGCAAGGGCGAGGATGGGACGCTCCCACTCGTTGCGCAGCATATTGATGCCTTCGGCGGCGGGGCGGATGTCCACCTGGTCTTTGAGCAGGTCCTGGCGTTCGCGGGCGGTGAGCTGTTCGACGCGGGAAAGCTCGTCGGTGACGATGGGCTGGTAGACGGCGCGGAGGCCGGCCAGAGCGTGCGCGCGGGTTTCGCCGGGCTTGAGGCGGGCGATGAGGTTGACGAAACGCACGGTACGGTCGTCATCCCAGTCGGCGTTGGCGGGGTCGAGGCGGCCGTGCATTCCGAGCGGCACGAAGATCTCCGGCGCATCACCGCCACGCATGACGCCGGCGAACTCGTGCGAGACCACGCCCACCACGGTGAGGGGGACACCGTTGACACGCAGCGTGGAGTTGAGGGCGGAGGGGCTGCCGCCGTAGTGGTGCATCCAGAAGCCGTAGCCAAGGACCGCGACGGCGTGGGGTGAATGAAGCTGGTTATCGGCGGGCTCAATCACGCGGCCCAGTTCGGGGCGCACGCCGAGGACGTTGAAGAAGGTGCCGGAGACCAACTCGGCGGCGGCACGCTGGGCTTCGCCGCCGGTGAGAGTGATGCCGGTGCGGCTGCGTGCGATGACGCCGTCGAAGACGCGGGCGCGCTCGTTGAGGTCGCGCGACATGGGGACGGAGAAGACGGTTTCCATGTTGTCGGCCATGGCGCTGCCGGGGAGTTGGGTCCCGCGGTGCAGGATGACGAGGCTCGCGGGATCGCGCACGGGCAGGTTTCGCAGCAGCACTTGATCGAGCAGAGAAAAAATCGCCGTGTTGGCGCCCGTGCCGAGGGCGAGACAGAGAACAACGACGGCGGTGAAGCCCGGTGTTCGCAGAAGGGCACGCAGGGCGTGCCTGAGGTCGTGTCCTACTACGCCGGAAGGGCGCATGGGGTTGCTCCTATCTTCCCTAAATGACGGGCGACCTTTTGATCGGTACCGAGGATGTGATGGTCAAGCCAGCGGCGGAGGAATTCCATCGTGTCGGCGGTGACCATGGCGTCGCTGGCTTCGAATTGGCGTTCGAGTGCGGCCACCTTCGCTGTGAGGCGGTTGTGCTCGGCGACATGGCCCGCGACGTCCGGGTAGTTGGAGCGGCGCATCAGCTCTTCTTCGTTGCTGAAGTGGAACCGGGTGTAGGCCACCAGACGGGCGAAGATTCCCGCGAGCTTCTCCTGCGCGTCGCCGCGCTCGACCCCTTCATTCAGTTCCTGCGCGATGCGGAAGAGCGCCTGGTGCTCGCGGTCGATGTCGGACTGGCCGAGGGAGTATTGGTCCGTCCACATGAACGCGTCGCCCATATCTGAATTATGGCGTAGTCAGACGCGGCTCGTACATGGCTCCGTAGCCGAGGCGCTGGCGGACGATGTCGCGCGGGGAGATTATGCGGACCTTCGTGATCCGGCCGCCGGGGTCCGTGGTGGCGTCGAGTTCGGCATTGATGCCAGCCCAGTAGGATGGCAGATCGAGCGCCTTGTAGCGGGCCATTACCTGATCGCGAAGCGCCGGGTCGAAGTGGATCCCGTAGCGGCCGATCAGCGCCTTGATGGCGTCGTAGTCGCCCTCAGCTTTGATGGGCGCATCAGTTCGGCCAGCAGCATGCCGACGCCCTTGCGCATCTTCTCAAAGTCGTCGACGTAGTAGTATGCCTTACCATCGCGCGTGAGCTTCGAGATGCCGCCGGTCTTGTCGATGATGTATTCGACGATGAGCTGACGGCCGCGTTCATGATCTTCCTCCAGTGTGTCGCCCTTCGGGTTGCGGCGGAGCTGAATGAGGGGCGCGACGGCAGCCTGATAGTACATTGCTCTGGCAACATCGGGGCTGGAGATCAGGCCGAGCTCGCGCAGCTTCGGATCCCAGACGTTCCACAGCGCCATCAGGTCGGCGCGCGCTTCTTCCAGCGTGGAGAAGTACTCCTTCAGGTAGAACGCAGGCTCCTGGGTCAGCTTCGGATCGAGCTTGCCGGAGCCGTGGCCGATGATTTCATGGAGGGCGGTCATCAGGTCCTCGGCTTCGTCAGCGTGCGTCTTGAGAATCTCGTACTCGTGGTTGTCGTACGAGAACTCGCGGAAGGGGGCGGCGCCGGTGGCGTCGTTCAGCGCGCGTGACGAACCCGTGAAGAGGAAGCTCTTGCTGCCGTACTTCTCGTGGATCTCGTTTTCGTTGGGGAGGTTGTCGCCGACGGTGGTGACGGCGAAATCGCCCGTCTCGATCAGAGTTTCCACGGCCCGGGCTCTGGGGGGATGAACGCCCCGCTTCTTGTACTTGTCGAGCCAGGGAGCCTTGTCCTCGAAGTATTGAGCGCTGGCGGCAATCTTCTGCATGAGCGCGTTGACGCGCTGGTCGGTGATGCTGACGAAGCTTTGCGCGGTGCCCTTGGCGCCGCGGGAATCGCGATAGACCTCGATGAAGCCGTTGGCGAAATCGACTGTGGCGTTGTTCTGCACCCAGTCAGTGCCGAACCGCAACCAGTCTGCGGGATCGCCGGTCTGGTAGAAGCGGATGAGATCGCCGATGACCCTGGCCTGAGCAGGCTCAGCAACCTTCTGCGCACGCGCAAGGTATTCGTTGGCTTTCGTCAGATACTCCGCATAGCGGCCGGGCGGGATTTTGCCGTCAGGGGCGCCGGCGCGATACACATCCTCGCGCAGCCTGCCATCGATCTTCTCGAGGCGGGAATTCAGGGAGTAATGCTCGGTGAAGCCGTCGAGATCGGCGAGCGAAACGCCGGAGTAGAAGTTGTTGGCGCTGGCCTGGAGGATGTCGCGGCCGCCTTCGGGGTTCTTGACGGTGATCATGGGCTCGAAGGCCGGATCGAAGAGCGAGGGACGGAGCTCGTCGAGCTCAGCGAGGAACCTCGCTTCAATCATCATGCCTTTCGCGCCGTGACGCAGCGCGGCGAGGCCGGCATCGCGGAGTTGTTCGAAGGTGAACCCGGGAAGGAACTTCCGCGCGGTGTGTTCATTGTGATTGCCGCGATTGGCCCAGAAGAGTTTGGTGAACGAAAGAATCTCCGCGTATGCCCTGGAATCGACGCCATCGGGGTGCGCGACGATCATTTCGAGGATGGCCTTCTGGCGAAGACCAAAGCGCGAGAACTGATCGTAGGCGATGGGATCGATGGCGACAGACGCGCGCGTAAGCCACCAGGCGAGCTCTCTTTGACGCGGCGTGAGGGACCGGAAGCTGCCGGCGGGAACCTGAATGAATCCGGTGCTGCCGACGCGTTCCACGAGCGCGCCGCTGTCCGCGGCCGGCGCGATGCCGCATAGAAGAAGGATGCCGAAAAGGAAACGCATGAGGACTCCTGCTCGCTATCGTAGTACCGGGGAAAGGGAGGAGACGGAAGGAAGGCAATAAAAAAGGCCCCGATGACTCGGGGCCTGTTTGCATGAACCCTTGACTGTAGCGCCTTCCGGCGCCGAGGCTACTTCTTCGCCTTCTTTGCGGGCGCTTTCTTCGCAGCCTTCTTGGCAGCCTTCTTTGCAGCGTTCTTCATCGATTGATTCTCCCTAACATCAAATTTGCGCAACCCCGAAGGATCGCGCCGTGACTCATATATAAGGTGGATCGGAACGAAAGTCAAGAGAAAAATGACAGTTACGGGGCACGCGAAGGCTCGCGGAGGGCTTCTGGAGGTTCAAAACATCGATGTCCCGAATTGTTCTGAAGTCTTCCCAACCATTTTTGGAGTGTTTTGTTCTTGCCTGCCGGGTAGCGGGCGCGCTAGCATCCGGGTAGATGCGCAAGCGCCGATTTGAGGAAACGCGAAGATGCGTGGGAGCGGTGTTTTTCGGCCTTTTCGCGATGGTTCTCGCGTTCGCGCTCAGTGGGTGCGCGCATCGCAACACCGCGCGTGTGCCGGCGGGGCGCGTCCCGCGCGCGCAGCGTCCTTCGGTTCCGCCGACATCAGGCGAGACCGGTCTGGCGAGCTGGTACGGTCATCCGTATCACGGCCGCCGCGCCGCCGACGGGGAGATCTACGACATGGAAACGATGGTGGCGGCGCATCGCACGCTGCCCTTCGGCACGTGGGTGCGTGTGGTGAACCTGGACAACGGAGAGACAGTGGATGTGCGCATCATCGACCGCGGTCCATTCGTGGAAGGCCGTATCATCGACCTTTCGCACGCCGCGGCGCAGAAGATAGATCTGATCGGACCTGGCATCGCGAAGGTCCGGCTCGACATCGTCTCCGCACCGGAGGCTCCGGCAACCGCGCCGGTGCTTTACGCCGTGCAGGTGGGCGCATTTGCGGATCGCGCGCGCGCCGAGCAGGTCCGCGCGGACATGGAACGCCAATATGGAACCGCTCAACTGGTGCCCAGGCAGAGTAATCCAACCCTGTGGCGTGTTCTTGTGGGACGAGAAATCACCGAAGACGCCGTGCTGCGTCTGGAACGACAGCTCGGCGGCGAAGCGGAGCACTGTTTTGTGGTGCGGCTCGACAATCTGACGGAGCGAGCCGAACCGTGAGCTGCATCTCCCCACCACTGGCCAGGGGATACACCTCATTTGCGGGCTATGTCGCGGGTCGCATTTGGGATAGAGTTTTTGTCAGTCCCTGCACTATAGTTTTCAAGGGAGGAAGTCTCCCTCCGCACTTGCGATGATCGATCAGGCACAACCCTACACGATTGTCGGGCAGTCGCCGAGGATCCGGCATATCCTTCGCCTTGTGGACAAACTGGGCAAGGGCCGCTGGCCAGTGCTGCTGCTGGGCGAAACCGGCACCGGCAAGGAAGTGATTGCGCGGGCAATTCACGACGTCGACCCGACGGGACCGTTCGTGCCGATCGACTGTTCGTCGCTGGTGGGCCCGCTGATGGAGAGCGAGTTATTCGGCCACTCCAAGGGCGCTTTCACGGGTGCCATCGGACAGAAGACGGGCTTGATCGAAGCGGCCAACGGCGGCACGGCGTTCTTCGACGAGATCGGCGAGCTGCCGCTCGATTTACAGTCAAAGCTGTTGCGCGTGCTGCAGGAGAAGGAATTCCGGCCGGTGGGGTCACTGCTGCAGCGGCGGTCGGATTTCCGCATCATCGCGGCGACGAATCGGGACCTGGCGAAGGAAGTGGAGAAGGGAACGTTCCGTCGGGATCTGTTCTATCGGCTGAACGTCGTGAATCTGCGCCTGGCTCCGCTGCGCGACCGGCGCGAGGACATTCCCGCGCTCATCGGACATTTCCTGGCGCGCTACGGCCGCACGCATTCGCTCACGCAGGAAGCGCTGGAGGCGATGCTCAGCTACGACTGGCCGGGCAACGTGCGCGAACTCGAGAACTGCATCCAGCACATGGTAGCCATCAATTCGGGACCGCTGCTACACGTGCTGGACCTGCCTTCCACGCTGCAGAATCACGTGGCAGCGAACCGCTCACAGTCATTGGTGCGCGTGGCCACGGCTACGGTGCAGG
>Ga0335082_10008386_pt1 | contig 11223 bp, 11 predicted proteins | sample Lox_Sample_41_FD_206718 | JGI IMG/M metagenome (GOLD analysis project Ga0335082, IMG submission 206718) | Soil microbial communities from Loxahatchee National Wildlife Refuge, Florida, United States - Lox_Sample_4.1 | ecosystem: Environmental > Terrestrial > Soil > Wetlands | place: USA... | reverse complement strand
CAAAGGGTTGCCCTCGCATCTCGCTACGATCGTGCTGCTCGACCCGGCCACCGGCGGATTGCTCGCCGTGATGGACGGCCGGTTCATCACTGAAGCCCGGACGGGGGCGGCATCGGCCGTAGCGGCGCGTTATCTGGCGCGGAAGGATGCTTCGGTGCTGGCGATCATCGGCTCAGGAGTTCAGGCAAGGAGCCATGTTGAGGCACTCTCGCTGGTTCGAAAGTTCACCGACATTCGATGCTGGAGCCCGACGGCGGCCAACGTACGCAAGTTCGTATCGGAGTCTTCCGGCTACCCGGTTCGCGCAGTATCCGATGCTGAGACCGCAGTGCGTGGGGCCGATGTAATCGTGCTCGCGACTGCATCGAGTGAGCCGGTAATCAAAGATGCTTGGGTAAAGCCGGGCGCTTGCGTCCTGTCGGTCGGAGCGTGCCGCCCCAATCAGCGTGAAATGGATCCCGATCTGGTGGCGCGCGCGCGATTGGTTGTAGACACTCGAGCAGCCGCGTTGCAGGAATCCGGTGACGTGGTGCAAGGGATTCGTGAAGGCCGATTCGGCGAGGGTCATATCGTTGCTGAACTGGGGCAGGTGGCCGCAACACCCAAGCTTGGCCGGACATCGGATAGCGACGTCACCATCTTCAAATCCCTGGGAATGGCGGTGGAGGACGTCGCGGCAGCGGACCTGGCATACAAGCGAGCGAGCAAACTAGCCAAAGGCGCCGCGATTGGCTGATTCGTACGACGTCGTGGTCGTTGGCGCCGGCTCGTTCGGCGCGTGGACGGCCTACGAACTTCGGCGCTCCGGCCGGACCGTGGCGCTGCTCGACGCGTATGGCGCCGGAAACAGCCGCGCCAGCTCGGGCGACGAAACGCGCATCATCCGCATGGCCTACGGCGCCGACGAACTTTATACACGGTGGGCCAGCCGCTCCCTGGAACGATGGACCGATTTGTTTGAATACATCCATGCGCCGGAGCTGTTCCAGAATACGGGCGTATTGTGGACGCCTCCGGTCGGCCATCCAAACATCGCAGCCACGCTCAGGACCTTTGAACAATGCGGCATCGAATGCGAGCGCCTGTCGGCCGCAACGCTCGCTGCGCGGTTTCCACAATTCAAGTTCTCATCGGAACCGAGCGGAATCTTCGAGCCTGGCAGTGGAGTGCTGCTCGCTCGCCGGGCGATCCGAGCCGTTGTGGAAGAAGCAGTTCGCAATGGGCTCGATTACTTTCGCGAAGCGGCGCTCGCGCCGGACGGAAATGAGATGAAGACGACATCCGGTCAGGCGCTCAAAGCGGAAACCTTCATCTACGCGTGCGGGCCATGGCTGCCGAAGCTCTTTCCCCAACATCTGGAAGGATGCATCCGCCCGACGCGTCAGGAGGTGTTCTTCTTTGGAACCCCTGCGGGCGACTGCAGATTTGCGCCGCGCGACATGCCTGCCTGGATCGACTTCATCGATCCGCGCGGTCCTTATGCGGTACCCGATGTTGAAAATCGCGGCGTCAAAACGGGCTTCGACCGGCATGGCCCGGAGTTCGATCCCGACATGGGTGACCGCGTCGTGAAGGACATCGATGGAATTCGAGCCCTTCTAGCCGAGCGCTTTCCCGCCCTCGCAGGAGCGCCACTGCTCGAATCGCGCGTCTGCCAGTATGAGAACACCTCGACCGGCGATTTCCTCATCGACCGTCATCCTGACTTCGAGAACGTGTGGCTCGTGGGAGGCGGCTCCGGTCATGGATTCAAGCACGGCCCGATGGTCGGCGAATACCTGACCTCCCGGCTCGACGGAACCGGTGTCGCCGAACCTCGCTTTTCCTTCGCCACCAAAACCCGGGAAAAGAAGCGCGCGGTCTATTAAAGAACCCGAATGTATGGCAGTCGCCCGCTGGCTAAATTCCCCCAAAAGGGCGCGAGAGACGCGCCGAGTCCGATGGGCCAACTAGTCCCAAACGTTGTACGAACGCCCTTACTTTTTAGGTTCAAGTTTCAGCAGAAGCGTGCCGATAGTACTCCTAGAGGGATATCGCCCGCCTTGTGTGTCGGCGGCTCGCTGGCTGGCTTGCAAAATTAGGCGATCTCTTAAGAAAACGGAGGTCCGGTTAACGATATGAAGTCAGTTCTTGCCGTTAGCTTGCTTACTCTTGCAGCTGCGGTTCTATGTGCCCAAGACAAAAGTAGCGATAGTGGTAGCGGTAGCGCTAACAGTAACATTGAAAAGGAAATTCTCGACGCCGAACAAGCGTACCGGGACGCGACTTTGAAGCAGGACGGGCAGGCTATGGAACATCTGCTGCGGCTTGATTACATGGCCGTGGATCCGGATGGCATGGTATTTACCAAGCGCGATCTGCCTCCCGGTCCGAAAGTTTCAGGGAAGGCGAAGCCGGTTCTCAATGCATTTAAAGTTCGCGCATACGGCGATCTGGCTATTGTGACGGGGGGAGAAACGTGGCCTGGACCACCGGCAGTTGCCAACCGGTTCATCCATATCTGGTCTAAAACCGACGGACAATGGCAACTGGCTATAACCCAGATTACGCGCGTAAAGGCTGCGCCAAAGGCTCCAGCGAAGGCTCACGCTGCACCAACTGCCAAGAAGTAATGAAGACCTGGCGAGGAGGCTCGCCAGGTTCAACACTTGTCGGCTAGCGTTTTGCCGCGCGGCGAAGGCGATTCCATTCGCGCGTCACGAGGAGGCCCAGCAGTCCGGTGCCGAGCAACACCAAGGAACCTGGCTCCGGCACGCCGCCTTGGGTCGTAATGCTGGCAAATCCATCCAATTCCGTAACCCGCGGACCAACGGCGTCCATGGCGGCCGAGGAGTTGGCAGTGAAGACCGCTGTGAACGTGCTTGCCGTCACCGCGCCGAAGCTATCACTCACCGAGATCTCGTGATCGCCGTACGCAGCCAGGTAATCGGTTTGGCCCGCGCCCAGAATCGTAACATCCGATAGCGCCGTGGTGTTGCCCGACGCAAATAAACGGAACCTGCTCACCGTGCGGTTGGCCGTATCATTGAGATCGTCGATCAAATACAGCGTGTAGCCGGCCAAGCTCACTGGTGAACTAGTCGTAAAGGTCACAAAGTAATCCAAGGCGTTATTGGACCCGGACCAAGGGTTCGAATTCGTATCGCTGAATACGATGTCGCCGGCCTCGACTCCCCCCGCGATGGTTCCGCCAAACATGTCTCGGATGTCGAGTCCACTCATTACCGGGGAGTTTGCGTTAATGACTGTTCCCTGAGCGATATCAAACACATCGCCCGGAGTAGTCCCCGGATCGCCGTGCGCGCCAATCGTGCTCCCCAGCGCGGCGACCGCGCAGCCGGCTATCAAGAACAACGTCTTCATCATGGTTTCATCCCCCAGTCCGGCAAAGCTCAACGGTTTAGGCTTCGCACCAACGTCAGAGTAACCAGGGGAATGCTGGTCATGAAAGTTACATTTCTCCCATGACGGATCAGTTGAGACCTAGGAAAAAGAGCGAAGAAAAAGTACTATCACTTGCAGAAAAACGGAGCTAGGGGGAATAACTCACCGATGCGAGCCCCGTGTCGCGGAGCTCGCCAAACTTCGGCCGCTGACTATCCTTTCGCGAGGAGAAGCACTCCTCGGCGGGATAGCAGCACAAAATGGAGATACTCTAAGCGGTAGCTGCGGCGGAGCTTTGCAGAGCTTGTGCGGCCTTCCTTACAGTAATCCGCAGGATTCCGTCTTTGAGCGCCGCTTTCGCAGTGTAAGCCCGAACCTCTTGTGGTAGATCGAAACGTCGAAGAAGTCTACGATCGCTAAACTCACAGAACAGGACCCTCGTGGTTGACTGTTCATTCACTTGCGTCATATCCCCGTCAACGATGATCGCGCGCGGCAGTACGCTAACCCGAACGTGTCCTGCGTCGTAACCGGGAACTGCCATGCGAATACTGAATTGGTCGTCTTCTTCGGTCAGTTCCGCGGGAGGCGCAAAAATCAGTGAGCGTTCGGCTTCGAGCCAATCTTCCCGATCGTGACCGTGCGATGCGCCATGCGTTTCGAAGAGCCGGTATGCCCGCCTCTCAATTTCATCGTAAAGGGCATCCACCTGCTGCGTCAGCAACAGCACGCTTTCTCCCTCTGGTTGGATCTTGTTGATCTGAACGTCCGACATGTATTCCCTCCAATACGTCTGTCATGTCGGGGGAGGTGTAAGAAGCATAACTCAAATAACTCGCTGATTACAAGGGCTCTGGCCTCAAAATATTCAAAAAATGGAAAGATGGCAGTTCGAATGCACAGCGCGAAAAACTGCAAGAAGATACAACGCAGGCCGAATCAAAAGATACCTAATTTGTTTTCAAAGGTTTAGGACTCGGCCTCGAGAGGGGTTTCTGTATCGATGAAAGGCCAGATGATGGGACCGAACAAATAGACGGCGGCCATAACATAGAGGAACAGATTCCAATTACGGCCTGTCGCTTGCAAAATGTAGCCCCCAATCACCGGACAGGCAAATCCCGCAAGGTTTCCCATCATGTTCATCGAGCCAGCCACGGTGCCGGCGAATTTGCCACCGATATCCATCGAAGCGGCCCAAGATGGTGGCATTGCAAGATCGTTACAGAAGCCTGCCAATCCCATTGATACCATCACCCAATTCGGATTATTGAATTGAATCGCTAGCGCGAGGAATGTTGCGGCGCCCAAGAATCCGGAGCACGCCAGCACTCGCCGGCTGCGCGCGATGCCAGCGCGCCGAGCAAAGCCCGCCGAAATCCATCCGCAAAACAACGATCCCAAGCCGCCACAAAACAGCGGAAGAATGGCCAGACGCGCCGATTCCGCTTGACCGAGCTTCCAATGTTGCTGCAAATAGGTCGGGAGCCAAGTGATGTTGAAGTACCACGGGAACGACAGACAAGCATATTGCAGCCAAAGCAACAGCACCGAGCGCGAGGTCAACATCTTCTTCCAGGGCACATTTCCATGTCCGGAAGCGAGGTTCTCTGAACCGCCAAGCAGCGCTATTTCGGCGGCATTGACGCTTTTCTGATCGCGGGGATTGTCGCGGTACCAGCGATAGAAGAAGACCGCCCACACGACACCGGCAGTTCCAAAAATCACAAAGGCCCATCGCCAGGTTACAAAGCGCAAGAACCATACGGTCAGCAGCGGCGTAAATGCGCCTCCCCAACGCGCGAAGGTCCACATGATGCCTTGCGCCCGCACGCGCTCCACGGCAGGCAGCCACGTAGTGAAGGCTTTCGTCAGGTTTGGGAAGCAACCCGCCTCACCAGCGCCGAACAGAAATCGCGCGAGCCACAGCGAATTAAAACTCCACATCGCGCCGGTGATCGCGGTGAATGCCGACCACCACAGAACGATCCGCATGAGGACTTTTCGAGGGCCGATCCAGTCGCCCAGCCATCCGCTGGGAATTTCGAACAACGCATAGGAAAGCGCGAACGCACCGAAAATCTTGCCCATCTGGACGTCGTCCAACTTCAGATCACGGACGATCTCGGGAGCAGCTTGCGAGATGCAGACACGATTGAAGTACGAGAGGATCGCTAATGTGACGGCAAAGACAATCACCCAATAACGGGCATGCGTCGGCCGCTCAGTTATGATTCCAGGTTTTGCGACAGTTCTCGTTCCATCCATTCCAAATACCTTTCCGAGCCGTCCACAATTGGTATCGCGATCACTTCAGGCAGTTCATAGGAATGCGATTTCTCGATCTCGACCCGCAAGTCGCTGAACAGCGCACGGCACGATTTAATCACCAGCAGAACTTCTCCATCCTCTTCAATCGTGCCCTTCCAACGATACACGCTTCGCAGACCTGGCACGATGTTGACGCACGCCGCCAGCTTTTTCTCCACTAAGTCACGAGCAATCCGCTCCGCTTCTTTGGGCGTGCTGCACGTGCTGAGCACTACAATTTTGTCGGTCATGTGAACTTCCTCGGTGATTCTACTGGATCTTTTTGCAAAAGAGGATTATAAACAAATGTAAGGACTCATGATTTGAAAATGAACATTGCGCTTCGCCGCCTGTTGCTCCTGGTCGTCTTTGCGCTCATCGGAACCTACGGATACGTGGCGCTGCGCAGCCCGCAAGGAATCCCGGCGCTGCGCGAGAAATGGGACGAGATCCGCAAACTGGAAGAAGAGAACGCGAACCTGCAGCGCGAAAATAAGTATCGCGCGGATCGAATTAAGAAGTTGGAGGAGAGCCCGTCGGAACAAGAGCTGGAGGTCCGCAAGAAGCTCAAATTGCTGCGCCCCGGCGAAACTTCGTTCATATTGCCGGATCAACCGAATCAAGACAAAGACAAGGCCGGTGCGCCGACGGATTCAAAATAGCACCTAATCGTCCGTCAATCCTGCCCAGTGATTCACCGGCCCTGAGCCGGAACCGAGGCCCGGCGCGGTTCGGATCGCCTCGCTGATAAACCTCTTGGCCTTGCGCACCGCTTGGTGCAGATCCTCGCCTCGCGCAAGCAGCGCTGTAATCGCCGCCGAATAAGTGCAGCCTGTTCCGTGCGTGTGCCGAGTCTCAATCCGTGGGGCCGTAAATTCTGCCCATTCCCCCTGATGTAGAAGAATATCCGTCGCATCGTTAGCAAGGTGGCCGCCCTTCACGAGTACGGCCTTTGGTCCCATGGCGGCCAACATTGTCGCGGCATTCCGCATATCGCCGGGGTCTCGCACGTCTCGACCGGTCAGCAATCCGGCTTCGTCAAGATTGGGAGTGAGTAGAAAGGCATGCGGTAGCAGGCACGATTTCAAGGTCTCGATCGCATCGGGAGTCAGAAGTGGCGAACCATGCTTACTTACCATCACCGGATCGACCACCAGGGGGAACGGAAAGACGCCAGCCATCGCTGCTATCGCTTCGATTACCTCCCGATTTCCAAGGGCTCCAGTCTTTGCTGCTCCAGGCGGAATATCGCTCATTACCGCTCGAATTTGTTGCATCACCAAATCTGGCGCCAGGCACTCCACACGCTCCACTCCGGTACTATTTTGCACGGTGATCAGCGTGATAGCCGCCGTCCCGTAGACGCCGAACTGATGAAACGTTTTCAGATCGGCCTGTATGCCTGCTCCCCCGCTGGGATCTGAACCGGCAATCGAGAGCGCAACGGGCGTCATCCGTGACAAGTTTCACCCATTTTCGGTGCCCGCCATTCTCTGGACCGTGAGAAACGAGTCGGCTTCCGCCGCGGTTTTGTCCGGCCGATACCGCTTCACTCGTGCAAAACGTAACGCCAGGCCACTTGCATATCGGGGACTAATTTGAATTTCGTTAAAAGCAATCTCGGCCACCAGTTTCGGCTCAACGTAGACAGTGTAGTTGTCCCGGCCGCTCTCGATCTTGAGCAGTTGCTCGGTCTGCCACGCGAGCATTTCATCGGTTAAGCCTTTGAAGGTCTTGCCCAGCATCGCGAATCCACCTTTCTGGGTATCGCGCGCCCCGAGATGTAGATTGCTCAACCAACCGTGGCGCCGGCCGTGGCCCCATTCCGCCGCAAGGATCACCAGATCAAGCGTCCGCGCGCGCTTCACCTTCAGCCAGCTCTGACCACGCGACCCGGCGGCATACGGAGCATCGAGTGCCTTGGCCATAATGCCTTCATGCCCCCGAGCGAGTGCCTGTTCCAGAAATTCATCGGCAGTCTTCGAGTCCGAGGCGATCGAGTGCGGAATCAATGAGTGCGGCGCAATTGCAGACAAGGCCGCGAAGCGCCGCGCCTGTGTTTCATCCAGCAGGTGTCCACCATTCAAGTGGAGCAAATCGAACCAGAACGGGGTCATCGGCAACTCTGCCCGCAGGAGATCGACATCCAGCTTCCGGCCGAAACGCCGCATTGTTATTTGAAAAGGCTGAGGCCGTCCATCCGGCAAGAGAGTGATCACCTCGCCGTCCAGGATTAGTTCCTTCGCGGGAAGCGCTCGGACCGCTTCCACTACTTCCGGTACTGCTGCGGTGACATCATTCAGACTCCTCGAATACACTACTACGTCGTCGCCCGAACGATGCACTTGGATGCGAGCGCCGTCCAGCTTGAATTCCAACGCCGCTTGTCCCAGCTCCTCGATCGCGTCCGCGACATCATCGGCTGATCCGGCCAGCATAGGCTGAACAGGGCGAAACAATTGAACGTCATGTTGATCGAGACCCGCTTCCCCCTTCTCGAGCAAAACTCTCGCGATTGGCGCGACATTCCCTGCAATCATTACCGCGCGCCGGACCTTTGCTACAGCGACGTTCGAAGCCTTGGCCAACGCCTCCACCATTACGGCTTCGAGCGCGCCTTGCCGCAGTTCTCCAACCAATAGACTGATGAGGAAGTGCTGCTCGGCCTCCGTCGCGCGCGACAGCATCTCGCGCAGTAACTCAAATCGCCGGCGCTGGGATCCGGAACCCGAGATCGCGAGGATCGATTGGAATGTGCGGTCGATCTCAGCCACTTCCAAGCAAGGGTTCGCGGCGGGCGATCCTGCCGCGTCCCTCAGCGACCCGTAGCCGACACCGATTTTCCCCTGTCGAATCTGCCCGGCGAGGAATGGAACCACGATTTCGATCTCATCCGGAGGGAGCTGACCCAGAAGCTTGGATAGCAGGTCGACTTTCTCCAAACGCCTGCTGGTCTCCGCCACGCGCCTGGATGTCTCCGCAACCTCTGCGAGCAGCATGTTTGCAGAATACCTTCTTTTAGTACTACGGGCGATTTCTCCATACATTGACAACACACGGGGTGAAATGCCCCAAGATGAGCTCGGGAGGAGATCGCGTTAAACGAAAGAAAATTAAGCGTTTTCGTAAGTTGCTTGCGTTGGAACACAGATTGCAAAAAAATTCACAACCGCCAATGATTGAGGAGGGCCAATAGTGCACCTGGACAAAAGAGGCGCTGGAAATCTCACCTACTTGTTAGCAGAGCGCATCGTGAAGTCAGACGGCCTCGGACCACATGTGGAGTTGGAGGAGGGAAAGGCGCTCGATGTCACTCTAGGCATCGAGTCTGTGCCCCAACAGGAGGCCCTGGTCGTGTCAATTTCGGGTTCGCAGGACGGCGTTGAATGGGGGGATCGCCCTTTGATCACGTTCACACCGAAGAGTTATTGCGGAACTTATCGCAAGTTATTGAACCTATCGAAATTTCCCGGGGTCCGGTACTTCCGCGCGGAATGGAAGATGCAACGCTGGACAAAATCGAAGAGGCCCATGGAATTCGCCTTCTATGTACTCGCGCAAGAGGCGGATTGCCGGACCAGTTCGGCCGTTGCGTAAATGAGAATTAGCCGCCGACCGTTACCGGCCAGCGGCCAATTTGCCACTGCACCGCAAATCAACGCTGTTCGCTGAGAACCATCAGCCAATCGCTGTTAGCTCTTCTCCAGAACGAGCAGATCGTTCGTCACCGAGAAAACTCCCGGAACGCCGTTCGCGCGGATATAGGCTAAGTTCTTGTCGCCTTGATTCGACACAACACCCTTCAGTGTCACGTGCCCATTGTTCACGATGATGTGAATCGAGGGATCGGCACCCATCGCATAACGATATAGAGTCGAAGAGCGGCCAAAGATCGCTCGGTAGGTCGCCACTCGGATTTGGTTATCGAAAGGGGACAGCGGCAGTACTTTGATGTTGTTCACAACGGCCGTCACGCCTGGAAGTTTCTTCACCACGTTACCAGCCTCGTCCTTGAGAATCGGACGTGTCACATCACCTTCAAGGGTCACGATCCCGTTGTTGACCGAGTAGGCCAGATCATCAAATATGCTGTAGTACGGCAGCATCACCAACTCATGCCGCACCTGATCACTCAAATCACCTTTCGGTGCATCGCTCCGTCCAAACATCGGAACGGTAAATAACGCAAGCGCAGCCACCAGTGAAACGCCATTCAGTTTGGTCTTCATTTCCTTATCCTCTCTACCCATTGAGATGTATTAACCCGGCTTGGCGGTTGCAGTGGTTACGCAGATTTACAAGTCCCCTGATACATCCTTTGTCAGTAACGTGAAACGTCGGGCGCTTCTCGTACGATATGATGAAGTTGTAAATCCCTTTTGAAACTGCCATGGCCGAATCACGCCCTCATGAGTTTGGAATTAATAGTTGGCTCGAAGAAGAGCTCTATCAGCAATACCTACACGATCGCAAGACGGTAGACGAGAGCTGGAAGAAGATTTTTGAAACTAATGGAACAACTGCTGCATCGGGCAACGGAGGCGCGATCGCTCATGCTGCACCAGCGTCGCCTTCGAATCCGTCCCTTCGAAGCATTCCCCCAGGAGAGCAACTGATTCCCCTTCGTGGCGCGGCTGCGCGCATCGCGGAAAATATGAACGCGAGCCTGGCAATTCCACAGGCCACCTCGCAACGCGTGATTCCGGTCAAAGTGATCGACGAAAACAGGCGTATCGTGAATGAGCATCGCGTGCTCATCGGCAAGAGCAAAATCTCCTACACGCACATCATCGGTTGGGCCATCATCAGGGCCGTCGAGTCCAACCCGACTTTGAACACTTCATTCGCGCAAATCAATGGCGAGCCTTTTCGCGTGGCGCCAAAGGAGACGAATATCGGCATCGCCGTCGATGTCGCGGGCAAAGATGGCGTCCGTTCGCTGAAAGTGCCAAACATCAAGCATGCCGGCGCACTGGACTTCGCAAAGTACGTAGAAGCCTTCGACGACATCGTCGCTCGCGCTCGCGCGAATAAGCTCACCGTACAGGATTTCGAAGGGACTACGATTTCGCTCACGAATCCTGGAACGGTTGGAACGCTCGGCTCCGTGCCGCGCCTAATGCCCGGCCAAGGCGCAATCATCGCCACAGGGGCCATTGATTATCCGGCTGAATATCACGGCGCAACGGAGCAGTTGCGCGCCACACTCGGCCTCAGCAAGGTGATGACGGTCACCTGCACCTACGATCATCGCGTGATTCAAGGCGCCGAATCCGGTATGTTCCTGGGCCGGCTGCAGGACTTACTCGAAGGTAAAGAAAATTTCTACGAAGAGATCTTTGAGCACCTCAAAGTTCCGCACAAGCCGGTCCATTGGGAAGCGGATCGGCCGGTCTCCATCGCGGGAGCGCGGTCCGGCCAGCGCGATGACGTCGCGAAGCAAGCGGCGGTCTTGCAGCTCATTAACGCTTACCGTGTGCGCGGTCATTTGATCGCCGACTTCGACCCCCTCGGTTCGGAAGCCACCTA
>Ga0335082_10008385_pt1 | contig 11224 bp, 8 predicted proteins | sample Lox_Sample_41_FD_206718 | JGI IMG/M metagenome (GOLD analysis project Ga0335082, IMG submission 206718) | Soil microbial communities from Loxahatchee National Wildlife Refuge, Florida, United States - Lox_Sample_4.1 | ecosystem: Environmental > Terrestrial > Soil > Wetlands | place: USA: Florida... | reverse complement strand
GTATCGTGCAGCTCGTCCGCGTCGCGCACAAGCGGCCAGGCCTCCTTCCGAACTTTTTCGATCGCCTCGGGATCGAGCCTCCCGAGATCCCGGACCGATTCGATCGAGAGGGTTCGCCGCGTCGCCACGGCCCGCGCACGGCGTTCCTCCAACGGCGCGTCATCCAGGAAGGCGTAGGGCTGCGCGTTCAAGAGCGAATACGAAAACGGCGTCGGCTCACGGACATCCATTGTCGTCACGCGGATCTTTCCGTTCTGGACCTCATTCAGAAGTTGGACCAGTCCGTCGAGATCCATCGCCTCGTGAAGCGCGTCGTGCATGGTTTGACGGACGAGCGGATGCTCCGGAATCGGGATGTCCGGACCGCTCATGTTGTTTTCGGGACAGGCCGTGATGGCCGGGAAGACGGCCGTGAGCAAATCATCCGCACGAAAACGCTGGAGCGGCGGCGGGACTCTCTTGCCGCCGCGATGCCGGAGCACCGCCAGCGCGCGCGCCGCGTTCCATCGCCATCGGACCGTGAAAAACGGCGTCGGCAGTACGGCCTGCGTCAGCAGATGGCCGGTCTGCTCCGCCGGCACCATGCGGGGAATTTCATCGAGCGGAAAGCTCTGCTGCGGCCCGAGCGACAGCACGACGCCGTTGTCGTCCGCGGAGGCCTGGAGCTCGAAATCAAACCGCCGGCAGAACCGTTTGCGAAGCGTCAACCCCAGCGCGCGGTTGATCCGCCCGCCGAAGGGCGCATGGATCACGAGCTCCATCCCGCCCGATTCGTCGAAGAACCGCTCGATCAAGAGATGGCTCTGCGTCGGGATCATCCCGACGGCCGCCTTCTGCGCCGAAAGATATTCGACCGCCTCCTTCGCGTTCGTCTCGCTCATCGCGCATTCGGTCATGAGCCACGCGGAAGCCCTGGAAGGATCCGTCAGACGGTTTTCAATCTCTTCACGGAGCGATGAGACTTCCTGTGAAAGCTCGACGGTGCGGGAGGGGGCCTCGCCCCGCCAGAACGGAATCGTCGGCGCGGCGCCGTGCGCATCCGCCACGACCACCTCGCCTCCCCGGACGTGCTGGATCCGCCACGAGGTATTGCCGAGGAGAAAGACGTCCCCGCTCATGCTTTCGACCGCGAAATCCTCGTCCACCGAGCCGACCGTGACATGCTCCGGCTCGGCGACGACTTTGTAGTCCGCCCGCTCGGGTATCGCCCCGCCGGAAGTGAGCGCGGTGAGACGCGCCCCGCGCCGCGCCTTGATCCGATGATGAACCCCGTCGCGATAGAGATAGGCGCTGAAGCGGCCGGTCCGGGTCGAGGTTCCTTCCGAGAGCATTTCGATGACGACATCAAAATCGGAACGGCTCAGATCGCGATAGGGATAGGCCCCGCGGATCAGATGAAACAATCCCTCTTCCTTCCAATCTTCGCCGGATGCGGCCGCCACGATCTGCTGGGCCAGGATATCGAGGGGCGCTTTGGGGATCTCGATCCGGTCCAACCGTTTCGCCCTCACGGCCCGGATCAAGGCCCCGCATTCCAGAAGCTCATCCCGGGTCAGCGCGAACAGCCGGCCTTTTGGGGTCACGCCCAACGCATGGCCCGACCGGCCGATCCGCTGGAGAAACGTCGCGATCGCGCGCGGGCTTCCGATCTGGACCACGAGATCGATGAAGCCGATGTCGATCCCGAGCTCGAGCGACGCCGTTGCCACGACGGCCTTCAGCTCCCCGGCCTTCAGACGGGCCTCGGCCGCAAGCCGGATCTTCTTCGAAAGACTTCCGTGATGCGAGGCGACGGCGTCCTCTCCGAGAAGCTCGGACAACTGGTGCGTCACCCGTTCGGCCAGACGACGGGTGTTCACAAAAATCAGCGTGCTCCGGTGCGTTTTGATCAGTTCGGCTACGCGCTCATAAACCTCTTTCCATTGCTCGTTCGAGCAGACGGCCGAAAGCGGGGTCTTCGGCGTCTCGATCGCAAGATCCAGCTCGCGAAGATGGCCTACGTCCACGATCGCGCAGTCGGGACGGCCCTCAACATCAATGCGTTTGGTTCCGACCAGAAGCCGGCCCATCTCTTCGATCGGCCGCTGCGTCGCCGAGAGCCCGATCCGGACCGGCCGACGCTCGCAAAGATGCTCCAGCCGTTCGAGGGACAAGGCCAGATGCGATCCCCGTTTGTCGCGCGCGACGGCATGGATCTCATCCACGATCACGGTCTCAACCGACCGGAGCATTTTGCGGCTCTTCTCGGCCGTCAGGAGGAGATAGAGCGACTCGGGCGTTGTGACTAGGATGTGCGGCGGTCGGCGGGTCATCGCCTGTCGTTCCGAGGCGGGCGTGTCACCCGTACGGACTAGTACACGGATCTCGGGAAAGGACAGATCTTCGTGATGAGCCAGCGCGCGGATTTCGGAAAGCGGCTGTTGTAGGTTCCGTTGAACATCATTGCTGAGCGCTTTAAGAGGCGAGATATACACAACACGGGTTTGATCGCTCAGCCTTCCCGCGGTCCCCTCGCGAATCAACCGGTCGAGACCGGCCAGAAACGCGGCCAGCGTCTTGCCCGAACCGGTGGGGGCGGCGATCAGCGTGTCACGGCCTTCCACGATCGACGGCCAACCGAGTCGCTGGGCCTCGGTCGGGACCGAAAACCGCTGAGCGAACCATTTGGAGATGAGGGGATGAAACGATTCCATGCGCCCATTGTCCAACGGGAAGGGCCTTTGGGTCAAGCCTGTCTCCCCGACAATTTGCCACAACCGTCTTCCTTAGCTTATGATGAGGGTCGATCCCCTATCTACCGCGGAGCGATCAGCGATGGAAACGAAGATGATGGATCTCTCCCAGCTCAAGATCGAACGGAAGGATGACGGGGAACGGCCGGGACCCCGGAGGAAGAACGGGAAGACCGTATGGATTGCGATCACGGTCGTTCTGATCATCGCGTCCCTCGTCCTATACCGTTTTCTTGCCTTTACGCCTGAGCCGGTCGAGGTGGCGACTGTTGAGGCCGTCAATCCGGGTCTTCCAACACCTATATTGAACGCCACCGGCTATGCCGTCGCGCAGCGGCGCGCGGCCGTCGCATCCAAAGGAACCGGCCGCCTGGTGGAATTGAACGTTCGGGAGGGCGACCGTATTAAAAAAGGCGAGGTGATCGGCCGCCTGGAGAGCGCCGACATGGCCGCCGCGCTGGCCCGCGCCCGGGCGAACCGTGCGGTCGCCGAGGCCGCGCTGGATCAGGCCAAGGCCGAATTGAACGAAGCGGCCCTGGCCTACGAACGGAAGAAGAAGCTGATCACGGAGGCGATGATCTCGCAGGCCGATCTGGAAATGGCCGATGGCCGTCTTCACCGCGCCGAAGCCTCCGTCGGGTCGGCCGAAGCCGGCATCAAGGCGGCCGAAGCCGCGGTGCGGTCGGCCGAAGTGGATCTGGAAAACACGATTATCCGTGCGCCGTTCAACGGAACGGTTCTGACCAAGAACGCCGACGTGGGCGAGGTCGTCGCCCCGTTCGGCTCGGCCGCAACGGCCAAGGCGGCCGTCGTCACGATGGCCGACATGGACTCCATCCAGATCGAGGCGGACGTCTCGGAATCGAACCTCGAGAAGATCCAGACGGGTCAACGCTGCGAAATCACGCTGGACGCCTACCCGGACACAATGTATGATGGGGTGGTCGAGGCCATCGTACCCACGGTCGACCGGGCCAAGGCCACCGTCCTGACCAAGATACGGATCGTGAATCGGGACGATCGCGTGCTTCCCGAGATGAGCGCGCGGGTCGCCTTTCTATCCCAGCCGTCCGGCCGTTCGGATCAAAAACCTCTCATTACGATTCCGCCGGGGGCCGTCATCACGCGCGGGGAGCGAAGGATCGTTTTCATCGTCCGGGGCGAGCGGGCTGAGGAACAGCCGGTCGAGGCGGGGGGGCCGATCGGAAACCGCATCGAGATCATCAGCGGCCTCCGGCCCGGCGAGCGCATCGTGACGAATCCGCCCGCAGGACTTCGCGACGGGGACCGAGTCCGTACCACATTAAAATAGGTACTCGCAGGGATTCACCCAGCGAGCAAGGCGAGCGAGAGGGGGGGCTCCATCTGGCTCCGCCAATGGAGGGGGCGACGTGAGCCCCTATAAAATGTCTGACTCCCTCATCGAGATCACCGGAGTCTATAAATCCTACCGTCGCGATAGTCTCGCGATTCCGGTCCTTGAGAATATCTCGCTGACGGTGGGGGCGGGAGATTTTCTCGCGCTCATGGGCCCCTCGGGCTCCGGCAAGACCACGCTCCTGAACCTGATCGCAGGAATCGACCGCCCCGACCGCGGAACCATCCGGATCGGCGGCATCGAGATCGGTTCGCTGAGCGAGTCCGATCTGGCCCGATGGAGGTCTCGCCATATCGGCTTCATCTTCCAGCTCTATAACCTGATCCCGGTGCTCACGGCGGTCGAAAATGTGGAGCTGCCGCTGCTGCTGACGCCGCTCTCGAAGCGGGAACGACGGGAGCATGCCGAGTTGGCCCTGAACGTGGTCGGGCTTTCGGACCGGATGCGTCACTACCCCCGCCAGCTCTCCGGCGGGCAGGAACAGCGGGTCGGGATCGCGCGGGCGATCGCAACCGATCCCACGCTGCTGGTGGCGGACGAGCCGACGGGCGACCTGGACAAGGCCTCGGCGACGGAAATCTTGGACCTTCTCGGTCGTCTGAACACCGACTTTTCAAAGACGATCGTGATGGTCACGCACGATCCGCGGGCGGCGGAGCAGGCCCGGACCGTGCGCCACCTGGACAAGGGAATATTGGTGTAGGACGTGGACCTTGTAAACCTTATCTTTAAAAACCTGATGCGCCACAAACTTCGGACGATCCTGACCGTCGTCGGGATCGCGATCGCGATCCTGGCCTTCGGCATGATCCGCACCGTCATCGCGATGTGGTATTCCGGCGTCGAGGCCTCCTCTCCGAACCGCTTGATCACCCGGAACGCCGTCTCGCTGATCTTTCCCCTCCCCGTCTCCTACCGGAACGCGATCGTCGTCGTCCCGGGCGTCACCGAGGTTACGTATGCCCAATGGTTCGGGGGGATCTATATCGACGAGAAGCATTCCCAGTTTCCGCAGATGGCGGTGGACGCGGCCACTTGGTTCAAGGTCGTACCGGAAAACCGGATCTCGGAGACTGAGCTGGCCGCCTTCCTGAGGGAGAGGAACGCCGCCGTCGTGGGCATTCAACTCGCGCGGCGCTTCGGGTGGAAGATCGGGGATGTCGTCCGGATGCGGAGCATGATCTTCCCGGGGGACTGGGACTTCGTGATCCGGGGAATCTATACGGGGGCTAAGAAAACAACGGATGAAACCCTCTTTTTCTTCCAGTGGCGCTACCTGGACGAGCAGTTGCGACGACTGGAATCCTGGCGCGCGGGAAATGTCGGTTGGTACGCGGTGAAGATCGCCGACCCCGACCGGGCGGCCTCCATCAGCGAGGCGATCGATCGCCGGTTTAAAAACTCGCTGGCCGAGACCCGCACCGAGACGGAACAGGCCTTCGTGCAGGGCTTCATCTCGATGAGCGACACGATTCTGGTCGCGCTGCGGATCGTCTCGATCGTGATCATCGGCGTGATCCTCGCCGTGCTGTCCAACACGATGGCGATGACGGCCCGCGAGCGTCTTTCGGAATACGCGCTGCTCAAGACGCTCGGCTTCGGGGCGCGCCACCTCGTTCTGCTGATCGCGGGAGAGTCCCTGCTGATCGCGCTGATCGGCGGGGCGGCCGGAATCCTTCTGATCGGTCCGACGGTCGACGGGTTCGCCGTCGTGATGACGAGTACGGTGGGGGCGATGTTTCCGGTCGTCGGGGTCAGCGCGGCCACCCGGACGGTCAGTCTTCTCATGGCCCTCGGTGTCGGCCTGGCCGCCGCGATCTTTCCGTCCTGGCGGGCCGCGACGTTGAAAATCGTAACCGGACTGCGACGAATTGGGTAAAAGGCTAACGGGTGGAGCGTATTGCAAACCGGCCCTACAAACAGGACGATCAGGATGATCACCATTCCCGTCAGCTACAGCCTACGAAACCTCTGGACCCGGCGGTTGACCACCGTCCTCACGGCCGGAGGGATTGCGCTCGTGATTTTCGTCTTCGCGGCCGTACTGATGCTGGCCTACGGCCTCGAGAAGACGCTGGTGGCCACCGGCTCAGACGACAACGCGATCGTGATTCGGAAGGGATCCCAGTCCGAGATGATGAGCCTCGTCGACCGCGTCGCGGTGAACGTCATTCGGACACAGCCCGAGGTCGCAGCGGACCCCGAAGGCGAGCCGCTCGCCGCCGCCGAGGCGGTTGTCCTGATCAGCATGCCGAAACGCGGAACGGGTCAGGAGGCCCATGTTCAGACACGGGGCATCGCCCCCGAATCGCTGGCGATGCGGCCGCAAGTCAAACTTCTGGCCGGCCGTCTCTTCCGTCCGGGACTTTCGGAAGTGATCGTCGGCGCGGCGGCCGAGCGCCGGTTCGAGGGAATCGGCCTGGGCCGGACGATCCGCTTCGCCATGCGGGACTGGACGGTCGTCGGCCTCTTCGAGGCGGAGGGATCCGGCTTCGAGTCCGAGATCTGGCTGGACTCGGAACAGTTGCTTCAGGCCTTTCGACGTCCGGTCTTCTCTTCCGTGACCGTCCGGCTCTCCAGTCCGTCCGGCCTTGCCTCGCTGAAACAGCGGCTGGAGGGAGATCAGCGGTTCAATCTGGAGGTGAAACGGGAAAAGGCGTTTTATGCCGACCAGTCGGCGATGATGGCCGGCTTCATCCGGGTCCTGGGCCTCTTCGTCACGGTGATCTTCAGTCTCGGGGCGATGATCGGCGCGATGATCACGATGTACGCCGCGGTGGCGAACCGCACGACCGAGATCGGAACGCTCCGCGCGCTGGGATTTCCCCGTCGGAGTATTCTCCTCGCTTTTCTCGTCGAATCGGTATTTCTCTCCCTCCTGGGAGGAAGCGCAGGTCTCGTCCTCGCCTCGCTCCTTCAAAACATGACCGTTTCGACCACCAACTTCGCCACCTTCTCCGAGCTGGCCTTCCGCTTTGCCCTCTCCCCGCCCATCGTGCTGGAGTCGATCGCCTTTGCGCTCACCATGGGATTCCTGGGCGGCTTCCTCCCCGCGGTGCGCGCCGCCCGCCAGAACATTCTCCAATCGCTTCGCGCCGTCTGAGACTTCAGATCATGGCGGCGACGCAAGCCCCCGCACAATAAACACTACCTCCCTTCGGACTCAACACAACGCTTGACAAGAGATTTCCATGACTGGTATTCTACCAACCGGTAGGTCTCCTACATGGTGGGAATGACGCCGGGTCGGAACGGTCCGGGTTGCATTCTTCATCGAAGATCGATTTCAACACCGCCCCTACGACTATGGAAAAAAATCCTTACGACGCCGGAGCGTCTCCGGCATACTCTCTTATCGTCCCAATCTTTAACGAAGAGGCCAACATTCCATTGCTGGTCCCCAGCCTCTTGCCGGTTATGAAGAAGCTGCGCGAGCCTTTTGAGATTATCCTCGTGGATGACGGGAGCACCGACGGCAGCTATGAATGCATGGTCCGTTTCTCCGAAACCCATCCGCAGCTGGTTCTGATCAAGTTCCACCGTCGCTCCGGACAGACGGCGGCGTTCGATGCCGGCTTCCGGCTGGCCCGGGGGAAGGTCGTCATCACGATGGACGGCGACCTCCAGTACGATCCGGGCGATATCCTGAAAATGGTTCCCTATCTTGAATCCGCGGATGTGGTCTGCGGCTGGCGGGAGCGGCGGGCGGACACGCTGGTCCGACGCGTCTCCTCCGTGATTGCCAATTCCATCCGGAATTGGTTGAGTCAGGAGCAGATCCTGGACGTGGGCTGCTCGCTCCGGATCTTTAAACGGGAAACCCTTAAATCGTTAAAACTCTACAACGGGATGCACCGATTCCTTCCGACCCTTCTCAAATTGGACGGATTCAAGGTGGTGGAGGTACCGGTGCAGCATTTCCCCCGGCGGTACGGGCTGTCGAAATACAACATCCGCAACCGGGCCATCCGGTCATTCGTCGATCTACTGGCCGTCCGGTGGATGAAGCGCCGCTGGCTATCGTACGAGATTGAGGAGATCAAGCGATGCGATGGGACTTCTGGATCGCATTAGGACTGGTCGCCCAGTTGCTTTTTTTCAGTCGGTTCCTTATCCAGTGGATGGTCTCGGAGCACCGCGGTATGAGCGTCATTCCCCCGGCCTTCTGGTATCTCAGCCTGGGAGGAAGCTTCCTGCTCCTCGCATACGCCGTGCATATCAAGGACCCCATCTTTATTCTGGGCCAGGCCACGGGTTCCGTCGTGTATATCCGGAACCTTGTGCTGATCTCCCGGAATAACCCGAACTGACGTAATGCCTCCCTGGCCGATCTGGATCGCGGTCCTCACCGTTTTTCTCTTCTTTTTCCCGCACGGCGCCGAACGCCCGCCCATGTTCATGGAATATTTTTATCTGGAATCGGCCCGCGAAATGCTGGACCACGGGGACTGGATCACCCCAACGTTTAACGAGACCAACCGCTTCGATAAACCGATCCTGTTTTACTGGATGGTGATGCTCTCCTTCAAAGTCCTCGGGACGGGACTCGGTGCCGCACGGCTCGTCTCGGCCGTCATGGCACTGGGCGTCATCGGGGTGACCTACGCATTGGGAAAATCCCTCTACGGTGTTCCGGCGGCCCGATGGTCCGTCCTTGTCCTGATCACGACGCCGCTGTTCGTCCTCTTCGCCCGAACGGCCATCCCGGATCTCACCCTGACTTTCTTCATTACGCTGGCGCTGTTCGCCTTTCAGCGCGGAGTGGCATCCTCCCCGCCCCGGCGGAGCTGGCTTTTCCTGTTTTACGCTTCGGCAGCACTGGCGACCCTGACGAAAGGCCCTCTGGCCATACTCCTCCTGGGCCTCGTGACGACGGGATTCCTTTTGACCTGGAAAGAACGGCCCCCTCTACGCGAGCTCGCGCCCGGGCCCGGGATCGTGATTTTTCTGATCCTCTTTCTTCCCTGGTTTGTTTTGATCGTCATGAAGCACGGTCACACTTATCTGGATTACATCTGGAGTATCCAGCATAAGGCGGCCGCGGGCGAGGCGCGATACCCCTGGCACTTTTACCTTCGGCATTTCTTCTGGGACTTTCTACCCTGGAGCCCCCTTGTGGCGACCGGGCTGGGAATATTCTGGAGCCATCGTCGTGATTTAACCGCCGAAAAACGCCTTCCCGTCCCCTGGTTGATCCTGATCCTTGTCTTCTTTTCCCTCGTCAGCTTGAAGGCCATTCGTTACCTTCTCCCCCTAATGCCGGCCTTCGCGCTTCTGGCCGGATGGGTCCTGGACCGGGCCATGAGACTCCCCAGAAATATTGAATCGAAGGTCCTTCGTCTTGTCGGTTGGATTACGGCCGGGTTCGGTCTTCTGAGCGGCGGATTGCTCGCGGCCGCGCTGACGTCCGGGCGGGAATGGTCGGGTCATGTTTCGGGCACAGGTTACCTCTGGCCCGTGTTGCTGGCGATGACCGCGGCCGCCTTGCTCGTCGCCGCAGTTCGACATTCAAGCCACGGACAGGCCTTCGGGATTGCCGGCGTGGCGGCGGCAGGGCTGCTGGCCTACTTCAGCCTGGTCCCCGCTTTGAGCGGGCCTTCACCGGCTGCGGCCCTGGCGGGGCGGATCAATGCCGAACGTCCGTCTGGAACGTCGTTTGGCGTCTATCGCATGGAGGTCAATGAATGGGTGTACGAGGTCGGTCCGCCGGTCGTGTCCTTGACGGACGCGGAGGATCTAGAACGCTTTCAGGCGGCCCATCCCTCGGCGTTGATCGTGATGGCGCCGGCGGACTATGAAAGGACCGGGGCCAAACGGACGGTGGTGGCGCATGCCGACCGACCCAAAAGACTCCGCTGGAACCCGGACGGCTCCGGATCCTTCTTCGAACGGCTGGAACAGGACCGGGAAGATTTTTATTTGACCGCCGGTCCGGTTCCGCCCGATCGCTGACGCCCCCTTGACAACGGGCCGAGCGATCTGATAGAGTCACATAAACATACCAACTGGTAGGTATTTAAATGCGGACGCCCCAAATCCCATCCCACGCCCGGGAGAAACTGCTCGACGCAGCCCAGAGGCTGATGTTGGTCAAAGGTTACCCCGCGACCACGATCGACGAGATCTGCTCGGCGGCCAAGTTGACGAAAGGGAGCTTCTTTCATTATTTTGAAAGCAAGGAGGATCTGGGAAAGGCGCTCCTGGATCGCTACGCCTCGGCCGGCCAGCGTATGGAATGGAGCGCACTCCGGATGAACAACCTCGATCCCCTGGAGCGGGTGTACGGCTACTTGGACTTCACCGCCCGGCTTTACCAACGTCCGCACGGCCGGAACGGTTGCTTATTGGGAAACTTTTCCCAGGAGCTCTCGGACACGCATCCGGAGATCCGTTCGTTGTGCGCCAAGCGCTTCGACGAGTGGGCCGCGATGTTTAAACGGGCTCTGGACGAAGCCAAGATAAAACATCGGCCTCGGGCGACGCTGGACACCCAAGGCCTCGCCGAGCATTTTATCGCCGTGCTGGAGGGCTCGCTCATTCTGGGCAAGGCGCACCGGGATATGGGAATCGTCCGAAAAAACCTGCGCCATTTTAAACAATATCTGAAGATGGTCTTTCAAGATTAAACAAGATGAGAAAGGAATGGAAGGAGGAATCCGATGAAAACCATACTCGACTGGGTATCCCAAAACGAATCAGTCAGCGGCATTGAAACCGCCGAGAGACTCCCTCCGGACCCGTCGCCCGTTTCGGACGACCCCCTGCTGGACGCCTATTCGCGGACGGTCATTGCCGCGGCCGAAACAGTCAGTCCCTCGGTCGTCAATGTCGAGGTGCATCAAACGCCCAGGGCCAGACAATTGATTGATCCCCGCCGTCCCCAAGAGGGCCGTGGCACCGGTTCCGGTTTTCTCTTTACCCAAGACGGCCTGATCATGACGAACAGCCACGTGGTGCATCGCGCGGCCGAAATCGAGGTGGCGCTTTCGGACGGCCGGCGCTTTGTGGCCGATGTGGTGGGCGACGATCCCGGAACGGACCTGGCCGTCATCCGAATTTCGGCGCCCAACCTGGTTCCCACCCGTCTCGGCGACTCCAAAACGATCCGTCCGGG
>Ga0335082_10008383_pt1 | contig 11226 bp, 11 predicted proteins | sample Lox_Sample_41_FD_206718 | JGI IMG/M metagenome (GOLD analysis project Ga0335082, IMG submission 206718) | Soil microbial communities from Loxahatchee National Wildlife Refuge, Florida, United States - Lox_Sample_4.1 | ecosystem: Environmental > Terrestrial > Soil > Wetlands | place: USA... | reverse complement strand
TCGCGACGTCGATCGGCATCCGGGCGTGGTCGCTCGAGCTCCAGTTCATGATCGTCTTCGCGATCACCGTCGCGCTCGGCGTTCGCTATCTCGGAGTCCTGCTCATGGGATCGCTCGTCATCATTCCGGCGGCGACGGCCAAGCACGTCGCGGTCGGCCTGCGCGGAATGGTCGCCGTCGCCGTCCTTCTGGCGGTGACGTCGACGGCCCTCGGCACTTGGATAGGCGCCGTCACCGGAGGCGAGACCGGCCCGCCCATTGCCCTCGTCGCCGTCGCATTCTTCCTCCTCAGTCTATGCAAGAGAGCTTTCGTCTGACGTTCGGCGCGCCACTTTTCCCACCGATCTAATGGCAGCCCGGCCGGGCCGGCGCTAAGAGAGATGGACATCGGGCGCGCAACGCGCGACCGGAGGAAGGAATTCAGCGATGGAGTGCACGGAACACGAGAAGCACGGCGGGCACATTCATGGACCGGGCTGTGGGCACCCGGCCCTCAGGCACGAGGGGCACATGGACTACCTCCACGAGGGGCATCTGCACCACGTTCACGGCGACCACATCGACGACCATCGCATCGCGATCAGCGCGAACAACCCGGACTCCTGCACGCCCGGCCACGTGTGCAACGGACACGCGGCGGGTCACAAGCACGGAGAAGGTTGCGGGCACGAAGTGGTCCCGCACGGCGAGCACGTCGACTATCTGGTCGCCGGCCACCTGCATCATGCGCACGGCACGCACTGCGACGACCACGGGCGCGTCTAGCCTGAAAATCCGCCTGTCGGCGGTTCGATTCCGCCCTGCGCCACCACCAAGGACGATTGAGCCGCGCGACGGCTGGCCGAACCAGCTGCGGCTGGACGATTTCGACCTCGGCTGAGACCTGGGCGGTCTCAGCGGGCGGAGCGAGTGCGAATCACCGCGAAATAGCCGGCCATCGAGAGCGCGGCCAGCGCGTTGGCGAATGCCGCGCGCGCCCCTCCGAGCCGCCCTTCCGCGGGCGCGAAGAGACCGAGGCGCGCCAGCTCCTGCTCGACACCGCGAGGCGCGAGCTTCGAGCGCGCGTGACTGAAAGGCAGCGACTTGTCGTGGTCGACATCAGCCCCCGGATCCCGAAGCGCAGCGCGAGGCCGAGCGGCACGCAAAGCTGGTGGCCGGCGCGACCGCGGGCAAGGAGAGCGCGGCGGCGGCGTTTCTGGCTGCAGAACACGCGCGGCGTCGTGCTCGAGCTGCGCCGGCGTGCTGGCGGTCGCACATGGGCTGGCCATTTGACATAACGACCCCTCTCGGACATTCGTATACCCGCTTGAACGTCAAGCGGTCGTCCCATCATCCGGGGCTCGTTGCCCTGTCGCGTGATCCAGCAATCGTTCCTATGCAGTTCCTACGGCGCGGCGCTTACCTCGCGCTGACTCATGAGCGCCTGATGAATCAGGAATCTCTCCAATACGTTAGTCTTGCAGATGATTTTTGACCCGACAGCGCGCGCTCCCATTGACTCGAAATCAGGTGTACGGGTAACCGTACCGGGGGTTCGAATCCCTCCCTCTCCGCCAGTCAGTCCTGGGTTCCGTCGTTCTCCAGGAACGATCTGACACCGGCCCGAAGAACTCGCGCACTTTCCGCGGGTTTGCGCCGAGCACCGGGCTGGATCCGAAGCGGAGACACCGCCAGCCTGAAGACGTTCGCGCTGCAAGCGCTCGATTTTCTCCGCGGCCGAGGGACGCGGTTCGCTACGACGATTGAACGTCGATACGATCGCCGAGACCCAGAACGGCACGCCCATCAGCCCGAACTTCGACGACGGCTGCGTTTCTCGATTTCACGTCATGTGCGGTGACTCGAGCACGCCGGCTCGCGCATCATGCCGGGACCGAAACCGCACCGGCCAGTGACTTCGAGTCGAGACCACCCCTGCCGAATGCGAGCCGGCGACGGTGGAAGCGCTCGATGGACACGCGGTGGCCGATGCTGATCCACGTCGTCTGCGGCAACTCCTGCTCGAGCAGCGCGTAGAGGGTCGTCTCGGTCTCGGCGTCCAGGGCCGAGCTCGCCTCGTCCAGGAACAGCCAGCTTGGTGCGTGCAGCAGCGCGCGCGCGAACGCGAGCCGCTGCTGCTCGCCGGGCGAGAGCCGCTGCTCCCAGTGATCGACCTCGTCGAGGCGTCCCTCGAGCTGTGCGAGGTCGCAGGCGCGGAGGCGGGCGCGCACCGCATCATCCGCGAACGCGTCGGCCGCGGATGGGTATGCGATGGCCGCGCGAAGACTTCCGATCGGGAGATACGGCTTCTGCGGCAGGAACAGACAACGAGAGGCGTCGGGGCGCTCGATCGTCCCCGACCCGAACGGCCAGATTCCGGCCAGCGCCCGGAACAGCGTGCTCTTGCCGCACCCCGACGGTCCGGTCACGAGCACGGGCTCACCCGGCACGAGCTTCTCCTCCACGTCGCGCAGCAGGGTCTCGCCACCTGGAAGCGAAAGCGACAGTCCACGCAGTACCACCTCGCCATCGGCGCCCGGCGCGACCTGGATCCCGTCCAAGCCGGCCTGTGCGCGCAACGCGATGATCGCGCGTCGGAAGGAGATCAGGCGGTCGACAGTCGCCTTCCACTCCGCGATCCCGACGTAGGCCGACACGAACCACGAGAGGGCATCCTGGACGCGCCCGAACGCGTTCGAGATCTGCATCAGCCCGCCGAGCTGGATCTCCTTCGCGAAGAAACGCGGCGCGGCGACGATGAACGGGAACAGGGTGGCCGCCTGCTCGTAACCGGCGGTCAGGCTGCCGAGCTTCTTCCGCCTCCGCATGATCGCCCACCAGTTGCTCCATACGGAGGCGAAGTGGTCCGCGAGGCGATGGGACTCGGCGCGCTCCCCGCGGTAGAGCGCGATCGCCTCGGAGCTCTCGCGCACGCGCACGAGCCCGAAGCGGAAGTTGGCCTCGTAGCGCTGTTGCAGGAAGTTGAGCCGCGCGAGCGGCCGACCCACGCGCTGGGTCAACCAGGTGCCGAGGATCGCATAGAGGATCGCGGCCCAGACCATGTAGCCCGGGATCGAGAGCGAGGTTCCCGGCACCGCCCAGGATCCCGACACCGTCCAGAGGATCCCCACGAACGAGGCGAGCGTGACGACCGAGCTCAAGAGACCGAGCGAGAGGTCGAGGCTGCCGTCCACGAAGATCCGCAGATCCTCGGCAATACGCTGGTCCGGGTTGTCGGTGCCGGATTCGTCGAGCGACAGGCGATAGTAGGCGCGATTCGCGAGCCAGTCGTCGATGTGTTGCTCCGTGAGCCAGCGCCGCCAGCGGATCTGCAGCATCTGCTGCAGATAGAGCTGGTAGACGGCGACCGCGATGTAGACCGTCGCGAGCGCCGCGAAGTAGCCGATCAGCCGCCAGAAGGCGCTCCGGTCGAGCTGCTGGAGTGCGTCGTAGAACTCCTGGTACCAGCGGTTCACGCGACCAGCAAGCCGACCCTTCCCAGGCTGAGCGCGATGACGACGGCTGCGAGCCCGCGCGCTGCCCAGCGCTCCTCCGAGCTCCAGTAAGGCGCCGCGAGGGCGCGAACATCGTGAAGGAACTGCCCGACGTTCTGGGTCATCGGCCTACTCCTTGCCGGAGGCCTTGCGCGCCCGAGCCACACGAGTCATCCGGACTCCGTGGTCGAGACGTGCGCGAGGTAAGAAAGAAAACGGCTCAGGTCGCGACCCGAGATCCGGATCGGGAGCGCGAGACGATCAGACTCCGGATCGACGCGACTGCGATCGAGCCACACCTCGAAATAGAGATGCGGACCGGTGGCGAGCCCCGACGCGCCGACGTAGCCAAGCACGTCGCCCTGACGGACGCGGCTCCCCGAGCGCAGGCGCTGCGCGAAGCGAGAGAGGTGGGCGTAGGCGGTCTCCACGCGGTCGGAGTGACGCAGGCGTACGTAGCGCCCGTAATTCCCTTCCCATCCGAGCACCTCGACCGTGCCGTTCGCCGCGGCGCGGACCGGGGTGCCGGTCGGGGCGCCGAAGTCGACGCCGCGGTGGAACTTCGGCACCCCGAGCACCGGATGGATGCGCCAGCCCCACGCCGAGGTGATCGCGGCGTTCGCGATCGGGCGAGAGAGGTTCAACGGCGACACGCCGCGGCCGCTCGCGTCGACGAAGGCGACCTCCCCGGAGCGCAAGCCATAGCGATAGATCCGGTGCTCGCGCGCGCCCACCCGGAGCGACGCGGAGCGCAGCGACGCGAGCTCCCGCGCAACTCCCGAGCCCTCGATCGCCTCGTAGTCGACGCTGAAGCGGCTTCCGCGGGCAGGCTCCGGGCCGAGATCGGGATCATGCGCGAAGGAAGCGATCACTTCGCCGACCACGGGGCGCGGGAGGCCGGCGGCCGCGAGCGACGCGCGGAAGTCGCCGTCGACCTGTCCCGATACGTTGCGAAGCGACACCGACGCGCCCGGACGCACGGACAGCGGCGTCGCTGCGAAGCGACCATCGCCGACGGCGACCAGGGTCAGGTCCTGACGGTGACCCGTCGCCAGATGGAGCGAGCGCAACCGCCGAACCCGCTCGGATCCGGACCTCTCGAGCCGCAGAGTCACGCGGTCTCCGACGCGCAGATCGCGCGGGTCGAACAGGCCCTGGAGCGCAGCCAGGGCGTCGCCCGCGTCGCCGCGCGCGACACCGGCGCGCTGCAGGGTGCCGATCAGGGTTTCGCCGCGCGTCACGGTCAACGCGAGGTCGATCCCTTCTCCGGCACGACTCGCGCCGGGCGCGCACACGAACCACGCAAAATAGATCCAGACGAGCTGGCGCTTCCATGCCTTGCTCGCCGCGACGTGCCCGAGAATCGGGGCGACTTGCGAGCCTGCGCTCGATCCCACCCTGCTCCCCTCGAACTGGAGGAACTCCAAGGGAGCGGCGCGATGCGCACCACTCCCGAGCGAGCGCGTCCGCGGGCGCCTGGCCCGCGCGACGCGCCGACCGTGGGTCAGAGACCGATCGGCTCGGGAGGCGCGCGGGCGGCGATCGCGCCGGGGGTGCGGAGATCTCGGACGAGTCCTGGATCAGGGCGTGTATCGCCGTAGCGCAGGGCCGGCATCGGCACGGCGTCGCGCAGCGCGGCGCCGATCGCGGTGCGCGCGAGCGCGGCCGCCTGACAGACCGCACAACCCGCCGCGAGGTGGGCGGAGCGGACCGGATTGCTCTCGGAGCGCTCGAACGACGCGCGCTCGTGGTGACCCGACGCGAGAACGGTCTGGAGCAGGTGCACCGTCTGATGCGGAGTCGCGATCAGGATCTGCGCGGCTAGCGCGATCAGTGCGAGCGGCAACGCGGCCGGGCGCAGCGCCGCGCGCGACCACGCCGGGGCCACAGCAGCACGCATGGTCCGGTCTGTATCAGACTGGTGCGGAGCGCGCCAGCGTGCGGCGAAGCGCCCGGTCGAGTTCGACGACATCTCTGGTTCCCGCTCGGCTGCGAGTCGCTGCCTTCTCGCCATCGGCGCCTCGCCGCGCTCCACATCGTCCCCTCGGCCACAAGCACGCGCCCTCGCCTTCTCGGACTCCGGATCGTTCACGCCCTTTGCCTCGCTCCGTATGCGCCTGCGCGCCCTGCCCTCTCCCTCGACCTCGTGCTCGACTACGTGCCGGCGAGCGGTGCGAGCCTCAACATCCGCCCGTTCGAGCCGCGCGCGGAGGCGTAGTGCCGCAAGGCGGGCGGCTCCGGCCGCCGGTCTCTTCCGGCCGCCGCAATCCGCTCAACGAACCGCGCGCGACATCTCACGTTCGAGCTCGATGGTGTGAAACTGACAGTTGGTGACGGGACCCTGCTGGATGAAGTAGGCGTCGCTCTGGCGCCTTCTCTCGTCAGGCAACACGAACTCTTCGCGGAGTACGGCGGCGATCCAGCGCGCCTGCTGCTCCGACCGCGGCCAGATGCTGCAGAGCGCCCGCATCACCCCCACGACAAACAGGCGGGGGTACCTCGGGTGCATGGTGCCCTGATAGAGCCGTAGGTCCCGCGCATCCTCGACTCCCAGAACCTCGCGAGACAGGAACGGCAGCGAGAAGCGATACCCCGTCGCGCAGATCACGACGTCGGCCGCCTCGCGCGAGCCGTCCGTGAACTCGACCACCTTGCCGTCGAACGCTCGCACGCCGGGCATCGCCGCGATCGCCCCCGTCTGGAGCATGCCGAGGACGTGGTCGTTGGCGACCGCGCGCTTCTCGAGAGGGTCTCGGGGCGGGGCCGGGAGCCCGACGTCTTGCGGCCGCGGCAGCGTTCTCAGCATGCGCTTGACGATCAAGCGGAAGACCCCGCGAAAGAGCGCGTCCCGCGCTACCCGAGGAAGCAAGCGGAAGAGCAGCGGTGCCGGCTCCGCGGGGTGCGGTGGCTGGGCCGGGCTCGGCGTGCGCGGCATGATGAGCTGGCCCGAGCGCGCCGCGAGCAGCACGCGGCTCGCGCCGCCCGCAGAGGCCAGCTCCACCGCGATCTCGCAGGCGGTGTTGCCGAGCCCGACCACGAGCACGGTCCGGCCGCGGCAGTCGACGGGTCGCGTCGCGTCCCGATAGCTCTTCGAGTGGAAGAGCGGGCCCGCGAAGGAGCCCGCGAAATCCGGCGTCACAGGGTCCCACAGGTTTCCGCTGGCAGCGACCAGCGCGTCGAACTCTTCGCGATCGCCCGCTTCGGTCTCGACGGAGAAGCCCCCGTCCGCGAGTGGCACGGCGCCGGTCACGCGCGAACGGAAGCGCACGTGCTCGAGCACGCCGAAATGGCGCGCGTAGCTCTCGAACCACGCCGCCATTTCGGCGTGGCCCGGAAAGTCCGGATAGTCGTCGGGAAAGGCGAAGTCGCTGAAACGACTCATCACCCGGTTGGTGTTCGTGCGCAGCGAGCGATACGCGGCCGAGGTGCCGCTCGTGTTGTCGATCACCCATTGGCCGCCCACGCGGTCGCCGGCTTCGAAGCAGACCGCAGCGAGACCTCGCTCGCGGAGAGTCTTGCAAGTGACCAGCCCACTCGGGCCCGCGCCGACGATCGCGACCTTCACAGTGCGCTCGATCGATCGTGGGAGGGTCCGGCGCGGGAAGCGAGCAAAGCCGCAACGAGCAGGATGCCGGGGCGCACTAAGTCCTCGCAGAGAGGGGCAGGTGGATCTTCGCGATTCAGCGTGACGGGGGCGACCCGTGTTCCCGGGGCGCAGATCATTCGCAGGGCACGTTCACGACGTCGACCGCTCCCCCGAAGCTCACGCCGCTCGGGAAGCTCGGCGGGTCTCCGCGAACTCCCAGCGTGTCGACCAGCAGCACTCGGCCGGCGAGCGTCCTCGGATCGAGTCGCATGGTGAAGACCGTGAAGCCCGCGACATCGACCGAGAGCGGCGGGCTTCCGGACAGCGCGAGCCCCTCGACGCCGCCCGAGCTCAAGAGGTTCAACACCCAGGCCCCATCGATCGACTCGGCATTCCCCGTCACAGCGAACGCCTCCTCGCCCTGGCGAATGACGCCGTTCAGGGTGATGTGCCCGCCGCCAAGGTGAGTTGCGCCCACCCGGACCTCGGCCGGCCCCTCGTCCGTCTGCCCAGCCCAGCACACTTCGCCGAGATAGCGGATCTGATTCTGCAGCGCGCAGCGCCGACCCAGGCAAGCGAGCCCGTTCGACACGTGCCGGTCGCCTTCCCCCGCCTGCGCTGCACCCGCGAGCAGCGTCGCCGCAAGAAGGATCCAGACATTGCATTTGCTCGACGTCACGGGAGATCTCCTCGGTAAGTGTCGATCACGCGGCCGCCATCCAGCCGAAGAACCAGAGCGCCTGGTAGAACCTGTGGACGTCCTTGAATCCGGCCTCGGCGAGGAGTGATTCCTCGCGCTCGGGCGTGACGAACGCGAGGCTCTCGCGCTGCATGCGCACAGCGCCCTCGATCACCACCGGAGGCGCACCATTGCGCCGTGCAGACGCCGCGTAGAGGCGGAGGTCCTCGTCGAAGCGCGAGGAGCTCATGTCGGTGCAGCCGGCCGTCGTCAGGAAGGGAGCGCCGGGGGCGAGCCGCGCGCGGATCTCGCGGAGCGCCCGCAGGCGGCGCCCATCGTCGGGGATGAACGGCAACGTCAGAAAGGCGGTGGCCGCGTCGAAGGGGCCGGCGGGCGCATCCTCGATGTAACCCTGTACGAGCTCGACGCGATCGGCGGCGCCGACGGATTCGAGCTTCGAACGCGCGAGGCCGAGCATCACCGCCGACGGATCGAGACCGACGAACGTCCAAGCCGCGCGCTCGCGCGCGAACACGGAGAGCTCGACCCCGCCCCCGGCCCCGACGACGAGGATCCGCCCGCGCTCGCCGATTCGGTCGCGCAGAAGTACGGCCGCAAGCGCATGGCTCAGGTCATAGCCGGGGATGAACCAGCGCGGAGCTTGCTCGTAATTCGAGGTGAGCGCCGGGCTGCGATCGAAGAGCGGTGTTTCGCTCGTCGAGCTCATTGACCGGCTCCCCCAGCTCCCCCTGGCCCGGAAGGCTCTCCAGAGTCGAGCGCGCAGCGCCTTCCCGCGCTTCGGTAAGCGAGCACTCCGCCGATCGAGTACGCCGCGAAGCTGCGAGTCGCCGGATCGGGGCCGCTCAGCGTCGGAGAGATCCACTCGAAATCCCCATCGAGCGACTCCGGATCCAGCTCGACCACGAAGTGGACCGCCGAGATGAACTCGCTCTTCGCGACGTTCGGGTTGCTCGCGTTGAGCTCGAGGTTCCCCTTGAGCTTCCCGTCGAGGGACTCGAAGTTCCCGAACAACGGGAAATTGCCCTCGTCGCCAAGGAGCGCGCCGCTCACGAGGAACGAGCTCGGCCCGAGGCGCAGCGAGCGGAGCTTCAGGAGAAACTCCTCGCCCATCGCATTCCGGTAGTCCCAGCAGATGGGGCCGGGAGAGATTCGCGGAATCGCGTCGCGCGTGCGGTCGGCCCCGGCGGCATCGGAGCGAGACGAGAATGCGGCGGCCAGCAGGAGCAGGAGGAACGTTCGAGCTGCGTACATCAAGCGGTCTCCTCTAGTGTTGGGGGGATCGACGAATGGGTCGGGCTGGCCGACGGGGGCGAGGTCGGGCACGTCGTGCACGCGCGGCAGAGCCGTCGGTTCCACAGGTGGGCGGCTGCCACGCTGAGCCCACCGGCGGCAAGGACGGCGCCGCTCGGGCCTTCGCTTCCGGCTGCGCCGAGTCCACGCCCGGCGGCCAGCAGCGCGGCGCCAAGGCCCGCGAGCGACAGGGCTCGCAACGACCCGTGCTGTCTGTGACCTAGGCTGAGGCTCGTCCCCGCAAGGCAGAGGCTCACCAGGAGAAATGCCCACTCGGTCGCCTCCGACGCGAGACCCGCAATGCCGGCGAGCGAGAGCGCGCCGACCAGGAGCGGCATGAGCGCGCAGTGGACTGCGCAGAGCGTCGACGCTGTCATGCCGAGGGCGTCGAGGCGAGCGGCCACGCGAATCGATCCGCTCATCAATCCAGCATCTCCGATAAGGAACGGCCAAACCGCGTGCGCTCAGAAGCCTCGGGGGAACGCGCGAGTTCGGAAGAGAGCCCGCCCGCAGAAAGCGGTGCGTCCCCCGCCGTTTGCAGGCAGCCCTCGAGCGCTCGCCGCAGCACGGCGGCATCGAGGTCCGGACCCACGAAAGCGAGTCGCTGCCGCCGGTCTCCGAATCGTGGGTCCCAGTCCGCGGAAATTCGGGCGCGCGCTTCCGGATTCGCCGGCCAGCACTCGGCCGGCAGTGCAGCCCACCAGGGACTCGCGCGAAAGAGCCGACTGACGGCGCCAGCGACCGAGAGACCGAGCGCGTATTCGGGCTCGTTCGAGATCCAGCAGAGCCCCTTGGCCCGAACGAAGCGCCCGGGCCGACCGCTGAGGAGGGCTCCCAGTCGACCCGGATGAAACGGGGCTCTCGCGTCGAAGCGAAGCACGCGCGCGTCTTCGAGCCCGGATCCGCGGTTGTCGAGCGCTCGAAACCAGCGCGCCGCCCGTACGGTGTCTCCGAATGCGAAGTGGGGCGCGCCGTCGAGGAGCCTCGGGTCGAGACGACACGCGCTCGCGTCGATGCGCGCGGCGTGTGCGTTGAGAGCCGCCGCGAGCTCCTCGCTCCAGTTGCGATCTCGTCCGGCGGCACCGGGGCCGGAGTTCAGGAGCAACGCGTCCGCAAACTCGATCTGCTCGACGGCCAGATCGGCGACACTGCGGCCGTCGCAGGGCCCCGTCGCCCAGCCTCGGCTCGCAAGCGAGTCCAAGGACGCGAGCTCGCCGCGCAACGTCGCGACTTCGACCGAGGTCACGATGCGCTCGATCCGGATCGAGGGCCGGGTCATTGCGATCTCCGACCAGCGGGCGGCGTAGAGGCGCGGCTCGCTGCCGGGCGGGAGCACCGCGATCGCGTCGCGACGCTTCCGGTCCGAGCACAGCCGCGCGAGGAGCCCTTCCGGGCGGCAGCACCTCGCGAGCCAGGCCCGATGCTGCTTCGCCCCCGTTCGCTTCGCACGCGCCCTCCAGCGCGCGGATGTTGACGCGTCTGGATCGCAAATGCAACTGAGTATCATATGGATGCTCAGTGGCAGTCGCGGCAGTGACCTCGCAGCAGCACCTCGGAGATGTCGGCGACGATCGAGCGGGGACCCGAAATGGCGCGCGGGACGCTCACGCTCTCATCGGGAAGGCACTCGATGGCCCCGCAGTCGCTGCAGAGAAAATGCGGGTGAGGAGGCGCCCCTCCGCGCCCAGCGGGGGCGACCTCGTAGCGCCAAACGTGGTCGCCGGCGTCGAAGCGCGTGAGCAGACCCGCGCCGGCGAGGTCGGCGAGAGCCCGGAACACCGTCGTGCGATCCGCTCCGCGAGCGCGAAGCAGCCGAAAGACGTCGGCGTGGCTCGACGGCGCTGGGGCCTTCGCGAGGAGCTCGAGAAGGGCGACGCGGACCGGAGTACAGCGCAGCCCTGCGGCCCGGATTCGCGCCTGAACCTCGTCGCGCGCACGAGCGGATTTCGCGGGCTTCTTTGCCACTGGAGCACTCTCCCTGTTCTCGGACTCGACCGCCCCCTTCCAACTCGGACCGACGACGGCCGATCCGTCGCCCCGCCGCGGCGTGGGGGCGGCCGGCTCGCACCTGCGCGGGGCGGACAGCCGCCAGATCTCGCTCAAGATGGTACTGGGCAACGCGAGCTAACTCGACCGTCGCACCTTCGAGGTCGCTTGCCGCCGGGCGGGCGGCTCCG
>Ga0335082_10008382_pt1 | contig 11227 bp, 11 predicted proteins | sample Lox_Sample_41_FD_206718 | JGI IMG/M metagenome (GOLD analysis project Ga0335082, IMG submission 206718) | Soil microbial communities from Loxahatchee National Wildlife Refuge, Florida, United States - Lox_Sample_4.1 | ecosystem: Environmental > Terrestrial > Soil > Wetlands | place: USA... | reverse complement strand
GCTGTGACGCTAGATGAGGCGGCGGTCGGTGGCCCAGCGGGCCAGCTGGTGGCGGCTCGACAGCTGCAGCTTGCGCAGCACCGACGACACGTGCGTCTCGACGGTCTTCACCGAGATCCCGAGATCCCGCGCCACCTCCTTGTACGCGTAGCCGCGCGCGATCAGCCGCAGCACCTCGCGCTCGCGCGGCGTGAGCTGTTCGAGCTCGGGATCGGTCGCGGGCGGGGCGGCGCCCGCGAACGCGTCGAGCACGAAGCCGGCGAGACGGGGCGAGAACACCGCGTCGCCCGCGCGCACGCTCTCGATCGCGGCGACGAGGTCGTCGGGCGCGATCGTCTTCGTGACGTAGCCCCGCGCGCCGGCGCGGATCGTCGCGATCACGTCTTCGGGCGCGTCGCTCACCGACAATGCGAGGAACTGCACGTCGGGATGCGTGCGCAGCACCTCGCCGATCACGCGCGCGCCGCCGCCCGCGGGCATGTGCACGTCGACGAGGACAACTTCCGGCTCGCGCTCACGGATCATCTCGATCGCGGCGTCCACGTCGGACGCGGCGCCGACGACGTCGACCGCCTCGCCGAGCTCGGCCCGCACGCCCGCCAAGAACAGCTGATGATCGTCGACGAGGAACACGCGCGGCGTGCTCACGAGGATCCGTTACCGTTCGGGCGCGGGAGCACGAGCTCCACTTCGGTTCCCTCACCGATCGTCGACCTCACCTCGGCCCGGCCGCCCGCGCGCGTCATCCGTCCGACGATCGAGTTCGTGATCCCGCCTCGATCGTCGGAGACATGGGCGGTGTCGAAGCCGTGGCCGCGGTCGCGCACGAAGATCGTCGTGCGGTCGGGCTCGACCTCGAGGTACACCGACGCGCGACCGGCGCCCGAGTGCTGCACGGCGTTCAGGATCGCCTCGCGGGCGGCCAGCAGCAGCGGCTCCATGCCGGCGGTCGGGCAATCCCGCACTCGCACCACTTCGACGGGCACGCCGCGCTCGTCCTCGATCTCGGCTGCGATCTGCTCGAGCGCGACGCCGACCGACGCGGCCGCAGCTTGCTCGCCGGCCGGCGCGGACGGATCCAACAACCAGCCGCGCAGCTCACGCTCCTGCATGCGCGCGAGCCGCACGACCTCGCGGGGATCGTCGGCCCGTCGCTGGACGAGTGCGAGCGTCTGCAACACCGAGTCGTGAAGATGCGCGGCCATCTCCGCGCGCTCGTCGGCGCGTATGCGATCGCGCCGCTCCGCGACGAGCGCGTGCGCGAGCCGCGACAGCCCCGGCCCGATCACCAGCGCGATCCCGACCAGTACCGCGGCCATCGCGATGAACGCGCTGCGCAACGCATGCCACGAGTCGGCCGTCACCACGAACGCGACGACACCCGCGGCGACGCACAGCGCGCCCGCGACGACGCGCGCGATCGCGCCCCGACGGGTTCCGACCAGCACCGCGAGCGCGTCGGCGGTGTCGGGCGGCAACCGGTCGAGCAACGGCCACGGCGGCAGCGCGGCCGGAGTCTCTCCCTCGGCCGGCGCCGAGCGCATCGCGAGGAGCGCGAGGCCGACCATCGCGGCGACGAGCGGCCACACGATCACGTCGCCCGGCCAGAGTCCGAGCGCACGAACCGCGAGCAACACGCCGAGCACGACGGTGCCGAACGCGATCGTCGCGACCACGTCGGCATTGCCGCGCGGCGCAACCGGCGCGTCGACCGCCGCAGCCGGCATCAACGCCCACGCAATGCCGTAGAGCAGCACGCCCACACCGCTCGCGACGGTCAGCACCACGAAGCCGCAGCGCACGACGTTCGCGTCGAGCCCGAACGCGTTGGCGAGGCCGGCCGCGACGCCCGCGACCACACGCCCCTCGGCCGGACGCGTGAAGTCCGCCCTGGTCAGACGCAGTTGCAGCCCGTTCACCCGACGATGATCGCGCCCGGGCCCACCCGGCGGCATCCGGGACGGTCTCGGGGTCATTCCCGATACCGCCGCGGCGCCCGAGCCCGCACGATGGCGTCATGGACCCCACCGCGACCGCCCCGCCGCCACCCCCCGCGGCACCGACCCCGCCGAGCACGCCGAACCCGCCGTCGTACAAGCGGTTGCGCCGCGACCGACAGCACCGCGTGCTCGGCGGGGTCGCGGCGGGGATCGCGCGCACTTACGGGATCGACGTCGTGGTCGTGCGCGTGCTGTGGGTGCTCGCGGCGCTCGTGTGGATCGGCATCCCCGCGTACGTCGTGGCGTGGATCGCGATCCCGCCCGCCGCCGGCAGCGCCGAAGACGCGCGCCACGACCGCCCGCGCGACCTGGGGATGCTCATCGGCCTCGTGCTCGTCGGCATCGGCGTGCTCATCGCATCGCACCAGATGTTCCACGGGTTCCCGTTCGGCAGCGTGACCGGCCCGCTGGTGCTGATCGCCGCGGGTGCCGCGATTCTCGTCTTCCGTCGCCCCACACCACCCGACCCGGAGACGCCCGTGCCCGAAGCCACCACGACGCCGACCACAACGACCACGACGATCGAAGCCGACGGCGTCGAAGCACCGACCGAACAAACCGAAACGGTCGCGCCCGATGAGACGCCCGACGAGACCAGCGAGACGACCGGCGAGACGACCACGGCCTGGATGCAGGCCGCACCCTGGCCGTCGGCGCGCGAGCTGCGCCACGACGCGCGCCGCGCCCGGCGCCGCGCGCGTCCGCGCGCGTTCCTCGGTCCGTTGACGGTCAGCATCCTGTTGCTCGGCGCCGGCGTCGCCGGACTGCTCCAGGCACTGAACGTGCTCGACGTGAACCTCACGGTGCTGCTCGCGCTCGGCACCATGCTCATCGGTGCCGCGCTCGTCGTGTCGACGTGGGTCGGCCGCGCGCGCGGGCTCATCGCGCTCGGCCTCCTGTTCGTGATGGCGACCGCGATCTCGGCCACCCTCGACATCCCGCTGCGCGGCGGCACCGGGAACGTGACGTACGCGCCTCAAACCGCATCGGATCTCCGGTCGTCGTACGCGCTCTCGGCGGGGCGCATGCAACTCGACCTCACGCAACTCGACCCCACGCAACTCGACACGCCGACGACAATCGACGCGCAAGTCGGCGTGGGCGTACTTCGAGTCATCGTTCCCGCGAACGTGCACGTCGTCGCGGACGTACATGTCGGCGCCGGCGAGATCAACCTCTTCGACCATCGCACGAGCGGATGGCACGTCGACGCTACGAACGAGCTGAACAGCACACTCGGCAGCGACCGCACCTTGATCCTGCACCTGCACATCGGCGCCGGGTATGTGGAGGTGAACCCGTGAAACCGCATCCCATCGATCTCCTCGCCCTGTTCTTCGGCGCGGCGTTCGTCATGGCGGGGGCGTGCTTCTTCCTGAACGAGACGGCCGGCACCGACGTCAACCTCGCGTGGGTGAGCGCAGCCGGATTCATCGCCGTCGGCGCGATCGCATTGATCGCAACGGTGCTCCGCAACCAGGGTGCGCCGCGCGACGACGGCTCAGAGGTCGAAGTCGTGGAGGGGTAGCTCGTCGCGCTCACCCGTGGCGCGCACCTTGCGCTCGATCACGCCCCTCGCCACACCTTTCGCGCCCACGACGAGCTGAACCGGCACGCCGACCAAGTCGGCGTCCGCGAACTTCACACCGGGGCTCACGTCGCGGTCGTCGTACAACACGTCGAGTCCCTGCGCGCCCAACTCCGAGTACACGCGCTCGGCCTCGGCGATCACGCCGGTGGCCGCGTCGCCCCGGCCCGGCACCACGATGAGATGCACGTCGTACGGCGCGAGGTTCGCGGGCCACGACAAGCCGTGCTCGTCGTGATTTTCCTCCGCGACCGCGGCGAGCACACGCGACACGCCGATGCCGTAGCAACCCATCACCATCGGATGTTGGTCGCCGTGCTCGTCGGTATAACGGGCGTCGAGCGCCTCGGTGTACTTGGTGCCGAGCTGAAACACGTGGCCGACCTCGATCCCGCGGTCGACGGAGAGCTCGTGCCCGCACTTCGGGCACCGGTCGCCCTTGACGATGGTCACGAGATCGGCCCACAAGTCGACGTCGAAGTCGCGGCCGAGCACTGCGTTGCGCACGTGATGATCGACCCGGTTCGCACCCGTGACCCACGACGCCCCGAACCGAACCGAGGGGTCGGCGACTACCACTGACGCGCCGGTGAAATGCGGACCGATGTAGCCCTTCGGCAACTCGGGATGCGCGAGAAAGTCGTCGTCGCCGTACAACCGCATCGCCTTGGGCGCAACCGCGGCGGCGAGCGCGTACTCGTTGATCTCGCGGTCGCCGGGCACGAGCGCGAGCCCCAACGATCCGTCGACGTCGAACGCGATGCACTTCAACAACGTCGACTCCGCGACGCCCAAGTGCGCAGCGACGCCCGCGATGCCCGGCATGTCGGGGGTGTCGAGGTCTTCCATCGGCGGGATGGTCGCGTCGGCCGCGGGCACCTCGGTGTGATGCCACGAGTGATCGCGCCGGGCCGCCTCGACGTTCGCGGCGTAGTCGCAGTTGGTGCACCACACGAAGTCGTCTTCGCCAACCGCGGCGACGGCCATGAACTCGCGGCTCTCGGAGCCGCCCATCTCACCCGACTGCGCCTCGACCGCCCGGAAGGTGAAGCCGCAACGCTCGAACACGCGGTTGTACGCGTCGTACATCTTCTGGTAGCTCACACGCAGCCCGTCGAGATCGAGGTCGAACGAGTACGCGTCCTTCATCAGGAACTCGCGGCCGCGCAACAAGCCGAACCGCGGACGCAGCTCGTCGCGGTACTTCCAGTTGATCTGGTAGAGGTTCACGGGCAGGTCGCGGTACGAGCCGTACTCCTGCGCGACGATCGTCGTCACGACCTCTTCGGCGGTCGGCGACAGGCAGTAGCCCGTCTCCTTGCGGTCGAGCAGGCGGAACATGAGCGGCCCGTACGCGGCCTCGCGGCCGGTGCGCTCCCAGAGCTCGAGCGGCTGCGCGATCGGCATCAGCACTTCCTGCGCGCCGGCCCGGTCCATCTCCTCGCGCACGATCTGCTCGACCTTGCGCAGCACCCGATAGCCGAGCGGGAGCCACGAATAGATCCCGGCGCTGATGCGGCGGATGTAGCCCGCGCGCACGAGGAGCCGGTGGCTGTCGACCTCGGCGTCGGCGGGGTCGTCGCGCAAGGTGCGCAGGAACAGGGCCGACATCCGCATGGTGGGCGAGGCTAGTGGGGCGGGATCCGAGCGCACGGGCCTTTCCGGCGTCCCCTTGCGGTGTCATCGTGTCAACCTCCGGAGGCGTGGCAACGTTGCAACGGGTATGCGGGGAACCGAGGCACGCGTGAGGAGCGATGCGCCTCGATTCGAGGACGAGTTCGACCGGCTCTTCGGCCGGGCGTTCGCCGTCGCGCGCCGCCTGACCGGCGACCCGGCCGCCGCCGAAGACATCGCGGCCGAGGCGCTCGCCCGCACCTATGCCCGCTGGCACCGCGTGCGATCGTTCGAATATCGCGACGCGTGGGTCGCTCGGGTCGCGACCAACCTCGCCATCGACGCGGCGCGCCGCAGGCGCATCGACCCGGCCGCCCTGAACACCGCCGACCCGTCCGACGCCACAGTGCTGCGACTCGCGCTGGTGGAAGCGTTGTCGCATCTCCCCCGCCGCCAGCGCGAAGCAGTCGCGTTGCGCTATCTCGCGGATCTGAGTGTCGACGACGTCGCGGTCTCGCTCGGTGTGAGCGCGGGGACCGTCAAGCAATCCGTGCACCGTGGCTTGAAGACGCTGCGGGACCGGCTCGGACCCGACATGGTCGCGATCGGCAGCGAGGAGCAACTGTGAGCGACGAGCACTTCGACGATCTCGACGCGCCGTGGCACGGCCGTCGCGACGCGCTCTACGACCGCGTCGTGCAGCGCGGCCGCTGGTTGCAGTGGCGTCGACGCGCACTCGTGGCGAGTGTGCTCGCGGTCGTGTTCATCGTGCCGACGAGCGCGATCGCCGCGTCACGACAATCGCATCCAGTTACGGTGTTCGGTCTCACGCTCGGCCACGAGGCCGCGCCGGCGACGACGACCACGACCGCAGCGCCGCCGACGACCGTCCGTCACGTCGTTCCGCCGCCGCGCCGAACGACCACGACAACCGTTGCCGGCGGCACGACCACGACGATCGCCGGTTGTCACAACAGCACCGACCCGAAATGCGGCGCGTTCTCGTTGACCACGCCGCCGCCGACTGACCCGCTCCTCGTTTACGACTCGTACACGCCTTCGACGCCGGTGAACGGTGAGCCGGTGACGCTGGCGGTGCGCGCCGTCGACGGCACCGCAACGTTGGTTGTCGACTGGGGTGACGGCACAATCGACCGATCGGCGACCCAGTTCTCGCCGAGCTGCCAGCCCCCCACCGGACTGTGGAGCCTGCCGTTCATCACACTGAACCCCGTGACGCCGACGCCCACGCACACCTATGCCACGCCCGGGGCGTACACCGTGCACATCGAAGCAAGCGTGTGCGGGATCTACACACATCTGCAAGGCACGACGACCGCCGACATCCTGATCACCGTCGGCGACGCGTCGGCGACCACCACGACCACGACCACGATCGCGACGCCGCCGTCGAGCTAGGGCGTGAACAATGCGAGGTTGTTGTCGCCGCTGTTGCCGAACGCGGCGCCGTGGCTCACGACACGACCGTTGTCGTTCAGCGTCCAGTAGCCCTGCTGCCCGCTCGGCGCGGCAACGATCCTGGTTGCGGGACCGGGCGCGGCTGTCACGAAGCCGTAGAGGCCGCCGGGCGGCAGCCACAACCCGTTGCCGTGGTAGCGCGCGTCGCCGAAGCTGAAGATGCCGCCGTCGGAACCGAGCAGCCAGTACCCGCGGTCGTCGGGCGTCGCGGCGAGCGCGACGACCGGACCGTTCAGCTTGACCGAGCCCATCGAGCCGAAGAAGCGCGCGGCACCGAAGCTGAAGATGCCGCCGTCGGAACCGACGATCCAGTAGCCCTTGCCGTCGCGGGTCGGTTCGATGCCGAGCGCGGGCCCGTTCAGCCGGTGGCCGGCCATGCTGCCGTACGCGTGCGCGTCGCCTGCCGTCGCGATCGCACCGTGCGCGTCGACTGCCCACAAGCCTCCGCCCGTCGGGGTCGCGCCCGCGTCGACGACGGTGCCGAAACCGGGCGGCGCACGAAGCAAGAGCGGCGTTGCGTCACCGACGGTCGCAATACTGCGGTCCGCCGTGATCAACCACATCCCGGCGCCGGTGCTCGTTGCCGCGGCCGCGACCACACCGTGCCGGCCGGCGACGCGCGATCGCGCGCCGGGAAGGTGACGCGCACCGTCGAACGCGTACACGGATCCGTCGCAACCGACGAGCCAGTAGCCGTGACCTGACGGGTTGGCGACCAGTGACGTGGTCCGCTCACCGGGCGCGGCGTTGTCGTGCAAGCTCACACCGACGGACTGCGCGAGGGCGGAGGCGAGCGCAGTGCCCACGATGCCGGCGCCGAAGCGGGTGAGATGCAGGTCGCCGGCCGGACGAACTCGTTGCGGCGTGCCGCTGCAATCGGGTGCGGTCTCCGAGCGGTAGCCGGCGGCGGTCGCGATGCCGCGCGCGGAGTCGATGACGGGCACGTGGCGCGCCGCGAGCACGGGCGCGTAACCGTGCCAGATCGGATTCCACACCGCTGGATCGGCGCTGCCGACCGTGGGCACGGGAACGGGCGCGACGAAGAACACTTGCGCGCCACGCGCGCGCAAGATCGTGATCAACGCGTCGGCCTGCGCGCGGATCATCGCCTGCCCTGCCGGCCACCAGAGGTTGTCGATCGACTTCCCCGCCGCGTCGGTCGGATGCGGCGGCCAGTAGTTGTGATTCATGTACACCGCGACGACGTCGGGATCGAACGTCGCGATCTCGTGCGCGGCCAGTGCCAGCCATCCACTCTTCACGTTCGTCTTGGCGTGGTCGTACTGGTCCTTCGTCAGCAAGCCCGAGCCCCAGATGCCGATCGTCTTGGCGTCGATACCGGCTTGCCGGAGCTCGAACGCGGCGGCGTTCCCCTGCTGGTCCATGATCGAGTCGCCGATCAGCAGGATCCGCCGCGGACCGGCGTGCGCGGCGCGCGTCACCGCCGACGCGCGCGTCACGGGGACGAGCGCGACCGCGCAGGCACACATGGCGATGAGGAGACGGCGAGCGTTCATGGTTCGGGCGGACCCGCCCCGCGCGGATCACAGAAGAATCGGCCTGCCGGCCAGACTCCCTGAGGGGCTCTCGGAGCCGATCGGACCGGGCGTTTGTCGACCGGATCAGTGGACAAATCTGACCCACCCGGTCGGAAATATTCCTGACCTCGGCGGTGGTATTTCGGTCCGAGTTCCGGTAGGGTTGCCCGCATGATCCTGCGGGTTCACGGCGCCGCGAGCATCTTCATGGGTCGCACGCCGCACGAGGTGCGCGACGAGCTCTGTCGCGCCCGTACCCGCTGACGGCCCGGCTCGCAGCCCCCGCCGTCACCCCGTCCGTTCCTCGCCCGAGGGAGCCGCCGCATGGCGATCGACGTCCGCGATCTCACAACCAGGCCGCTCGAACCCGTCATCGCGGAAGAGCTCGACATCTTCCAAGCGACGGTGAGCGAGTACCTCGACGGGCGCGTCGACGAGGACACGTTCCGGGTGTTCCGCTTGAACCACGGCGTGTACGGCCAACGCCAGGGCGGCCGCAACCAGATGCTGCGCGTCAAGGTGCCGCACGGGCGCGTCACCCCCGAGCAGCTCGAGACGTACGCATACATCGCGCAGACGTACTCGCGCGGTTGGGGCCATCTCACGACGCGCCAGAACGTGCAGTTCCACTTCATCCAGCTGGAACAGACGCCCGAGATCCTGCGCCTGCTCGCGTCCGTCGGCGTGACGACGCGTGAGGCCTGCGGCGACACGGTGCGCAACGTCATGGGTTGCCACCTCGCGGGCGCGTGCCCGCAAGAGGTGCTCGACATCACGCCGTGGGCGAAGGCCACAACCGACTTCTTGTTGCGTCACCCGTACGGGCAGCGCCTGCCTCGCAAGTTCAAGATCAATTTCTCCGGCTGCGCGACCGACTGCGGCCAGGCGATGTTCAACGACGTCGGCGTGGTCGCAACCACACGCACCCTCCCCGACGGCTCGACCGAAGCGGGCTTCCGCGTGTTCATCGCCGGCGGGCTCGGTGCCAACCCGCACCCGGCGCAGGCGCTCGAGGACTTCACGGCCAAAGAGGATCTCCTCCCCACGATCTACGCGTGCTTGCGCACGTTCGACCACTACGGCAACCGCGACAACAAGATCCGCGCCCGCATGAAGTGGCTCGTCGACACCCTGGAAGGCGGCATCGACGAGCTGCGCGAGCGCATCTTCCGCGAGCGCAAGTTCCTGCGCGGCGCGCGCGACTGGCCGGGCGGCATCCCAGAAGCCGTGCAGCTCGCCGGCGACGCACCGGCCGGGAGCGTCGACGGTGCGACCCCGGTCGGCTACGCGCACGCGCCCGTGAAGCTGCTGTCGAGCGATCCCTTCGAGCGGTGGGTCGAGGCGAACGTGGTGCGGGGCGTGGCGCGCGGCACGATCAGCGCGGTCGCGTACTCACGGCTCGGCGACGTGACGGTGGAGCAGTTCCGCGCCCTCGCCGACATCCAGCGCGACTTCAACCTCGACGTGCGGGTCACGAATCGTCAGAACTTCGCGCTGCGCGATCTGCAAGAGGCCGACCTGCGGGCCTTGTTCGACCGGCTCGCCGACATCGGCATGGCCGAGCCCGGCGCCGAGCTCGCGCGCGACGTCGTGAGCTGTCCCGGTGCCGACACGTGCAACCTCGCGGTTACGCAGTCGCGCGGCCTCGCGGCCGCGATCGGCGACCGCCTCGAAGAAGAGGGCCTGGCCGAAGTCGGCGGCGTGCGCGTGAACATCTCCGGCTGCACGAACAGTTGCGGCCAACACCACGTCAGCGACATCGGCTTCTTCGGCTTGGAGCGCCGCGCGCACGGGCGCGCCGCCCCCGGCTACCAGATGCTGCTCGGCGGCCACTTGGGCGAGACGCAAGTGGAGTTCGGCGACAAGGCCACGAAGGTCCCGGCGAAGAACGCGCCCGAAGCCGTCGTGCGCGTCGTGCGCCGGTTCAACGACGAGCGCGAAGCCGGTGAGTCGTTCCCAGCGTGGCTCGCCCGCTCGGGCGGCGCGGGCGCGGTCGGCAAGACCCTCGCCGAGCTCGACGTGTTCCCCACCCCCGACGTCGGCCCCGAGTTCTTCGTCGACTACGACGAGACCGGCCCCGACGTCGCCGACGTCGGCGACGGGGAGTGTGCTGCGACATGAAGGTGATCGCATGAGCCTCCTCGATCCGACGAAGGTCGATCGGCCGCTCGTCGACATCGACCTCGCCGAGCTGGCCGCGGTGTCGGCCGAGCTCGAGCACAAGCCCGCGTCGGCCGCGATCAAATGGGCGTGGCAGCGCTTCGGCACCGACCTCGTGCTCGCGGCGTCGTTCCAGGACTGCGTGCTGATCGACGTCGCCACGAAGGTCGCGCCGGACATCGAGGTCGTATTCCTCGACACGCAGTATCACTTCGCGGAGACGCAGTGGTACGTGGAGCGCGTGCGCGAGCGTTACGACCTCAATCTCACCGTGATGCAGCCGCTCGTCGAGCCCGACGACCTCTGGCAGATCGACACCGACGAGTGCTGCGCCATGCGCAAGGTCGAGCCGCTCGCCCGCGCGCTCCAGGGTAAGCAGGCCTGGATGACGGGCCTGCGCCGCAACGAAGCCCCGACGCGCGCCAAGACCCCGGTCGCGCACCTCGACGTCGGCCGCGGCATCGTGAAGGTGAACCCGCTCGCGTTGTGGACCGACCACGACATCGCCGGCTACAAGCGCGACCACGAACTGCTCGAGCACCCGCTCGCGTCGCAGGGCTACCCGTCGATCGGATGCTGGCCGTGCACCCGGCCCGTCGCGCCCGGCGACGATCCGCGCTCGGGCCGCTGGGCCGCCACTGGTAAAATGGAGTGCGGACTCCACGGGTGGGACACGCGCTGAGCCTGGAAGCAGACTGTCGACGATGCAACGGCTGATCTCCCATCTCGACGCGCTCGAAGCCGAATCGATCCATCTGATTCGCGAGGTCGCGGCCGAATTCGAACGGCCGGTGCTGCTGTTCTCGGGCGGCAAGGACAGCGTCGTGATGTTGCACGTCGCGAAGAAG
>Ga0335082_10008381_pt1 | contig 11227 bp, 7 predicted proteins | sample Lox_Sample_41_FD_206718 | JGI IMG/M metagenome (GOLD analysis project Ga0335082, IMG submission 206718) | Soil microbial communities from Loxahatchee National Wildlife Refuge, Florida, United States - Lox_Sample_4.1 | ecosystem: Environmental > Terrestrial > Soil > Wetlands | place: USA: Florida... | reverse complement strand
GCGGCATTGACGATCTCTTCCGGCGTCAGGCGGATACCTTCGTAGACTACCTGCATGCCGGCATCGCGGGCGCGCACCGCGATCTGCTCGGCGCCGTTGGAGTGGCCGTCGAGGCCGGGTTTGCCGACCAAAAACGTCAGCCTACGGCCGAGCTTCCGCGAGACGCGATCGACGTCGGCGCGGATGTCGTCGAGGCCTTCGACATCGTTGCGCATGGCGCGGCCGACGCCGGTCGGTGCGCGGTACTCGCCGAACGATTCCCGAAGTGTCCAGCCCCATTCACCGGTGGTGACGCCGGCTTTGGCGCAGGCAATCGACGGCGGCATGATGTTGCTTCCCGTCGTTGCCGCGCGCTTCAGGTCCGCGAGCGCATCGGCCACCGCCTTCTTGTCGCGCTGGGCGCGCCATGCTTTGAGCCGTTCGAGCTGATCGCGTTCCGCTTCTTCGGAGACGACCATGATCGACTCGACGCCGCCGGTGAGCGGCGAAGGTTCGGTCTCGAGGTACTTGTTGACGCCGACGACGACCTGCTCGCCGCGTTCGATGGCTTCGAGCCGCGCAGTGTTGGATTCGACGAGCTGCTGCTTCATGTAGCCCGACTCGACCGCGGCCACCGCCCCGCCCATCGCGTCGATGCGCTTGAGTTCTTCTTTGGCCTGCTCTTTCAGGTCGTCGACCTTGCGCGCGATTTCGGCCGAGCCGTCGAAGATGTCGCCGTAGTCGAGCAGATCCGTCTCGTAGGCGAGGATTTGCTGCATGCGCAGCGACCACTGCTGGTCCCACGGCCGCGGCAGGCCCAGCGCCTCGTTCCAGGCCGGCAACTGCACGGCGCGGGCGCGTGCGCTCTTCGACAGCGTCACCGCCAGCATCTCGAGCAGAATGCGGGTGACGTTGTTCTCCGGCTGCGGCTCCGTCAGTCCCAGCGAATTGACCTGCACGCCGTAGCGGAACAGCCGCTGTTTCGCATCGGTCACGCCGTAGCGCTCGCGCGTGATCTCCTCCCACAGCTCGGTGAAAGCGCGCATCTTGCACATCTCGGTGATGAAGCGCAGGCCGGCGTTGACGAAGAACGAGATGCGTCCGACCACCTCGCCGAATTTCTCCTGGCTGACCTCGCCGGAGTTTTTCACCGTGTCGAGCACCGCCACCGCTGTCGCCAGCGCGAAGGCCAATTCCTGCACCGGCGTCGCCCCCGCCTCCTGCAGGTGATAGCTACAGATATTCATCGGATTCCACTTCGGCAGCTCGGAAGTGGTGAAGATCGCAACGTCCTTGATCAGCCGGAGCGACGGCTTCGGCGGAAACACGTAAGTGCCGCGCGACAAATACTCCTTGATGATGTCGTTCTGGATGGTGCCGGTGAGCGATGCGCGCGGCGCGCCTTGTTCGTCGGCGACCGCGATGTAGAGCGCCATCAGCCACGCCGCGGTGGCGTTGATGGTCATCGAGGTGTTCATGGACGCGAGCGGGATCTGGTCGAACAGCGCCCGCATGTCGCCGAGGTGGCAGATCGGCACGCCGACCTTGCCGACTTCGCCTTTGGCCAGCACGTGGTCCGAATCGTAGCCGGTCTGGGTTGGCAGGTCGAAGGCGACGGAAAGGCCGGTCTGCCCCTTGGCCAGGTTCTTGCGGTAGAGCGCATTGGAGTCCGCGGCGGTGGAATGGCCCGCGTAGGTCCGGAAGATCCAGGGCTTGTCGCGTTGAGTTAAATCGCGCATGGCCTCGCTGCCTGCCCTAGCGATACCGCTTGGCCGGATTTTTTGCAATGCAGCAAAAAGGCCGGTCGGCTCAAGCGGCCAGGCGGAAAGCCCGTGAATATTGAAATTTCGGTGCCCGGACCCCGGCCCGGCCGGCGGGCGGAGGCTTACGGTTAACGAAATTCACACTGGATCACGTTACCTATGCACCGCCTGTAACGGACAGCGCCCACTGCGGCTGGTTTTGCACGCCTTGACGATAAAGGACGCCTGGATGATCAGGCTCGGCGCTCGGCTGAACATGCGTATCGGCACGAAACTGGCGCTGACCGTCGGGGCCGGCGCCATCCTGGTCGTCGCCATGATCCTCAACCAGCAGCTTGGCAATGCCTCTGTCGTCGAGCAGGCTGAACGCAGCCGTCTCGATCAGGCGGTGGCGAACGATCTCCTGCACGCCGGCGTCGCGTTGCAGCGGATGCAGACCGGTACGCGCGAAATCCGCCTCGCCATTTCCGAGCACGAGGCGGATAAGGCGCTCGCCGCCTTGCGTGCGGACGCCAGCGATGCCGCCGGCTATCTCGTTTCAGCGTACAACAACTGCATCAACGAGGAGAATCGCACGCGGCTGCAAAAGGTCATCGCCGTGACTAGAGACTTCGATGCGGCCGCCGAAAAAATGACGGCGGCGAAGAAGGCCTATGCCGAGATCGCCGAGCCTCTGGCGCAGGCCAACAAGATCGGTGCCGAGATCAACGCCTTGATCGACAAAGCGACCTCGGTTGCCGGCGTGCTTGCGGCACAGCGCATGGAAGAAGCGACGACACAAACTGAGGCTGCCGGACGGATCAATTTCGCTTTCGGCTTTTTCGTTGTGTTCATTTTGATGGGAGGGGCGGCCTTCGGCATCGTCTCAATCGGCCGGCCGGTCCACACCATTGCCGGCGTGCTGCTGCAATTGGCCGATGGCAAGCGCGACGTCGATATCCCCTATACCGGCCGCGGCGACGAAGTCGGCGACGCCGCGCGCGCGGCTCGTACCTTCCGCGACAATCTGGTGCGGCTTGAGGCGCTCGAGGCTGAACAGAAACAGGCGTCCGACCGCATCGTCGCCGAGCGCAAGGACATGGTGCGCAAGCTCGCCAACGACTTCGAACGCGCGGTCGGCAATATTGTCGGCGCAGTGTCGTCCGCTGCGGCCAATCTGGAAACGGCCGCCGCCAGCCTCACCAAGAACGCCAAAGCGACCCAGCAACTCTCCGCGATCGTCGCCACCGCCTCCGAAGAGGCGTCCGCCAACGTGCAATCGGTTGCCTCGGCGGCCGGTGAGATGGGCACTTCGATCGAAGAGATCCGCCGCCAAGTGCAGGTCTCGACCAAGATCGCCGGCGAGGCGGTGAAGCAGGCGGAAAAGACCGACGGCCGCATCAAGGATCTGTCGCAGGCGGCGACCCGTATCGGCGACGTGGTCAAGCTCATCACCACGATCGCCGCGCAGACCAATCTGCTTGCGCTCAATGCCACCATCGAGGCCGCGCGCGCCGGCGAGTCCGGCAAGGGCTTTGCCGTGGTCGCTTCCGAGGTGAAGACGCTAGCGAGCCAGACCGCCAAGGCGACCGAGGACATCAAGACGCAGATCGCCGAGATCCAGGGCGCCACCAAGGAATCGGTTGCCGCGATTCAGGAGATCGGCGGCACCATTGCGCGGATCTCCGAGATCGCCGGCTCGATCACCGCCGCGGTCGAGGCGCAGGGCGAGGCGACGCAGGAGATCGCCCACAACGTGGCGCAGGCCGCCGAGGGCGCCGTGCAGGTGGCCACCAATATCGTCGACGTCAATCACGGCGCCGACGAAACCGGCACCGCCTCGGCGCAGGTGCTGCTGGCGGCGCAGTCGCTCTCCGGCGAGAGCCGCAAGCTGGAGGCGGAAGTCGCAAACTTCCTGAACACCGTGCGCGCGGCCTGACGGTATTTACGGCGACGCCAGCAGCTCGGGCCGGTATTCGAAATGCATGGTGTCGAAGTGATACCACTTGCCGCCCCAGATGAAGCCGTGTTTCTCGAAGATCGTGATGATCTGCTGCGGCATGCGGTTGCGGTACAGGATATGGCCCGGGTGCGGGCTCCAGAACCAATAATCGGAAAACGCGGTGTTGAGATCGATGGCGACGCCGTAGCCATGCGGGCTCGGCTGGCCGGTGTCCGCGACGGCGCGGCAATTATAGGCACCGGCGATCGGGTAGGCGGCGCGTTTGATTTTATCCGGCAGTGCGTCGATTTCCGCCGATATCGCGCGCAGACGTTCGTCGACGTGGTTCACCGAGGTGACGCGGATCGCCTTGCCCCAGGTCTTGGGAAGCCAAACGACGGAGACGAGGCGCGGAACAACTTCACCCTTTTTGCAGTCGCCGTACATCTTGGCGAAGAAGGCGGCGTTGCGGAATCGGCCGGGATCGGAATCGACAGCCGGAGGCTTGCCCAGCGGGCCGCGCGGGTAGGCGAGGCGAAGCTGGTCGATGATCGACGCGTGCCGTAGCCTCTGAGCGAAGGTCTCGCCGGCGGCGCCGTCGGACACCGGCATCGCCGTTCCATCGCGCCAGCGCAGTGCCTTCCCGTCATGCCCGGCGAGCAGGTCCGGGTAAGCGGCGACCAGCCGGTCGAGCGCTGCCCGGTCGCTCTGAGCTAAAGCCGCGCTCGTGCCCGCCACCAGCGCGAGCGCGGTCGCCAATCCGCGCCTTCTCACAAGGCGCCAGGCGCTCAAGCGTGCGCCGGCCAGTGCCGCTCGCGGAACCAGGTCCGGTACTTGGTCATCTTGGCGCGCTGCGCTGCCGGCGCATGCCGTTTGCACGTCGCTGCCTCTTCGCTCTTGTCCGGCGCCGCCCAGCGCAGTTCAACGCAGTCGTTGGGGTTGTACGACATTTCGAGGTTCACCGAGCGATCGAGGACATCCTTGAGCGACAGCGTCCATTGCGAGCCGTCGCTGCGCGTATAGGTGAACTTGCGGGCCGCCAGCTCGGAAGTCAGCATGCTCTGCAATTCCGCTTTTACCTCGGCGACGCTCTTGTCCTTCGGCATGGCGTAGCGATCGTGCCGCCGCGCCACGCGGTCCGGATAGTTGCGCACGACGTCGATCGCGATCAGCAGGCGGAAGTCGCGCGCCGGCGTGGAGAAGTCCTCCCATGGACCGGTGGTCGCGAAGATCGCCGCCCCGTCCGGCATGCTGGCGTCGCCTTTGCCGCTGTTCTGGAACTTGCGCCCATTCTCGACGGCGGTGACGCGGGTATTGACTTGTTCTTGCAGCGAGGTGATCGCTTCCTTCATTGCGCGGAACGGATCGAGCGGCGCCGGCGACATCACCTCGTCCATGCGGTCGTAGAAATCCTCGACCCCGAGCTTGGACTGTTCGAGCGAGAAATCGGCGTATTGCGGGTTTTTGGCAATCTCGGCGTTGGTCAGTCGCCGCAGGTCGCCGGCCTCGCTGCGCACGATCGGCCGGAAGCGCTTGAAGCCCGGGCTGCCCAGCGTCCGATCCTGGACGAACAGGAAATTGCCGCGCCAGAAGCGTTTGCGAGTGACCGAGCCGTCCGGCTCGGCATCGACCGCGAGGAAAACGCCGGCCTTGCCGTCGACCTGCGGCACACGCCGCACCAGCATCAGGACGTGGCCATATGGATCGGCGTAAATGGTGCCTGGACGCAACGCGTCCTGCGTCAACGGCACGGTGTAGAAATCGGTATTGTTGTCGGTCGCTAACGTACGCACCGCGCTGGATTGCGTCGCGTCGGCGACGACCGGAAGATAATGCGCGAACGAGACCGCAAGACCACCTTTGGCCGCCGCCGCATTGGCGATACTGAACCACTGCAAGCAGGTCGGCGGCTTGTTGCGGTTACAGAGAGAATAGCCGAACGGCAGGCCCACCTTGAACGCGAAATAGGCGCGCAGGAAATACACCATGTCGGTGCAGTCGGGCTTGAGCGCCATCGGGATTTCGTCTTCGCCGAGGCCGAGCGAGTTGAACAGCATGTTCCGCGATTTGTCGCGCAGCACGTTATAGAGCGCCGGCCACGACGGTTCCTTGTCGAGCGGCGCGTCGAACAGCTTCTCGATCCAGGCGGAGAACAGATTTTCCGTACCGCGATTCCATGAGGCGCGCAGCGGCCAGAGCAGCTTCGCGGTCGGTCCCGGCGGCGCCGGCTTGGTCGCGCTTACCGCGATATCGCGCGTCACCTTGGCGCATTCGCCCGTGGCGTCTTTGCTCGTCAGCGTCACGTGCCAGATTCCCGGTGCTGGTGAAGCCACCTCAGCGAACCAGACGTAAGGCGGCCCATCGAGCCGGTCGCGTGATGTGGCGGCAATGCTGCCGTCCGGTGCGACCAGCGAAAATTCGCCATCGAACTGCTTTTCGGTGGTGAAGAGTACGCGCAGCGGGGCGCCCTTCCACGGCGCAAGCGGCGAAGGCAGTACGGCGACGCCAAGCGCGCCGTCGCAGGTCTGGGCTTGCGCGCTGGCCGGAAGAAGCGTGGCGAACAGCGCGCCGATGAGCAGCGAAAGCGCCGTCATAGCGCCGGCAAATAAGCGTGCAAGAGCCAAATGAGCCTCCACGATGACGCGTCGCCACGACTGCGAACGCTGCGGCGAAATCATATCAGAATCCGCCACTGGGCAAGTGCGGCGGTGCATCATAAACCGGGAACCGCAAGACGCGGCTTGCCGGCCCGCCACTCGGCCACAGTGGGAGCGGCTGGCTGCGAAATTTCATTTCCAAGCCGCGCCAATACTCGATGCGAGGCAAATGCGGCAGCGCACCAGACCGCTGCAAATGCTGAGTGGAAATAGGTCAGGACTGTTTACCTATTCAATCCAAAAGTCGAATGACGCCGTATCGTCGCTGGTTCTCCGCACTTTTTGTTCGCCGTGACGTCCTGACGCGAAAAGTCCGCCAGCAAACCGCTGGCGGAGTGAGGCGGTCGCGCGTTATGCTGGCGGTCCTAAAAAAATAAAAGACGGTGGACGGGCACAGTCTTTCATCCGGACGCGCCTCGTTCAACCGACAAACAGATGAGGGAGAACGCAGATGAGCACGTCTAAACTTTCACGTGTCACGAGGCGCCGGTTTCTGAAGAGCACGGGCCTCACCATTGCCGCCGCCGGCACAGCGCCGATGCTGTCAGCGCCGTTCGTTTCGAAGGCGCTCGCCGCCGACAAATCATTGTCGATCGTGCAATGGGCCCACTTCGTGCCCGCATACGATACCTGGTTCGACAAATTCGCCAAAGACTGGGGCGAAAAGAACAAGGTTGCGGTCACGGTTGACCATATCCCGGTGCAGAACATTCCGGCACGTGCGGCTGCCGAGGCGTCGGCCGGATCGGGACACGATCTTTTCGGCTTCAACGGCTCGGGCGGTGCACACCTCTACCGTAAGTTCTTCATCGACGTTTCCGGTCTCGTGAAGGAAACCGAACAGAAGTACGGCAAGGTTTCCACCATCGGCAGGCAGCTCGGCTACAACGCCGACGACGGCACCTGGTCCGCCTTCCCCGACTTCTACATCAACTTCCCGGGCATGTATCAAAAGAGCCTGTGGGACGAGATCGGCATGAAGCCGGATACGTGGGACAACGTCCGTATCGGCGGCGCCAAGTTGAAGGCAAAAGGCCATCCCGTCGGCAACTCGCTCGGGCACAGCAACGACCCGAGCACCACGTGGCGCGGCCTGCTGTGGAGCTATGGCGCTTCCATTCAGGACGAGCACGGCAAGAAAATCGTGCTCAACAGCAAAGAAGCAGTCGAGGCGACCAAGTACGTTACCGCTCTTTACAAGGAGGCGATGACAGCGGACGTGCTGTCGTGGAACGACGCCAGCAACAACCAGTACATCGACTCCGGCGTCGGCTCGTACATCATCAACCCGATCTCGGCTTACCGGACGGCGCAGACGCTCAACAAGAAGCTGGCCGACGACATTTACGTCATCGAGCCGCCAAAAGGCCCGGTGAGGCAGATCATGGGCGCCGCGTCCGAATTCTACGGCATCTGGAAATTCGCCAAGAACAAGGAAGCCGCGCACGAGTTCCTCAGGCACTATTCGGCGAATTGGCGGGAAGCTTTCGAGGCGAGTTCCGGTTACAACAATCCGTGCTTTGCCGGCCTCGTGCCCAAGCCGATGCCGATCCTGTCAAACGATCCGACATCGACCCCGCACGACAAGCTGGCGATCCTGCAGGACTCGGACAAGTGGTCTGCGATCCCGGGCTGGCCGGGGCCGGCGACGCCCGCGATGGACGAGATCTACTACGCCTTCATCATCAACGACATGATGGCGAAAGCGGCCACTGGCCAATTGAGCGCCGAAGAGTCGGTCAAGTGGGCCACGCAGCAATGTGAGGCGATCATGAAGAAATGGGCCGGCAAGGCCTGATCGCTTGCGCCCGGACCGCGGTGGCGCGCGGTCCGGGATAAGGCTGGCTGGGTAGACTATCGACTAAGGGGGCAGACACGAAGGACGCGCCGCCGTGGGGGCGGCGGGTCCTCTGCCCCACGTTGAATTCTGGGAGGTTCAATGGCCGCGGTAATAACGAGGGACATCATCAAGAAATTCGGCGATGTCCCCGCCGTCAATGGCATCAGTCTGAATGTGCCGGACGGTGAATTCATGGTGCTGCTTGGCCCGTCGGGCTGCGGCAAGACGACCTATCTGCGCATCATCTGCGGACTCGAAAAGCAGACCAGCGGCGACCTCTTGATCGGCGGCGACGTCGTCAACGACATGCCGCCGCGCGCCCGCGGCGTGGCCATGATGTTCCAGAGCTACGGCCTCTATCCGCACTTTACCGTGCGCAACAACATCGCCTTTCCGCTGAAGACGCAGAACGTTCCCCGCGCCGAAATCGACAAGAAAGTTGAGTGGGCTTCGCAACTGCTCGGCATCGGGCATCTGCTCGATCGTCGGCCGCGTCAGCTTTCGGGCGGCGAGCGTCAGCGTGTGGCGCTCGCGCGCGCACTCGTGCGCGAGCCGACCGTGCTGCTGCTCGACGAGCCGCTTTCCAACCTCGACGCCAAATTGCGCGCCTCGGCACGCCTGGAAATCAAGCAGTTCCAGCAGCGCGTTGGCATCACCACGATTTACGTGACCCACGACCAGGTCGAGGCCATGGGCATGGGCGACCGTATTGCCGTGATCGACGGCGGGCGGGTGCGGCAAGTCGGAACGCCGACCGAAATCTACGACGATCCCGCGGACCGCTTCGTCGCCACCTTCGTCGGCACGCCGCCGATGAACATCGTCGCGAAGAACGGCGGCTATCTCGGCTTTCGTCCGGAAAACTTCCTGCCGAAGGACATGATGGAAGACAGTAACTTTGCCGAGTTCAAATTCCGCGTCGATCGCTCCGAATATCTCGGCTCGGAGCGGATCGTGTACGGCGCCATGGAAGGCTTCGATCCGAAGCAGGTGATTACCGCAAAGCTTCCCCCGGCTCACGTCGCGGACGAATGGATCCGGCCCGGCGAGTGGCATCCTTTCGCCATCCGCAACAGCGCGCTGCGCAATTTCGACAAAGACGGCAATCGCATCGGCCGCCGCTAGAACGGATTTTCGACCATGGTCGCAATCGCGGATTCAGTTCCCAAGCCGGCCTCGCGTTTTCGGTTCATCCTGGACCGGCGCGACGTGCTCGGCTCACTCATGGTCGCCCCGGCGATTCTCTACGTGCTCTTGCTGGTCGGCGTGCCGTTCCTGATGGCGATGTACTACTCGGTCAGCGCCTATACGATCTACAATCCCTCATGGACTTTCGTCGGTCTGGCGAACTTCGTCGACATCATCGAAAACCCATCGTTCCGGCAGACGCTCTACAACACTTTCATTTTCACGTTCGGATCGCAGATTCTCGGTCTCGTCCTCGGCAAGTTCGGCGCGCTGGTGCTGTTGCGCCCGTTCCCTGGCCGCAAAATCGTCAGGGCGCTGGTCATCCTGCCCTGGGCGGTGCCGGTCGCGCTTGCGACCGTTGCCTGGCAGTGGATGTTCGATTCACTCTACAGCGTCATCAACTGGACGCTGATTGCGCTCGGCTTCATCACCCGCGACCAGGCGCCGAACTGGCTGGGCAACCCAGATCTGGCGATGATCTCGGTGATCGTCGTCAATGCCTGGCGCTTCTTCCCGTTTGCCATCGTCATCTTCCTTGCCGGTATCACGGCGGTCCCGCAGGACGTGCTCGACGCGGCGACGGTCGACGGCGCCGGTTTCTGGCGCCGCAACTACCAGATCATCGTGCCGATGATCCTGCCGATCGTCGCCATCGGCCTGATTTTCGGCATCGTCTTCACGTTCACCGACCTGTCGATCGTATTCCTGATGACCCAGGGCGGGCCGATAGGGGCGACCTCCGTGCTCGGCTTCGCGGGCTTCCAGACCGGCATTACGTCCGGCGACGTGTCGCACGGCGCCGCCATCTCGCTGTTCATGCTGCCGGTTCTGCTTGTCGTGGTTGTCGCGATGTTGCGCTTTATCCGGCGGCGGGAGATCTGACATGCAGCGCAAAGGCCTGGTCGGCGTTCTGCAGGACACCTCCTTCTACGGAGCGGTTGCGTTCTTTTTCGTTCTTGCGGCGTTTCCGTTCTATTGGATGGTGATCACATCGTTCAAAACGAACGCCGATCTCTACAACGTCCAGCATATCCCGTTCTGGTTTAACGACCCGCCCACACTCGAGCATTTCCGCTATCTGTTCGAGAAGACCCTGTTCGCGACCTGGCTATTGAACTCCTTGATCATCGGCCTCTGCGTCACTGCGATTACCTTGGTCACCGCGCTGCCGGCCGCTTACAGCCTGGCGCGCATGACCGGCCGCAACGGCGAGGCCCTCGGCATCGGCATTTTCTTGACCTATCTGGTGCCGCCGACGCTACTGTTCCTGCCGCTGTCGCGGGTTGTCGCCAATCTGGGCCTGCAGAATTCGATGTGGTCGCTGGTGGTGGTCTACCCGACCTTCACCATCCCGTTCTGCACCTGGCTGCTGATGGGCTTCTTCAAGGCCATGCCGCCCGAGATCGAGGAAGCGGCGATCGTCGACGGCTGCAGTCTGTTCGGCGCGTTCATCCGGATGGCGATCCCGTTGTCGCTGCCGGGGATTCTCACGGTGGTGATCTTTACCTTCACGCTGACCTTGCAGGAGTTCGTCTACGCGCTGACCTTCATATCCTCGTCCGATCAGAAGCCGATCACGCTCGGCGTCGCCACCGACCTCATTCGCGGCGACATCTTCTACTGGGGCGAGATCATGGCCGGCGCGCTCATCGCCAGCATTCCGGTGGCGATCGCCTATAACCTGTTCCTCGACCGCTTCATCGCCGGCATCACCGGCGGCGCCGTCAAATAGGTGGTGCGACTCCGCTTGGCACGAAAGGCTCCGGCGCGGCGCGCCGGAGCCTTCGCTTATGTGCCGTCCGTGCGTCGTGGCGCTAACGTTTGACCAGCCGGATCAGGAACAAGAGGATGCAGGCGCCGACAACGGCGCTGACGATCG
>Ga0335082_10008380_pt1 | contig 11228 bp, 10 predicted proteins | sample Lox_Sample_41_FD_206718 | JGI IMG/M metagenome (GOLD analysis project Ga0335082, IMG submission 206718) | Soil microbial communities from Loxahatchee National Wildlife Refuge, Florida, United States - Lox_Sample_4.1 | ecosystem: Environmental > Terrestrial > Soil > Wetlands | place: USA... | reverse complement strand
GACCGCTCGGTGACGTTCACCGTGCGGATGGGCCGGCGGTTCTAGGGGGGTGAACCGGGCCGGGCTGCTGCTGCTGGGCATCCTGAGCGCCGGTCCCGCGGCCCGCGCTCAGGAGGTTCGCGAACGCGCACCCCCGGCGGCCGCCCCAATCCTTACCATCCGCCTCTCGTCCCTCCCCGAGATGGCGCTCGACACGCCGGTCGTGCGCGCCGAGCACCTGCTGGACGATCGTGTCTTCGACGGCGCGCTCAAGAACGGATTCCCGGTCCACTATCACTTCACGCTGGAGCTGTGGAGGAAGGGCGGGCTGTTCGATCACCTCGCGCGCGACGCGGAGTGGGACGCGTTCGTGCGCCTCGATCCGCTCACCGGCGAGTACGACCTGATCCGCTCCTCCGGAACGGTCGAGCACTTCACCCGGGTCGACGCCGTGAGCCGCGCCCTCGCCTCGCCGTTCCACGTGGACCTGCTCCCGTCCGCGGGATCGGGGACGCGCTACTACTACGTCGCGACGCTGCAGATCGAATCGCTGTCGGAGTCGGAGCTGGCGGAGGTGGAGCGCTGGCTCACGGGCGACGTGGGGCCGGCGATCTCGCACAACGGCAACATCGGCGACGCGCTGGCGGAGGGGTTCCGCCGCCTGCTCATCCGCTTTTCCGGGCTCCCCCGCCGCACCCTCGAGGCCCGGTCCGCCGTCTTCGAGGCGGGCCGCTAACTCCCGAAGCGCGTGTCGATCGCGCGCCGGATCGCGTCCAGGCTCGCGCCGGCGGCGTGCATCTCGGCCGCCATCCGGGCCTCGCCGAGGCAGATGTCGCACGAGGCGCCGTGCTCGGATTCGAAGCAGGTCAGCAACGACCGGTGGCCGAAGTTCTTCTTGCACTGGCAGTAGCAGTACAGTCCGTCGAACACCTCGGGCATCGCGCGCGCCGCGGTGTAGGCGCGCACCAGCCGCTCGTCCTGCCCGAAGTTGGAGGCCGGCAGCACCGCCGCGCCCGTGATGCCGGGCCGCGGCTCGGGATGATGCCCGGCGGAGACGGTGCGGGCGGTCATCATCACGGTGAGAGCGGCGACCACCGCGACGCCCGCGATCACCCAGGGGAGCTTCTTGGCCATACGGGACTCCTTCACGCGTCCAGCGCGTCCGACAGGTCGCCCAGCTGTGCCGCCCGCTCCGGGCTCAGCCTCTCCAGGATGGTGTTGTCGGGCTTGAGGAGCACGATGGCGGGCCGATGCCGCTGCGCCTCCTCCGGCGTCATCTGTGCGTAGGCGATGATGATGATCGGGTCCCCGACGTGCACCAGCCGCGCGGCCGCGCCGTTCACGCAGATCGTGCCCGACGACGCCGCTCCCGCGAGCGCATAGGTCTCGAAGCGCTCGCCGTTCGCGACGTCCACGACTTGCACCCGCTCGAACGGCAGGATGCCCGCGGCGTCCATCAGCGCCGAGTCGATCGTGATGCTGCCCACGTAGTGCAGGTCGGCCCGGGTGACCGTCGCCCGGTGGAGCTTGGACTTGCAGAGCGTGAGCAACACCTGCGGTGGCCTCGCTTGGGGGACAAGCGCCGCAAGCTAACGGCCCTGGCCATGCGGAGGTAGCGGCTTCGCCGCCCCGGCATCAGGCCCGGCCCGCCCGTGCCTCCGCCCGCCGGTGCCTCCGTGCCCTCCGCCTCACTCCGGCGGGCACGCCGCCAGCGCGGTCCGCATCTCCTCCGCCGACTGCCAGCGGTCTTCGGGGTTCTTGGCGAGGGCCTTCGCGACCAGTTTGGCGAGCTTCACCGGCGCGTCCCGCCGCTTCTTGCGCACGTCCGGGATGGGGCTGCGCTGGTGCATGCCCAGCACCAGGCGGTCGTCGAGGTGGAGGTAGGGGGGCGTGCCGGCGAGGCACTCGAAGATGACGCAGCCCAGCGAGTAGAGATCGGCGCGGTGGTCGATGGCCCGATCGCCCGTCACCTGCTCCGGACTCATGTAGGCCGAGGTCCCGACGGTGAAACCCGACCGGGTCAGGCGGCTGCTGCCGGACTCGGCGACCGCCTTGGCGATGCCGAAGTCCATCAGCACGGCGCCGGAGGGCGACAGCTTGATGTTCTCCGGCTTCACGTCGCGATGCACCACGCCGTGCTCGTGGGCGTACTGCAGCGCCTCGAGCACCTGACAGGTCCCGACGATGGTCTCCGGGACCGGGGCCCGGCCCACCTGATCGAGGTACTCCCGCAGGGTCGGGCCCGTGACGAACTCCATCACGTAGTAGACCAGCCACTCGCGCTCTCCGTAATCGAGCAGCCGCGAGATCCGGGGATGCGTGATGGCGGCGAGGACGCTGATTTCGCGGAGGAAGCGCTCGGCGGCGATGGAGACGGCGAGCTCGGGGTGCAGGACCTTCAGCGCGACCTTGGTGCCGGCGCGATCGCGCGCCTGGAAGATGCGCGCGTTCCCGCCGCGGGCGATCTCCCGTTCGACCGTGTAGCGATCGCCCAAGCTGCTCTGCACCAGCGACAGGACGTCGCGCGGCACCGGCGCTCCCTGGCCTGCTCGGCGCTAACGTGCCGCAGGCGCCGCCCCGCCGCAAGGACCCGGGCCGGCGCGAGGCCTCAGGGGCGCCGGCGGCGGAAGCCGGCCAGCGCGGCGAAGCTCGCCGCGAGCGCCCGGAGCCCCGACCGCCGGCCGCGCGGCAGCAGCTCCGCGGCACCGGGCAGTGCGTCGCGGAAATCGGCCGCCGTCTGGAAGCGCGCCGCGGGGTCCTTGGCGAGCGCCATCAGGACCGCCGCCGAGACGTCGGGCGGGATCGCCTCGCGCACCTCCCGCGGTGCGACGGGGAGCTGCGTCTGGTGGGCTGCCACGACCGCCTGCAGCGAGACGCCCGCGAACGGGGGCACGCCGGTGAGCATCTCGTAGCCCACGACGCCGAGCGCGTAGACGTCCGCGCGCGCATCGATGTCGCGGTCGCCCGCGGCCTGCTCCGGCGCCATGTAGCCGACCGTGCCGACCGTGGTCCCGGGATCCGTGAGCCGCCGCCCCCCGCGGGCGGCCAGCAGCGCCCGCGCGACGCCGAAATCCATGATCACGGCGTGTCCGCCCTGGATCAGGATGTTCTCCGGCTTCACGTCCCGGTGGACGATGCCGTGCGCGTGGGCGAACGAAAGCGCGTCGGCCACCTCGCGCAACACCAGCACGGCGTCCGGCACCGGGAGCGCACCCTCCCGCTCGAGGCGGTGGCGCAGCGACTCGCCCGGGACGTACGGCATCACGTAGTACAGCAGACCGCTGCGGGCCCCGGCGGTCAGCACCTCGAGGATGTGCGGGTGCTGGAGCTGCGCGGTCAGCTCCATTTCCTGCTTGAACCGCGCCGCGCCGACCGCGCTGGCTGCGTCCTCCGAGAGCACCTTGACCACGACCTTCCGGTTCAGCGCCGTCTCGGTCGCCAGAAAGAGGCGGCTGGCGGCGCCCCCCGTCAGCTCGCGCTCGACGGCGTACGCCCCACCGACGGCGGTCTCGAGCCGACTCCGCAGGTCGTCCACTTACGGTCCTGGAAGGGAACGCAGGGGAACATACCGGAGTGGGGGACATTGACAAGCGGCTCCCGCCGGGGAATTGATGGCAGTATGGCACGCGAGCCCGGATTCGTCGTCATCCAGCACATGGCGGGAGAGGGCCCCGGGCTCATCGGGGTCATCGCGCGCCAGCGCGGGCTCCCGCTCGACCTCCGGCGCATGGATCTCGGCGAGGCGCTTCCCGACGTCGACGCGGTCGCGGCGCTCGTGGTCCTCGGCGGCACGATGGGCGCCTACGAGGCCGTCGCGCATCCCCACCTCCTCGACGAGCAGCAGCTCATCGAAGAGGCCGTCGAGCGCGGGCGCCCCGTCCTCGGCATCTGCCTGGGCTCGCAGCTGCTCGCCGCCGCCCTCGGCGGGCGCGTCTTTCCCGGGCCGGCGCCCGAAATCGGCGTCGGCGAGGTGACGCTGACCGCCGACGGCGAGGACGACCCCCTGCTCGGCCCCGCCGGCCGCAAGTTCCCCGCGCTCCACTGGCACGGCGATACGTTCGATCTCCCGCCCGGAGCCGTCCACCTCGCCTCGACGCGCGCCTACAAGCATCAGGCGTTTCGCGTCGGGGACCGCGTCTGGGGCCTGCAGTTCCACATCGAGCTGGACGTCGGCCTGGCCCGCGAGTGGGCCACGGTCCTCCCGCGGGGCGCGAGCCCCACCGAGCCGCAGCGGGCGGCCATCGAGAAGGTCGGCCGCGGAGTCCTCAACCGCTTCTTCGAGCTGGCGCGGCGCCGCCCGCGCTGACCGGCGAGCCGCGCGCAAACACGAAGCCCGCGCCACCTGCAGCGCGGGCTTTCGCATCCGGTGCCGCGGAGCGCGGCTACGGGTGACGCATGGCGCCGCCGTGCCGCGCCATCGGCCGCCGGCGCATCGTCGCCGCCGCGTCCACCTGCTTGCGCTGGTCGTCCGTGAGAACGGCGCGCGCCTGCGCGGCCGCATCGAGCATGGCCATGTGCGCCTGGCCCATGTACTGGAGCGCCGCCTCGAAGTGATGTCGCACCGCCGCCGTGTCCGGCGCCGCCGTGTGCATCACTTCGTCCATCTCCCTGAGATGCATCATGGCCTGCTGCCCCGCCGAATCGCGCACCGGCCGCATCGCGTCCCGCAACGCCGTCAGCTGCGATACCTGATCGCCCGTCAGGTGCAGCGCGGTCTTGCGGAGGAGCAGCCGCTCGGGCGCCGTCGCCATGCTGCGCATCATCGGCGCCATCATCGAGTCCATCATCCCCATCCCCTGCATCCCCATCCCCTGCCCGCTCATCATCTGCCCGCCCATCATCCCGCCCTGTTGCGCCGCCAGCGGTAGCGCCGCCAGTGCGGTCGCCGCCACGAGCATCGACATCGTCCGCATCATCGTGAGACTCCGATCGAGTTGGAGGCCGGAAGATACACGCGCCAAACGGGGGTGTGCCTCCCCCCAACCCGCCCTGTCGCAATCTGTCCAATGGGACTTTGTGAATTCGGACACAAGAGATTCGATTTTGAAGGTGCGAGCAGGATGTGACTCAGTAACATGTTATGTATCAACGTCTTACATACAGCATAATGCTGGCATGGCCCCTGCTCTTCGTCCGTACGACTACCTATGGCCCGGCCTGAAAGGCACGGGCACTGAACGAAGGAAGCGCGAGGGGTCCTATGAAACACCTGATTCAGGTTCGGCATCTTCTCGTCGGCGTGACGGCCGCGCTGGCCGTGAGCGCATGCGTGAAGGACAACACGGGGCCGGCCGGAGGCACCAAGCCCGTCAAGGACGTGTCGTTCGTCGGTTACAGCACGGCGACGACGCAGCAGACGACCTGCGGCAACTGCCACGTGCTGAAGCAGCAGAGCTGGGCCAAGACGGGCCACGCGAACGCGTGGAAGGACCTTCAGGCCAGCGGGCACGCGAGCGACGCCTGCTACAAGTGCCACACCACGAACGGCCTCACCAACATCGCGCAGGATTCGGCCGGGTATTTCGCGGCGGCCACGAGCGCCAAGGATTACTTCAAGGACGTGCAGTGCGAGTCGTGCCACGGGCCGGGCGCCGCGCACGTGACGACGCCGGACGAGACCCAGCCGATCCCCTACTTCACCTCCTACGACTCCACGAAGGGCGTCGGCTGCGGCGAGTGCCACAGCGGCCCGCCGCACAACCCGTTCTACGAGGACTGGTCGCGCGGCGCGCACCGGATTCTCGAAGCGCCGGCCATTTCGAGCGGCGGGACCTGCCTGCAGTGTCACGAGGGCAAGACGGCCGGGACGCGGTTCGGCGCAAGCACCGTCTACAACGAGGCGAGCAGCACGTCGCCGATGAAGCTGGGCTGCACGACCTGCCACGCGCCGCACGGCAGCAGCAACACGCACGAGCTGCGTGAGACTATCACGGTCGCGGACACGACGAACCTCTGCATCCAGTGCCACAAGCGCAATTCGGTGCCGGACACCGCGAACACTCGCGGGCCGCACTCGCCGCAGGGAACGACTTTCCTCGGCACCTCGGGCTGGCGGCCGGCCGGGTTCGTGTGGGACTCGACCAACATGACGACGCACTCGAACCCGACGGCGAATCCCATGCTGTGCGCGACCTGCCACGTGGCCGCGCTGGACGTGAACAACAGCAAGGGCCAGCTCGCCTGGCACTACACGGGGCACAGCTTCTACGCGATCCCGTGCGTCGACACGGCGGGGATCGATTCGACCAATTCGTGCAGCGACACCAAGCGCAGCTTCGCGGCCTGCACGGCCAGCGGCTGTCACTCGTCCGAGGCCGTAGCCCGGACGTTCTTCGAGTCGCTCAGCAGCGAGATGCAGTACCTGGGCGGAGTCCTCTGGACCGACGTCAACGGGAATGGCAAGATCGACGCCGGCGACACCGGTCTGCTGACGAAGGTCGCGTCCACCGAGTTCAAGCGGGATGCCGTGATCACCGTCGCAGAGGGCGCGCTCTTCAACGTGCAGTTGATCACTGCGGACCGCTCGCATGGCGTGCACAACGCGCCGTACCTCCGCGCACTGCTGCTCGCCACGATCAACGCGGTGAAGACGCAGTACGCCCTCGCGGTGCCGCCGGTCGAGGCGGCGCGCCTGGAGCAGATCGCTCAGCGGCTGGGGCAGCGCTGACGCTCTCGACGGGCGTGCAGGGACCGGCGTCGTAACCGACGGCGCTTGACGCCCGGCCGAAGCGACATCAGGCGGGTCGGTCCTCTCGGGGACCGGCCCGCTTCACGTTTGGACTCGACCAGTGAAGACTTAGACGGGAATGACGCGCTACTACGAATGGGTCCTGGGATGGTGGGGGCGGCTGGCGCCGAAGTGGCGCATCACCGCGCTGGCCGGCGTCACGGTGGCGCTGGTGGTCGCGTCGGTGGCCGGGTTCCGCCAGTGGCATTACATGCAGCACGACAACCGGTTCTGCACGACGTGCCACCTGATGCAGGACCCCTTCCAGCGGTTCAGCCGGAGCGTGCACTCCACGCTGGAGTGCCACAACTGCCACGAGGGGCGGATCCCCGAGCAGCTGCACCAGCTCTGGCTCACGGTGGTCGAGCGCCCGAACGCGATCGGCCGCCACGCGCGGGTCCCCAACGAGGTCTGCGCCCGCTGTCACATCCGGGGCGACTCGACCCGGTGGAAGATCATCGCGGCCACGGCCGGGCACCGGATCCATCTGGAGTCGAAGGACCCGAGACTCGCGGGCATGCGGTGCGTGGAGTGCCACGGGGTGTCGCTCCACGAGTTCGCGCCGGTGGACCGCACCTGCCTCCAGAAGGGGTGCCACGACGCCAACACGATCCGGCTCGGGAAGATGGGGCAGCTCACGGAGCTGCACTGCACGACCTGCCACAACTTCCTCGCATCGGCGCCCGGCCTGGCGGTGGACTCCCTGGGCAAGCCGCTGACCCCGCGGGCGGTGCAGTGCCTCTCCTGCCACGCGATGCAGACCGAGATCAAGGGCCTCGACATCGCGCACGATCCGCACGGCGGCGTGTGCGGGGACTGCCACAATCCGCACACGCAGACCAAGCCGCAGGACGTGACGTGCACGAATGCCGGGTGCCACGCCACCTGGCGCCAGGTCAGCTTCCACATCGGCGTCCCGCACCCGGAGCGGTGCACCACCTGCCACGAGCCGCACAGCTGGGCCGTGAACGGGAAGAACTGCGTGCGATGCCACGCGGACATCCCCCGGCAGGCGCCCACGCGAGCCCGCCGGGCCGCGCTCATGCCCACGGCGGCACCGTCCCGGTCCAGCCTCACCGCAGCGACGGCCGTCGCCGACTTCGCCTCGGCCGCCGCCTGGGACGCGTCCGTTGCGCAGGCGCAGGGGCAGCTCCCACGCGGCCCGGGCACTCCCGCGGTGCGCTTCTCGCACGGCGATCACCGCAGCGAGAGCTGCCAGAGCTGTCACTCGAGCCGCGTGCGCCACGGCGAGCTGATGGTCCGATCCGCGGCCGACTGCGCGCGCTGCCATCACGTCGGAGCGGGGCGCGAGCAGTGCGCGACCTGCCACCGCGGAGCGACGTTCCCGGCGGCCCCGCTGCAGACGACGCAGACGTACACGCTCGCCGCGAAGAACGCGACCGTGACGCGCCGCCTCCCGTTCGACCACCAGCGGCACCAGACGGTGGCGTGCGTACGGTGCCATTCGAATCCGGTCTCCCGGGCGCCCGACGGCGCCGCGTGCGCCGCCTGCCACGCCAACCATCATCGGCCGGACGCCAACTGCGTCGCCTGCCACGCCGGAGCGAACCCGATCGCGGTTCACAAGCCTTCGGATCACCCGAATTGCGCGAGCGCTTCCTGCCACGGCGCCAAGGCGGCGAATCTGCCCGCCACGCGGGAGATGTGTCTGATGTGTCACACGAGCCAGACCAACCACGCGCCCGGCAAGGTGTGCGAGAACTGCCACGCGGTCACGGCGCGGGGCACCCGATGAGGCGCGCCGCCGCAGGCGCCGGCATCGCGCTGCTGGCCCTGGCCGCGATGGCGGGCGGCCCGCGGGCGCTCCACGCCCAGGCGTTCCGCCTGCACTGGACCACCTCGGCGCAGTTCGTCCAGCTGCGGCCCATCCAGTACGACAGCGCCTCGGGCGCCTACCTGGCACTCCCGGTGGCCTACGCGGCGCCCGTCACGCAGGACGTGGAGGTCTCGGCCTGGGGTTTCGGCGTCGAGGGGCTGCGCGGCTACGCGCTGATGCGCGGCCGGGCCGCCCTCGGCTCCGAGCTCGTGTGGCCGCGCTACGGCGACCACTTCGACCTGCTCGCGGCGTACCTGGAGCTGCAGCGCCAGACCTGGCGGCTGCGCCTCGGCCGCCAGCAGCGCGCCTCGGCGCTGGGATGGTACGCGTTCGACGGCCTGACCGCGGGCTGGCAGCCGGTCTCCGCCGTCCGCATCGAGGGTTACGGTGGGCGCGGCCTGGCGCGAGCAACGCTGCAGCCGTACAACAGTCCGGCCCTCCTCGCCCTCGACCCGCTCCGGCCCGACCAGGGCACCATCCTCGCCGGCGCGGTCCTGTCGGCCACGCCGTTCGCCCGCTCGTCGTTCTCGGCGATCTACCAGCGCGAAGTCCTGAGCGACCGCAGCGGCCTGGTGTCGGAGCGCGCCGCAGTGGACGGGCGCGTCGGCATCGGATCGTTCCTCACGCTGTCGGGGTCCGCGGACGCCGATCTCGCCGAGCAGTGGATCGGGAAGGCGAGCGTCGGCGCGGCGGTGCGGTTGTCGCGCAGCACCTTCGTCTCGCTCGAAGCGTTCCGGTACCGGCCGACGCTCGACCTCACGACGATCTGGGGCGCCTTCGTCCCCGAGTCGAACAACGGCTACTCGGCGTCCGTGCGGCTGGCGGCAGCGAGCGATCTGTCGTTCTCCGGCGCGTTCACCTACCGGCGGTGGCAGCCGCTCAGCGCCGGCACTCCGTTCCTCGTGGACGTCCCGAACGATCAGAAAGAGCTCACCGTCGGCGCGCACGCGCAGCGGGGGCCGCTCGCGCTGGACGGCAGCTACCACCTGGAGCTCGGCTACGGCGGGGACCAGAGCGGCGGGGACCTGAGCGTCGCGTGGGCGCAGCCGGAGGGATGGCGCGCCGGGCTCACCGGCACCGCGTTCCAGCAGACCGACATGGTGCGGGTCACCGGCGGGACCGTGTTCGGCGTCGGCGCGAACCTCCGGACACCGCTGGGGCGCCGGCTCGGCCTGAGCGCCGACCTGACGCGCTACTTCCAGCGCCGTCTCAGGGGCACGACCGGCGTGGACTGGAACCAGACCCGGGCGTCGCTGACCTTCGACTGGTCGATCGGCGCGGACGCCGATCGGACCGGGGGAGGCTACCGATGATCGCGCGCCTCCTCTCCGGGGCCTTCGCCCTCTCCGCCGTCCTGGCAGGAGCCTGGACGCCGGCCCACGCGCCGAAGCGCGCCGCGGTCGGCCGCCCGGCGGTCGCGGATACCTTCCCGCACGCGCGGCACGAGAAGCTCTTCACCACCTGCGACGCGTGCCACGCCGGCATCGCGACCGGCGATACCGCGACCATGATGCCCTCGCCCGAGCTGTGCGCCGGGTGCCACAACGGCGACATGGTGCGCCGCGTGGACTGGCAGCCGCACCCGCGGCGCGCGACCAATCTCGCGCTGGACCACACGCCGCACGTCGCGATGTTCGTCGGGATGGAGGGCGGCGCCGAGACCGCGTGCCAGCGCTGCCACGCGCGCGCCGACTCGCTGCCGTTCATGGACGTCGGCCGCGCGAACCCGGAGCGGTGCGTCGGCTGCCACGGCGACGGCGCGCCCAGCCACCTCGCGCAGCAGCAGTGCCAGCCCTGTCACGTCACGGTGCACGAGGCCACGGCGCTCACGGCCGCAGAGATCGCCGCCTTCCCGAAGCCCCCGAGCCACGCCGCCGGCTGGGTACTCAGCCACAAGCAGGCCGCGCTCGGCGGCACCTGCGCGGTCTGTCACGCGCAGAACTTCTGCGCCTCCTGCCACGTGAACGCAGCGTCGGTGCCCGCCATCGACAGCCTCGCCACCGACGAGCGAGTCGCCTCGCTCGTGAGCGGCGTCCGCCGCACCTATCCGCGGCCGGCGTCGCATCTCGCGGGCGACTGGGACCGGACGCACGGACAGGTGGCGCGTGCGAGCGTGGCGGAATGCGCGAACTGCCACGCCCAGGAGTCGTGCTACGGCTGCCACCGCCTCGAGGAGCGCGTTCCGCCGGTCCGCGCCCTGCCGAAGCGCTCGTCGAGCGCCGCGTACGGCGTGGACCTCGCCGGCATCCGGCCGGCGGACCACCTCCCCGATCAGCTGCTGCGCCACCGCGTGACCGCGGCGGGGGGCGACGTCACCTGCAACCGCTGCCATACGCAGCGCTATTGCGCGAGCTGTCACGACGCCGCGCGTGCCCCGCAGTTCCACGCGGCGGACTTCGTCCAGCGGCACGGCCAGCAGGCCTTCGCGCGGGAGGAGGAATGCGCCTCCTGCCACAACACCCAGGTCTTCTGCCGGGACTGCCACCGCAACCTCGGCCGCGCGGACACCAAGGCGCCGGCCGGCAAGTTCCACGATGCGCAGCCGGGCTGGCTGTTCGGCCACGGCGGCATCGCCCGGCGGTCCATCGAGACCTGCGCCAGCTGTCACGCGCAGAACTTCTGCCTGACCTGCCACTCCGCGACCAGCGGCTGGCAGGTCAATCCGCACGGGAGTCACTTCAGCCC
>Ga0335082_10008379_pt1 | contig 11229 bp, 11 predicted proteins | sample Lox_Sample_41_FD_206718 | JGI IMG/M metagenome (GOLD analysis project Ga0335082, IMG submission 206718) | Soil microbial communities from Loxahatchee National Wildlife Refuge, Florida, United States - Lox_Sample_4.1 | ecosystem: Environmental > Terrestrial > Soil > Wetlands | place: USA... | reverse complement strand
CACGTGAAGTGTGGTGTATTGCTTTGTGCAGATTCTTTCCAACGAGTTCGGCGGCATCCTTGTAGCCAAGAAGGCGAACCGCCGCGGCGTTGCAGAAGGTGCAGTTGCCGTCGAGGTCTTCGCCGAGAATTGCTTCCTCGGTGGAATCGAGCAGAGATCGAATGCGCTCCTCCCGTTCGCGGATTGTCTCCTCCGCGCGCTTGAGTTCGCTGATATCGGTATTTGTGCCAAACCAGCGAACCACGCGGCCCTCAGGATCCTTTAACGGGAGGACTCGGGTCAGGAACATGCGGAAGCACCCATCGACTCCGAGCAAGGGGAACTCCATCTCGAACGAAGTGCCGGTGGCAATCGACCCTCTCCAGCGCGTCAGCACAGAGGGCAAGACCTCCGGATCGTGCACGCGCTGCCATCCCCACCCCTTCATCTCGTCGGGGGTTGTGCCGGTGTAGTCATACCAGCGCCGGTTGTACCAGAAGATGTGCCCGTCGGGCTCGGCCATCCATGCCAGTTGCGGGATGCCGTTGACCATCGCCTGGAAGCGCTCTTCACTCTCGCGGAGGGCCGCTTCGACTTTCTTCCGTGCGGAAATGTCCACGCAGAATTCCACGCAGGTATTGTCACCGAGCGAACTGCCCGCGAAGACGAACCACTGGCGCGTGCCGTCCTTGTGCAGGTACTCCTTTTCGTAAGGCCCGACGCGTCCACTCGCCGCAAACTTCCTTAGCTCCTCGAGGCTTGCCTCGTGAAATTCTGGCGGAGTTAACTTCTGCCATGTGAGTTCTCGCGCGTCAATGTCGCGGCGGCTGTAGCCCATGGTATTGAGGAACGTGTTGTTTGCATCAATCAGGTGGCCCGTAGTCAGATCCCAAAACATCACGCCCACAGTCTCGACGTCCAACACTTTCTTCAAGCGCGCATGGCTCTCGTGCAAGGCGGCGGTGCGGGTTTCCACGCGGCGCTCGAGATCGGCATTGAGAGCCTGCACTTGACGGCGCAACCCCGCGCTCTGAGCAATCTCACGGCTGGTGACGACCCCAGCGACCAGCAACAGGAGCACTCCGCCAAGCGTAGAAATAAAGGTGATCGTTGTTGTGCGGCGACGGGCCTCTTCCGATCGCCCAGTGCGCTCCTTGAGCAACCTGGATTCTTCGGCGCGCATTCGGCCGAGGGTGGCACGCACGGCGTCCATCTTCTGTTTCCCTTCGTGAAGGGTGGCAACCGGGGGCCCATTGCCCGTGCTTCGTCTTTCGGCGATCACTCTGTCTGCCGCGGCCATGCGAGCAGTGATCTGAGGTCTCAACTCCCGCAGCATGAGTTGCTGGTAAGGATTGTCAGAGGTCAGGTACGCTAGCTGATCCAAGTCACGAGGGAGGCTAACCTCCCGGGCCTGCAGGTTAGTAAGAAATGCCTCCTCCCCGGTCTCGGCGAAACCCCGAGTGTCACTTTCTATTTCGACTACGTCAGCCAACGTAGCCTCGAGAACGGCCTCTACGGCGTGCGTATGCGCAACCCAATCCGCATCGTTGGCAGCCTGACGAACGCCGTTCCACGACAGGAAACCTCCGAGGACGGTGAGCGCCATACCGAGCACGATCCCGCCCGCGGACCAGGCCCGCAGGCCGCTCTCGACGGGCGCGCCATCTCCGGGATCGCCATCTTCCCCGGAGACGAAATGATCTGTCCCATTCTCCCTGTCATGTGGCCCTGCGGGCACTTCAACCCGTGCTCGATCCAGCGCGCTGGCCAGCCAACTGATGGCTACGCAATTCGCCAGGAACAGGAGCATTCCGAGCGCGTCGGCGCGGCTCTTCACCCAGAAATCGCCCGTCGGTTGAAGGAAGAAGTAATCGGCAAAGAGGGTGGAAAGTACGGCGGTCAGGATTCCCGGGCCAAAGCCGCCAACCAGGGCGGCGATCACAACCGCGGGGTAGAACGTTATGTACATCGGGAAGTCGGGAAGGAAGTGCCGGGCGACCGTAGCGGCGCAGGTGAGCAACACCCCAAGCTCGTAGATGACAACCCAATGCCTGCGTGCGGAAGAACTGGACGAAAACAGCAAAGCTCGGGAGATCGCCTTCATGGGCTGCGGCGTGAGGAAAAGGCCACCCACAGCTCGCGCGGGACGACAGCAGATCACCCCGAACGGAAATACCGAAAGCACGATGACGGTGGGCAACGCAACATGCCCCGTGCTCGGGCTGAGAATCAGATTCAGTGCCGTGAACAGGCCAAAAATGCCAGCAGGGAAACTCAAAACTTGAGATGGCCAGGCACCACGAGGCATCCAGTCAAGCAGCAGCAGAGCCAGTCCCAGCAGAAGGAAATCTATCGCCGTGACCGGCGACATGAGACCCGGCCGGATATGGCCCGCTCCTCCGGCAGCCGTTTCAGCAAATAGCAGTTGATCGATGTGCAGGTTCAATCCACCGAGAAACTCGATCAGTGACAGCGCGCCTACAAGACCTGCGATGGCCGCTGCCCCCTTTCCCAACCATGCTGCGAGAGGAGGGATAGAGCTGCCGTCGCGCTCGCGGAGCCACCAAAGAGAAAGGCCCAGCAGGACAAAGGAGATCGAAGTGTTGCCCGCGATGGCGACCATGCCGGGCAGAACGGTTCTTAAAATCAGAATGTGAAAAACGAACCCGACGATGCCCAACACACCTATGAAGACAGCCAACAGGCTGGAGAAGGCAACAAAGTAACGAAGGTTACGCGAACTGAGCGAAGTTGAAGCGGGCGCCATGGAAAGGGGGTGTCGAGGCACGACACACCTCCACGTTGATTATCGGAATAACCAAGTGGAGAGAGTGATGATGGGGATCACACGGAAGGTGGTAGGTTTCCCGAATTGGAACGCAGGTTTCGTTTCAACCGAGATCCGATCTTGTTACTAAGCTCGCACCTTTCCCGTACTTCACCGGAGTTCGGAACCTCATCCGAGCAACTTCGCGATGGACGGAGACGACGGGGGCTCGCGGGCGGTGACTTCGGCGATGACGGAACACTCCTCTGGCGTCAGGCCAAGAAACTCAAGACCACAACCGAAACTCGAGCAGTAGCGAACGATGGCAATAAGCCGGAGATTGCTGTTCGACAGAGCCAGTTCGACTTCGAGCGTTTCTCCGGGACTGAGCTTGCGGTTGACCAGTGCCCCAAATCCACCTTGGCTGAGATCGAGGGTCATGCCGGTCGAGGTCCAGGTCATGCCTGACCTCAGATGATGGAATTTGACCGAGACACTGAAGGGGACACGGCGATGCCTGCGCGCGCAGGCGTTCGCCCAGGTTCTTGGTTGCGGGTAGGGAGTGAGTTGCATGACGCCTCCTTGTGCACGCAGGTTCGCGAGCAGGGCCATCTGCTGGGGATGAGGACCCGCCGGTCGACCGGCGGGACACGTCAAGACGGCAATGTATTGCTATCCAGAGCGTGGTCCAAGGTGGCACGAATCACTTCCAGCAGTTCTGCGTTGTCGGCGGGCTTTTGGAAGAAGGATGCCGCGCCGGCCTGCAGGACCTGTTGCTCTGTGCTCTGGGGGTCGCGCGCGGTGAGCACAATAACGGGAATGTTCGAGAGCTTGTCATCGCGCTGCAGCCGATCGAGAACGACAAAGCCGTCGCCCGCTGGCAGACCCAGATCCAAGATGATGAGATCGGGGTGCTCTTTATAGGCTTGCGCGATGGCTGAATAGCCGTCGCCGGCATTGACGGTGTCGTAGTGATTGGCCCGTAGACGAAGGCGCAAGGCCTGCCGCAAATCCGGGTCATCGTCGACGATCAGTATTTTAGGGATTGCTGCCATGGGTTCTCCTTGTCAGTGAAGCTAAATTTTGCCGCTATGTCAGGGCTCCTGATAATTGCGCGGGGGCGACTGAAACGCGGACCATCTCCGTGACGCGTTCAGCCACTGCCGCGACTTGCTCCTCCAGCGTGCTGGCCGCCAACAAATTGGGTAAAGGGACCGCTTCCGCGGATACTTCGAACTCGCCGTTGGCTATCAGTTCGGGCATCTTCGCCATCTGCCCGCGAATGCGGCTCATCATAATTTCGGCACGGCCCAGGTCCGTCGATGCCATCACGAAGTAAGAGCGGGTCGGTCCGGGTGCCGCCAGGGGAGGCAGGACCAGATCCTTGTCGAGATAAACGCAGCGCTGCAGGAGGTCGAGACAGCGGGAACATGTCTCCTTCCAGTTGCCGCGAGAGGTTTTGGAGCGCGGACGAAGGTCGAGCCGCGCGAGCACGAAAGAGTCGCGCAAGCGATTCTGATGTGTGACGAGTGGGAAGAGCAATTTGGGGAGCACGTAGAGGGGGAGGGTGAAAGAAAAGGTGGCGCCGCTGCCGGGCTCGCTGGTGACCCAGATGCGACCCCCATGCAAAGTAACCAGTTCCTTAGCGATGAACAGACCGAGGCCAAGGCCTTTGCGGCTGCTCTCAACGGCATGGGGACTCTGATAAAGGCGTTCAAAGATGAGGTGCCGGGACTCGGGAGTGATGCCTGGGCCTGTATCGGAAACGGTAATGCAGGCAAAGGCGGGATCGGTGCGCATGCGGGAGGCGCGCACCACAACCGAGCCATCGGGAGGAGTGAACTTGATGGCGTTGTCGATGAGGTTGATGAGTACTTCGAGAATGCGGTCGGTATCGCCAAGGACGAAGGGCATGTTCGAACCAGCGGCGACTTCCAGATTGATTCGCTTCTCTCGCGCGGCAGCCTGGAGCATGGCGCCGGCGGCGCGCATGGGGTCGAGAATCGAAAGGCAGCATGTTTCGAGCTTGATTTTGCCCGCCTCGGCTCGAGTCGCTTCGAGCAGGTCGCGCACCATGGCGGTAAGCTGGTTCACGCTACGCAGAATAGTCTGCAGATGTTCGCGCTGCTCCTCGCTGATCGTGCCCGCCAGGCCATCAAGCAGGATCGTGACGAATTGATGGATGCAGGTCAGTGGAGTACGCAACTCGTGCGACACGTGGGAGAGGAACTGGTTCTTGAACTCCAATTGTTGTTTGCGGCTCATTTCGAGCGAGCGGAGTAGAGCCTGGCGTTCGACAGCATGGCGAACGGCCCGATCAAGCTCGCCGTGACTGAAGTCGCTCTTGACGAGGTAATCCTGAACACCTTGATGCAGGGCTTTGATCGCGAGACCCTCGTCGTCCTGGCCGGAAAGGATGACGACAGGGACCTCGGGTGCCTTGGCCAGCACGCGACGAAAGGTTTCCGCGCCCTGGCTATCCGGGAGATTCAAATCGAGCAGCACGACGGATGGTGTTTCATGTTCGAGGGAAGTCAAGCCATCTGAAAGGCATTCGACCCGGTTCACCTCGACGGGCGTCTTGCTCTCGATGAGCCGCAGACGGATGAGGTCGGCATCGCCTGGATTGTCTTCGATCAGCAGAACATGTTTGGGCGGCTCATTCATCGTGCCTCCTTGTGGGGCAACCGCGCAGAGCACAGCCAGAAGTCCGCCATCGACTGGACAACCGCCCGGAAGTCGGGAAGGTTACCGGGCTTTTGCAGATAGCAATTGGCGCCGAGGTCGTAACTGTGGTTGATGTCAGCACTGGACTGAGAACTGGTGAAGATGATGACCGGGATGCGCGCGAGTTCCTGGCTGCTCTTGACCTCGGAGAGCACGTCGCGGCCGTGCTTGCGGGGAAGGTTCAAGTCGAGAACAATCAGGTCAGGTGGCGGCTGATCGGCATAGATCCCCTGGCGGCGCAGCAACTCCATCGCCTGCACACCATCGCACACGGTGCTGACGCGAAACGCGTGTTTGGACTTCTTAAGGACGTCCTTCGTCATATCGAGATCGGCGGGGTTGTCGTCCACCAAGAGCACCTCAGGATCGCAGTTCACTTTTCTGTCCGTACGTCACTCGCTTTCGGGGCGGGTAAGGCGAAGCGAAAGGTCGCGCCGTGGCCCGGTTCGGACTCCACCCAAATCCGCCCCCCCAGCCGTTCGATGATCTTTTTGCAAATGGCTAACCCGATGCCGCTGCCGGGATACTCCTCGCGTGTATGCAGCCGCTTGAAAATGACGAAGATGGTATCGGCGTGCTCGGGAGCGATCCCGATGCCGTTGTCGGCAACCGAAAAGACAGCTTCTTCCTTGTTTGTCTCCGCGCTGATGCGAATAAAAGGAGGGTCCGCGGCGCGAAACTTGATCGCGTTGCCGATCAGGTTCTGAAAGAGCTGGGTAAGCTCAGAGGAAACGGCCAGCACGGGAGGGAGTTCGCCACACTCGATGCGCGCATTGGTCTCGTCGATTGCCTTGTGCAGATTCTTAAGCGCGGCATCGACAACGACGTTGCAATCAGTGAGTCTCGCGTCGCCGTCCTGGCGGCCCACGCGCGAGAAGGACAGCAGATCCTGCACCATGATCTGCATGCGCGTGGCGCCATCGATGGCATAGTGAATGTATTTGTCGGCTTCGGCATCGAGCTTGCCCTTGTACCGTTCGGCGAGGAGCTGGGTATAGATGGCGACCATACGCAAAGGTTCCTGCAGGTCGTGGGAGGCTACGTAAGCGAACTGCTCGAGATCGCGATTGGAACGGGCAAGTTCCTGCTGGGCGCGTAGGTTTTCTTCGCGCAACGCCTTTTCCCGCAAGGCGTGCCGCACGGATTCCGGCAGGCGCACCAGGTGGTCCTTAAGGACATAATCGGCTGCGCCTCGCTTCATGCACTCAACGGCCCGGAATTCGCCGAGGTATCCGGAGACGACGATCACTGGAATGTCGAGACCCTCCTGGCGGAGGACTTCGATGGCTTCCATGCCGTTCCAGTCAGGAAGGTTGTAGTCGGCAAGGACAACGTCGTAGCGAGAGCGGCGAATGCTCTGGGTAAATTCCTCGCGGGTCTGGACGGCATCGCAGTTCGCATCAAACCCACCCTGCCGCAAGGCGTGAATGCTCAGCTCGACGTCGGCAGAATCGTCTTCCACCAGCAAAGCGTGAAGGCTCTCGCGGGAGTTTTTCGCTGCAGGTTCGCTGCCGGAGTTCTTCTGTGGAAGCGAGTCTGGCCTGGCTGGCAAAACGACTACTGAGGGGACGAGAAGACCAGCGACGACGGCGCTTGCCGGGCGCTCGGAGGCAAGGGCAATATCAGCAGACGCCATCGGGCGCGCCGGGTTGCAGTTTTCTTGGCGCTCAGTCACTAACATGAGTAGCACTGCCGAGTTGCGGCTTGCTGTAATGCTCATCGACTGGCCATTGGAACTCTTGAGATCAGAGAGTGAAAGCAGAAGCCCAAAGTGCAGGTGAGATGTTGACCCGGCGTCCGGACAATGTCCCAGAGGAGATATACAAAGGCCAGGGCGTTAGGGCTGCTGGAACGGGGAGCAGGCCTTGATTCCGGATTGCGCGTTAGATTCTGTCAATGGCGGAAGCGAGTGTGAGTCGAACACACCGGCGACAGGATCCCTGCCGCCCGCCGGTTTTGAAGACCGGGACGATCACCGGACCGCATGCGCTTCCGCAAGCACTTAGATGATACATCCGTACCCTTTCCGTACCGTTCTGCGAGCTTCGCCATTGCGCGGTCCACCTTCGCGTCCCGCAAATGAATGTAGTGCTGACGTGTGACCTGAACGCCTCCGTGGCGGAGGACGCGGGAGACGGTCAAGTCATCCACTCCTAGCTCGAAGAGATTCGAGGCGAGTCCGCGCCGCGCAGCGTGGAAGGAGAATCCGTCAACGCGAGCCACGTGACCGAGCGTAAGGCGGGAATAGCCGACCGACTGCCAACAGGCACGCTGCGCGAAGGGGGTGCCTGCCCCGCCTTACCGGGCATGATGAGTGTAATCGCGATTTTTCGCCAACTACGATTTTTGTGACCAGCTCCCTGACTCTGCTGCGGCAACCAAATCAGAAACTCTTAGAGACTCGTATCTCTTCTTGCTGTTCAGGCGAAGTCTTTTTCTCAGCCATTCAGCACTCTGCTCTAGCAGGACATCGTCTTCATTCGGGCAGTAGGTTGACAGGTCAAGGCCGTCCAAGTTCACGCCGTAGGTCTTTTGAATATTCAGAAAGAGGCTCAGCATGTCATCACCACCGAGGCGCAAGTCGTACCACAGCTCAATTTCAAGACCTATCGCGGACGCGTCCACTCCTGCGGCTTCGGCAACCATTGCGGCGACATCCTCACGAATAGCCATCGCTATGGAATGACACCTGTTGTAATCACGATTTCACTCAGAACCCCGATCGGCAGGGTCAATGAGCGATATCGGGATTTTACGACAACTATCCACTGTCATCGTATGGACTCGGCTTCGTGCCTACCCATCTCAGAGACCTCATGTGGTTGCAGCAGGTGCAGGGAAAGCGTGGCAGCCTTCATAGCCGGGAAGGTATCCACGCTTACTTTGTCAGGGGGCGACAGCGCAAAAGTCGTGTCTCCGGTGTATCCGTCGAGATGGTAAAACCGGTTTCCCTTCCGCTTCCAAAACACGACGGGAACATTGACTGGCGAGTGTCCCCCGGAGCTTCGCAGGCGAAAGACGAAAAACTGGGCGTTAGCTGTCCACTGCGCACCATCGACTCCGTACCCGTGTGAATGGTCGTCCGACAAAAAGTCAATTGCGCGGAGGGAAGCCCCGGCCTTTGAACAAATTTCAATCCGGCTTTCGTTGTCCTTTGATGTGAAGACAAGAGCTACGAGTTCACGGTCTGGTGAGGCGAGGCCGTCCTTTTTTATTTGATGACACTCATACAGACGATGAGGGCCCTGCGCCCTCGCACAGCCTGCCAACACCAACAGGGTCGCCACTGTGCTTAGAGTTTTCCGCATAATCCGCACTGTACGCCTATTTGTCACCGATCAATGGATGACAAAATGCCGATGCGATGAGTCAATGAGCGATATCGGGATTTTTCGTCAACTACGTGGAAGTCCTCCGAAGCCACCAGCGCAGTAGTAACAAAGTTTCGGAGAAAAGAGCCATAGCGCAGAGCACGACACCACATCGAAGATTAGCCCGGATTGCAGTAACCAACGCAACGCTGCCGAACACTATTGCCATAACGAAATCCAAAGCTGCCGCCACTCCGCTTCGCGGCCATCGAAGTTCCTGTTTGACGAGTAGCATTATCACAGCCGACGTTAGCAGCAGCCCGCCCACCGATTTCCATCCCATCATGGCCATAGAACTCCGCTGATCCAAGATTGTAGCGCTCGGGCGACGCAAACCCGGATGTCACAAGTGTGCACCGTTTCTTCGCCTCTTCGTGGGTCGATGAGTGATAAGGCGATTTTTCGCCAACCTGCTTGGTACTACGCGGATGCGTCGTGCTGACTAGCGCGTCTGCGAACCCGAAGACCCTGCGCAAGGGAGATTGCAATTCCAGCGATTATGAAGACCAAGGCGACCGCAGCCGCATCTCCCATCACGAAAGTAGAAATCCCCAGAAAATAAAACGGCGTACCCGCTAGAAGCGCCGAGAGGCCTATCGCGCCCTTTTCTGCAGCAGGGCCAATCGCAAATCCCACCAATGAGCCATTCGCGGCCCCGATTAGCACAACCCACAAATACTCGGACGGCGTTCCGCCTTTGATCAGAAAGCCACAGGCCAGAACAGAGCATGTGGCAATCCAGATTAGCCAACGGTCGCGCCCTTTGCGACATGCTTCCGACCATGTCATATGCGGATCAGACTGTCTTGCTTGTTATCAGAACGCCCAACCAAAACTCTCTTGCGGCAGGCTAGTCTCGAAATCAGGGGTTTTGAGTGCTAACGGGATGTTACGTCAACTGACTACTTCGTTTGAGGACGCGCCACTGTAAACTCCGAGCAGTCAGAGTGATACCTGCCAAGAATCCCCACAATAAACCGCCCCCGATAAGCACAAGAAACTGGACATCACGCCGATCATCAGGCGTACTCGTGATGAGTCCTACTAAGGTCCCAAGACCTACGAGAAGGAGAACAATTGCGAGTCCAGTTTCAGCCCAAGTCAGTCGAGGAGACACAATCGATCTGCGAGTTCCCTGCAAAGCCTCTATTCCCCGACCCGCACACCACCAAAAAAATATTCCGGCGAATGGCCATGCCAGCGCTCTCCATTCTTCGATCAGCATTCCCCTTGGAGTCCACTCCCTCTTGTCTGGACTTGCGATGACGTATGGCAATTCTGCGAGGATGACTGGGAAGTTTAGCAATACTGGCACGCGCATTCGCAGAAAATCGCGCCTGACAGCTTTGTCCGCAGCTTGTTGCTGGTCTTTTGTCATCGGAGGGATCGTAATCTGCATAACCGGCTCCGATCTGGTCAACGTCTTAGTGGAAGCGTATGACTCAATACTCCGCGAGACCTCAAAAATCAAGAAGGCGCGCATGGGCCATAGGGCCACCAGACAGAGCCAAAGTTGCAGGATTGGCAACGCCCATCGCAGCGGCACTACGAAGATTACTTGGCCCACCCGCTTGCAGGGAAAACCGTCCAATAAATAAGGCAATTGCGATGGAGAGGATCGCCGCGAAGAGATCGAAATACCAGACGATCAATCCAGAAAACCACGCCTCTGGCCACTGTCGGCGGATCAAAATCGCGCATATTTCTGCGGGTGCTCTTAGCAATGAGAAGGAAAGAACAAGAGTGACGATCCCTGTCGTCACTGCGCGCCATAATTGGGCCGCCGTCAGTTTCATGCTCGCTCTGTCAACATTATGCGCCGACGTAGCTGTCGCAACCAAGGCGATTTCACAAGTGTGCGCTTCTCATTCGCCTTTTCCGAGTCAATGAGTGTAACCGCGATATTTCAACAGTTAGTGATCCAAATACTCTCAAGATGTTAGGGCGCGGTCGGCATGGCCAACACTTGCGCACATTTTTCGCCTGACAACGTAGCGAAATGTGATGTGTATTCTCGGAGCTGACGAAATACATCCTCTTCCTTAACCGTAGGCCTGATGAGCATGATGGATAAAACGACGACTCCGTTCTTGACCACCGTCGAACATAAATATTGTGTTGCGCCGTCCTTCACCTTAGGGTCTTCCTTTTTCCAAAGATAGAATGCACGGCCTTCACTGCCATCGGGATTCTTCTCCCCGGGAGCGATTCCAAAATCCGTGATCACGATCGAAGGGGCGAGGCTTTTGAAGTACTCTTGGTGTTGCTTTGCCTCGGCACGAAGAATGTCTTCGTCCTTCGAACCCTTAAGGTACGTCTTGATTTCACCCCAATCCTTATCCTTCACGATTGATTCGTAAGCCAAATCGTCGATGAATATGATGG
>Ga0335082_10008376_pt1 | contig 11230 bp, 13 predicted proteins | sample Lox_Sample_41_FD_206718 | JGI IMG/M metagenome (GOLD analysis project Ga0335082, IMG submission 206718) | Soil microbial communities from Loxahatchee National Wildlife Refuge, Florida, United States - Lox_Sample_4.1 | ecosystem: Environmental > Terrestrial > Soil > Wetlands | place: USA... | reverse complement strand
TGGGCATGCGGAAGGTGGAGAAGACCAGATGAAACGCGCGAGCGCACACCAGCGCACCCCGTCGCACGACGCCTTTCCCCTGCGGACGGTTGCCGCGATGACGGGGCTCACTCCGGACCTCATTCGCGCGTGGGAGAAGCGTTACGCGGTGGTGGCGCCGATTCGCGGTGCCCGCGGCGCGCGCCTGTACTCGTGGGCGGACATCGCGCATCTCCGGCTGCTCGCACGCGTGGTGGGTGCGGGCCGAGCGATCGGCGATGTCGCCGCGTTGAGCCTCGCGGAACTGGAAACGCTGGCGGTGCCACCCACGCCGACCGGGCAGGCCGTGGAGCGCCGCGGAGCGCCCGCGCCGGGAGAGGAATTCGTGAGCCGTGTCTTGGAACGCCTGGAACGTTTCGACCATGCCGAGGTGACGCGCCTACTCGGGGATGCGGTCATCGGCCTGGGGGTGCGCCGCTTCGTCTACGAGGTCGCGCTGCCCCTCGTGCATCATGTCGGCGTGCGTTGGGCCGACGGCGAACTCTCCATTGCCGAGGAGCACCTGCTCACTGGGATGTTGCGCACCCTGCTTGGCAGCCTGATGCACGGCCGAGCCGGGCGCGGGCGTCCGCTCGTGCTCGCGACGCCCGCCGGTGAACGGCACGAGATCGGCTTGCTGCTGGTGGCCTTGCTGGCTCGGGATGCCGGGGTTGACGTCGTCTACCTCGGGGTCCACCTGCCAGCGACGGAGATCGTGACCGCGGCCGCTCGATGCCGCGCGCGTGTGGTCGGCCTGAGCGTAGTTGGCGGCAAGAACCGCGCGCGCGCGTGCGTCGAAACGGCGGCCATTCAGGCCGCGTTGCCGGCTGACGTGGAACTGTGGCTGGGAGGCGCGGACGCCGCTAGCGTCGCGGCGGGTGTCAAGGGCTTCCGGGGCCTGGTGCTGGACGGCCTGGAGGCGACCGAACCCGAACTCACTCGCATTGCAGTCCAGACACCACGTGAGTCGAGGCAGGAGGATCTACGGCGATGAATGTTGCCAGACGTCTCGAAACATCGGGGTGCTCGACTCAGACGGGCGCGGCGTTCGCCTCGGTGATCTGTGGCGCGAGCAGCCCGTCGTGCTCGCCTTCATCCGCCACGTTGGTTGACTCTTCTGCCGCCAGCAGGTCGCGGTGAGACACAGCTCCGCATGGCCGCTACTCCAGAGCGACTGATCTTGTTGACCGGCGCCACCGGCTACGTGGGTGGACGTTTGTTGAAGGCCTTACAGGCCGCTGGCTACCCGGTGCGCTGTCTGGCGCGGCGCCCGGAATTCTTGACGACGCGGGTCAGTGCCGCGACCGAGGTCGTCAAAGGCGACTGTCTTGACGCCGCCTCCTTGCCGCCGGCGTGCGCCGGCGTGCACACGGCCTACTACCTGGTGCACTCGATGGGCTCCACCGGCGACTTCACCGAGCAGGACCGGCAAGCGGCCGCCAATTTCGGTGCGGCCGCAGCCGCCGCGGGGGTGCGGCGCATCATCTACCTCGGTGGCCTTGGCGATGCCGGTGGCCGCCTCTCGCCGCACCTGCGCAGCCGCCACGAGGTGGGCGAGGCGCTGCGGGCGGCGGGGGTGCCGGTGATCGAACTGCGTGCCTCGATCATTCTGGGGTCCGGCAGCCTGTCCTTCGAACTCATTCGCGCCCTGGTCGAGCGGCTCCCGGTGATGCTCTGTCCGCGCTGGGTGCGCACCCCGGCGCAGCCGATCGCCATCGAGGACGTGCTCGCCTACTTGCTGGCGGCGATCGACCAGCCGCCCGCGCACACCGGCATCTTCGAAATCGGTGGAGCCGACCCCGTGTCGTATGCGGACATCATGCGCGAGTACGCGCGGCAACGCGGCCTGCGGCGATGGATGATCGCGGTGCCGCTTCTGACACCGCGGCTGTCGAGCTTGTGGCTCGGACTGACCACTCCAGTGTACGCGCGCGTCGGGCGCAAGCTGATCGACAGCGTCGAGAACGAAACCACGGTGCACGACACCCGTGCGTTGGACGTCTTCGCGGTCCGCCCAATGGGGCTCAACGATGCCATTCGGAGGGCGATGGCGAATGAGGATCAGGAATATGCTGCCACGCGCTGGTCGGACGCCATCTCGTCGGCGGGTATGCCGTCGTCGTGGGGCGGCATGCGGTTCGGGACCCGACTGCTCGATGCGCGGGCCGTCCATGTGGCGGCGCCTGCTGCCGCGGCATTTGCGGCTATCCGACACCTCGGCGGAGTTACGGGGTGGTATTACGGCGACTGGTTGTGGCGCGTGCGTGGTTTCATTGATCTCTTGTTCGCTGGTGTCGGGATGCGCCGTGGGCGGCGGCATCCAGAGGACCTGGCCGTCGGGGACACCGTCGACTTCTGGCGGGTCGAGGCCTACGAGCCCGAACGGCGCTTGCGACTGGTGGCGGAGATGAAGCTGCCCGGCCGTGCCTGGTTGGAGTTCGAAGTGCAACCGGATGGCGACGGCGCGATCATCCGTCAGACGGCCGTGTTCGATCCGGTCGGTGTGCTGGGTCTGTTGTACTGGTACGGCATCTACCCGGTGCACGCGCGAGTATTTGCGGGCATGCTGCGTGGCGCGGCGCGGGCGGCCGAACGGTTCGGCCGACAACCGGCTGGAGCGCTTCGGGCGGTGGGGTAACGCGATGGTGCCCAGAACGGGCGCAGGCACGTTCGTATGTGGAGCCTGCCGGTCAGCACGGCGCCCGGCCATCGATCGGGACCGCGGTATGATAGACGGGGCGTATGCCCCATTCGTATCCGGCCGACCTCGCGGAGTTCGTCCTTCGGACCTGGCACGACGGCTCGTCGCTGACCGACGAGTACTGCCAGGCCGCGCCCGACCCCGACGGGCTGCCCGCGCCCGACGTTCTCGAGACCATCCTCTCCACCTGCTACCAGGCGAGCCTCCTGCGGGAGGAGGAGCGCCCGGTGCGCTTCCGCCTCATCGTTGCGAACGCCGCGAGCTTTCCGGCGCCCGGCGGGCCGCCGCAGGGCTTGCACCGACTTCTCTTCAACCAGCCGCGGCCCTTGTCGCACCACGAGCTGCGCCGGCTCGCGCCCGCGGTCGACTTCCACCGCGCCCTGATCGGCGCGCAGACCGACGCGCGCGACGGCGTGGTGCTGTGGGGCATGGTCACGACCGGGCCGCGCTGGGTGCAGGCGATCTACGGCGGACGGCGGCACTTCCAGCGGCTGCCGGCGACCCTCGTCGTCCGCGTGACCGCCCCCGGCCGAATCGCGGTGGGCAAGGGGCTCGTGACGCTTGCGACGTTGGTCGGCGGCCGCATCGTGGCACCGTCGCTCGACGTCTTCGACTCGACGTGGCTACCCGCCACATTCGCGCAGTGGCGTGACGAGCTGCTCGCCGTGCACCGCGAGGCGCGCGACCGGGCGACCACGCCCTGGGCGGAGCTCGATCCGGGCGTGACGCGCCTCATCGTGCAGCACTCCGTGCGGAGCGTCATCGGCCTCATGCGCAACAGCCACCACGGCGGTACGATCCTCTTCCTGCCGCCGGAGGGCGACGGCTCGATCGAGCAGCTCGACGGTCGGGTGCTGCCCAAATACGCCTTCGCGTCCGAAGAGCCGAGCCGGCGATTCCGCACGCTCGTCGTCGCGCTGATCAACGCGCTCGCCGCGGCGCAGCCGACGCCCCCGGAGCGTCGCACGGTCGGCTGGGAGGCGTACGTGCGCAGCACCGACGGCGACGTCGCGCAGATCGACGAGGCCATCTTCGAGCTGGCGCACCAGGTCGCGGGGCTGGCGGCGGTGGACGGCGCCGTCGTGCTCAACAAGCGATTCGAGCTGCTCGGGTTCGGCGCCGAGATCCGCGGCGATCTGCCGGCGGTGCGCTGGGTCGCGCGCGCGCTCGACGCCGAGGGCACGGCGAAGGTGCGCGAGTCGGTCGAGAGCGACGGCACGCGCCACCGCTCGGCCTACCGGCTGTGCAACTTCGCGCACGACGCGCTCGCCATCGTCGTGTCGCAGGACGGGACCGTGCGCTTCGTCAAGTGGCACGAGGGCGAGGTCACGTACTGGGACCAGGTATCGACGAGCGTGCTCGACGTGTGAGCACACGGAGGCTGGGCAGAGACGTGTTCAACGACACATGGGCGGCCTCGGTCGACTCGGTGTCCCCGTCGCGATCGCCTTCGCGGGCGCCGAGAAGCATCAGCGCTCGTCCCACTCGATGCCGAAGAGGAGGGCCAGGCCGCGCAGCACGTCGCCGAGGCGAGCGGTCCCGAGAGTTCCCACGCGCTCGGTGAGTCGCGCCCGATCGATGGTGAGCACCTGGCTCACGTTGATCACGCTCGGGCGCGGGAGGTTCGCCTCTCCCTTGCGCAATCGCACGTTGCCGGGCATCGCCGCCAAGCGAAGGTTCGCCGTGACAGCGGCCACGACCGTGGTCCGGATCGCACTGCGGTTGAATCGGTCGTGCTGGACCACGACGGCAGGTCGCCGGCCGCGAGGCTCGGAGCCCGCCCCAGTGAACCGAAGCCAGTACACCTCACCCTGGCGCATCACCAGCTCTCGTCGCCCCAGTCGACCCCCAAACGGGCGAGATCGTCGCCTTCCCGCCGCACCGCCTCTGCGAGCGACTCGTCGGCGAAGAGGGCGTCGAGGCGGCGCGTGATCTCCGCATCGCGGCGGGCGCGCAGCGCCAGGCGCAGAATGCGGCTGATGAAGCGGCTCCGCGACTCACCGCGCGCACGCGCGGCGCGATCCACCTCATCGAGAATCTCCTCGGGAACCGCGATGGCGGTCTTGCGGTAAGCCATGGTACTCCTCTTGGTACTCACGAGAGTAATACCAGGCAGGTCGATCTCCATGCAACCCGGTGCGGGCCTCGGTTCGCCACTGGCGCGAGTTGACAAGATCGCAGTCGACGGCCGGGACAGTACGGGCTCATGTACTCATGGTAGATCGCCTGCGCGTCGGCTTCGGCGCTTGCCGCGGCGGGGCGCACCTCGACCGTACCGACCGCCAGCCACACGGCGATGGCAGTCAGAGACAGGCCGGCTCGCACGCGCCGGCGCGCCGCGCATTTCATCCGGCTGGCGGGGCGAGCGCCGACGCTGCCGCGGTCGCCGTCGAGTCGGGAGGAACGACCGCATCGATTCGGATCATCAGGGTTCGGTCGTCGTCCAGCGCCGCGTCGGCTCCGATGAGGCCGAGGTCGGCAGGCTGCAGTGTCAACACACCCACGACACGCCGTTCCGCCGGCTCCACCAGCGTGAAGGGTATCGCCACCGCGTGCGTCCGGTCGCCCATCTGCAGCACCGCCGTGACGACGAAGTGGGAGCCGTCTTCGACCCGCGCTGAGCGCAGGTGCGCGATCAGCTCGCGGTGACGCCGCACGCCCAGGAACGCCTGCCCTCGCACCCGCCGGTTGTGACGCGCTTCGCCGGTGTCGAAACTGGTCAGGTCGACGGCGAGATCGACCGCCGAGTACTCCGGATGCGCGTCGTCGATCGATGCGCGCAGGACGCGCCAGCGCCGAAACTCGCCGTCGAGCCAACCCGATCGGGTTGGCAACCTGAACCGGATGCCGGTCATCGGAGCGGGCTCGCCCCACGCGACCCCGGCGGTCAGCAGAGCGCCGAGCGCCAAGCGCCGCTTAAGACCTGGCGAGCGGATGAACGGCGTCCACGGCGGCATACGACCCATGCGGCGAGCATGGCGACGTGACCCGCGCCACGCCATGTGACCGATTGTCGCGCCGACGCGCCGCCGTATGGCGCCTCAGGCGCGGAACGCGCGCCGCCTGCGGCCGTCAGGCAGCAAGGGGCTTCGCCGCCGCCGCGGCCGCTGCGCAAGCGTCCGCGCAGGTCTTGCAGATGGCGTGCTGACCGGCGTGCTGGCGACACACGCGTTCACAGTCGGTGCACACCGCCAGGCAGAGCTGCGCCGTGGCGCGCACATAAGGGCCGTTGGCGTCGAGGATCGGTCCCACCGCCCGGCAGATCGCCAGCATTTGATTGACGCTCTGGGCGCAGTCGCCGAGGCTCTTGTCGCCGCCGGCGAGCAGCGTGAGGCAGTGCTGGAGACACGCCTCACCGGTCCGCACACACTCGGCGGCGGCGGCGGCCAGCCCCGGTGCGGGCTCGGCCGCCGCTGCGGCCCCGTCGGCGGCGCGCGCCGCGGTGGCCTGCACAGCGATAGCAGTGGCTCCCGCAACCATCAGCTCGCGGCGTGTGATCATCGGCATCCCTCCCGTTGCGGCGTCGCGTAACATACCGTGCGAGGAGAGGCATCCGCTCGACGACGGTGCTGCGACAATCGGCCGCATTCCGCAGCCGCTCCCAAGCGCGTACGAGTGGTGCGGGCTGCGCGGGCGTCGGGTCCGCGTTCGGGGGGGATTATCCATGACCAATCGTCCACGAGAGACGTGGGCCGCGCCACGCGGCCTGCAACGGGAAGAATGTGCATGAAGCACGGGTTCATCAGAAGTCTTGTGATCTTATTGTTCCTCGCCAGCCCTGCCGCCGTGCTCGCGCACGGCGATGCGGTGGTGGAGCTCGGGTCGAGCGCGTCGGGCAGCGGCGCCCTGGCCGCCGACTACGATTTCAGTGCGGTCTCGAAACTCAGCTTCAGCTTGTCTGGCGGCGGAATCAGCCTGTACACGGGGATCTTCCCCGCCTTCGAGCCGCTGACGGCGGACGCCGCGCCGTTCTACGCACTCGCCACCGGCACGCAGGTGTCGATCCAGATCACCGACAACGACGGCGGCAAGACCGCGGTCAAGTTCGACACCACGGTGCTGAGCCACATCGGCGATAGTGCGGTCATCGGCACCATTCCGTTCGACCACACGCACCCGGAGTACCAGTTGCAGCTCCAGTTGCCGGAGGGCGAGTTCGGCGAGGGACGGATCTCGTTCAAGCTCACCGCCAGCGGTCCGACGACCTATGCGGATTCACCGGTTTACACGATCAAGATCTCGAACGGGCCGCTGCCGCTGATCGATTTCGACACCGATGCCTACGACAAGGGCGCGGTCAAGTGCCTGTCAAAGGCGGCCAAGTCGATCGCCAAGTTCGTCGCCGTCGAGCAGACGGTGCTCGGCAAGTGCCTCGACAAGGTGCAGGCGGCCGACGCCAAGGCGGCGCTGACGACGCCGCCCTCGAGCCTCGCCGCCGCGCAGGCCGCGGCGGAGAAGGCCTGCGCCGACGCCAGCGGCAGCGGCCCCGACGCCTCCACTATGCTCGGTCGCCTCGACGCCGCCCGTGCCAAGGCGCTGGCCGACATCCAAGGCGCCTGCGGGGTGAGCGGGTCGGGGTCTTATGCCGACGACGACATCACACAGATGCTCGGCCTCGCCAGTTGTCGCGCGCAAGAGCTGGTAGCCGGGACGTACGGCGTGGCGCACGAGCAACTGGAGGAGATCACCGTGCGCCCATCGCAGGGTGGGGACTCCGTTGCCGCGCACCTGCCCTGCCTGTACCTGACGGCGTCGGATTGAACCTTCGGAAGCGCGCCAGCCCGGCGAGTCGTGCATGAAGCGCGTGGCGCTGCTGTGCCTCGTATCGATCGGTATCCTCACGGCGCGGGCCCGTCCGGCCGCCGCACACGGTGCTGAAATGTTTCTCGGTTCCACCGCGAGCGGCGGCGGCGCCCTGGCGCTGAGCTACGAGTTCACCGACACGGTCTTCGTCACGCCCGACGTGAGCCTCGGCGGGATGACATTGTATTCGAGTCTCTTTCCGGGAATCGAATGGCTTCAATCCGACCAAGCGCCGCTCTACGCGCTTCCGCCTGGAACGCCCTTCAGTCTCCAGATTATGTCTCTCGACCCCGGAGCGGAGGTGAAGGTTGGCAGCACGACGTTGACGACGGCTGGTCAGTCCGCCTTCGTCGCCAATACCACCAACGTCCCGGGCGACCACTTCCACCCACAGTGGGAGCTCCTTCTGCCCACCGGGGTGACGGGCAACTACTCAGTGTCATTCAGGCTGACGACCACCTCGCCATCCTACACCAGCTCCGCCACTTATACGTTGGTCATCTCGAATCTTGCCGCGCCGACCGACACACCTACGCCGACGCAAACCGCCATCGCGACGGCGACACCCACGACAGCCGCTACAACCACGCCGACGAGCACGCCGGCTCAAGGGGCGTGCCCGCCGGTCGCTCTGCCCGGGTGTCGAACGGCCAGCAAATCGACACTGGTGATCCGGGACGGGGGTGGTTCGGCCGTGTTGCGGTGGCGCGGGACGTGGGGAACGGTTGCGGCGCGAGACGACTTCGGGAATCCACAACTCTCGGCAACCTATTTGCTCTGCGTGTACGCCGGAACGGAAAAGGCGCTGATCGATGCGGGGGGCGCGCCCGTGCCCGCCGACGGCACGAAGTGGCGCGCCACGGGGAAAGGATGGCGGTACAAGGACCCGCAGGGTACGGCGGCGGGCGTGACCAAGATCGCTCTCACCCTCGCCCGTCCCAATGGCTCAAAAGCGTCGTTGAGTGGTTCAGGCTCGGCCCTGCCCGTTCCACCACTGCCCATCGCGGCGCCGTATTTTCCTCTGACAATGCAGCTTTCCAACAGCGATACCACGCCGATCTGCTGGGAGAGCGTGTTTGCCGTTTCGAGTGTTACGCAGAATTCGAGTGGCCGTCTCAAGGCCACGATCAAGTGAGGTCGAGATACGGGGCATGCCCGCTGAAACGTGAAGCGACGCCGGCGCTGCGGACAACTCTACTGCACTGGCCAGACTAGAGGTGTCGATAGTCCGCGCCGCCATCGTCTCGACGGCATCATCGCGATCGTCGCGCTCGCCCTGCACCTCTGGACGAACGCGGCCTTGGCACACGGCCCCGAGATGATGCTCGGCTCGACCGCCAGCCAATCCGGCGCGCTGGGGTTGAGCTACGACTTCACCGCCAAAGTCGTGGTCACGCCGGACATCAGCCTCGGCGGGATGACGCTGTACAGCAACATCCTGCCCGGCATCGAGTGGCTGCAGGAAGACCAGGCGAGCCCGCCGCTGTATGCGTTGAAGGTCGGCACGCCGTTCAGCCTGGAGATCGTCGCGCTCGACCCCGGCGCCTCGATGATGGTCGGCGACACCACGCTCGACACCCCGGGCGAGTCGGCCTTCGTCGCCAACACCACCAACGTCGCCGGTGACCATTTCCACCCGCAATGGCAGCTACTGCTAGCGGACGGCGTCACCGGGGACTACGCACTGTCGTTCCGCATAACGACCACCGCGAAAGCCTACACCGCCTCGGCGACCTACACGCTCGTCATCACCAATATCGCCGACGCCACCGCAACCCCAACCGACACCCTCGCTCCGACCGCTTCGCCGACCGCCACGCCGGTGCAGATCGATACGCTCACCCCGTCCCTGCCGACCGCAACCGACACCGCCACGCCGCCGTCGACGGCGAGCCCGACCGTTACACCACCCGCGGTGGCGACGGACAGCCCGACTGCGATTGACACCGAGACACCGACCGCTGCCGCAACCAGCCCGGTACCGGACACCCCGACGCCCCCTGCCACGCGCCCAGCCCGACTGCGGGTCCGCCAACCTGCCCCGGCGACTGCAACGGCGACGGCGAGGTCACCGTCAACGAGCTGATCAGCGCCGTCACCGTCGCGCTCGACATCCAACCGGTCACTGTCTGTGCGGCGGCCGACCTCGATCACAATGGCAGCGTTGGGATCGACGAGCTCGTGCGCGCCGTCAACGCCGCGCTCGGCGGGTGCGCGTGAGCGCCGCGATTGCGCCGGATTTACCACCAAGAACACCAAGGCCACCAAGCCGGGTCCCGTCGACTGGCTGACTTGGTGGCCTCGGTGAGCTTCGTGGTTGATCACCTTCAGGCTGACCACGATCGCCGCGGTCAGCAGCATGACGAACACATAGTCGAGCAGCGCCGACGGCACGCCGCTGACCCGGCCGAGGGCGGCGTCGAGGCTGTCGAGCAGGAGCTGGTTGTAATCCATGCGAATACCACCGTGATGACGCAGCCGGTGGCGAGCAGGATGGCGAGGTCGGTGTCGGTGACGGTGAGCAGGCTGCCGAACATGACCGCCTCGACCTGATGGATGTTGAAGCGCTTGGTCACGGCGACCAGCAGGCAGATGCCGAGCCCGAGCGTCATCGACAGGAACACGCCGACCAGCGTGTCGGACGGCAGCGAGGCGTGCCGCTTCACGTAGACCATGGCCAGTGCGGACAGAAAGCAGAATCCGAAGATGCCGCCGTAGGCGGCGTTCAACGGCTCGCCGAGCAGCACCAAGCCGAGCGTCAGGCCGGTCAACGCCGCCTGACCGAGCGCGGCGCTGAAGAACGACAGCCGCCGCGCCACCACCAGGTGGCTCATGCCGCCGAGCAACGGCGCCAGCAGCAAGACCGAGATCAGGCCGCGCACGAAGAAGGCGTAGCGGAAGATGTCTGGCAGCGCGCCGCGCGCGGCGAACCCGGCGATCCAGGCGTACAGCTCGCTCATGTCGCGAGCTCGAGGCCGGGCGCCAACGAGGCGGCGAGATCGGCGGCCAGGACGGCGGCCGGGGTGCCGCTGCGGCGCACGACGCCGTCGATGAGCGTCACCTGATCGGCGACCCGGCGCACCCGCGCCAGGTCGTGCGACACCATCAGCACGGCGGTGCCGGCGGGCGACCGCGCGCGGCTCGAGCATCTCTGCCGCTATGTGCTGCGCCCACCCGTGGCGCAGCAGGCGCTCGCGCGCGAGGCCGATGGCTCGATCCTGCTCCGCCTGCGCCGCCCGTGGCGCGACGGCACGCGGGCGGTCCGCTTCTCGCCCATCGAGCGGCTCGAGAAGCTGGCGGCGATGATTCCGAAGCCGCGGATCACTCTGCTCGTCTACCATGGTGCCTTCGCGCCCAACGCCCGCGGCCGGCGCGAGGCGGTGCGCCGGGCCGAGGAGGGCGCGGCCGCGCTCGCCAACACGGCGAGCCGGGATCGAGAGGGCGGCGGGGGCGTTGGCCCGCCGGCGGCCGGCGGGCCGAGCGAGGCGCGGCCGCCGCAGCGCCCGCCGGTCGGGCACCCGTGCCCGCGCCCACCCCGAGTCCCACGCCGGCGCTGCCGGGTCGTCAACGCCCGCGCCGGTACTGGTCCTGGGCAGATCTGCTGCGGCGGACGTTCGCGCTTGATGTTTTGGCGTGCCCCGGCTGCGGCGGTCGCCTGCGGCTGCTCGCCACGATCGCCCACCCGCCGGCGATTGCGAAGATCCTGCG
>Ga0335082_10008375_pt1 | contig 11230 bp, 10 predicted proteins | sample Lox_Sample_41_FD_206718 | JGI IMG/M metagenome (GOLD analysis project Ga0335082, IMG submission 206718) | Soil microbial communities from Loxahatchee National Wildlife Refuge, Florida, United States - Lox_Sample_4.1 | ecosystem: Environmental > Terrestrial > Soil > Wetlands | place: USA... | reverse complement strand
AGCCGACCGCAAGCGGACCCTGCGCGGCCGTTGCGGGCTTCAGACCAGACGGTTTTGCCGCGCGAACCGAAGGAGCGCGGCGGCCGCCTGTTCGGCGGGCAGCTCTCCGGAGACGACGAGGTCGGCCCTCCGGGGCTTCTCGTAGGGCTCGGCCGCGCCCGGCAGGTGAGGCGCCCGACCTTCCCGGGCCAGGCGGTAGAGGCCCTTGGGATCGCGCTCGCGCCGCAGGGCCTCCGGCGCGTCCACGAAGACCTCGAAGAACCTCTCGATTCGGGCACGGGCGTGCTCGCGATGGGCCGCTCGGGGCGCGGTGGCGTCCACGATGACCGGGAAGCCCTGCGAGACCAGGAGCGCGGCGAGCTCGGCGAGCTCGCGGTAGAAGCGGTCGCGTTCTTCGGGCTCGTAGGTGGCCTCGGGTGTGAGGATCTTCCGCAGGGCGTCCGATTCGAGATGCACGGCCCGCGTTCCCTGGGCCGCGGCGAGGTCCTTGAAGGCCCTTGCGAGCGTCGTCTTTCCCGCCGCCGGAGGTCCCGTGATCCAGATCGCCCAGCTCACGGCTCCTGCCGCGCCAGGTATCGGGGGATCTCGCCGGGATCGAAGCGCGGGGCCTCGAGGACCGAGAGGAGGAAGCGGAAGAGGAGGCGGCGGGTCGCCTCCGTCTCCTTCGGGTACCACAGCGGATGGGCCACGACCAGCGCGCGGAAAGCGAAGTGAGGGGCGATCACGTCGGCGAGGCCCGCATCGCCCGAAACCTCGAGGTAGCGGTCGAAGAAGATGCGGAAGAGCTCGGCGAACGGTCCGGCGAAGGCTCCTTCGGACCGGAGGGCGAAGAAGACGTAGTTGATCGAGAGGGCCGCGACGTCGTCGGCGGCGTCGCCGTACCGGCCGCGGCTGCGGTCGAGGACGGAGAAGTCGATGCCCTTGCGGAAGTGGATGTTCCAGGGGTGGAAGTCGCCGTGGATCGTCCGGAGCCTCTCGTCCCGCGAGCGCAGCTTGTACCTCCAGGCGAGAGCGAGCGTTTCCACACGCTCGAGGAGCGACGCGTCCACGAAGTCGCAGGGGACCGGAAACGAGTCGGCGATCCCGGCGAGGCATTCGCCGGAGCCGGTCAGGTCGCGCAGGCGTCTGCGATAGTACGTCGGATGGCGCACGGGCTCGCGGTGAATGAGGGCCAGGTAGTCCGCCAGCGCCACGGCGCGCGCGGCGTCTTCCGCTTCCAGATGCCCACGCGCAGCGATCCTCTCCAGGTCCCGGGCGTAGGGCTCGCCCTCGCAGTACTCGGACAGGAAGAAGAACTCGCCGCTTCCCTCGAGAGCCCGAGCGCCGCCCGGAGCGAAGGCCCCGGCCCCCACGGCCGAGACGTGGCGGGGCAGTCCGCCGTAGTCGTCGAGGGCGCGCACGACGATCGCGGCTCGGTCGGCCCGATCTTCGTGGCCGAACGGGCCGGGCCGGACGGTTTCGAGCACGAGGCGCCGCTCGCCGAGCAGGCTCTTCCATCGCACGAGGTACGGCATGCCGTAGCCGCCCTCCTTGGCGCCCGTGGGCTGCCCGCCGAGAGGCTCGCAGGTGGCCGTGGCCGCCTCGGCCCCGAAGCGCTGCACGAGGTAGGGCAGGAGCCCGGGGAAGACCTCGAGGCCGGTCGGATGAGGCGCCGTGATCGGGATGGGTTCCACTCCAGTCTCCACCAGGAAAGCCCTGCAGATTCTCTGCCGGCGCCGGGCTCAAGTCGTGAGCCGAACGCACCACGACCAGGGCCACGGCAGAGCGTCTACTATCGGGCCGGATGCGCCATTGGCTCGCGGCTGCGGCGGTGTTGCTGGCCGGAGCGGGCTGCGCTTCGTCGGGGACCGGCGGCTCGAGCGGCTCGGGCCTCCAGTCCGTTCCGATCATCAGCGATCCGACCGGGGCGACGGCGCGGGCCGGCGACCAGGAGATCACGACGCCCGGATCGATCCTGGTGCCGAAGGGAGCGAGATTCCTCGAGATTCACATCTCGAAGGAGGGCTACGAAACGGCGACCGTGGTCCTGACTCCGGACTCGCCGAGCTTCCGCGACTGCTTCACGACCGCCACCGACCCGAACAACCCTCCGCCGAATCCGCCCTTCACGAGCGACAGCGGCGTCTATACGCTCGGAGCCCGCCTGCTCGCGATCCTGGCGGGCTGCACGGCCGACTCGGCGCAGGTCCGGCTGCAGCCCACGCTCGTTTTCGTAAAGCTCCAGCCCCTGCCGCCAATACCGACGGCTCCGCCCCGGGCGAACTGAGATGCGAGGAGATCAGGCCTTCCGTGCCGGGCCCTTCGCCTTCAGCGCGGCGAGCTGCGGGACGCCGGTCATCGATCGAGACGGTCCAGGAATGCACGGGGAGTGGCGATGCGGACTCCCTCGTGTTCCAGAAGGTCCAGCAGGTGGCGGTCGCCGCTGACGAGATACTCGGCCAGTCCGTCAACCGCAGCGGCAAGATAGATGTCGTCGGCGGGATCGGCTGCGACGATCGGCCGGGACACCTTACCTTCAACGACGACCGCGATGGCCTGAAGGCCGTCGACCCAGAGATCGAGCTCCGCGCCCTTCAACTTCACGTGTCTTCGAACCCTGGGATGGCGAAGGCTGCGCCGGAGCTCTTCCATGGTGGCCGGCGAAACCACGAGGTCGAAAGCGGCGTCCCGGAGAAGGCGAACCAGGATCTGTCCCGGCGGCCCTTCCGGCCGAATGAGCGCGCTGATGACGACGTTCGCGTCGAGGACCGCGCGCACTAGCGGCGCTTTCGGCTACGGCTCCCGTGTTTCGCCTCGTCGGCCAGCCGATCTGCTTCCCGCTGGGATGGAGACGGCGTCTTGCGTCGCCTCGTCAGCGCCTCCAGAAGGCCTTCTCTCGCCGCGCGTTCGAGCTCGCGCAGTTTGTCCACAGGAACCATCGCCGCGAGCGCCTTGCCCTTTCGCTCGATGATGAACTGATCGTGCCGGAGCGACACGCGATTCAGGTAGTCGCCGAGGCGCTCGCGAACCTCCATGGTCGATATCTTGACGGCCACGGCCCCAGTATATAGCAACTATGAGAATTGCTAGAGTACGACCATGGCCCGGCGCCCCGTTGACAGGTTGCCGCGATATATCTATAGTTCTCGATCTATGAAAGAGACCGAAAACCTGGTCCTGGCCTTCAAGGCTCTCTCCGATCCGACGCGGCTGAAGGTCCTGGAGCTCCTGAAGGCCCGCGGCCAGTCCTGCTGCGACCTGATCGCGCGCAGCGAACGCGGCCTCTGCGCCTGCGACATCGAGAAGGCCGTGGGCCTCTCGCAGGCGGCCGTGTCGCACCACATGGATCTGTTGAAGCGGGCGGGCCTCGTCGGAGCCGAGAAGCGGGGCCGCTGGATGTTCTACTGGAGGAACGAAACGGTGCTCGCGGGCCTCGCTCAGGCCCTGGCGAAGGCGGTCTGACAAAAAATTTGCACCGACAGATCGATCGTTCACGATCTATCGAAATGGAGGTTCCCGTGGTTGATGAAAGCCTGAAGGAAGTGGTCAGAGAGAAATACGGAGAGGCCGCGAGACGAGCCTCGGGCGGCGGCAAGGCGTCCTGCTGCGGCGGAGCGGCTTCTGACTGCGCCGATCCCGTCACGTCGAACCTGTACGAGATCTCGGACACCGTGAGCCTGCCCGCGGAAGCCGTGGCGGCCTCGCTCGGCTGCGGCAACCCCACGGCCCTGGCGCAGCTCCATCCGGGTGAAACAGTGCTCGACCTGGGCTCCGGCGGCGGCATCGACGTCCTGCTGTCCGCCAAACGGGTCGGCCCTTCGGGCAAGGTCTACGGCCTCGACATGACCGACGACATGCTCGCCCTGGCGCGCGAAAACCAGCGCAAGGCCGGCGCGACGAACGTGGAGTTCCTGAAGGGAGACCTGGAGGCGATCCCGCTGCCGGACGACTCGGTGGACGTCATTATTTCCAACTGCGTCATCAACCTCTCGACCGACAAGGATCGCGCGCTCCGGGAAGCCTTCCGCGTGCTCCGGCCGGGCGGCCGGTTCGCCGTCTCGGACATCGTCGTGCGTGGCGAAATGCCGGAGGCCATCCGGAAGAATGTCGAGCTCTGGATCGGCTGCGTGGCGGGCGCGATGGAGGAGACCGAATACCGCGCCCGGCTCTCGGCCGCCGGCTTCTCGGATATCGAGATCGTTCCGACGAGGATCTACACCTCGGAGGACGCCCGCGACGCGCGCCTGGATGTGGGCGCGGCCCCGGCCGAGCTCGACGGCAAGTTCATGAGCGCCTTCGTCCGCGCCGCGAAGCCTTCTCTTCGTTGAGCATGGGCGCTTCGGCCCGGAGGAAGTTCAAAATCCTCTTTCTCTGCACGGGCAACTCCGCCCGGAGCATCCTGGCGGAGTTCTTCCTGAAGAGGCTGGCGCCGCAGACCTTCGAGGTTCACAGCGCCGGAGCGAGCCCGAAGGGCCGGGTCAATCCTTACGTGATCGAAATCCTGCGCGACGGCTACCACATCGACGCGAGCGAGGCGCGCAGCAAGTCGTGGGAGGAGTTCAAGGGCGTGAAGTTCGATTTCGTGATTACGGTGTGCGACAAGGCCCGCGAGTCGTGTCCCGTCTGGCCGGGCCAGCCAATCATCGCCCACTGGGGCTCGGAAGACCCGGACGCCGCCGAGGGAGAGGAGGAGCGGCGCAAGGTCATCAAGAGAGTCGCCGTCGAGATCTACCGGCGGCTGGGTCTCTTCACGTCGCTCCCGATCGAGAGCCTGGACCGCCTGCGTCTGGAGGAGATGACGAAGGCGATCGGGAAGCAATAGGGGCCGCTTTGCGGCATGCTTGAGGCATGCCGCTCACGCTCGGGCTGATCGAAGAGGCCTCGAAGTTTCTCGCCGGGCGGATCCGCAGGACGCCGCTCGAGCCGTCGCCGGCGCTCTCGGAGCGCGCCGGCGTGCCGGTGCACCTGAAGCTCGAGTGCCTGCAGCAGACGGGCTCCTTCAAGATCCGGGGAGCGCTCTTCAAGCTGTCCCGCTTGACGGACGCCGAGAAGCGCGCCGGCATCGCGACCTGCTCGGCCGGCAACCACGGCAAGACGGTGGCGTACGCGGCGAAGTCGCTCGGCCTCGTGCCCTGGATCGCCGTGCCCTCCAGCGTGGACGCGGCCAAGCACCGCGCGATGGTGGCGCTCGGCGCCGAAGTCGCCGTTTCGCAGTTCCCCGGCTACGACGACACGGAGGCCTGGGCCAAAGAGGAATCGGCGAAGGCGGGCAAGGCCTGGGTCTCCGCGTTCGACGACGACGCGATCATGGCCGGCAACGGCGGCTCGCTGGCCATCGAGATACTGGACGAGCTCCCCGAGACGCGATCTTTCGTGACGCCGGTCGGCGGGGGAGGCCTGGCGGCGGGCCTGGCCCTCTATGCGAGGTCGAAGAGGCCGGAGACCGCGATCGTGGGCTGCAACCACGAGCTCTCGCCGGCCTTGAAGCTCTCCCTCGAACGCGGAGAGGCGGTCACGCGCCTGCCCGCGGCCGAAACGACGGCCGGCGGGATCGAGGGCGGCATCGGGCGCTTGCCGTTCGAGGTCCTGCGCACGCGCGTGGACCGCGTGGCGCTCGTCTCGGAGGAGGAGCTCTTCGAAGCCGTGCGCTTCGTCTTCGACGAGCACCAGTACGTGATCGAGACCTCCGCGGCGGCCGGCGTCGCGGCGATCCTGACGGGCAAGGCCGGCAAGCTCGAGGGCCCGGTCGTGGTGATCCTCACCGGCCGCAACATCAGCCGCGCGACGGTGCGGAAAATCCTGGCGTAGGCACGATCCGGCCCGGCGCCTGCTCACGTCGTGCTGTAGGGGCGGGGCTTGTCCCCGCCCAGCCCTCGTCAAATAGCGAACGGTCCGGGAGCCGCACTTGAAGGAGGGCCGGGACAAGCCCGGCCCCTACGGCGCCGATTGATGGGCGATCCTCGTGAAATAAGCGCACTCCTTCTTTAAGGGGCACGCCTCGCATTTGGGGTGGTTGGTCTTGCAGAGCTCCTGGCCGTGGCGGCGCAAGAGCTGGTGGGCCTCGGTGAGGAAGGCCACGTCGAGGGGGAGGCCGGGAGCGAGCGCCTCCTGCACGGAACGATAGGACTTCGTGTAGTTCTTGTCCTCCTTGCCGAAGCCGAGGCGCAGGAGCGGGCGCAGGCCGTTCGAGTCGAGGCCGAGGACCGGGTGGCTGCCGGCCAGGAGCAGGATCTTCTCGGCGCCGGGCTCGCCGATCGAGGGGAATTTCCGTAGGGCCTTTTTGGCCTCCTTGAGCGGCAGCTCGAGGATGGGCTTGAGCGTCCCGCCGAACTCCTCCACCGCGATCGTGGCCGACTCGATCAGCTTGTTCGCGCTGTTGGCCGGCACGATGCCCGCCCGGCCGATCTCCAACAAGGCGGTCGTCCCCGCGGCCAGCACGTCGGCGGGCTTCGTTCCCACGTCTTTCTTGAAACGTTTCCAGGCCGCGGCTCGTCTCTCGTCGCTGGCGAGGTACGCCAGGTTTTCCCACAGGATCTGCTCGAAGGGGTCGCGCACCACCGGGGGCCTGGGCCGGCCGTAGAAGCCGGCCAGCACCTCGACGATGTGCCGGAGGGGATGGGCACGGGACGCCGCTGAAGGGGCCACGTTCGCCTCGGAGTCTGCCACGAGGTCCGCCTTGTGACCGAAGGGTTTGCGCGAAATAATGCCCGCCGTTCTTGAAGGAGCCCAAACGATGACGACTCGTAGCGCCTCCCGCGCCGCCTCCGCTCTCTGCGCTTTCCTCGCCGCCGGCCTTGCGCTCGCGGCCGATCCGAAGCCGACCCCCGCCCCCACGCCGGCGAAGAAGGAAGAAAGCCCGGTTGGCCCGCTGCAGAACCTGAAGTTCCGCAACCTCGGTCCGGCTGCCGGCGGCGGGCGCATCACCGCGATCGCCGGCATCCCCGGCGATCCCAACATCATCTATCTCGGCTCCTGCTCGGGAGGCGTCTTCAAGACCGTGGACAACGGTCTCTCCTGGAAGGCCGTCTTCGAGAAGGAGCCGCCTTCGATCGGCGCGATCGCGATCGCTCCGTCCAACCCCAGCCTCGTCTGGGTCGGGACCGGCGAGGCCAACCCCCGCAACAACGTCATCGACGGGCACGGCGTGTACTTCTCGGCCGACGCAGGCGCGTCGTGGAAGTTCATGGGCCTGCCCGACGCCGGGCAGATCGCGCGCATCCTGATCGATCCGAACGATGCGAACACCGTGTACGTCGCGGTTCTCGGCAACCTCTGGAAGTCGAGCGCCGACCGCGGCGTGTTCCGCACCCAGGACGGCGGGCAGACCTGGAAGAAGGTCCTCTTCGTGGACGACCAGACCGGGGCCTCGGACATCGCGATGCAGCCGGGCAACTCGAAGGTGCTGCTGGCGGGCATGTGGCAGTTCCGCCGGTATCCCTGGGAAGCCGTGGGCGGCGGCCCGGGCTCCGGCCTCTGGAAGTCCACCGACGGCGGCGCGACCTGGAAGAAGCTCGAGAAGGACATGCCGGAGGGGCCGCTCGGGCGGGTCTCGCTCGCGATCGCGCCTTCGAACGGCAACCACGTCTACGCCCTGATCCACTCGAAGAAGGGCATCCTCTACGAGTCGAAGGACCTCGGCGAGCACTGGGAGAAGCTGACCGACAACCGGACGATCAACGTGAGGCCCTGGTACTTCTCGGTCATCGCCGTCTCGCCGGCCGACGAGAACAAGCTCTACTTCGGCTCCTTCAACCTGGTGACCTCGATCGACGGCGGCAAGACGTTCCAGACCAACAACCGCCGCATCCACCCCGACTACCACGCCCTCTGGATCGACCCGAAGGAGCCGGAGCGCATCATCCAGGGCCAGGACGGCGGAGCGCTCGTGTCCACCGACGGCGGCAAGAGCTGGCGGCCCTTCGAGAACCTGCCGCTCGGCCAGTTCTACCAGGTGGCCGTGTCGAGCGAGGTGCCGTACACGATCTGCGGCGGCCTGCAGGACAACAACGGCTGGTGCGGCGCCTCCAACTCGCTTTCGCGCGGGGGCATCACCGACGCCGACTGGTTCACGGTGGTCGGCGGCGACGGCGAATGGGCCGTGCCGGCGCCTTCGGACCCGAACGTCGTCTACGCCGACTCGCAGAACGGGAACATCTCCCGCTTCGACCGGCGGACCAAGATCTCGCGCAGCATCCGGCCGTATCTCTCCGGCGTCCAGGACATGGCGCCGGCGGACCTCAAGTACCGCTTCAACTGGACGACGCCGATCGCGGTCTCGTCCTCGGATCCCAACGAGGTGTACCTGGGCGGCAACGTCGTCTTCAAATCCACGGACGGCGGCCTGCACTGGACGGCCCTGTCGCCCGACGTGACCCGCAACGACAAGTCGAAGCAGAAGACCTCGGGCGGGCCGGTCAACTACGACATCTCGGGCGCCGAGACCTACAACACGCTCCTCTCGCTCGCGATCTCGCCGATGGACGGGAAGACGATCTGGGCGGGCTCCGACGACGGCCTCGTGCACGTCACCAGGGACGGCGGCAAGAGCTGGACGAACGTGTCGCCCAAGGGCGCGCCCCAGTGGGCCCGCGTCTACCAGATCGACGCATCGCCCTTCGACGCCGGCACGGCGTGCGTCGTGTACGACATGCACATGCTGGGCGACCGCCATCCCTACGCCTACAGGACGACCGACGGCGGCGCGACCTGGACGTCGATCGCGAAGGGCCTGCCCGACGACGGCACGGCGTACGTCGTCCGAGAGAACCCGAACAGGAAGGGTTTCCTGGTGATCGGCACGGACAACGGGCTCCACTACTCCGTCGACGCCGGGGCCAGCTGGAAGAAGCTCTCCTTCGACTTCCCGCGCGTGCCGGTCTGGGACCTGAAGTTCGTCAAGGCCACGCACGACCTCGTCGTGGCGTCGCACGGGCGCGGCATGTGGGTGCTCGACAACATCACCGCCCTCGAGGAGCTCGACGCGGCCATCGAGGGCAAGGCCCTGCACCTCTTCACGGTGCAGCCGGCGGCGCAGTGGCAGACCTGGAACCGGGGCGGCTTCGGCATCGGGACCTGGACGGCGCCCAACCCGCCCAACGGCGTCATGATCGACTACTACTTGAAGAGCGAGATCAAGCCGACCGAGGAGCAGACCAAGCAGCGCCGCGGCCCGGTCAAGATCACGATCGCCGACGCCCGGGGCAACCTCGTCGCGACCGAGTACGGGCCGGCCAAGGAGGGCATCAACCGCCACGTCTGGCAGATGCGCTACGAGGGGGCGAAGCGGATCACGTTCGGCCGCGAGGCCCCGCCCAACGACTTCTTCGATCCGAACCGGGGCCCCGACGTCGTGCCGGGGACGTACAAGATCACGGTGTCGGCGGCCGGAGAGACCGCCACGCGCGAGGTCGCGGTCCAGCCGGATCCGCGCTGGAGTGTGGACGGCGCCGTTCTCGCGGCGCGCGCGAAGCTCGCGCTCGAGGGCCGCAACACGGCCTCGGCGATCAACGAGATGCTCAACCGGCTCGACGCCTGGGAGACGCAGCTCTCCGGCCTGCCGCGCCTGACCGGAGGCGGCGACGACGCCGAGGCCGGCAAGGCCAGGAAGTACGAGTCCGCGCTCAAGGCCTCTCGCGACCTGAACAAGAAGGTCAAGGAGTTGAAGGACAAGGTCTTCAACCGCGACCTGCAGCGCGATACCCCGTCGGACACGCTTCACTTCCTGGCGGACTTCCAGGGCCGGGCCCAGCGCCTGGGTTTCGTGGGCGGCGGGGCCTACGGCGAGCCGCCGCGCGAAATCGTCACCGAGGAAGTCGCTGCGATCCGCAAGGAAGCCGAGGGATATCTCGCCCAGTTCAACGCGCTGCTGTCCAACGACGTGCCGGCTTACAACAAGACGGCCGCCGAGCAGGGCGTGCCGACGCTCTTCGTGGGCGAGCCGATCGCCGTCCAGCCGCCGGCGGGGTTCTGACGTGAGGCGCGCGCTGGCCCTCGCGGCCGCCGTCCTGCTGTCGGCGGCGGCCGCCGCCTCCGCGGCCGACAAAAAGGTGCCGACGGTGGACGATCTCCTGAATCTTCCGACACTCGGCTTTGCGCCGCAGATCTCGCCGGACGGCTCCCGCGTCGCCTACACCGTCTCGACGCCGGACTTCAAGGAGAACGCGTTCGTCTCTCAGGTCTACGTCGCCAACACCTCGACCGGCGAAATTGTCCAGATGACGCGCGGCTCGAAGTCCTCGGGCACTCCGCGCTGGTCGCCGGACGGCCAGTGGCTCGCGTTTCTTTCGAGCCGCGCCGGCGACAAGGACCAGGTCTTCGCCATCCGCGGGGGAGGGGGCGAGGCCGCCCAGCTGACGAAATCGGAGACGGCTGTCTCCGATTTCGAGTGGTCCCCCGACGGCAAGACGATCGCCTTCACGGCGGCCGAGCCCGTCGCGAAGGCCAGGAAGGACCGCAAGGAGCATCTGGCGGAGTTCACGGTGGTGCACTCCGACTACGACTTCACGCATCTCTTCACGATCGACGTGGCCGAGGCCCTCAAGGCGCCGGTGAAGGGAAAGCAGCGTACGAAGGGGTCGGAGTACTCGGTGGGCTCGTTCTCGTGGTCGCCCGACGGCAAGCGGGTTGCCTTCGACGCCAAGAAGAACCCGGACCTCATCCAGGGAGCGACCTCGGACATCTATGTCCTGACGCTGGACGGAGACGCGGTCAAGAAGATCGTCTCGCAGCCCGGTCCGGACACGAACCCGATGTGGTCTCCGGACGGAAAGCGGATCGCCTTCGAGTCGGCGATGGGGGAGACCCGATACTTCGCCAGGAACAACCGGATCGCGGTCGTGCCGGCGGAGGGCGGCCCGGCGCACTCGGTGACGGATGCCTTCGACGAGGAGGTCGGGATCGTCGGGTGGATCGGCGGCAGCATCTATTTCTCGGCGTCGCAGAAGACTTCCGCTCACCTCTTCCGCGTGGATCCCGTGACGGGGATCGTCTCGCGGCTCTCGAGCCCCGACAACCTGATCGCCGTCGGGTTTTCGCTCTCGAAGGACGGCAAGCGCGCGGCGTTCCGCTCCGGATCTTCCACGTCGATTCCCGAGATCTTTGCCGGCGGCGTCTCGCCCTTCGCTCCCCGCGCCCTGACGAAGATGAACGACGAGATCAAGGGCTGGGTCGTCGGCACGCGCGAGGTCGTCTCCTGGAAGAGCCAGGACCAAACGCCGATCGAGGGCGTCCTCATCAAGCCCGCCGACTTCGA
>Ga0335082_10008374_pt1 | contig 11231 bp, 14 predicted proteins | sample Lox_Sample_41_FD_206718 | JGI IMG/M metagenome (GOLD analysis project Ga0335082, IMG submission 206718) | Soil microbial communities from Loxahatchee National Wildlife Refuge, Florida, United States - Lox_Sample_4.1 | ecosystem: Environmental > Terrestrial > Soil > Wetlands | place: USA... | reverse complement strand
CAAACCAGAGGAAGGAGGAAGGAGGGAGGATGGAGGATGTAGAGAGTTCACTTCGTGAACTCCCCCTCATATCCCCCGTGCCATCCGATGCCGGGACGCCGGCTGCGCCGTCGCCCGTTGGGGAGGGCGAAGAGATCGCTTCGCTCGATGCTGAGCAGGAGTTCCAGACGTTCTGGGATACCTACCCGGCCGATGCCCGCACCTCGCCCGATTACGCCCGCAAGGCCTACGCCAAGGCCCTGCGCTTGGGCGCCACGCCGGAGCGCATCCTGGCCGCGCTACGGCGCGAGGCCGGGCGCGCAGGACGGCGTGAGATGCTCTCGCCCACGGCATGGCTCAAGGGTGGCTCCTGGCGCATTGATGTCCCGCAGGACGCCCAGCCGCAGCGCGTAGAGGGCAATTTGCGAGTGATCGACCGCCGTTTCGACGGGTGGGAAATCGGCGATCACATGGCGCTGGCGAAATGGCGAAGAGCGCGCGATAGCGGAACATGGAAAACGCTGGAGGCGGACCATAATGCGCTTCCCATTGAGGCGCGCCGCGAAGCGCTTTGGCACGGGATTTCCGGCAATTATCCTCGGGTAGCAAAATTCATCATCGAGCACGAGCCTGACGGCTTGCCTGCCGAGGTAGCTTGAAATGAGCGTTTCGACTGACACGAAATTCGCTGACTGGGTGCGTCAAACCGGCGTTGGCACAATCGCCGAGCGGCTAAGAGAGCTTGGTCCAAGCTGCTCGGTGACGGAAACAGCGGTTTATCAGTGGGTGCGCGGCGATCACGAGCCGAGGCCAGCCAAAATTCGCGGTTTGGTGAAAATCTCTGAAGGCGAGATCACCTTCGACGATGTGAACCATCACCTTGAAATCGCCCGCGCATCGAAAATCCATCGCCAAGAAGGGTTTACGAAATGAAAATCGATCTGAAATTCAACACCAAGCATTGGGAAGAACGCGCCAAGCTGACCGAAAAGCAGATCGCCTATGCGGCGGCAAATGCGATCAATCGGGCGATGCTCGACATTCAGAAGCGCGAGCAGGCGAACGCCAGGACGAAATTCCATCTGCGCGGCGGATCTGGTGAACAGCTCGTCCTGCGCAGCGTGGCGAAAATCTTCCAATTTGCCAGCGTGACGAAAGCCGTGCCTTACGGCGAAATCGGCATCGATCAGCCCAAGCCGCGCATGCTGCTGCTTGGCCTCGAACTCGGCGGCCAAAAACAAGCCGCTGTTGGCGCGAATGTCGCCGTGCCGATCACCGGCAACCCGGCGCGCCCGAGCATGGACGCTGCCGTGCCGGGCAATCTCATGTTCACCGCGCTTGGCCTAAAACCGCCTTTGACGGCGGCGGAGCGCGCGCAGCGGCGCTCGATCAAGGGTGGCACAGCAGCAGAGACTAGGTCGATGCGGCGTGACTTCACCAAGGCGGCGGGCGCGGGCAGGGTGTGGCAAGGCAACGAGCGGACGTACATGATTCCGGGAGTTGGTGTGTTCCAGCGGCGCGGCCCTGGGAAAACCGACACGACGCTGCTCTACAAGTTCGTGCCCAGACCGGCACTCAAGCCCATACTCGGCTTCCGGACCTTGGCCATTGGTGAGGGCGATCCCTTGCTTGCTCAGTACCTCGATGAGGAGATCACCAAGTCCGTGATCCACAACGCTGGCCGGTGATGATGGTGATGCTCGCAACATCACGGCATCGCGGGCGGCGTGCTGGCACACGGCACACGGCGCAGGGCGCGCAGGCGCAGGTCTCGATCCTGGGTGGCAGAGGACGCCACCCTGCGGTCGCCGCTCGCCGTCTGTGCAAATTAAGGTACTTCCGGGGGCGGGTGACCGCGGGGGACGGCGAGTCCGGGTACCCGTTAGCGTGTGAACTTTGAAACAACTTGCAAAAAACACCAGCAAAACGAACAAGAAAGTTTCAAAAACTCCAATAAATTTGCAAGAATATGCAAATATGAGGGGTGTGAGCCGCGAAGCGGTGCGCCTTGCAATTAAATCCGGCCGACTTTCAAAATCTGTAGTCTATACCGACAAAGGCGCTCCAAGGATCGCAGATACCCAACTTGCAGACAAGGAGTGGGTTGCAAACACCGATCAATCAGCGCCGCGCAACAGCGTCACGGGCAATCCGAAGCGCAAATCGCCGCCGGCCAAGGCAAAGCCTGAGCCAAAAAAGACAGGAAAAGAGCCGAGTGCGGCGGAAATGGAAGCCACGGCCGCCGCCGTCGATTTCGACGCGCTCAGTTACGCCGATGCCCGCGCCAAGCGGGAACGGTATCTCGCGGCACTTGCAAAACTCGAATACGACGAAAAATCCGGCAAACTTGCATCCGCCGAAGTGATCCGTGGCGTCATTTTCAACACGGCCAGATCCGCGCGCGATATGTTCATGGCCGTCCCAGACCGCGTAGCGCCTCTCATCGTGGGCTTGACCGAGCAGCACGAAATCCACCGCATTTTAACCGATGAGGTACGCCGCATCTGCCTGGAAGTGGCCAAGATGCAGCTGCCAGGGCCCGCACAATGAATGTTGAGCCGCAGCAGATCGTCGCCGAGGCATGGCTGGCGGGCTGGGAACCGCCGCCGGACCTCAATGTCTGGCAATGGGCCGACCAGCACCGCATTTTGAGCGGAAAGGCCGCAGCGGAATCGGGGCCATGGCGCACCGAACGGGTGCCATACTCGCGCGAGCCGGCGGAGAAGCTGTCTCCCAATGACCCGGCCCAGCGCATTGTCCTGATGTGGGCCAGCCAGACGAGCAAGACCGAGAACGGCCTGAATTGGATCGGCTATATCATCCACCACGCTCCTGGGCCCGCCTTGTTCGTCATGCCGACGCTCGGTGACCTGAAGAAAAACGTCCTGCAGCGCATCAACCCGATGATCGAGGCCACGGCCGCCCTGCGCGAGCGTGTGGCCAAGCCAGCGGCAAAGGATGCGGCGAACAATATGTTCGTGAAGGAGTTCGACGGCGGCATGCTGATGCTGTCGGGCGCGAACAGCGCCTCGGCCCTGGCCTCGCTGCCGATCCGGTATGGCTACGGGGATGAGATCGACCGCTGGCCGCTCGATGTGGACGGCGAGGGCGATCCGCTCGACCTGCTGGAGCAGCGGCTCCAGACCTTCCAGAGCCGGAAGAAGCTGCTCATCACCAGCACGCCGACCATCAAGGGCATTTCGGCCATCGAGCGCGAGTTCAAGCGTGGTGACCAGCGGTATTACTTCGTGCCATGTCCGCATTGCGATCACCGCCAGGTGCTGAGGTGGCGAGACGAGGACGGCACCCGCCGCATCATCTGGCGCCGGGACGAGGCCGGAAAGCACATGCCGAAGACGGCTGCCTTCCTGTGCGAATCATGCGGCGTGCTGATCGAGGAGCGGTTCAAGACCCAGATGCTCGCCGCCGGGCTGTGGCAGGCCACGGCGCCAGGCGATGGTATGACCTTCAGCTACCACCTCAATGCGCTCTACAGCCCGTTCATGAGCTGGGCGGAGATGGTGTCTCAGTTCCTGAAGGCGAAGGACATCCCGGAAAAGCTGAAGACCTGGACTAATACCAAGCTGGCCGAGACATGGGAGGAGATCGGCCTCGCCCTGAATGCCAATGTGCTCGCCAAGCGCCTTGAAGACCACACGCGCGGCACCGCGCCGGCCGCTGCTGCTGTGCTGATCGGCACGGCGGACGTGCAGGGCGACCGCGTCGAGGCCAAGATTGTGGCCTTTGGGGCAGGCGAGGAGTCTTGGCTCGTCGATTACGAGATTTTCTGGGGAGACCCGTCATCTGATGCCACCGTCTGGGCGCGCCTGGATGACTGGCGCCGCCGCGACTTCCCGGTTCATGGCACGGAGCGCACCATGCGCCTCGCCATCTTCGGCGTCGACTCAGGCGACCAGGCGGACGCTGTGTACGACTACGTTCAGCCGCGCCAATCAGAGCGCGTCTTCGCCCTCAAAGGCCGCGAATATCTTTCGCGCCCGGGTCTGTCGATGGAGAGCACGGCAAAGCGCAGCCATATCCGCCTCTTCCTGATCGCCACCATGGCGGCGAAGGATCGCATCATCTCCCGCCTGCAGATCATGGAGCCTGGCCCGGGCTATATGCACCTGCCGAAATGGGTGCCGGAGCAATATCTCGACCAGATGACGAGCGAGAAGAAGGTCACGAAAAAGAACCCGCGCAATGGCGTGGTGAAGATGGAATATCACCGCACTGGCCGAAACGAGGCCTTCGACCTCGAAGTCTATGCCCTGGGGATGCTCTTTGCGCTTCAGCAGATCATCAACCCATCGATGTTCCGGGATCTGGGAAGGCTCCAAGCGGCACTTGCGACAGGTCAAATGCCAGGCGGAACAGTCCGCCAGCGCGGTGTCAGAAGCTCCGGCGTTATCCTGTAGCGGGCGGGAGTGAAGCGAAACTTTCCTTGCGCCGTCACGATTCCATAAGGGATATTCTTGCGATTCTGGAGAGCGGCGCGCTTTATGGCGATCACCCTGGCACAAGCGGAAGCGAAACTTGCGGCGTGGATGGCGGCAGATGATGCCGTGGCATCAGGCCAGAGCTATTCCATTGGCGGCCGCTCCCTGACGCGCGCGAATGCGGCCGAAATTCGTAACAACATCGACTATTGGAACCGGATGTGCACGCGCCTGGGCAACAGCTATGGCGGCATCCGCGTGCGTTTTGGCATCCGCAATGGCGAGGGAGAGAGCGGCGGCGGCTCTCCGTTCCCGGTATGATGACGCGCCCCCGTCAGACCCGCGCAGTGAGCGTACCGAAGCCAAATGTCATTGACCGCGTGGTGGAATTCTTCGCCCCAGGCCGTGCGCTCCAGCGCTTGAAGAATCGCGCGCAGATGGCCATCGCCGGACAGTGGTACGGCGCGCGGTTCGACCGCGGCGCCACTGCAAACTGGATGCCCTACGGCGGCTCCGGCGACAGCGACACGGTCTACGATCTGCGCTGGCTGCGCAACAGAAGCCGCGACCTCATGCGCAATAACCCGCTTGCGCTGGGGGCTGTGAACACTGTCACCACCGCGGCCGTGGGCACCGGCATGGTGCTGCGCTCCGAAATCGACGCCGCCACCCTCGGCATCAGCGAGGACGAAGCGCAGGACTGGCAGGATAAGACTGAGCGCGAATTCCGTCTCTGGGCCGAAAACCCCAGCTCTTGCGATGCCGCGCGCACGAACAGCTTTTATGCCCTGCAAGCGCTCGCGTTCCGCTCGGCGTTCGAGAGCGGAGACGTTTTCGCCACGCTGCCGTGGATCAAAACCAAGGCCTCCCCGTACCAGACCAAGGTGAACCTCATTGAGGCCGACCGCGTCATCAACAAGGACTATGCCATCAACACCGAAGAGCTTTCTGGCGGTGTGCAGATGGACAAGTTCGGCGCGCCGGTGGCCTACCATGTCCTGCGCCACCACCCGGGCGGCCTCATTCTCCCATCGCTCATCTGGGATATCATCCCTGCGTTTGGTCCAAAGACAGGGCGCCGCAACGTGGTGCATCTGTTCGATAAGCGCCGCCCCGGTCAGACGCGCGGTGTTCCTTACATCGCGCCGGTTATCGAGCTGCTCAAGCAGCTCGGCGATTACACCACCTCCGAGGTTACGGCGGCGGTGGTGTCGAGCATGTTCACCGTGTTCGTCACCAGCGAGGACGCCCAGGGTCTAAACTTCGGCGAAACGCCAAACCCAGGCAACCAGAACCCTGGCGGGATGCTGAAGATGGGTCCGGGCGCCATCCTCGACTTGAACCCTGGCGAGGACGTGAAGTTCGCGGATCCAAAACGCCCAAACACGGCCTTCGACCCGTTCATCATCGCCATCCTGCGTCAGATCGGCGTAGCGCTGGAGCTGCCCTACGAAGTGCTGGTCAAGCACTTCACCGCCTCCTATTCGGCGGCGCGCGCCGCGCTGCTGGAGGCATGGCGGTTCTACAAAGGGCGCCGGGCCTGGATGGCGGAGATGTTCTGCCAGCCGGTCTACGAAGCGTGGCTGGAAGAGGCCGTTGCGCTGGGCCGGATTGATGCGCCGGGCTTCTTCGATGATCCCGTGGTCCGCCAGGCCTATTGTGGTTCCGAATGGGTGGGTGACAGCCCCGGCCAGATTGACCCTCAGAAGGAGGTGGATGCTGCGAAGGGTCGCCTGGAGCTGAACCTCACCACACGGAAAGACGAAACGGCCGCGCTCACGGGGGCTGACTGGCGCAGCGTGGCGCAGCGCCGCGCCCGCGAAGACCGGCTGTGCGAGCAGCTCGGCCTCACCACTGTCTATGCGCCACTCACGCCCGCCAATCTCAATGCGCCGGTGCCCGCGCCAAAGCCGGCCGCCCCGGTGGACGGATCGGAAGACGAGACAGCGCCGACCGACGATGATGCAACCGACCTGGAGGCGCCAGAATGAAGCTTTACGATATCGTCCGCGCGCCATGGGCCATCACCCCGGAAATGTATCGCGAGGTTCACGCGATCTATGGCCGCCATGCCCGCAGCGAGAAGATCGATCTGAACGCGCTTCAGGCGGATGGTGGCGTGAAGCTGAACGGTCCGACACGGGGCTACGATCTCGTCGGCAACACCGCCGTGATTCCGCTTGATGGCGTTTTGGCCAAGCGCATGAACATGATGACCGCGATTTCCGGCGGCACGTCCATGCAAGAGATCGCCAGCAACTTCCAGGACGCGCTCAGCAATCCTCTTGTCGAGACGATCATCCTGCAGATTGACAGCCCAGGCGGCACGGTGGACGGCACACAGGAGCTGAGCAATCTTGTCTATGCCGCGCGCGGGCAAAAGCCGATCATCGCCCTGGCCGATGGCACGATGGCCAGCGCCGCCTATTGGATCGGCAGCGCCGCCGATCAGGTCTTCATCAGCAGCGACACCGCGCAGGTGGGCAGCATTGGTGTGGTGTCCACTCATACCGATGTCAGCGCCGCCGAGGCCCAGGCCGGGATCAAGACCACCGAAATTGCGGCCGGAAAATATAAGCGCATCGCCAGTCAGTATGCGCCGCTGAGCGACGAAGGCCGCCAGACGATCCAGGATCAGGTCGATTACACCTATGGCGTCTTCGTCGATGACGTGGCGCGCAATCGCGGCGCGTCCGTTCAGAGAGTGCTCGATAACATGGCCGATGGCCGCATCTTCATCGGCCAGCAGGCGATTGACGCCGGCCTCGCCGATGGCATGGCCACGCTCGACGATCTTCTCGGCCGATCTGCTGCCGGCGAGTTTGACCCTGAAAACCAGCAGGCCGCGCAGGCGGCAAATCTTTCCACCGCTCTCGGCGCTGCTGCGCGCGAGGCACAACCCCCCAAGGAGACTTGTATGGACGTGCAGACCATCAAGGCGCAGCATCCCGATGTGGCTGCTGCGCTCGTCAAGGAGGGTGCGGACGCCGAGCGCGCGCGCATCCAGGCGGTCGAGGGCCAGGCGTTGCCTGGTCACGAGGCGCTGATCTCCACCCTGAAATTCGACGGCAAGACGAGCGGTCCCGAAGCGGCCGTGGCCGTTCTTGCCGCCGAGAAGAAGAAAAAGACCGCGCGCCTCGGCGCCTTGGCCGCTGACGCGCGCGGCGCGAATGTTCCGCATGCGGCCGCGCCCGCGCCGGGTGATGAAGAAGACGACGATGGCGATGGTGCTGACCCGGAATCGGACGATGACGAAGACGCTTCCGCCGAGCCTGGCGGCCCGGACAGCCAGCCGCAGCGCCGCGGGCGCAAGGCGAAGAAGGCTGCCATTGCCACCATGGCGGACGCCGGCCGCGTGGCTGTGCTCGCCCGCCGCTACCAGGACGAGCAGGCGGCCAAGGGCGTCAAAGTCGGCGCCGCCGAGGCCGTCGCCCACATCGAAAACCAGCTGAAGAAGGAGGCGCGCCGTGGCTAATCCCGGACTGATCAAGACCTATGACGCCGGTGCGGCGATTTCGCCATATACGCTGGTGAAGTTCACCACGACCGATTTCCAGGTTGTGCCGGCTGCGGCTGCCACCGATGCGATCTGCGGGGTGAGCACGGAATGCACGGTTGCCTCGGGTGACCGCGTCGATGTGATCCATACCGAGATCGCATATGTCACGGCCGGCGGCACCATCGCGGCGGGCGACTGCCTCACTTCGGACGCCAATGGCCACGCCATCACCACGACCACCGCCAACAATCGGACCATCGGCTTTGCCCGCCAGTCCGCCGTGGCCGGTGACGTGTTCGAGGCGCTGATCATCCCCGGCGTCTACTAACCCATCGCAGCAGAGCAGGAGACCATAAATGGCCAATGCCCCTTTTATTATTCAACCACGCCTGACTGCGATCACCCTGGCGTATCGCAATCAGCGGCTCGTGGCGGACGATGTTCTGCCGCGCGTGCCAGTGGACTCGCCGCTGTTCAAATACAGCCAATACACGCTAGGCGATGCCTTCACCGTCCCGGATACCCGCGTCGGCCGCAAGGGCGATGTGAACGAGATCGACTGGACCGCCTCCGAGACCGAGGCGAGCACCAAGGATTACGGCCTCGAGGACGCCATCCCGTACTACGATATCATGGCCGCCCGCGCTGCGCAGGCCACCCAGGGCGTCTATCCCATCGACCCGGAGGCCCGCTCCACCGAGCTGCTCACCGATCTGGTGCTGCTCGACCGCGAGGTCCGCGTTTCAAACCTCGTGATGAACCCGGCCAGTTACCCGTCGAGCAACGTGAAGACCTATTCCACGGGCGCCACGCAGTGGAATGCGACCAACACCAGCGCCACGCCGATCCAGGACATCACGGCGGCGCAGGACGCCATGATCATCCGCCCGAACAAGGCGGTCATGGGTCGGGCGGTGTTCACGCAGCTCGCCCAACATCCGACCATCGTCAAGGCCTACAACGGCACCACGGGCGACACCGGCATCGTGCCGGAGAAGTTCATTGCCAACCTGTTCGAGCTGGACGAAATCATCGTCGGCGAGGGCTGGGTGAACATCGCCAAGAAGGGCCAGGCGGTCAGCCTGCAGCGCGTGTGGGGCAAGAGCATGGTGCTCTATTACGAGGCACCGGTTCTCTACAGCCCGCAGGGTGCGGCCACCTTTGGCTTCACCGCCGAGTGGGGCCAGCGCTTGGCCGGCGTGATCGAGCAGGACAGCGATATCGGCCTGCGCGGCGGCACGCGCGTGCGTGTTGGCGAGTCCGTCTGCGAGGTCATCGCGGGCAACAACCTCGGCTATCTGTTCCAGAACTGCGTGAACTGATGGCGACGAAAATCTACCGCGCTACGCGCAATATCTCCGGCATCGGCAAGAAAGGTCTGGCCCCCGGCCAGACCATCAAGCTCGATGACGGCGATGAAACCACCGTCGAGCTGCTCGCCTTTGGGGCAATCGTCCTGGATGAAAAGTCCACGGCGGCCGAGGCTCAGGTCGAGGCGGCTCAGAATAACACCTGAACCATGGAAGCCCGGCGCAAGCCGGGCCTCCAACCAATTTGAGGGCAGATGACCGCATTCTTCAACGACAGTGACATCCCCGCCATGTTCGCCGGCATCGGCGCGGTGAACGTGTCCCTTGATGGCGTCTCGGGCCAGGGGCTTGTCGACTATGCGGATGCCATCATGCTCCAGAATTTCCGCATCAGCGGGGTGATCAACAAGGCGATCACCGTCATGCTCCAGACGAGCCAATTCCCCAGCCTCACGTCGAGCAGCGGGGTGGGCAAGTCAATCACCGTTGATGGCACCGCTTACACGGTCCGCGAGCGCCTCCAGACCACGGACGGCGCCATCACCCACATCTTGTGCACGAACTGACCATGAGCACGATCCGCGAGCAAATTATCGAGGCGGTGGTGGCAACCCTGAACACGGGGACGCCGGCGGGTGTGCCGCAATGCGTGCGCACGCAGATGGCGCCGACCGAGACCGCACAGCTCCCCGCGCTCACCTGCTTCCCTTTCCGTGAAGAAATCGACCCCAAGCCCACCGGAAAATGGGGGCCGATCATCAAGCGCAGCCTCTATCTGCGCTTTGTGGCCTATGCCACCGGTCAGCCCGCCGATGGCGCGATCGATCCCATCCTGACATGGCTTGCCACCCTTGGCGGCCAGCAATTCGGCGGCTTGGCCCTCGATACCTACGAGCACGAGCTGAACTGGCAATACGACGAAGGCAATTTCCAGGTGGCCGCCGTGGGCCTGGATTTCGTCATCGAATACGAGACGCTGCGCGGCGACGCGACGGCGACACAGTGATCCCTAACCCCAGGAGACCAACTCTATGACCGCACCGCTTGCGACCTCGCCGAATCCCTCCAACCTGATGCTTGGCCGCGGCAAGATTTTTGCCGACCGGCTGAGCTATTCGAACGGTGTCTGGTCGAAAACCGGCGAGTTCGATCTCGGCAACTGCACGGCGCTCAGCATCGCGCCCAAGGCCGGTGTGAAGGAAAAATATGAGAGCATGGACAATCAGTCCCAGCTCTACAGCCGTGCCGTCATTCAGCAGAGCCACACGATCAAGATCACGGGCGACGAATACAGCCTGTTCAATATGGCGAACGCGCTGATGGGCAGCCAGGGCAGCATTTCCGTCACCGGCTCGACCGTCACCGGCGAGGCACTCACGACCGCTCCGCTCCCGGGTGCCTACTACGCCACCAAGCATCGCAATATTTCCGTCGTGACCCTTCATGACGGCGCGTCGACCAAGTCGCTCGGCACCGATTATGCCGTCGATGCGGCCAGTGGGCGCATCCAGATCCTGCCCGGCGGAACCATCCTGACCACCGATACGCTGACGGTCGACTATACCTACAGCACCTACAGCTACAATTTCGTCGAGGGCGGCACGAATCCGTCCGTCGATCTCTACCTGCGCTTCAAGGGCAACCCGGTGAAGGGGCCGAGCTTAGAGCTGGAGGTGTGGCATTGCATGTTCACCCCCAGTGGCGATCTCGGCTTCATTGCCGATGATTACGGCAACTGGACGCTCGAAGGCATGTGCCTCGTCGATAATAACCTGTCGCCGGACGGCTCGCTCTACCGCATGCTGCAGACCGCGTAAGGGCGCGCCGCGGCATGAAGGTCAGCGAGATCATTGTCGAGGGGCGTAAATATGTGCCGATCAAAAACGGCACATTCGCCCACGATATCTGGATCACCCGCAAGGTTCGGCAGACGGGTCTTGCGGAAATTCGCCAGGGTGATGGCGAGAGCCAGGACGAGTTTATCGACCGCTTGGCGATTGCGGC
>Ga0335082_10008373_pt1 | contig 11232 bp, 7 predicted proteins | sample Lox_Sample_41_FD_206718 | JGI IMG/M metagenome (GOLD analysis project Ga0335082, IMG submission 206718) | Soil microbial communities from Loxahatchee National Wildlife Refuge, Florida, United States - Lox_Sample_4.1 | ecosystem: Environmental > Terrestrial > Soil > Wetlands | place: USA: Florida... | reverse complement strand
AGCACTTCGGCGTCACGCGCGGGAGACTCGCTGCCAGCCGACGCCGGTCCTATGACTTCGGCACCGATCTGATAAAACTGCCGGTAACGCCCTTTCTGCGGCCGCTCCCGCCGAAACTGTGGTCCGATGTAGTAGAGCTTGTTCAAGCCGCGATCCCAGAGTTTGTGCTCGATGTAAGCACGGACCGTTCCCGCGGTGTTCTCAGGCCGAAGCGTAAGCGATTGCCCTTTGTCACTGGCAGCCCGGCCGCGGTCTTCCCAGGTGTACATCTCTTTCGCGACAATGTCGGTCTCTTCCCCGACACCGCGCGCGAACAATTCCGTCGCCTCGAAAATCGGCGTGCGAATTTCCTGGAAGTTGTACGCGCGGAACACATCGCGCACCGCCGTCTCCACAAAGTTCCACTGCGCCGTCTCCGGCGGCAGCAGGTCTCGCGTTCCTCGAACCGCTTTGATCATGATCTCCTTATGTTCTGTCATCCTGAGCGCAGCGAGCTCGAATGAGCTCGCGGAGTCGAAGGATCCCTTTTATCTCAATGGTGCCTGCAGCCTTTGCAGGAGTTCGTACGATGCATCGTACGAATGCCTCTCCACGGCGGTCGGCTCCGTCAGCTTATAGGGATCCTTCGACTACGTCTGCCATTCGCGCTTCGGCGCGAACGGCAGACTCCGCTCAGGATGACAATTCTCGGTATTCGGTACTCGGATCTCGGATCTCAGCACTCGGTACTATGAACTCTCCCTCAAATACTCATCCTTATACCCAAGATAATTCTTCGCATACCGCAGGATGACGTCCTGCTCGGCATCCTCCAGTTTCCGACGGAACTTTCCCGGCGATCCCATCCACAACGATCCCGGCTCGACCACGGTCTTCTCGGGAATCAGCGTGCCCGCCGCAATGATCGATCCAGCGCCGATTCGCGCTCCATTCAGAATAATCGACCCCATGCCGATCAGGCAGCGATCCTCGATCACGCAGCCGTGTAGCGTGACCGAATGCCCGACCGTCACGTACTCGCCCAGATACACGCCCCACTGCTGCTTCATGCCGTGCAGCACGCTGTTGTCCTGCACGTTGGAGTACGCGCCGATGCGGATCTCGTGGACGTCTCCGCGCACCACGGCGTTCATCCACACCGAAGCGTGCTCGCCGAGCACGACGTCGCCGATAATCTGCGCCGACTCATCGATGAAACAAGTCGAAGGGATGGTCGGCCGCACACTTTTATAGGATCGAATCACACTCTTCCCTTGCCTACGGGTTGCAACAAAGAAGGAAATTCAACATACCAGATTTGCCGCGGAGCGTGCTGGAAGTGGGCCATAGCGGCCTGTCACTGGCTGATAGCCAAGCCCCAGTTTCCAGCAAGATGTTTCCCAAGGTCTCTGCTCTTTCCCGCTCCAGAAAATTCCCAAAACGGGCTGCGTAGAATCACAGAATTCATCCACCGCCGGTGCTATACAAACTCTGGGTTTCTCCTGTAACCGCGGAGGAGTTTCCCGGCCGCGCGGCTGGCGCTTTCCGGTCCTCCTCCGCAAACTTCCCGCTTCGCGTCCGGTTAACGCGTGCCGGGGCGCCCTCCGAGTGCATTTTTCAGTCAGGGGCGACCTATGTCTTCCACGCGCACTCCTTCTTTCTTTGTAGCTCTCGCCGCAATCATGTTTTGCATACCACTCTGCTCGTTGGGCCAGGACTCCGCCACGGGATCGCTCCGCGGAACGGTGTTCGATCCCGCGGGTGCTCGGGTCCCGCAGGCTCTGGTCGTCATTGTGAACCCCGCGACCAGCGTGCGTTACACCGCAACCACCGACGCGGAAGGACGTTTCGCCCTCGACCTGCTGCCTCCTGGAGACTACTCCGCCCGCGTAGAAGCCGCCGGGATGTCGCCCGAGGAAACTCCGCAGTTGCACGTGGATGTTGGCGGAAGCGCCGACATCGAGTTCCGGTTGAGACTGGCCGGCGCGCAGGAGAGTCTCACGGTCTCCAGTACGCCCCATCTTGTCGAGACCAAGCCCAGCGCTGTCTCCACACTCCTTGACGAGCGCTCTTTGAGCGATATGCCGCTTAACGGCCGGCGCTTCTCCGATCTGGCTTTGTTCTCTCCGGGCGTCTCGCAGGATCCCCGCAGCCTGACCTCGGCGACCAACGGGGATCTCTCTTTCGGCGGGATCCGTGGACATCAGAACACTTTCCTCGTAGACGGCAGCGACTACAACAACGCATTTTTCGCGCAGGCCCGCGGACGCTACCGCGCTCCCTACCAGTTCTCGACGGAGGTCGTGCAGGAGTTTCGCGTCTCTTCGAACTCCTACGGCGCTGAGCAAGGACGTTCGGGCGGAGCGGTCGTGAACGTCGTCACCAAGTCCGGTTCGAATCATCTGCACGGCACGGGGTTCTACTATCTGCGTGATAGCTCCTTCGGCGCTTCACTCCCCTTCCTGGCGTTTAAGCCCCACAACCGTCAGCAGCAGGTTGGGGGAACCATCGGCGGCCCGCTCACGCGCAACAAGATCTTCTTCTTCGCCGGATTCGATCAGCACATCTTTCACGTGCCGAACGTCGTCGAGTTCCTCGACGGCAGCTCGCAGGTCATCCCGCAGCCATCAACGGGGCCTTACACACCCGGAGACTACGAAGCCACGGACCAGGCACTCGTATTCGCGGCCGCAACACAGCTGACGTCCCTTGCAGGAGAGTATCCAGCGGCGCAGATCGGCAACTCTTCGTATGCGAAGCTCGACATCAACTTGACGCCGCGCCACCAGCTTTCGCTGCGCGTCAACACCACGCGCTATTGGGGATCGAACAACGTCTTTCTCGACCCCGCCAGCCCGGTCAATTACGACTCCATCAGCAACAACGGTGAAGAACTCGTCGCTACCGAAACCGCGAACCTGTCGCTCACCAGCGGATTCTCCCCCCGTTTCATCAGCCATTTTCGCGCCCAGTTCTCGCGCGACCAGCAGCAGTCCTACAGCAACTCGAGCGACGTTCTGGTGAAGATTCCGACCATCCTTGACGGCATGGGACGTTCCAACCTGCTTCCCCGGCAGACACGCGAGCACCGCCTGCACATCGCCGAAACACTCAGCCTGGAAGGACATCGCAATACCTGGAAATTCGGCGGAGACGGGCTGCTCACCACCATCTTCGATTTCTTCCCCAGCCAGCAGAGCGGCGAGTACCTCTTCTATCCCGTGAAGGTGGATCCATACACGTTCCAGCCCCTGGAGGGAGGCATGCAGCTTACGCCCCTTCGCGCCTATGCCCACGAGGTGCCGCACTATTACCTGCAGAATTTCGGCAGCGCCACGTCGCATCCGGACACGAACGAATATGCCGCCTTTGCGCAAGACACAATTCGGGTGACGGACCGGCTGGCCCTGAATCTCGGAGTGCGCTGGGATTTGCAGACGTTCACCACGGCGGGGCTGCTTTCCAATCCGCTCTTTCCGCCGTCCGGCAAGGTCCCGTTCCAGCCCTACAACTTCGCGCCGCGCGCAGGTTTCGCGTATTCATTCGGAGACAAGCGCCCGCTGGTAGTGCGCGGCGGCTATGGAATTTTCTTTGTCCGCATTCCTCAGATTTACAACTCAGTCGTGCAGACGGAAAACGGCGTGTCCGACGCTCACGTATTCCTCAACAACAACGATTACTACGACCGACAAGTATTTCCGTCGTATCCCAATCCGCTTGTGAGCTGTCCGCTGTACTCTGCGAACTGCTCTCTGCCCGCGGGATTCACCGAAGGAGTCACCAACGACGTGTCGGCATTCGCGCCGAATTTCGTGACACCCCGCGTGCAGCAATCGAGCCTGACTCTGGAAAGAGAAGTGGTCGACCGCACAACCGTGTCCTTGTCGCTGCTTAACGTGCGCGGCGAGCACATGATCCGCGCTCTCGACGTGAATCTTCCCCAGCCGACAGCCCTGACCTACCCGATTTTCGACTCGACCGGCTCGATCTTCCAGAACAGCTACTACACCGTCGATTCTTTCGCGACGTGGCAGTTCAGCCGCACGCTTGATTGTCCCTGGCCGCCCTGCATCAATCCGTTGGGACGGCCCATCGCGCAACTCGGGGCTATCAATGAATTCCAGAGTGCGGCCTCGAGCTATTACAACGGAGCGACTCTCTCAGTGAATCGCCGCGTAGCCCGCGGGACCTACCTCCGCCTTGCCTACACCTACGCGCGCGCAATCGATGACGGCCAGGACGCACTGGTAGCCGGACAGCCAGCCACCGTCCAAAATTCCTATTCGCCCAGTGCCGAGCGAGGACCGAGCGTAACCGACCAGCGGCAGCGCCTGGTCGTGGCATTCTCGGCCGAGCCACGCTTCTTCCATCGGAGCCACGAAATGCTGGGCCGCTTCTTCAATGACTGGAAGATTTCCTCGGTTGTGAACTACGGCTCGGGCCGGCCCTTTAACGCCACGGTTGCCGGCGATCCCAATCAGGACGGCAATGACCTCAACGACCGACTGCCCGGATACAGTCGCAATGCGTTTACCGGACCTGACTACGCGACCACAGACCTCCGCATAACCCGAGTGATTCGCCTCCGCGAGCGCTACAAACTCAATCTCGTGGCCGAGTCCTTCAACCTTCTCAATCGCGACAATCAGCGCGTGGCCATCACTTCGAACGGGATGATCGCCTCGGCCAGCAGCTTTGTGCAGAACTCGGTCACGGCAAACATCGCGCCTTACCCCGGCTACTACCAACTACCGAATAACTTCATGAAGCCGAATGCGGCGTATGCTCCAAGGCAGATTCAACTGGCGTTGAAGTTCGTGTTCTGAAAGAGTCCTGACGGCGCCCCATTTCTCGCGCGCGTTTTCCGGGGAAGTGGGGCTTCTTATTCGGTCTCTGATCTAGGCTTCGTGCGAGATTTTAGTGGGTGGAAGAACCGCGTTTCTGCCCTCACGTTTCCGCTATACTTCCCCGTTCCCATGAAAACCGATCTCATCTCCCGCCGTGAGTTTCTTGGCGCTGCAGGCGCCACAGCTTTGCTGCCTTTGCTTCCAGTGACGCTCGGGGCTGCGGCGCAGCCGAATAACGGCGAACCTCTGATCGAGATTCCAGAGGTCCGAGTTTCATCGTCAGCCACGCCAATCCTCTTCGATCCCGACCAGGCACTCGGCAGTTCCATGGACATCCTCTCGCACGACGTCGTCGAGAAGATCTACACGCCGGAGATGGTCAAGCAATGCCTCTCCGCCGGATGGGGACCGATCACTTACCGCCAGAACACCGAACTCTCCATCGGCGCATGGCATTGGAATCCGACCGGCACCTGGAGCGACGCCGCCAACAAGCGCGGATACTTCACCGGCAGCACCGAACTCAACGATCCGATCCGCCACTCCTACGGATATCCACTCCCTCACCGCGGCCACACCCGCAACGGCGGCGCCGAGCACGGCTACTCGCGCCTGACCGACGGCCATCCGGATTCTTACTGGAAGAGCAATCCGTATCTTGCGAGCAAGTTCACCGGGCAGCCCGACTCCGCGCATCCGCAGTGGATCGTCATTGATCTCGGATCGCAAGAACCGGTCTCTCACATTCGCATCGACTGGGCCGATCCTCACGCCCTGCGGTACGAAGTGCAGTATTGGGCCGCGGAGAAGTCCACCGAATCTGGAAACCCGATGGAGCATCCCGCGTCGGGCCTCTGGACTACGTTCGTGACCGGCAGCATTGCCGACGGTAGGGGCGGCAACGTCACTCTGCAACTGGCGCCGTCGCCGGTCCGGGTGCGCTATATCCGCCTGTGGATGACAGAGTCTTCCAATACCGCAGACACGCGGCCCAGCGCGACACATGACCCCAAAGATCCGCGCAGCGCGGTTGGCTATGCCATCCACGAAATCTACGTGGGAAGCGTTACTCCCTCCGGTGAGTTCGTTGATCTCGTCCAGCACCGCGCCGATCAGAACCAGACCCCGACACTTTGCTCGTCGATCGATCCCTGGCACTCGGAATCCGACCTCGACGACCACGGCGATCAGACCGGTCTCGATCTCTTCTTCACTAGCGGGATCACCAACAACCTGCCCGCGATGATCCCGATCTCACTACTCTATGGCACGCCCGATGACGCCGCCGCTCAGATGGCCTATTTGAAAAAGCGTGGCTATTCGATTTCGTATGTGGAAATGGGCGAAGAGCCCGACGGCCAGGACATGCTGCCCGAAGACTACGCGGAACTCTACCTGCAGTTCGCGACGGCGATGTACAAAGTCGATCCGACGCTGAAGCTCGGCGGCCCGGTCTTCGAAGGAGTCAACGAAGATATCAAGGTCTGGCCCGACGCGCAGGGCCGCACCTCATGGCTTGGACGCTTCCTCGACTACCTGAAAGCTCGAAATCGGCTCTCGAACCTGAAATTCATGAGCTTTGAACACTACCCGTTTCCCCCGTGTGAAATCGTGTGGGCGGATCTGTATCGCGAGCCGCAACTCGTCAGCCACATCCTCGACGTCTGGCGCAAAGACGGCCTGCCCGCTGACGTTCCCATGATGAACACCGAGAGCAACGTCACCTACGGCAACGCGCAGGAGATGGCCGACATCTTCGCCGCGCTGTGGTTGTGCGACAGCGTAGGAGCCTTCCTCACTGCCGGAGGCGCCGTCTACTATCACTCGCCGATCCAACCTGAACCATTGCGCCCCGGCTGCCGCGGATTCGGTACCTACGGTAATTACGTCGCCGACGAAACTCTCAAGGTCAGGACCTTCACCTCGCAGTATCACGCCAGCCGCATGATTAACCTGGAGTGGGTGCAGCACCGCGCCGGCGTTCACAAGCTCTATCCAGCAGCCTGCGATCTGCAAGACGCCGCTGGCCACACGCTCATCACCGTCTACGCTGTCGATCGCCCTGACGGCAATCGCTCAATCATGCTGATCAACAAGGACCAGTCGAACCCACATCAAGTCCGCATCGCTTTCGAGGGCACTCAAATGGCCTTCACGGGACCGATCGCGCTCGTCACCTTCGGCAGCGAACAATACATGTGGAAGTCGGCGGGTGCCAACGGCCATCCCGACCCCGACCTGCCGCCTGTCACCAGGACCCTGCCCGCAGGTACACAATCCATCACTCTGCCGAAGGCATCGGTGACCGTCCTGAGAGGAAAGGTCAGCTAGTGTAGTGAGTTCCGTCGTTATAATGCAGCAGGTTCACGATCAACATGTGTGCATCATCGCCGGATCGCCCGCCTGCGCGAATGACCGTCGCCATTCTGCTGTTTGTGATCCTCTGCCTTCCGTCGTCGATTCGGCTCATCTGCGACGCGCCCAATCCCTTCCACATTACGATTGATGATGTAGCCAGACGCTCGGACCAACGCTTCGCTGCGATGAAAGCAATTCTGCCCAGCCGCGGAGTCGTCGGCTACATGGGAGCCTCGGGCAACACAGGAACCGAGGACTACTATCTCGCGCAATACGCATTAGCGCCGCTCGTCCTCGATCGATCGACGAATCATCCCTACGTGATTGCCAACTTTCCTAACGCGACCGAGACAGAAGCGCCGTCTAATCTTCGATCAGTCAGGGATTTCGGTGGCGGACTATATCTGTTCGCCACCAAGGACGCACAATAGATGGCCATCGTCCTGGCGATCGTCTCCTGCCTCGCGCTTGGATACATCACGGTCGTGATCGGCTGGCCACGCCGTGCTTTCACTTTCAGCCATCTGCTGTTTCGGGCCTGTCTCTCCGTGGGCTTTGGGTTTGGATTATTCTCACTCAGTTTCTTCCTCGCCCGGATGTTCGGCTCCAGTCACTTCATCGTGGTCGACATTTGCCTGCTGGCTCTGCTGGTCGCCTGCTATTGGCTCCTCCGTAATCGAAACGCGAAAGCCGATGAAATCCAGCCAGCGGCGGCCCTCGATGTCCCCGGCTGGCTGCGCCAGACTGTCTCCACAGCATTCGTGGTCAGCCTGTCCGCCGCGCTGTACTCGACCGTGGTGCGCGCCATTGCTCATCCCCACGGCGAGGGATGGGACGCCTTCGCCATCTGGAATCTCCACGCTCGTTTTCTTTTTCTCGGCGGCGATCATTGGCGTGACGGGTTCGGCGCGCTGATCCCCTGGTCGCATCCCGACTATCCATTACTTCTGCCTGCTGGCATCGCACACTTCTGGAGTTATCTCGGAACACCCGATCCCAGAGTTCCCTCTGTAGTCGGAGTGGTCTTCACCTTCGGCACGTTGGGACTTCTGTTCACCTCTCTGGATCTGCTTCGTGGCCGATTGGCCGCGACGCTGGGTGGGCTGACCCTGGCATCGACTCCGTTCTTCATCGCGGCAGGTACTTCGCAATATGCCGACGTGCCTCTGGGCTTCTTCTTTCTCGCGGCCACGGCGCTTTCCTGCTTGGATCGCGGCGACACCAATTCGCGCAGCGCGTTGATCGCACTCTCAGGACTGGCTGCCGGCTTCGCTGCCTGGACTAAGAATGAAGGCATGCTCTTCCTTCTGGCTTTCGCGTTGAGTCAAACCTTCGCAACTATCGCGAGCAAGCGGCGGCCTTCACTCACCGACGCCCACCCCAGATCTCGTCTCATCCCACTTCTCCTTGCGATGATTCCTGCAATCCTTGTGATCTTATGGTTCAAACGCTTCGTCGCACCCTCCAGCGAGTTGTTCTCGACCCGGGAGGCAATCGTCACCAGGCTGCTGGCTCCCGCACGCTACGGCACCATTCTTCAGTGGTACGGAAAGGAGTTCCTCCGCTTCGGACACTGGCTCATACCGGGTACTGTCTTGTTGGCCATGTTCTATTTCATAGCTTTCAGTAAACAATACCGGGCAATCATGCCTGACCTGCGACCTTGTTACTGGACTCTAGCCCTGACCATGGCGGGATACTTCGCCATCTATGTCATCACGCCGTACGGCCTTCACTGGCACCTGCGCTTCTCGCTAAATCGCTTATTTCTGCAACTATGGCCGTGTGCCGTCTTCTTAGTTTTCGCATCGATCCCGGTGAAAGCCATGCCCATAGTCTCAAGTTGAGCCCAAAGAAAGGGAATTTTGTGGCGTTTTCGCTCAGATTTTTGACCACTCCCCTTGACTTAGAGTCAATTCCTTGTAATAACTATTCGGTCCATCGGGACGCGTTTGGGGGTGTGTAGATTTGGCGGAAGTTCGGATGCAGGAGGGTGAGTCCTTAGAGAACGCCCTGCGCCGCTTCAAACGCAAGGTGCAGCAGGAAGACATTATCAAGGAGGTCAAGCGCCACTCCTATTACCTGAAGCCCGGCGAGAAGCAGCGCGTAAAGGCTGCGCTTGCTCGGAAGCGCGCCAGAAAGAAGACACGCAAGGAACAGGATTAACTGGCAGGAAAGGGCCGCTCCTTCCCGGAGCGGCTCTGCTCAATCTGGCCCCCACCATGTTGAGTTGCATCAGGGATCTCATAGTCAGGGTTCATTCCCGGAATATATCGATCGAGTAGTACCCACGCACAGTTTTCGGCGCGTGGAGGGCCGAGTCCAAGGGGCAGTAGCGAGGGGGAGCAGTAGACAACCTGTCTTTCGGTGTTACCACCGCAGTTCTTTCCCCGCGAGTGGGCGCGACGGAAACGGGCTGAAGGAGCCATCCTCAATGGAATTTCAGGACAAGGTGCTGAAGTGTATCGACTGTGGGACTGACTTTATTTTCACGGCCGGGGAACAGCTTTTTTTTCACGACAAGCAGTTCAAGAATGAGCCTAAACGCTGCAAAGCCTGCAAGGCCAAGCGCGTCTCGGTCTTAGGTGCGCCTCCCGCAGCCGGGACTGCGCAGAACTACCGCTACACCAAAGTGGAAACGCAGGCCACATGCTCGGGATGTGGCAAGCAAACGACGGTCCCATTCCGCCCGACCCAGGGGCGCCCGGTGTTTTGCCGGGAATGCTTCCAGTCGCGCAGAACACAAGCGTCGGCCTGATTCTCGGCTCCGTCCCGAAATCCGGGAGTGCGATACCATAAAAGTGTGCCCGGATTCTTTGTAGAAAACTTCGGATGCCGCGCCACGCAAGCCGACGGCGCCGCCCTCGAACGCCAGTTCGAGGAGCGCGGGCTTGTCCGCGCTTCTACGGCCAGACAGGCTTCCGTCGTCATCCTGAATACCTGCACGGTGACCAACGGTGCTGATCAGGATGCGCGAGCCGCGATCCGCAGAGTGCGCCGGCAAAATCCCGACGCCAGGATTGTCGTCACTGGATGCTACGCCCAGCGCGCGCCTGAAGAAGTCGCAGCCTTGCCAGGTGTGGATCTGGTCGTCGGAAATTCCCACAAGCATCAACTGGCTCAAATCGCGTTGCGAAGTCCCGAAGTCGTCAACTTCCAGGAATCAGGATTTATCCCGCTGTCGAGTCTTGGCAGAAGCCCGAAGCCCGAAGCCGGAAGCCCAGTCTATGTCTCCGACATCTTCGCCCACACAGAGCTCCTCGCGGCCCCGGTCTTCGACGCTGCCAACGAACGCACCCGCCCCAATCTCAAGGTGCAGGATGGCTGTGACAACCGCTGCTCCTTCTGCGTGATCCCTTACGTCCGCGGCCAGAGCCGCTCGCTCAAAGCCGATCGCATCATTCGCGAAGTCGACACGCTGGTCGATGCGGGATACCGGGAGGTAGTAATCAGCGGAATCAATCTAGGCCGCTGGGGAAGAGACTTGGAGAGCACCTCGGATCATGTGGGGACAGCCGCCCTCGGCTGTCCGGGCGAGCAAAGCTCGCCTGCGTCACTCGAAGATCTCATCAGCAGCATCCTTGCGGAAACAGCCCTCGAGAAACTCCGCATCTCCTCCGTCGAACCGATGGACTGGTCCGACGAACTAATCGCCTTGGTCGCCAAGTCCCCGCGCATCGCCAAGCACGCCCACGTCCCGATGCAGTCCGGCAGCGACGCCGTCCTGCGCCGCATGCACCGCAAATATCGTCCCTGGCACTATCGGGAGAAGATCGAAAAGATTCGCGCCGCAATGCCGACCGCCGCAATCGGTGCGGATGTCATGGTCGGCTTCCCCGGCGAGACCGACGCAGAGTTCGAAGCCACGCGGAAGATGATCGAAGACCTGCCCTTCACCTACCTGCACGTCTTCACTTATTCACCACGGCCCGGAACACCGGCCGCTGAGATGAAGAATCAGGTTCCGGTGCACGCAGCGCGCGAACGCAACCGCATCCTGCGGGAACTGGCGTCAGAGAAGAAGCTGGCCTTCATGCGCGGATTCGTC
>Ga0335082_10008372_pt1 | contig 11232 bp, 10 predicted proteins | sample Lox_Sample_41_FD_206718 | JGI IMG/M metagenome (GOLD analysis project Ga0335082, IMG submission 206718) | Soil microbial communities from Loxahatchee National Wildlife Refuge, Florida, United States - Lox_Sample_4.1 | ecosystem: Environmental > Terrestrial > Soil > Wetlands | place: USA... | reverse complement strand
CCTCGACGCTGGCCACCACGAGCTGCGGACCAGCCGAAGCCGCCCTGGTAACCCGGAACGCCGACGCCAGCGCCTCGTGGTCACGGCCGGAAACCCGCACCGCCGACCAGCCGCCGACGGCGAAGTGCGCCTCGATCCCGCCCGGCCCCCAGCCGTAGGTGGAGGACTGGTTGTCCACCGCGACCACGGTGAGGTTGGGCAGGCCCACGGCCCCCGCGTACACGATCGCCTCGCTGTTGCTGCCCTCGTCCAGTTCCGCGTCGCCGACCAGCACGTACACCCGCGCCTCACGAAGACCCCGGGCCAGCAGCCCGTGGGCGAGCCCGACGCCGAGAGGCAGCCCGTGCCCCAGCGACCCGCTCGCGATCTCGACGCCCGGTACCAGCGAACGGTCCGGGTGGTACCCGAGCGGTGACGAGGCCGAGCCGAAGTCCGGCAGCCACGACTCAGGGATGAACTCCTTGGCCGCGAGCACCGCGTAGTAGGCGGCCGGCCCGTGCCCCTTGGACAGCAGGAACCGGTCCCGGCCGGGGTCGCCGGCGGTATCCGGCGACACCCGGAGCACCTGGTCGTACAGGACCCAGAGCACATCCAGCGTCGACGTCGCGCTGGGCCCGTGCTTCTCGTCCCCGGTCATCTGCGTCATCAGCCCGGGGAGCTCCGCGTAGGTTCTCATGACAGCCAGCCTGCCCGCATCCGGGACGCGGCGCATCGGCCGCCCGTCCCAGCCCGCGTAGGCCCATGGTCCTAGGCCACAATGAGCGGATGCCCAAGCGAGCGAAATGGCCGCTGGCCGCCGGGCTGATCGCCGGCGTGGCGCTCGACGCCCTGGTCGGCGACCCGCGCCGCGGTCATCCGGTGGCCGCGTTCGGCCGGGCCGCCGCGGCGCTCGAGGCCCGCGACTACGCCGACAGCCGCCGCCGCGGCGCCGCGCACGCGGCCGCCTGCGTGCTGGCCGTCACCGCCCCCGCCGTAGCCCTGCACCGCCGTACGCGAGGCCGGCCGCCGTGGCAGGCGATAACGGTCGCGGCCGCGGTATGGGCGGTCACCGGGGCCCGCTCGCTCCATCATGAAGCCGAACGGGCCTGCTCCTCGCTCCGCCGCCGCGACCTCGCCGCGGCCAGGGCAGTGCTGCCGAGCCTGTGCGGCCGCGATCCGGCGACGCTGGATGCCCCGGGCGTCGCCCGCGCGGTGGTGGAGTCGGTCGCCGAGAACACCTCGGACGCCGTGGTGGCGCCGCTGCTCTGGGGAGCCGTCGCCGGGATACCGGGGCTGGTGGCCTACCGCGCGGTCAACACCCTCGACGCGATGGTGGGATACCGTTCGGCCCGGTACGGGAGGTTCGGCTGGGCCGCGGCCCGGACGGACGACGTGGCCAACTGGATCCCGGCCCGGGTCACCGCCGCGCTCACCGCGGCCTGCGCCCCGCTGGTGACCGGGACCAGCCCCGTTTCGGTGCTGAACGTCGTGCGCCGCGACGGCGGCCGCCATCCCAGCCCGAACGCGGGCCGGTGCGAGGCCGCCTTCGCGGCTGCGCTCGGTGTACGTCTCGGCGGGACGAACGTCTACGACGGTTCGACCGAGACGCGCCCATTCCTCGGTGGCACTGACTTGGGAGACGGGCGCGCCCCGGAGCCGGAGGACATCCGCCGGGCCGTTCTGCTATCCAGGGCGGTCACCGCGTCGGCGACCGCCCTGGCCGTGCTAATTGCCGTCTTTACCGGCGCATGAAGAAACCGACCACGAAGACGATCAGTGCCACGATGGCCACCCACCACAGCAGGTGCAGCGCGAACCCGGCACCGAACAGGGCCAGGATGACCAGCAGGGCCAGGAGCAAGAGCAACATTGTGGGCCTCCTTCTAAAGCCTGATTGGCTTACAAGTACCCCGGGAGGATTTGTCAAACATCGGGCTCCGGGGAGTCGCCCCCGCGGGCCAGCACAGTAGCCTGCATCCGTGCGAGGGACGCTGCTGGTCGCCGGGACGGGTTCGGACGCTGGCAAGAGCGTGCTGGTCGCCGGGCTGTGCCGGTGGCTGTCCCGGCAGGGCGTGAAGGTGGCGCCGTTCAAGGCGCAGAACATGTCGCTGAACTCGTTCGTCACCCTGGACGGTGCTGAGATCGGCCGCGCCCAGGCCATGCAGGCGGCCGCGGCCGGCATCGAGCCGGCCGCCGACATGAACCCGGTGCTGCTCAAGCCGGGCAGCGACCGGCGAAGCCAGGTCGTCGTGCTCGGGCGCCCCGAGGCCGAAGCCGACGCTGTGGGGTACCGCGCGCACGCGCCGCGGCTGCGGCAGGTCGCGCTGGACAGCCTGGCCCGGCTGCGGGACGCCTACGACGTGGTCATCTGCGAGGGCGCGGGCAGCCCGGCCGAGATCAACCTGCGCGAAACCGACGTGGCCAACATGGGCCTGGCCCGAGCGGCCGGCCTGCCGGTCATCGTCACCGGCGACATCGACCGCGGCGGCGTGTTCGCCGCCATGTACGGCACGCTGGCCCTGCTCTCACCCGAAGACCAGGCGCTCATCTGCGGCTTCGTCATCAACAAGTTCCGCGGCGCCCCGGAACTGCTGGACAGCGGCCTGGTCCTGCTCCGCCAGCTCACCGGCCGCCCCGTCTACGGCGTCCTGCCCTGGCAGGAAGGCCTCTGGCTCGACGCCGAAGACTCCCTCTCGCTGTCCACCCGGGACGTGGATCCCGGCCCGTTCGGCACCAATGATTTTTTCCGGGTCGCGGTGGTCAGGCTGCCCCGGATCAGCAACTTCACCGACGTGGACGCGCTGGCGGCCGAGCCCGGCGTGCTGGTGCGCTTCGCCACCAGCCCGGCCGACCTGGCCGACGCGGACCTGGTGGTGCTGCCCGGGTCGCGGGCGACCGTCTCCGACCTGGCCTGGCTACGGGACCGCGGCCTGGCCGCCGCGGTCACCGAGCGGGCCCGGGCCGGCCGCCCGGTGCTCGGCATCTGCGGCGGCTACCAGATGATGGCCGGCCAGATCGAGGACGAGGTGGAGTCGCGCCATGGCGTGGTCGACGGGCTCGGGCTGCTGCCGGTGCGGGTCCGGTTCGGCGCGGCGAAAATCCTCGGCCGCCCGCGGGGGAGCGCGCTGGGCGCGCCGGTGGCCGGGTACGAGATCCATCACGGCGTCGCCGAGATCACCGACCCCGCGGCAGAGTCTTTCCTCGACGGCTGCCGCCGCGGCCCGGTGTGGGGCACGAGCTGGCACGGGGCACTGGAGAACGACGAGTTCAGGCGGCGCTTCCTGGCTGAGGTGGCGGCGCTGGCCGGCCGGGATTTCACGCCCGCGCCCGGCACCAGCTTCGCCGGAGTCCGGGAGGAGCGGCTCGACGTGCTGGCCGGCCTGGTGGCGGCGCACCTGGACACCGCCGCGCTGACCCGGCTGATCGAGGGGGGTCCGGTGCCCGGTTTGCCCGCGCTTGTCGCATCACTCAACCACGATCGGTAGGGTCTTTCCATGCCCGACAAGGTCCTGTACACCGCGGAGGCCACGTCGACCGGCGATGGCCGCAGCGGCCACGTCACCTCGTCGGACCACCGCCTCGACTTCGACCTGGCCCGGCCCCCCGAGATGGGCGGCGACGGCAACGGCACCAACCCGGAGCAGTTGTTCGCCGCCGGGTACTCGGCGTGTTTCCACAGCGCGCTGCGGCTCGTGGCCCGCCGGGCCAGGGTGGATCCGGGCGATTCGACCGTGACCGCCCAGGTGGGTATCGGGCCCGACGGCGACGCGTTCGGCCTGGTGGTCACGCTGATCATCCACATCCCCGGGCTCGAGCGGGAGCAGGCGCGGGAGCTTGCCGAGGCTGCCCACCAGGTGTGCCCGTACTCGCGCGCCACCCGCGGCAACATCAGCGTCGAGCTGCGCGTTCTCTGAGGCCGGCCGCTGGGTTACGCTCAGCACCATGGATCTCGCCGCTATCGAAGCCGAGCGGGCCCGGCTGCATGATCAGTACATCGAGGCCGAACGGCCGTCGAGCAGCGCCCGCGGCATTCACCACACCGCCCTGCTGAGCTCCGACGTGGAGCGGACGATCCGCTTCTACCAGGGGGTCCTGGAGTTCCCGCTGACCGAGATCATCGAGAACCGCGACTACGAGGGGTCCAACCACTTCTTCTTCGACGTCGGGAACGGAAACCTGCTGGCCTTCTTCGACTTCCCCGGCCTGGACCTCGGCCCGTACGCCGAAGTCCTCGGCGGCCTGCACCACATCGCGATCTCGGTGACGCCGGAGAAGTGGGCCGCGCTCCGCGCCAACCTCGAGGCAGCCGGCGTGGAGTACATGGAGGAAAGCGGCACGTCGCTCTACTTCCGCGACCCCGACGGCGCCCGCCTGGAACTGCTCGCCGACCCCCTCGGGGAAATGTACGGCAGCCACGTCCTCTGACGCTCCCGCAGCCCCAAGCTCACCGCATTCCGCGCCCGAGCATCCCGCTCGAGCCCCGAGCACCCCGCCCGAGCCCGAGCACCCCGCCCGAGCCCGAGCACCCCGCCCGAGCCCGAGCACCCCGCCCGAGCCCGAGCACCCCGCCCGAGCCCGAGCACCGCGTCGCGAGTCCCATGAGTAACAGCCTTAACGTGAAACCTCCCCGTATTCGCTCCTCGAGGGGCGCGAAGGACTAGTACTCCCTTGCTTCGGTTTAACCGGGAGGATTGGGGCTTGTGGGAGGGTTTGGTGCACTATGGTGCACAATAGTCTCCCCGGAGCCCGGATCCTCCCGGTTGCCGACGCAGCTGTTCGCAGCAAGAGCCGCTCCTGTATCACAGTTCGCACCGGTATCGCGAACTAGCTAAGGCCGGGCGAACTAAGCGGAGGATCCGGCCTCAAAGGAGGAAGAGGGACCCTATGGACGTAGCGGTACCAGATCCTTCGCGATCATCGTGATCATGGAAATGCTCATGCGTGCCCGGGGTGCGCTGTACGGGCTGGCCATCGGCGACGCGCTCGGCATGCCCACGCAGATGCTCTCCCGGGCCGAGATCGTCCGCCGCTGGGGACCGCTCGTGCCCGGCTTCGAGCCCGCCCCGCCCGGCCACCCCATTGCTGGAGGCTTGCCGGCCGGCACGGTCACCGACGACACCGGGCAAGCCGTCCTGCTAGCCAGGATCCTGGTCAAGGGCCGCGGCACGATCGACCCGCACGAGCTGGCGGCCGCGCTGACCGAGTGGGAGCGTGCCATGGCCGAACGCGGCTCGCTCGACCTGCTCGGCCCCTCCACCAAACGCGCCGTCGCCGCCATCCTGGCCGGCGTGCCCCCGGAAGAAGCCGGCGCCGCCGGTACCACCAACGGCGCCGCCATGCGCATCGCGCCGGTGGGCATCGCCGTGGACGTCACATATTTGTCGACCCTGGTCGACTATGTGGTAATGGCGAGCAGCGTCACGCACAACACCGGCATCGCGCTGGCCGGAGCCGCGGCCGTGGCCGCCGCGGTGAGCGCGGGTGTCTCCGGCGCCACGGTCGCCGAGGCCACGGCGCTGGGCATCCAGGCCGCGCGCCTCGCGGCCGGCCGTGGCCACTGGGTGGCGGGCGCGGACGTCGCGGCCCGTATCGAGTGGGCCACCGGCCTGGTCACGGGCCGCGCGCAGGCCGACGGGGAGTCCGGCGGGGAGTCCGGCGGGGAGTCCGAAGCCGCCGGGCTCATCTGCACCCTGGTCGGCACCAGCCTGGCCACCCAGGAGTCGGTACCGGCCGCGTTCGCGGTGCTGGCCGCGGTGCCCGCCGACCCGTGGCGGGCCTGCCGGATGGCCGCCTCGCTCGGCGGCGACAGCGACACGATCGCCGCGATGACCGGCGCCATTGCCGGTGCCTGCCACGGCGCCGGTTCCTTCCCGCCCGAGGCCATCGCGGCCATCGACGCCCAGGGCCTCGGCCTCGCCGCGCTCGCCAGCGTACTGCTCGCCCTGCGCGATGGATACGGAAGCGCGGCGCGATGAGTCAGCCGGTGCTGAACCGCCTCGTCTTCGCGGGCGAGGCCATCGTCGACCTGCTGATGTGGGTGCCCGCGCTGCCCGAACGCGGCGGCGACATGCTGGCGGACGCGGCCGCCATCGAGGTGGGCGGCGGGTTCAACGTCATGGCCGCGGCAGCCCGGCAGGGCCTGCCCGTCGTCTACGCGGGTGGTCACGGTACCGGGCCGTGGGGGGACAAGGTCCGTGCCGCGCTGGGGGCGGAGGGCATCCGGTTGCTCCGCACGTCCGACCCGGACGCGGACACGGGGTTCGACGTGGCCCTGGTCGAGGCGGGCGGCGAGCGCACGTTCGTCACCGCGCTGGGGGCGGAGTCGCTGACCGAGCCGGACGCGTGGGACCTGGTCCGGGTCCGGCCCGGCGACGCGGTCTACGTCTCCGGCTATGGCCTGGTCCCGCCCGGGTCGGGCCCGCTTCTCGGCGCCTGGGCGTCCAGGCTGCCGGCCGGGGTGCTGCTATTCGTCGATCCCGGGCCGCTGGTCGCCGACATTCCCGCCACGGTGCTCGACCCGGTGCTGGCCCGCTGCGACTGGTGGAGCTGCAACCAGCGCGAGGCCGCCCTGCTCACCGGCAGTGATGACGCGGCCGAGGCGGCGCGTCGGGTAGTCCGCCGGACCACCCAGGCCGACGTCATCGTCCGGACCGGCTCCGACGGTTGCATGGTGGCCATGCGGATGCCTGGTCCGCGGACGGGCTACGGCCTGTCGCTGAGCCATATCGCGGCGCCCGCCGTCGCCCCGGTCGACACCACCGGCGCGGGCGACGCCCACTCCGGGGTGTTCCTGGCCGGCCTGGCCGCCGGGCTGACCGTGGGGGAGGCCGGCCGCCGGGCTAACGCGGCCGCCGCACTGACCGTCACCCGCGCCGGAGCGGCCACCTCACCCACCCGGGCCGAACTCGACCGGTTCCTCGCCTTCTAAGCCTTAGGCGGAGGCGGAGGCGCTGGCTTGACCTTGTAGACCACCGTGACGGTCAGGTTGCCAGGCTGCACGACGATGTGCGTGGTCAGCCCGACCTTGCTGGTCACCTTCACGGTCACCTTGACGTGCCCGCCGACAGGGATAGACCCCTCTGCCGGGGCAACCGAGACCCGGCCGGGCATGGCGGCCACCCGTACCGTGTAGTTCGAGACCGGGCCGTTCGCGGCGGTGAGCACGAAGGACCCGCTGACCGGCGTCCCGCTCTTCGAGGTGAGCATCAGCTTGCCCGGCGCCACCACCAGGTATCCCTGCGCGGGCAAGCTGGACGGCGACGGCGACGGCGACGGCGACGGCGACGGCGACGGGGACGGCGACGGGGACGGCGACGTGCCTGACGATGACGCGCCGGGCACGGCCGTGCCCGGCCCCGTCGATGGCCCGGCGCTGGTCGTGCCGGCCTGCGCCGCCGGCGACGTCGGCTGAGTCGAGGCCGGGGTGGTGCGTGCCGGGGACGGTGCCCGGCTGGTAGGACCGGAGGCCGGACTGGACGCCGGGGTCGGCCCGCCCCCGCTCAGACCGAGGCCGGAGGCCTGCGGGCGGTGCGAGCCGCCCGCAGTCAGGGCCACGGTGATCCCGGCCGTGACGGCCAGTGCCGCCGCCGTGGCCGCCGCCGCGACCACGCCGCGGTGCCGCCGCGCCCGCCGCCGCCACCACGCCCCGGACGAGCCGATCGCCTTGGGGAAGCCAGCCGGGCCGAACTCGCCCGCGCGGTGCGCCACGCTCATCCGGTGCGCCCGGCCCGCCGGGGAGTTGTCGGCGCATGCCGTCAGGACCTGGCCGCGCAGGTCGGCCGGCAGCGGAACCTCCGGCGGCTCGCCGCCGTGATCCACGGCCGCCCGGATCGTCGCTGGGATCGCCGCTGGGATCTGAATGCCGGGACCCAGCCGGCGCAGGCACTCGTTCCGTGCCACCGCGTGCAGCCAGGGACCGAGCCGGTCCGGATCACGCAGCCCGTCCAGCTTGACCGTTGCGATCAGGAAGGTGTCGAGCACCGCCCCGGCGGCTTCAGGTTCTGGTAGCACCACGCGGCAGCAGGCGTAGAGGGACGTGGCGTACTGGTCGTACACTGCGGCAAAGCCATCCGCGTCACCTGCGACGACAGCGGCCACCACGGCATGGTCCTGCATGCGCCTTACCGTAGTTCGGTCTGGCTCGAGCCTCGGTCAGAACGGCACAGCCAGATATCAGAACGACATAACTGCCGGGGCTCATGAGGGGCCACGGCCCTGCGGGCGGTCAGGGCGTCGCGACGGCGGAACTGGCGCTACCCGCCGGCGCGGCCGGGAACGTGAACGTCGGCGTCGCCGTGCTGGTGGCCGTCGAGGTTGCGGTCGAAGTGCCCGTCGGCCTGGGATGGGTCGTGAACGGCGGCGTCGGGAGGTCGGGCGGGGAAGGCGCAGCCGAATGCGAACGTTTTGCCCGGCTCGGCGAGGCAGGCGCGGGTGCCGCCGTGGGCGGCGCACTGCTGGCCGGCGACACGGTGGTGACCGGTGACTCATCCGGGGATATCCCGCCGGGCACTGCTGTATCCCCGGACGCAGGAGCGCTCGTCGCGCCCGACGAGGATCCCGGGCTGGCCTCGGCCGATCGCGGGGAATGCGATCCGGTGAGCGCGAGCACCGTGACGATCCCAGTCGCCATGATCGCGACCAGGACGCCCACCGCCGCCGTGGCCCCGGACAGCGCGATCATTCGCCGCCGCGGCGCATGGATTGCCTGCGGGAAGCCGTTGGGCAGGAACGCTCCGGCCCGCTGGGCCACGTCACGCCGGTACGACAGCGTCTCCGGGCTGGAGTCAGTGCACAGTTCCAGCACCTCGTCGCGCAGTCCGGGCGGGAGTGCGGCCAGCGGGGCCATGCCGTAGCGCACGGCCGCCCGCAGCGCGCCGTGGCTGCGGTCGTCGCAGGCGGTGCACTGCTCGATATGGCGGCTGACGAGTTTGCGCGTCGACCCGGTCAGCTGGCCGTCCCAGCCGTCGAGCAGCAGGTCGAGCTCGGCGCAGCCGCGCCGCCCGGTGCGCGCTACGAACAGGGGGCCGAGCGCCGCCTCCAGTTCGCCGCGCGCGTGCGACGCCAGGGCCTGCGCCTGGTTCCGTGGCACGCCGAGCACGGCCGCGAGGTCGGCACCCTGCAGGTCATGGCGGAGGTCGAGTTCGATCACCTCGCGCTCACCCGGGCTCAGCTCGTCCAGGGCGGTTCGGACGAGCTGGGCCAGTTCGGCCTGCTCGGCGCGCCCCCGGACGTCGGCGGCGGCAGGCGGATCAGGCAGGCTGGCGTCCTCGCCGAGACCTACCTGAGACGCACGCAGCCGGCTGTGGCACTCGTTGCGGGCGACCGCGTACAGCCAGGGCCGGAGCCTGCGCGGATCGCGGAGGTGGTCGAGCCGGCCGGCGGTGATGATGAAGGTGTCTTCCACCGCGTCGGCGGCATCCTCCGGCTCGCGCAGCATCCAGCGACAGTAACCGTACAGCGACTCGGCGTGCTCGTCGTAGGCGGCGGCCAGGCCGGACAGGTCGCCGGCCACGATGGCCGCGACGATCTCGCGGTCGTCCATGCCCAAACCGTAGTTGAATCGCCAGCGTATTGGCTGGTAGTCAGCTAATTTCGGTCCGGCGGCGGCATCCGCTCGGAGACCTGGGCCGGAGGCTGGAACGGGATCCAGACCTGCACGCTGGTGCCCACCCCAACCGCCGACCTGAGCATCGCGTGCCCGCCGTGCGCGGTCGCGATCGCCTGCACGATGGACAGCCCGAGGCCGCTGCCGTGGCCGTCCTTGCCGTTGTGCTCGCCCCGGTAGAAGCGGTCGAAGGCGCGCGCCGCCGCCTCCGCGTCCATGCCCTGGCCCGAGTCGGTCACCTCCAGCTGCGCGCCCTGGCCGGCCGCGGAGAGCCGGACCGCCACCGGGGTGCCCGGGGCGGTGTGCTCGCGGATGTTGCCGAGCAGGTTGGCCAGCACCTGCCGGATCCGCGGCTCGTCCGCCACCACGACCAGGCTGGCCGGGGTGCTGGCCCTGACCGGGCGGTTCGGCTCCACCGCCCGGGCGTCCTCGACCGCGTCCGCGACCAGCGCGGACAGGTCCGTCTCGGTCAGGTCGAGGGACGAGTCCCGGTCCAGCCTGGCCAGCTCGAGCAGCTCCGCGACCAGGCTGGACATCCGGTCGGCCTCCTGCTCGATGCGGCGCATGGCGTTCGGCAGCCGGTCCTCACCGAGCGCGCCCTGCCGGTAGAGCTCGGCGTACCCGCGGATGGTGGTCAGCGGCGTGCGCAGCTCGTGCGACGCGTCCGCGGCGAACTGCCGCACCTTCTGCTCGGACTGCCAGCGTGCCCGGAACGCCTGCTGGATCCGGTCCAGCATCGTGTTGATCGCCCCTGCCAGCCGCCCCGCCTCGGCGTGGTCGCCCGGGTCGGGCATCCGGGCGGTCAGGTCGCCCCGGCTGGTGATCATGTCGGCGGTGCTCGCCATCCGGTCGAGCGGCGCCAGGCCGCGGCTGATCAGCCAGCGGCCGCCCACCGCGAGCAGGGCGAGCAGGATCGAGCCGGTGATCAGCTCGGCGGCGACCAGGCCGCGGACCTCGCTGCCCACCGCGCTGTCCGGCCGCGCGATCAGCAGGATGCTGGTGCCCGCGGGGACCAGGTCCTGGTTGTGCGCCGCCTCGGTCGCCGAGATCGGTCGCCAGATCGCGGTCATCGACGGGTAACCCGGCTGCGAGATGCCGAACAGGGTCCGCTGCGGATTGACCCGCTGGGCGAAGTACCGTCTCGCCCCCCCGTTGGCCAGCAGGTCCTTGACCAGGGTTTGCAGCTCCGTCGTGGCCGCCGAGGGCGGGCTGAGCACGCCCACCTTCCTGGTGGGAATGTTGATGTAGACCACTCCGTACCCGCCGGTGAGGTCCGCGACCTCGGTCAGCTTGATCCGGGCGGTCAGCGACAGGTCGGAGTTGAACTGGCTTTGCTCGGAGTTGCCGAGCACCACGGTGGTGACCACGCCCATGATGATGAGGAACAGCGCGGTCACCGTGATCAGCCCGGCGAGGAGCCGGGACCGCAGCGAGAGCCTGCCGCGGCCGGATCCGAACCGCCGCGTGAGGTTCATCTGCCCGCGCGCTCGGTTTCCGGTGGCGGACGCAGGCTGTAGCCCACACCGCGCTGGGTGTGGATCAGCGGCGGGCCGAGCGGGTCGAGCTTACGGCGCAGGTAGCTCACGTACGTCTCCACCACTTGGGACTGGCCGGCGAATTCCCAGCCCCACACGTTCTCCAGCAGCTGC
>Ga0335082_10008370_pt1 | contig 11234 bp, 10 predicted proteins | sample Lox_Sample_41_FD_206718 | JGI IMG/M metagenome (GOLD analysis project Ga0335082, IMG submission 206718) | Soil microbial communities from Loxahatchee National Wildlife Refuge, Florida, United States - Lox_Sample_4.1 | ecosystem: Environmental > Terrestrial > Soil > Wetlands | place: USA... | reverse complement strand
TTACGTTCCGCTCGCCCCAGCGACGCGCGCTCGGCGTCAGCGAGAGATCGTAGGCGCCGAACAAGAGGTTGGCGGCGGCGAAGCCGCCGAATCCGTGCCGGTCGCGCAGGCGCAAGAGCGTCACGACCGCGAGGTGGGCGCCCGCCGACTCGCCGCCGATCAGGAGCCGTTCGCTCCCGAACTCGCGCGCGGCGCGCTCGGCGAGCCAGAGCGCGGCGGCCTCGCAGTCGTCGGGCGCGGCCGGATACGGGTGCTCGGGCGCGAGCCGGTAGTCGACGCTCACCACCGCGAGGCCGCAGCCCTGCGCGATCCGCCGATTCCACACGTCATGGTGGTGGGCGGCCCCGAGCGTCCAGCCGCCTCCGTGCAGGTGCAGGTAGACCCCGCGCGGACTCTCGGGGGCGATCACGCGCACCGGCACCTCGCCGACCGGCCCGGGGAGCGTCCGCACGCGCGCCTCCTCGACGGTCTCGAGCGGCCCCCAGATCCCCTCGCCCCGCTCGCGCTCCGCGCGGATCTCGACCGGATCGCGCAGGTGGAGCGACTTCGTCTGCGCGAGCACCGCCTCGATCGCGGCGTTGAGGCGCGCGGTCTCGGGATCGATCGCCGCCGGATCGAAGGGATCGGGGCTCATCGGGCTCGTCCTCCGTCGACGCAGCCGGTGAGCGTACCAGAGGAGGCCGGCTTCGCGCGTTGCGGCGGATCGCCTCGGCGCAGGTACTCTAGGCGCCCGATGGGGGCACGAGCTCGCGCGATCGTGCTGGCCTCGACCGCGGCGCTCGCTGCGCGCGCGGACGGCCCGGCTCCGTTCGCGGTGACGACGCTGCCGAACGAGGGGCGCGCGGTGGCGGCCGAGATCGCCGATTTCGACGGCGACGGGCGCGCAGATCTCCTGGTGCTCTCGGTCGCGGGGGTTCCGCCCGACGAGAAGCGCACGATCCGCGTCCGCTACCAGGGCGCCGACGGCGCGCTCCCGGAGGCGCCGAGCTGGGAGGCGCCGCTCCCGCGCGCTGCGGCCATCTACGACGTCGGCGACGTCGACGGGCAGCCGGGCAGCGAGCTCGTGCTGCTCGAGCGCGACGGCCTCGCCGTGCTCTCGCTGGCCGGCCGCATCCCGCGCTGGCGCCAGCTCCTCTCGCCGGCGACGCCCACCGCGGCGGTGCTTCCCGACGAGCGCGGCATCGAGCGCCTGCGCCTGCTCCGGCGGGAGCTCGGCGCCGGTCGCTTCGTGATCCCGGCGCTCGCCGAGGCGGCGGTGCTCGGCCCGGACGGCGAGGTGCTCGGACAGCTGCAGATCGGCGGGCGCGCCAACTACTTCGCGCCGCCGCGTCCCGGCCCGCTGGTCAGCGAGAGCGAGATCGAGATCTACTTCGACGTGCCGCACCTCGACGTCGCCGACGTGGACGGCGACGGCCGAGCCGACCTCGTCGCGTCGACGCGCCATTCGCTGCGCGTCTTCCGCCAGCATCCCGACGGGCGCTTCTCGAGCGCCCCCGACCGCGACCTCCCGCTCCGCCTGATCAGCGCCGACGACCACGTGCGCAACGCCGGCTCGGTGCGCGTCGCGCTCGGCGACATCGACGGCGACGGGCGCGCGGACCTCGTGATCACGCGAGGCAGCGGCGGCCTGCTGCGGGCGGTCACCGAGACGCGCATCCACCGCAACCGCGACGGGGGCTGGGACCTGGCGCACCCGGACCAGATCTTCGAGAACCGCGGCGGCGCCGTGGTCGACCAGCTCGTCGACCTCGACGGCGACGGACGGCCCGAGCTGCTGCGCGCGGTGACCTCGCTCGGCCTGGTCGACCTCGCGCAGTTCTTCTTGCAGCGCGCGATCCACGCCGACGCCTCGATCTACAAAGCGATCGATGGGCGCTTTGCGAACGCCCCGATCTACGAGCGCGACTTCCGGCTCGGCATGAACTTCGAGACGCTGCGGCTGCGCGGTTTCGTGCCGACGCTCGAGGTCGACGTGAACGGGGACGGCCAGCGCGACCTGGTGGCGTCGGGCGACGGCAACGCGATCGAGGTGTACCTCGGCGGGCCGGAATACAAGTTTGCCCAACGCCAGGCGCGCCAGGAGCTCGACACCGGGGGGCGCGCAAGCTTCGGCGACCTCGATGGGGACGGGCTCCCCGACATCGCGATCTACGACCCGCGGCGCGCCGACGTCCCGGTCCGGGTTGGCCGGAACCTCGGCGTGCTGCCGGGTACGCCCGCAGGAATGCGCTCGCGCGACGCGCCGCCCTAGGCCCCGCTCAGCGCCCCTTCCACTGCGGCTTGCGCTTCTGCGCGAACGCGAGCGGCCCCTCGCGGAAGTCCTCGCTGCGCACCAGCGCTCCGATCGCCGGATAATGGGCCGCCATCGCCTCCTCGAGGGACGCGTGCGCGAGCCCTTCCAGCGCGACCTCGCGGGTGGCGCGCACCGACACCGGAGAGCATTCGAGGATCGCGTCCGCCCAGCGGCGCGCGGACGCGGCGAGCTCGCCCGCCGGAACGACCTCGTTCACGATCCCGAGCCGCATCGCCTCCGCCGCCTCGACCCGCCGTCCGGTCAGCAGCATGCCGAGCGCGTGCTTGAGGCCGATCTGGCGCGGCAGGCGGTGGAGGCCGCCGGCCAGAGCGGCGAGGCCGACGCGCGGCTCGGGGAGCGCGAACACCGCGTGCTCGGAGGCGATCGCGACGTCGCAGGCGAGGACGATCTCGAATCCACCACCCATCGCGATCCCGTTGACGGCGGCGATCACGGGCTTGCGCCCGTCGAAGCGCGACGTGAGCCCGGCGAAGCCGCTGGCGGGCCATTCGAGTCTGCCGCCGGCCGCCTGGTACTTGAGGTCGTTGCCCGCGCAGAACGCCTTGTCTCCGGCCCCCGTCACGATGGCCACCCAGAGCTCCGGATCGGCCTCGAAGTCGTCGAACTGCTTGGCCAGCTCGGCGCTCGCCGGCGGGTGGATCGCGTTCATCACCTCGGGTCGATCGATCGTGACGGTGAGCACGTGGCCGTCGCGGGCCGCGCGGCAGAACTCGGCCATCTGCGTCCCTCCGCTCTCGACGCCGAGGCTAGCGCAGGGCGGCCTCGATCCCGTGCTGCACCAGACCGGCGCCGACCCACGAGCCGAGGCCGAGCGCGAGGAACAACGCGAAGCGGACCACCGTCGACGCCTCGATCGGCCACTCGCTCGCCCCCGCAACCCGCTGCTCGTAGGCGACGAGATCGGCGAGCCGCCCTCCCGAGGGCGAGTCCGCCGCGCCCGCCGCCAGTGCGCGGTCGCGCGCCTCGCGCAGCGCCGCGCGCACGCGTGCCAGCTCCTCGCGCTTGGCGTCGCGCAGGCGGCGGTGCGGTCCGCGCAGCGGAATCGCGAACGCGGCGAGTGCAAAGCAGGTTAGGAAGAGCATCCCCATCGCCATCAGGCTCGGGATCGCCCAGCCGCGCCCGGCAAAGTTGAGCGAGAGGAACGCGATCAGCAGCAGCCAGAGCGAGACGTTGCGCAGCGCGCGCCTCGCGAACGGCTCGAAGCGGGCATGGTCGAACAGGTCGACGCATCCGAGTGCCCCCCCGAGGCGCGAGAACGCGGAGCCGAGCATCAGCTCGAGGAGCATGGCGCGCGCCACGATCGCCCAGTTCAGGAAGTTGCGCGCGGCGAGCCAGATCACGGCAGGATGCGTCCAGCCGGGCATATGCCCGTCGATCCAGAGATGGGGGTTCAAGACCGTGGCGAGCGCCGAGCCCGCGCCGACCAGCCAGCCGGCGACGAGGAGCGGGACGGGTTGGTAGCGGAGCGCGATGTGGCGCAGGCCCTCGCGCTCGCGCAGCGGCGGCTCGAGCGAGGGGCGCAGCGTCTCGAGATCGCGGAGCGCGCCGCGGACCGAGGCGGCCTCCACGGCGAGCGTGAAGCCGAGGAAGAGGTCCTGGAGCAGCTCGGCCGCCCAGCCGTGGGAGAGCTTCACCGCTCCCAGGTCCCCGACCTCGGCTCCGAACAGCGCGGTGTAGGCCAGAAAGCAGGCGAATGCCCCGAGTCCGATCGCCACGCCGACGAGGAAGGCGGGCAGCGGCACGCGGTCGAAGATCCGGAGCTCCAAGGGCGTCCGCGGATGAAGCTCGAGCAGTCCGGCGTCCACGCGCCAGAGCGTAACCCGAGCCGGCTCAAGTCGGAGGCGCGTCGCTGCGAAACGAGACCAGGCGCCTCGCGCCGTGGGAGGGCTCGCCGCAATGCGTGTGCTTCCGGCCGCGCTCGCCGCCGCCGCATTCGCCATTCCGCTGCTCGGCGGCGCCGACGTCGCCCTCACCGTCCACGGCGAACAGATCGGCCCCGACGGCGTCCTCACGCACCAGGTCGCCGACGTCGTCGGCTCCACCGACCCGACGACGACTCCGGTGCTCGCGATCGACGCCCCTCCGATCGCCGGACGCTCCTACGCGATCACCGGCACGGTGGCGTACGAGGACGTCGCGGGCGACGGATACATCGAGATGTGGACCGTCTTCGCTGACGGAAGCCGCTACTTCACCCGCACCCTCGACGTCCAGGGCCCGCTCGCGAAGCTCGCGGGATCGTCGGTCGCGCGGCCGTTCGCGCTCCCCTTCGCGCTCGACGACCGCCCCGAGAAGCCCACGCGGCTCGAGGTCGACGTGGTCCTGCCCGGACCGGGACGCGTCCATCTCGCGGGACTGCGCTTTCAGTCCGCCCCGACGCCCACCTCTCCGTGGTGGTCGCCGAGGCTGGGCGGTTGGATCGGCGCGCTCGGAGCCGGGCTCGGCTTGCTCGGCGCGGCGATCGGCGTGGCGCGGGCGCGCAGGAGCGCGAGCCCCCGCGCGGAGCGCCTCCCGGATCGCTGATAGACTCGGGCGCCGTGCCGAGCGAGCGCATCGAAGACTGGTCGGGCCGCACGATCGCCTGCTTCGGCGCGCATCCCGATGACGACCTGCACGCCGCGGGCACCTTCGCGCGGCTGGTGCGCGCCGGCAACGACGTCCACCTCGTGATGTACACCAACGACGACAAGGGCTCGCGCGACCGAACCATGACCGGTGAGCGCCTGGCCCGCATCCGCCGCGCCGAACAGGAGGCCGCCGCCGCCTGCGTCGGCATCCCGAAGCAGAACCTCCACTGGCTCGGCCACCGCGACGGCGAGCTCGAGTACGTCGACCGCCGGCTCTTGGTGAAGCAGGTGACGGCCGCAATCCGCCGGCTGCGTCCCGACGCGCTCTTCTCCTTCGATCCGGGCGCCCGCTTCGAGCAGTGGCACAAGAGCGACCACCGCAGCGCGGCCTTCGTCACCGTCGACGCGGTGCGGGCCGCGCCCTGGCACCTCTACTTCCCCGAGCTGCTCGACGAAGGCCTCGAGCCCTTCGAGGTGCCGGTCTGCTTCTTCTACGACTCCCGCGAGCCGAACTACTTCGTAGACGTGAGCGCGGAGATCGACGCGAAGATCGCCGCGTTCTGCTCGCACGTCTCGCAGTTCGGCCGGCGGCAGGCCGCCTACGAGCCCGGACTCCATCCCGAGGACCGGAGCCGCTTCGAGCGCGCGATCCGGGCGCACTGCGCGGCGGTCGGCATGCCCCACGGCCTGGCCTTCGCCGAGGCCTTCCGTCGCTCGACCGATCACTGAGCGGCGTCGCCGAGCCAGAGATCGACGGCCCGCGCGACGCCGCGCGGCCGGAAGGGCAGAGAAACCCGCGCGCCGCGGCGCGCCGATGCGTACGCCGCGCAGAGGATCTCGAGAACCGCCTGCCCGTCGCTCCCGCATTCCGCCGGCGTCTCCTTGCAGCGGAAGCAGTCGAGGAAGTGGGCGAGCTCCTGGGGGTAGCCGCTCTCCCAGAGCCAGTCCGCCGGCAGCGCCGACCAGCCAGCGCCCGGCGCCGCGCCCGGCAGCCCATCCCTCGAGTAGACCCGCAGGCCGGTCTCGTGCAGCAGGTCCGCCGCCGCGTAGCCGCGCGCGCCCCAGACCTCGAGGCGCGACTGCATCCCGCCCTCGAGCGCCCACGACGCCTCGGCGAGCGCCGACACGCCGTTCGCGAACTCGAGGTGGACGACCGCGTGGTCCTCGAGCTCGCCCTTCTCGGCGTGCGCGGCCCGCGCGAGCTGCGCCGTCACGGCGGAGGCCGGCGGCTTGTCGAGCAGCCAGCGGATGCACTCGATGGCGTGGCACGCCATGTCCATCAGCACGCCGCCGCCCGCCTCCTCGCGAGTGAAAAACCACGGCGAATGGGGTCCACCGTGCGCCTCGCGCTGCGTCACGTAGCGCGGGCCACCGAGCGCTCCCGAGCCGAGCAACTGGCGGATGCGGGCGAACTTGGGGGCGAACGGCAGCTCCTCGGCGTACGCGAGGCCGACACAAGCCCGCCGCGCGGCCTCGACGATCGCATCGCCCTCCTCGAGCGAGACGGCGAGGGGCTTCTCGACGATCACGTGCCGGCCGGCCTGCGCGGCCGCGATGGCGTGCTCGGCGTGCAGGAAGTTCGGCGAGTTCACGCACACCACGTCGACCGCCGCGATCAGCTCGTCGACCCGGTCGGTGGCGAGCTCGAGGCCGAACTCCTTCGCCAGGCGCTCCGCGTGCGCCCGCGTGCGCGACCAGACCGCGACCGGCCGTCCCTGCGGCACGCGCGCGAGCGCGGCCAGGTAGGTGCGCGAGATCCAGCCGGCGCCGACCAGCCCGATCCGAAAGGGCGTCACGTCGCGAGCTCCGGGCCGGCCGCAGTCAGCTCGCCGGCGTGCGCCTGCACCTTGGCGAAGGCGGTCGCCAGATCGTCGACGTCCTCGGGTGAGCCGAGGAAGAGCTCGTGCGGCAGCCAGATCGACTCGCGGTAGGCCGCGTGGCTCGCGACCGGGAAGGCGCGCCGCAGCGGAACGCGAGCGCGCGCCAGCGGATTGGTCTTCGGATCCATCGCGAAGAGGGGATCCTCTGGCAGCGGCACGTAGAAGCGCCCCTTGGCGGGCACGCCCTCCGCGGCGAGCGCGCGCAGCATCGCGTCGCGCTCGACCCCCGCGAAGGCGGCGGGCTCGTAGCGCAGCACGTACTGATAGACGGTGCGGTGCGTCAGGCGCTCGTCGCGCGCGAGCGGGCGCAGGCCGGGGATCCCCTCGAGGCGCTTCTCGAACTCGGCGACGCGCGCGGCGCGGCGCTCGTGCTGTCCGGGAAGGCGGATCAGCTGCTCCGACAGGACAGCCGCCTGCCACTCGGTGATGCGGGCGTTGCCGCCGAGCAGCTGCTCCGGGAAGTCCCGGTAGCCCGGCTCCTTGCGCCCACAGTTGACGAGCGAGTGGAGGCGCTGCGCGAAAGTCGCGTCGCTCGTCGTGACGGCGCCCCCCTCGCCGGCCGTCAGGAGCTTCGAGCTCTGCATCGAGAACGCGCCGAGCTGGCCGATCGAGCCTGCCGGCCGGCCGCGCCAGCGGGCGCCGTGCGCGTGCGCGCAGTCCTCGACGAGCAGGAGCCCGCGGCGCTCGCTGAGCGCGCCGAGGCGGTCCACGTCGGCCATCGCGCAGCCGAGGTGGACCGCGACCACGGCCTGGGTGCGGGCGGTGACCGCCGCCTCCACCTGGCTCGGGTCGAGGCAGTAGCTGTCGGGATCCACGTCCACGAAGACCGGGACGCCGCCGGCGGCGACAATGCCGGTGGCCGTTCCCACAAACGTGTAGGAGGTGGTGATCACCTCGGCGCCCGGGTCGAGGCGCGCCGCCTGCAGCGCGAGCGCAATCGCGACGGTGCCGTTCGCGCAGGGAACCGCGTGCGCGGTCTCGACGTAGCGGGCGAAGCGCTGCGCGAATGCGCGCGCCTCCGTGTTGGGAGACGGGAAGCCGCCCCAGCTGCGCGAGGCGAGCACGCGCTCGAGGGCGGCGCGCTCGGCGTCCCCGAACTCCGGCCACGCCGCCCAGGGCCGAGCCCGCACCGGCGGTCCGCCGAGGAGCGCGAGTCGTTCGCCCATGTGTCTATGGTACCCGCTGCGCGCCCGGCGCGGAGAGCCGCTTAGTCGCGGACCACGAGCAAGCAGCCGGCGAGCGGACCGCCGCCCGCCGCGGCGACCGCGACGCGGGGCGCGCCCGGGACCTGGCGCGCGCCTCCCTCGCGCCACAGCTGGACCGCGGCCTCGTGCAGGAATCCGTAGCCGTGCAGCCGGCCTCCCGAGAGCTGGCCGCCCTGGGTGTTCAGCGGCAGCTCGCCGTCGAGCGCGATGCGCGAGCCGCCCTCGACGAACGGCCCCCCCTCGCCCTTCTTGCAGAAGCCGAGCGCCTCGAGCCAGGCGAGCGCCAGGAACGAGAAGCCGTCGTAGAGCTCGGCCACGTCGACGTCTGCCGGGCGCAGCGCGGTTCGCGTCCACAGCATCGCGCCTGCGTCGCGCATCGCCATCGTCGTGAGGTCGTCGAACTGGTCCCACGAAGGTCGCCCGCGGATCGCGCAGCCGACTGCTTCGACGAAGAGCGGCGGCTTGCGCAGGTCGCGAGCGCGATCGGCGCGCGAGACCACGATCGCCGTGGCGCCGTCGGCCGGCACGTCGCAGTCGTAGAGGCAGAGCGGGGTCGAGATCATGCGCGCCGCCAGGTACTCGTCGAGGGACAGCGGGGTGCGGTAGACGGCGTTCGGGTTCCCGGCGGCGTTGCGGCGCGCGTTGAGCGCGATCCAAGCCAGCTGCTCGCGCGTGGTCCCATACTCGTGAAAGTGTCGATTGGCGAAGAGCGCGACCCAGTTCGCGGCGGAGGCCGCGCCGAACGGCAGCACCCACTGCAGCATGCCGGCCGCGCGAAACCCCTTGCCCGGCGCAGGCCCGGCCGGGCCGGCGTCCATGCCGATCCCGGCGCGGCCGCCCGTCCCCTGGGCGGTCGACTCCCAGACGGTGCGGAAACAGAGCACGTGGTTGGCGAGGCCGCAGGCCACCGCGGTCACCGCCTCGATCACCGACCCGAGCTGACCGGGCTGCTCGGGCCCGCCGGTGTACCAGGAGAGCTGGAGCCGCAGCGCGTCCTGGAGCTCGGGCACGCCCGGCCCCGAGAAGCCGCGCGGCCCGAACCAGCCGCCTGGATAGGTGGCGAGCCCGTCGATGTCGCCGCGCTCGAGCCCCGCGTCGGCGATCGCCGCCAGACACGCGTCGAGCGTCAGGTCCATCGGATCGCGCCCGAGGCGGCGGCCGACCGCGGATTGCCCGATGCCCGTGATCGCGGCGCGCCGCGCGAGGTCGCTCACGCGCCCGCCGGCTCGAAGAGCGGGATCCACACGTCGTCGGTTTGCTCGAAGACCGCGCGCACCGGCATGCCGATCGCGACCTCGTCGGAGGCGCACCCGACCAGGTTGGTGGTGAGGCGCAGCGCAGCCTGCTCCTCGAGCTCGACGATGGCGATCAGGTAGGGCGGAGCGAAGCCGGGGATCCAGGGCTGGTGGTTGACCGTGAAGCTCGCGACGCGGGCGCGGCCGCTCGCCGCCTCGACGCCGAGATCGCGGCCGAGGCAGCTCGGGCAGATCGGCGTCGGCGGGTGGATCCAGTGCCGGCACGCACGGCAGCGCAGGAAGCGCAGCTCGCCGTGCTCGCCACCGGTCCAGAAGTGCCGGTTCAGCGGCGAGAGCTGCGGGAGCACGCGGAACGGCTTCGTCATCGGGCGGTCCCCGGGTGACGATGCCTCAGGTCGCTTCGGCGATCCACAGCTCGAGAGACCGTTGCCGAGCCTTCGGATGGCGATCCGAATGAGTCACCCTTCACAGCTTCTCGAGACTGAGGTCGTAGCTGCCGCCCTCGTAGGCGTTGTCGTCGCTCGCCAGCACGTAGTAGGTGCCCGTCGCGGGAAGCGTCAGCTCGATCAGCGCCGAGTAGTCGTTGTCGGGGCTCACGCTCAGCCGCTGGCCCTGGGCATCGTAGAGCTCGAGCCGCGGGTTGAAGTTGTCCCCGATGCCCGCGCCTCCCACCATCCGCAGCCGAATCATGTCCCCCGCGCTGCCCTCGAAGGTGAAGCCGTCGACGTCCCCTCCTGGGTCGATAGAAGCCGTCGTCGCCTGCCCGTACGCAACGGGGTCCAACCCGCTCGATGCATCGAGGGGATCGGAGCCCACCTTGACCTCGAGCCCATCCTTGAAGCCGTCACCGTCCGTATCCGGGTTCAGAGGGTTCGTTCCGAGCGCGATCTCTGCCGCGTCGGTGAGCCCGTCCGCATCGAAATCCGGGTTGTTGGGATCGAGCCGACCGAGGGTGAACCCGTAGCTGCCGGGCTCGCCAAGACCCGGATTCCGAACCCACAGGAGGTAGACCCCGTCGGTAGGAACATCGAAGGCGAGAGTGCCGGATCTGCCGCCCGCCGTGGCGACGACCGCGCCCGTCGCGTCGCGTAGCTGGAGCTGCAGCGAGAAGTCACCCTGGGTCGTGCGCGCGAAGGGGATGGCCAACGCATCGCCCACATGGGCAGCGAAGCCGTAGACGTCGATCTCGGTCCGGCCGATCGAGCCTGCCATAGACTCGCCGACGGCAACCGCGGTGATCTCACCCGGGTCGAGCGTGCGCTCGAGCGTGAGCTCGTAGCTTCCTGCTTGGGCGGGGCCCGCGCTTCTGACCAAGAGCAGATGGCGCCCGGCGGAGGGGACCGTGAGCCCCAAGGTCCCAGTGTTGCCGCTCGCCGTCGCCAGGACGGCGCCCGTCAGGTCCTCCAGATCGACCTGCAACGCCGTCGCACCGCTGGCGGTGGGCGCGAAGGGAATCACCAGAACGTCGCACGCGCGTGAATCGAAGCGGTACGCGTCCACTTGGCCGGTGCTCGAGAGCGCGCCGAGCACCGTCTCGCCGAACTCGACCGGTCTACCGTTGCGATCGCCCTGCGTCCACAGCGGCGTGCCCACAAAGGAGCCGTCTCTCCGGTTGGCGCTGAGGTCGGCAGCGGTGCCGCGGCTCCTTCGTCGAACGGCCCTGGTAGCGAGCTGGGATTCCTGTTGATTCCGTAGAACGCCGCGCCAGTCAGGTTCGCTTGGTCGAGGTCCGGGAGGGAGCCGCGGTAGCGTGCGAAGCTCTGGCGCGGGTATGGAGAAATCGTGACATAGAGTTCAAGATCTGGACCAGCGGTGACCCACTCTAGTCTCGCCGTCTCTTTGCCTTGTTGAGAGACGGTCGTGAGGACCGAATCTCCGTCCTGGACACTCACGATTTCAATCGGTCCTGCAACGCCACTCCTACATGGCATGCTTTCTGTGTCGCACGGATCTGGACTTGGCGCCGGCAGCGCGAAGTGCCCGACAGAGCCGGCTGACGGCCCGGGCACACC
>Ga0335082_10008369_pt1 | contig 11234 bp, 10 predicted proteins | sample Lox_Sample_41_FD_206718 | JGI IMG/M metagenome (GOLD analysis project Ga0335082, IMG submission 206718) | Soil microbial communities from Loxahatchee National Wildlife Refuge, Florida, United States - Lox_Sample_4.1 | ecosystem: Environmental > Terrestrial > Soil > Wetlands | place: USA... | reverse complement strand
GGGCCGCAGCGATCCGAAGTGAGGGCTCCCGGCGGTTCAACGAGTGGAGGGCTGGCCGTTGTGGCTGAGCAGGTTCTCCGCTCGCTGTGCCAGCTTGCGGAAGGCTGTTTGCAGGTGTGTGAAAGCCGGGAGGTTTTGGGACAGCAGCGCCTGCTGGTAGGCGGCCTCGACGATGAGCACGGTGTTGGGCAGATTTACCTGCGCCTTGCACGAGACATCTGCGGTCGCGGTGGCGACCTCGGCTGGGGTCGGTGTCTTGGGCCAGTGATGGGTGGCGGGCTGGGTGGGGGTTTGGTAGCTGTAGCCGTGGGCGGCCATGCACCTCGACCATGATCGCTGCGCGGCGAGGACCCTCCGGTCGCTTTGGGCCCACTGGGCGGCCTGGGCCGCCAGCTGGGGTACCGGGTCTGTGAGCCCGCTGATTCCGTGGACCAGCTGGGCCTGCACTGTCTGGTAGCAGCCCGGCCGCACCTGTCCTGCGCGTGACTGTGCGCCGGGGGCCCACCCTCCGAGCAGGGCGCTGGCCCACGCCGGGTGGTGGCTCAGGGCCGTGAAAGACAGGCCGCGCGGCAGGAGGAGCGGGAAGACGCTGAAGCCTACCCGGCCGCTGGGCACATACAGCTTCCCGGGCTGGCCGTACCCGTGAGCCTTGGCCTGAGCGAGGCTGGTGATGCCGGCCGGCTGGTTCTCAATGGCCGCCAGCGCGGTCAGGCTACCGGCGGGCTGCGGGGCAACGGGGTAGCTGAACCCCTTGGCCTGCATGCACCGCTGGGTAAGCAGGCCAAAGGCTGCCAGCCCGGTGTCCTGCTCCTGGCTCGCGACCTGTTCGTATGCCTCCAGCGGCAGCACGATGCTCTGCCCGGAGCCGGCCGGGGGTATCTGGGCAACAGTGATCGGCGGTCTGCCGGGGCTGGACGAGCCAGCGCCGTGCAAGGTCGTGCCGGCTCCTGGCCGATGCGGCCCGGCCCGGCCCTGCGCTGCGCCGGTGGGGGGTGAAGGATTATGTACGGTGCAGGCGGCCAGCAGTGCCGCCACGGCCAGGCATCCCAGCATGCGCCAGAACCGGGCGGCGGCGGGCTGTGACGTGTTCATCGCCGGAGGGCTTCGGCTGGTTCGATGGCGCTTGCCCGCAGTGCCGGGTACAGGCCCGCGAGCAGCCCGATGACGGCGCCGGCGGCCGGGGCGGCCAGCACTATTCGCGGATCGAGGATGGCGGTCCAGCTGTGGTAGATCGTGACCGCCAGGGTGGTCAGCACCCCCAGGCTGGCCCCGACGAGCCCGCCGCCGAGCCCAAGGGCTGTGGATTCGCCCAGGAACTGGGCCGCGATATGCACCGGCCGTGCGCCGAGTGCCCGGCGCAGGCCGATCTCGCCGGTGCGTTCCAAGACCGCGACCAGGGTGATGTTCGCGATTCCGATCGCACCCACCAGCAGCGCGATCGCTGCCAGGGTCAGGAACAGGGTGTTGAGGCTGGCGGTCACCGCATGCTGGAGCTGGGCGGGATTGACCGGCGCGCTGGCTTTCATCAGGTGGGGGTTGTCGGGCCGGAGCGCGATGGGGGCCTGGGCGGCGACGACCTGAGCGGCCCCCAGCTGGGCGTGGATAAGCATTTGCGCGGGGGAGGCAGGGGGGCCCCACAGGCGCAGCGCGGTGCTGGCTGGCACGCTGACAGCAAGTTCCAGCGCGGGTAGCCGCTGGTCACCGGAGAGGATGCCTACCACGGTGAATGGCTGCCCGGCGATGAAAATGGCGGGCTGGTTCTCCAGGCTGGTGATACCGAGCTGGGCAGCGGCTGCCGCGCCGATGACGGCCACGTTCTGGGCGTGTGACTGGTGGAACTGGTTGTAAAGGACGCCGTTGTGCACCATGGCGCCGCTGGCTGCCAGCGCGCCCGGGGTGGCCGCGATAACTGGCACGGCCAGGCCGGCCTGGCCGGCCGCAGGCATGGCGCTCACGGCTGCCTTGCTGAACTGCACCGGCCACCACACACCCGCGGCGATGACACCGTGGATGCGGTCTACCACCGCGTCGGCGTGCGGCGGGAAGTTCAGGCTCTGGGCCGCCCCGTTGTCGCGCACGATGACCTGGGTGGCCTGCTGTTCGTTGAACGCCGCGCCGATCTGTCCCGAAGCGGTCTGGGACAGGCCCACGATGGCGACGAAGGCCCCAATTCCCATCACGGTGCCGAGCATGGTCAGCACTGACCTGCCGGGCCGCTGCAGCAATCCGGCCAGCGCCTCGCTGCCCAGGTCACGTGCCCGAAGCCGGGATACGGTGCTGTTGTTGGGCCTAGCCCACGGCAAGCCCATGGTGGTCTCCGTTGTGGCCCGCCGGGTGAGTACCGGCCTGCTCAGACAGCTGGCCGTCCCGGATCATGATCCGCCGTCCCGCACGTCCGGCGACGGCGGGGTTGTGGGTGATGACCAGCACGGTGGTGCCGCCGTGGTTCAGCGCTGCGAGCAGGTCCGACAGCTCGCTGGTCGCGGTGGTGTCCAGGTTCCCCGTTGGCTCGTCGCACAGCAGCAGCGGCGGGCGGTTGACCAGCGCCCGGGCGATCGCCACCCGCTGCTGCTCGCCGCCTGACAGCGCGGTGGGCAGGGCGTCTGCCCGCCCGGCCAGGCCAACCTGTGCCAAGGCGGCCATCACATCAGCGCGGCGGCGACGTCGCGGGATGTTGGCGTAGACCTGCGCCAGCATGACGTTCTCAGCGGCGGTCCGGTGCGCCAGCAGCTGAAAGGTCTGGAACACAAAACCGATCCGCCGGGCCCGCGCCGCGGCGCGGTCGCGTTCGGAGGCGCCGCCCATGTCCGTGCCGTCGATCTCGACGCGGCCTTCGGTCGGCCTGTCCAGCAGGCCGATCAGGTTGAGCAGGGTCGATTTCCCCGAACCGGACGGTCCCATGATCGCCACATGCTCTCCGCGCCAGATCACCAGATCCAGCGGCTTAAGAGCATGGACCACCGGCGGGCCCTGGTAGGTGTAGGCGACCGCTGACAGCCGGATCAGCGGCGGCTGACCGTTTTGCCCCGCCGGCCCACTAGCGCCGGACGGCGTCATCGCGACGGCACCGGGCCGCCAGCGGCCCCGGGAGCCCCACCGCCGGAGGCTCTCGTCCGCACATAACCCACGCCGACGGCGACCGTGTCGCCCGCGTGGAGCGTCCCCGAGTCCACGGGTGTCACCTCGACCAGGCCGTCACCGGTGAATCCGGTACGTACCGGCACACGCACCCGCGACCGGCTGGCAGTCACCTTGGTGACGTAGGTCCGGCCGTCGGCGCTGGCGAAAATGGCGGCCTGGGGCACCGTCAGGACCGGCCCGGCGGTGTGAGCGGCGACGATCGTCAGCTTGAGATCCTGCCCGGCCATGGAGACCGGCAGGTGGGTGCGGGTGGAGACCCGCATCGGCACGTAGAAACCGCCGGAGATGCTGCCCGAGATCTGGGTGCGGCTTCCCACTGAGCGCACCCGGCCGCCGAAGGCCGAACCGGTCACCGGATCCACGATCTGCACGCGCATGCCGCGCCGTACCAGCCGGGCGTCGGCCGGGTTGAGCTGGCCCACGATGCCCGGTTGCCCCACCGACAGCGCCACCAGCGGCCCGCTGGCCCTCCCGCCGACCCGCTGATCGAGCTTGACGACCTGGGCCGGCAACCGCGGCACGAACATGACCTGGGAAAGCGGGACCACAGATCCCACCGGCACCGGATACCCGATCCGGTGATAGTAACCAGCCACCGCGCTTTGCGTGCCCGGGCCAAACGTCCCGCGGATGTCGCCGCCAACCCAGAATCCCAGCCGCTCCAGGCCCGCCTGGAGCTGGGCCACATCAGCACCCGACTCACCAGGCACCAGATCCCGGTACGCCGGCACGGCCCCGGCGAACACAAACAGCGGCTCCCCGGCCACCTCCAAAATCACGCTGCCCGCCCGGACTGTTGCACCGGGCCGCAAAAAGATCCTGGTGACGATCGGTTGCGCGTTGCCAGGCCCGCCACCACTGCTGGCGGACGAGGCCGGCCCGGAGATCTGCGGCGGCTTTGTAACCACACTCTGCGCCAGCACCGTAACGCTGATCACCTGCTGGCGCACCGGCGCGGTCAGCAGCGTCAGACCCGGCGGCCTAGCCCGGGCAGCCACCTCAGCAGGCGACTTGATGTATGCCGAGGCCCAGACCCCTCCAGCCGATGCGGCAAAGGCAACCACCACGAGAGCAAGCACCATACGCCGACGGCGGCCAAGCCGCCGGCGACCTGCCTGCTGCCCAGCGCCAGCGTCCGCACCCAGCCGCTCGCCACCAGAAACAGAATCCCGGGCCTTGGCCGTCCGTTCCGTCATGGCGTCACCTCAACCGGCAAACCAGCCGTTACCTGACTGATACGCCCCCAGCACCGGGCCCGACGAGGTCGGAAGTAACCCGGGAAGAGGCTTTGGCCCGCCCGCGCCGCGCTCGGTCCGCCGCCGGAGCTTCCACCGCCGGGCAGTACCACCGTGCACAACAACCGGCCGACGAACTCGGCAAGGAGCGCTCCAGCTCCCCAACCCCGGCCAGCCTCCCGACCCCGGTCATTTGCCACCGTCCATCCCCTTCATTCACCAAGCACGAAGAGACCGGCACGAAGGTTCCCTTGATCGCGGACCAGGTTGACGCGCCCTCTTCGCATGCCGCCGACCCGATGGCGGCTGCCACCCGGCCCACCACGAGCGGCCCGCGCACGGCCTTCCCCGCCCGCCACCCTGGCAAGCGCACGCAGCCGACAGGCTGTGGCCGGCCTGCGGCGACCCGGAGCAAGGGCGCCGGCGATCCCGCGCTGCTCCAGATGATCGCCAGTGCCGGCAAGATCGTCTCCCCCACCGGTGATATCTGGGAACCGGGAGTAATGAAAGACGGATGAGTTCACTCAGCCAGCGCAAAAAAGCTTCTCGCTATCACCCGACTCTGGCCAAAGACTTCCATGCCGCCATCGCGCGCGGGAAATAGCTGTAATAGCGCAGAACTGGAAGATCTGCAGCGGCATCCGAAGCGTCCCGGCCGACACCGATGGCCGCACAGAATCGGCAGAGAGGCGTGATTAACGATGGGCCGCAATCTGCCGTGCGCTCACTGTCCGCCACGACCAAGGACCCTGGCCCGGGCGCCCATATACGTGTCGATGCTCACCGGGCGCCACCCCGAACGGGGCACCCCGTGTGTGCCAGCCCGTGGTCTCAGTTTTGGTCTCATTCACCCCAGTCCGCAGCCGTTCACCGGCGACCACGGCCGGCTGCCCGCACTGGTCAGGGACGCTCGTGAACGGTGGTGAACAGTGGTGCGCAGTACTCGAAAGCGTGTGAAGGGGCAACCCTTCCGTGGGTTCAAATCCCACCTCCACCGCCACTGAGCTGGGACGATGTGTCACATTATTGACCGCGCTCCGCTTGCCTCGAAGCTCTTGTCTCAGTTTTTGGCCACGGAACGGCAGTTGTCCCAGGTCGGGGCCACGTTTCCGCCACAGGGCCGTGCCGTTGGCGTCCATCCTGCTCGTGCGCTCGCTGCGGCTGGGGTCCTGCGCACACCAGCCCGGCGCCTATCGCAGAGCGTGGTCCGCGAGAACATCGCGATGACTACCGGCGCGTTCCTCGATGCCGCCCGCTTCGCCGGACAGGCCGCTGATCTCGCGCGGGGCGGCGGCGACCTCGCCGATGCCTCCCTCCAGCTCACCGTCGTCGCGGGGGGTCACCTGCTGGTCGGTGACGCGCCCGGGGCGGTCCCGCTGGCGCGCGAGGCGCTCGCGCTAGCCCGCCAGACCGGCGCCCCGGCCCTGGTCGCGGCCGGTTTGCTCGCTGTGGGCGCGACCGTCGCCGGCGCCGATCCCGAACAAGCCCGTGCCTGCCTGCGCGAAAGCCGCGAGCTCAGCACCGCGCTCGGCTATCAGAGCGCCCTCGATCACGTCTGGGCGACCGCGATCGCATTTTTCGTCGGCGACCAGGTCGCTACGCTCGAGCTCGGCCGCGGTGCCATTCGCGCCCTCCAGTGGGGCGGTGACCGCCTCCGGATGGGCCTCGTCCTCCACTTCATCGCGGGCGCGTTCGCCCCCACCCGGCCTGAAGCTGCCGCGATCATCCAGGGCGCCGCCGAAGCCTATGTGGTCCAGCCGCCGGTGTTCGCCCTGCCAAGCTCGGCCGTCACGGCAGCTCTGGGCGATCAGCGCGCGCGGGAACTGCGCGCCCGCGGCGCAGACATCGACTGGGACCAGGCCCTCGCCTACACCCTCGCCCAGACCACCGACGCACTCAACGGACCCGAATCCAAGACCCAGCCATAAGCAAGCTGCCAGCTCAGGGTGCGGATACTGGCCAGCGCTGAGGTGGCCCGAGGATGCAGTAGCCGATCATCGCAGCCCCCCGCCTGCGCCGCGGGCCTCACTGACGTCCCACCTGCGGCGAGTTCCGGGGTTACCCTCGGATTGGCTACTGGAGAGAAGAGGTCGCCATGTGCAGCGGAGATCGCCTGGTAGCGGACTTCATGGCCGGCGCCGGCGCCCGGCCTGACCTGCCCGGAGAACTCGACGAGCATCTGACCACGACCGTGGACGGGCTGTGGGTGGTGTGGGCCCACAAGCTGGCCCGGCCAGAGGGCGATCTGTTCGTTCCGCTGACGGGCGGTCCCGGCTATCCGGCTGACGCACGGGCCACGTGCCGGCGCCGGAGCGGTCACGACGCCCCCGATCCGCGGTGCACGTGCGGCTTCCACGCCCTGTCGGGCGGGATGCTGCCGGAGCTGTACCCCGGTCGTGGCTTCACGGTGCTGACCGTTGTCCTGTCCGGGCGGGTGCTGGCCTTCGAATGGGCCGGCGGAGGAGTGCTGTGGCGGGCGGAGCGGCAGACCGTGGTCCGCATCGAGCGGCCGACCATGGTCCGCATCGAGCGGCCGGCCCCGTCCGCCCGGGCCGAAGGAGTCCTGGGCAGGCGCCGCCATCCCGATGATCCCGACGGCCGCCTGGCTGCCGTCCCCGCCGTCACACCTCGCGATTCGGGGCCGGTGCGGCTGAACCTGCCGGTCTCCTCGCCGGTGCTGCCGGTGTGCCACGACGACGCCGGCTGGTGCGTGGGGTCCGGCACGTTCGAGCACCGGCCGCCATCCCTGGTCCTGGCCTAGCGCGAGCGGCCCCGGCCGGGGGCGCCACGCTCCCGCCCGGCGGATGCGGAATGTGGAGGCGGTTCGGCGCGCCACCACCCGGCTGAACCGCCATAGCGCTCGGCAGTCCAGGCCACACCAGGGCCGCGATCCCTGGGTCCGCATCCGCCCGGCTCACGGGGTGACCGGCGGCCCGGCCGCGTGCACGGCAGGCCGGCGGCCGGCCCATGGCTGTGCCGCCTCGAGCTGTGCGGCCAGGCGGATGAGCGTGGCTTCGTCGCCGAAGCGGCCGAGGAAGTGCACGCCGATCGGCAGGCCGTGGTCGTTCCACCAGAGCGGCACGGACATCGCCGGGTTGCCGGTGAGGTTGGCGACGACACCCGCGTAGCGCACGGTCTGGCTGCTGACCTCGAGCGACCGCCACGGGTCCTCCGGCGTGGAGACCATCGCGCCGATGGGCAGCGGCGGCGTGGACATCGTCGGCGTGAGGAACGCGTCGAAGCCGGTGAAGAAGCGGGCGACCCGGCGGCTGAAGCGCTGGACATCTTCCACGGCGAGCAGCCACTCGGCCGCGGTGACCTTCTCGCCGCGCTGCCACAGCGCCTGGGTCAGTGGCTCGATCTCGCCCGGGCCCGGCTCGCGGCCGATGCGGCGGATCCAGTAGCGCAGGATCCACGCCGTGGCGGCGTGAATCATTGTGCCGATGGCCGCACCCACCTCGGGGGCAAAGCCCGGCCAGGCGGTCTCGGTCACCTCGTGGCCGAGCGAGGCGCACAGCCGCGCGGCATGATCGGCGGCCGCGACGCAGTCGGGGTGGCCAGGGTCGCCGTCGGGTGTCCGGGTGGTGTAGCCGATGCGCAACCGGCCGGGATCGGCGGCCACCTCGTCGAGGAACGGGCGGGCCGGCGGCGGCGCCCAGTACGGGTCACCCACGTCGGGGCCGGACGTGGCGTCGAGCAGCGCGGCGCTGTCCCGGACCGAACGGGTGAGCGCGTGCTCGGCCGCGCCGCCGGCGGCAACGTCGCCGTACTCGGGCCCGAGCGGGTTGCGGGCCCGGGTCGGCTTCAGGGCGAACAGGCCGCACGCCGAGGCCGGGTAGCGCAGTGAGCCGCCCAGGTCGTTGCCGTGCGCGAATGGCACCATTCCCGATGCCACCGCGGCCGCCGATCCGCCGCTGGATCCGCTGGTGGAGCGCTGCGGGTCCCACGGGTTGCGGGCCGGGCCGAACAGTACCGGCTCGCAGGCCGGCGCCATCCCGAATTCGGGCGTGTTCGTCTTGCCCAGGATGACCAGGCCCGCGCGGCGCAGCCGCACCACGAGCTCGGAGTCGAAGGTGGACACGTGGGAGGCCAGGAACACCGAGCCCTCGGTGAAGCGCACGCCCTCCATCTCGCAGGCCAGGTCCTTGAGCAGGTACGGCACGCCGGCGAAGGGCCCGGCGGGACTGGTCCGCGCCGCCTCGGCCGCCTGGTCGAAGACCGGCGTGACGACGGCGTTCAGCACCGGGTTCAGCGCCTCGATCCGCTCGATGGCGGCCGTTACCAGCTCGGCCGCGGTGAGCTGGCCGGTGCGGACCAGCTCGGCCTGGGCGGTGGCGTCGAGCAGCGAAAGTTCACCGTTCACGGCCTGACCTCGTGGCTGACATGGGCCACATGGACGTCGCCGAGGCCCTCGATGCGGGGCTCCGGCAGCCCCGCCGCGGCGATGGCGTCGCGGAACGTGTCGCTCTTGGTGAACTCCTCGTGGACGTCCTTCCCCGGGCAGGCGTCGAACACCGTCAGCCCGTCGTCACGGACGATGCACAGGTGCACATCGAGGACCTCGATACCGAACCGCTCCAGCATCCGGTGATAGCCCGGCAGGAGTTCGCCAGGGTCGCCGTCGAAATGCATCGCACCGAGGTAGAGCGGCCCAGTCACGGCCGGGCCTCCAGCGGGGTGCTGAACGGACCGGTGATGGCCACGCCCAGCTCGCCGGATGCCTTCCCGGCCGCCTCTTCCACCTGCTGCCCTCCGGTTGCCATCAGGGTCTCCTTCCGTCGTTCGCGAGATTGCCCTGATGGCGTGAGAACGCGCCTCACGATTGTGAGACGCTCCACCGCACGGTCTCGGCTGGCCGGTAGGCACACCGCGTACCCGTGACGATGCTGGCCCGCAGATGACGGCCGAGCTCCGGATGGGCCCGCTCGATGCGGCTGATGGAGTCACGGATCCGGGCCGTGACCGTCGTCCGTGCCCGCTCGGCCGCATCGCCCAGCCGCCGGCGCCGGCCGGCGAGACCGGTGGCGCGGGCGAGTTCGCCGATAAGCGCATCGCGTTCGGCGGCCAGCCGGGCCGATCGTCCGATGTCGTGGTGTGCGTCCGCCTCGGCCAGCTCGCCGTCGAGGTCAGCCAGCCGGGCGCGGTAGGCGGCCCGGGCCTGGTCGTCGAGAACCGGGTCGGCGCCGAGAGCGGCGATCGCCGTGGCTGTCCCGCCGTGCACACCGGCGACCAGCTCGGTCGCGGCCACTTCCCGGCCGGGGGCGGCGAGCAGGACGGCGAGGTCGCGCAGGCCCTTCGCGTCGCGCAGCGGCACGGTGCGGCCGTTGAACGCAACCGTCCACACGTCCCCGTCGCGGCGGAACAGGTTGCCGTCGGCGCGGTCGCCATCCGCCGTGGCCGGGCGGTCGCGCCCGGCCAGGACGCGGGCGCGTTCCGCCCGGGCCCGCGCCGCGAGGAGGTGGGCGCCGAGGCGATCGCACCGGCGAGCCGCCTCGCCGAGGTGGGCCGCCGCATCGTCCCATCGGCCGAGCGCGGCGGCGAGCAGGCCAAGCTGCAGGACGACCGGCCCGGTCGTGAAGACCGCCGCGCCGACCACGGCGAACTCACCGGCCATCGGCAGGAGCTGCTCGTACAGTGCGGCGCACCGGCGGCGGTCCGCCACGGCAGCGGCCAGCTCGGCATCGATCGCCAGCATCGCGGTGTGACGCCACCGGTAGCCAGCGGGAACGCTGGGCGTCGAGGCCACCAGTGCCGCCGCCGCGTCTCGGTCGCCCGCCTCGATGAGCAGCCACGACCGCTCTTGCCAGGTGAACTCGGGCGGGGTGAGCGCCTGCCCGCGCGCCGCGGCCAGGCCGTTCAGCCGGGTCCAGTCGTGACGGATGAGGGCCAGGCCGACCAGCTGGCTGGCTTCCACCCCCCACGCGTCCGGCTCGCCGATCCGCTCGCCGTAGGCGGCTGCGGCCCCGATGAGCTCGTCGGCCGTCTCGAGCGGCCCGGTCAGGGACGCGGCCGTGGCCTGGCGTGAGCGCGCCAGGTACAGGTAACGCGGGATGGCGGCCTGCTCGGCCAGCCGGGTAAACGTGCCGAGCTCAACGGCGAAGGCCGGGTCGCCGAGCTCGAGCAGCGCGGCGAGCCGGCACAGGTGCGCCTCCAGCACCAGCTCGGTCTCGTGGGCGGCGGCGGCCGCGGCCGCCAGCTCCCCGGCGATCCCCAGCCGCTCGGTGGCGGTGCCCGGCCCCCAGCGCACGTCGGCCAGCGCGAACAGCGCGTAGGCGAGCACACCGGCGTCACCGGCCGCCCGGGCGCCGTCCACCGCGGCGCCGGCGAGCCCGACGGCCCGGGGCAGATCACCGTGGGGACCGTCGGCGAGCTCGCGCGCCAGCGAGGCCGACAGCAGCCATCGCGCCGGGCTGCCGCTGGCCGTCCCCCCGGCCGCCTCGGCCCCCTCGGCCCGCTCGGCGGCGAGCGCGGCGAGCGCCTCCTCGAGCAGCGCGATCACCCCGGAGCGTGACGACTCGGTAAGCGTCGCTACCCGGTGGGCGCCGAATGCCGCCCGGGCGAGCAGCGCCACCTGGCCGGCCGCGCGGGCGCGTGCCGCCGCCGTGAGCAGCGCGGCCTGCGCATCCTCGCCGTGCCCGGCGCGCCGCAGCGCGTCCCCGTACTCACACAGCACCACCAGGTCAACCGCCATCGCGCCACCGGCGACCTCGACGGCCCGGCGAAGGTGGGCGGCGGCTTCGTCGAAGGCGGTCCGGGCGGTCGCCTCCCGGGCCGCCCCGGTCAGCGCGGTGACCGCGCGATCGCGGTCACCAAGCGGCCATGCCATGCGGCGGTGGTAGGCGATCTCCGCCGCGGTCG
>Ga0335082_10008367_pt1 | contig 11234 bp, 8 predicted proteins | sample Lox_Sample_41_FD_206718 | JGI IMG/M metagenome (GOLD analysis project Ga0335082, IMG submission 206718) | Soil microbial communities from Loxahatchee National Wildlife Refuge, Florida, United States - Lox_Sample_4.1 | ecosystem: Environmental > Terrestrial > Soil > Wetlands | place: USA: Florida... | reverse complement strand
CCGTCGGTCCAGGGGGAATAGAGCTTGCCGTCGGCGGCCCAACTCGGATACCAGGTGTCAGCTGTGGTGTAGCGCGTGTGACGTCCGGTGAATCGGATGCCGGTGATCGCTTTCGATTTTTCGAAGGGGCAGTCCGGCGGAGGGTCGGAGGGCCAGATGCCGAACCCGATGACGAGGAGTAATAGCGGCCAGCGCATGGGCGTTCACCCCCACCACTCTTCGCCGGCGACGAGCTGCGATTTCAGGTAGTCGTTGTTCGGATCGAATCCAAGACCAGGGGCCGTGGGGACCTTGAGCTTGCTGTTGCGGACCTCGGGCGGATTGGAGGCGGCCATCTTTTCGACGTGGCGTGTGGGGCGGCCGAGAGCACTTTCCGAGCGGTAGAAATTCTGGATGGCCGCGCCGAAGTGAGCATTGGCGAAACAGAGGACGAGGCTGCCGACGTTGTGGAGCGCGACGGGCGTGCGGGTGATGGCGGCGTAGTCGGCGATCTTCTTCGTACCGGTGAAGCCGCCGGCGAAGGCGAGATCGGGGTGGACGATATCGGCGGCTTGATTGTCGAGGAATGGCTTGAAGCCGCGGACGAGTTCGAGCTTTTCGCCGGTAAGGATGGGAACGCGGGTCGATCGCTTGACGGCCATCCAGCCCTCGGAGAACGGGACGTTGAGGGGATCTTCCAGGAAGAGTGGGTCCATGGGCTCGACGGCCTTTGCGACGGCGATGGCGCTGGGGGTATCGAGCTCGTTGTGGCAGTGAACGGCGATGTCGATGTTGTCACCAACGGCTTCGCGTGCGTTGGCGTAGCCGCGGGCGACGTTCTTCAATTGCTCGCGGTCGAGAGTGTTGGCGAATTTCGCCGACGGCACTTTGAGGAGGGGGTCAATACCGATCTTGAAGGCGTTGAAGCCTTCGGGCATCTGCTTGATGCGCGCGGCCCAGTCGGCGCAGGAGGATTTGTCGAGGAGGTTGACGCCGATGCCGTGCGAGTACATCGGGATGGCGTCGCGGAATGGGCCGCCCATCAGGGTGGAGACTGGCGCGCCGAGGATCTTTCCTGCGAGGTCCCAAAGGGCCATGTCGATGCCGCTGATGGTGGGGATATGGGCCATATAGGTATGCATCAGGCTGGACATATTGTGGAAGTGGCGCTCGATGGCGAGGGGGTCCTGGCCGATGAGCATGCCCTTCATGGTTTCGATGCGGCCGCGGGCCATGGGTCCGGTGGCGCCGGCTTCGCCGTAGCCGACGAGGCCGGAATCGGTTTCAATTTTGATGAGGCAATTGCCGGCGATGTCGCGGATCTGCATTGCCTTGATGGCGGTGATCTTGGCGCGGCCGCGCTCGGGTGCGGCCAACAGATTCAGGCGGGCAAACGTGGCGGCTCCGGCAATACGGAGAAGATCGCGGCGAGACAGGAACGGGTACATCGCGGAAGAACCTCCGCGATGATTCTATGCCCCTTGCCAGTTGCTGCGCAGGACGAAAGGTTTCGGGCTCGTAGTGACGATTCCGGGTGAAACCGCTCGCTTACGCTCGCGGCTCAGTTCGGGGTCTATGCCCCTTGCCAGTTGCTGCGCAGGACGAAAGTCTCGGGCTCGTAAGTGACGCCCTTTTCGAGGCGTTTCTCTTCGCGGCGGGTGAGCCAGAGCATCAGCGGCCCGATAGCGCGAGCGGCCCAGGCTGAGGCGGCGCCGAACTCCTCACGGAGGTCCTTGCGCAGACTGTTGAGGCGTTCGGCCATCTCCTCATTCTTTTTGGACATGTGCTTTTCCATGGCCCAGAGGAGGCCGGAGTAGTAGGTCTTGAGCGACTTGGCGTCCCGTTCAAAGCGGGCGCGGACGCGCCAGTCCGGGTAATCGCGATAACGTTTGACGCCTTCGAGCGTCGTGTTGATGATGCGCGCCAAGCTGGGTCCATTCACTTCGAAATCGCGCCAGAAGGCCAAATCGAGGAACTTCTTCGAATCGTCGCGAGAGATGAAGGGGTGTTTCCAGTTGAACTTGTATTGACCGTGGACGTCGGCGAGGTCGACGTCGATGAGGCGGCCTTCCTGCTTCAGTTGCGCGTGGAGCGGAGTGCCGGGCAGCGGCGTGTAGAGCATGAACTGATGGAAGTCAGTTCCGTGAGCGACGGCGTGGTCGATTTCGGCCGCGATGTTGTCGGGCGTGTGATGCTCCAGGCCGACGATGGTGGAGCCGAGGACGCGAATGCCGTGGCGCTGGAGTTCGCGGGTTAGCGACAGGGTGTCTTCGCCCTCGAGCTTCGCGTAGGTCGAATGGGGCGATTCAAGGCCCATCCAGACCCAGGAGATGCCCATCTCGACGAGCTGTTCCATTTGGTATTTGCGGATGGCATTGGCGGAGGAGAAGACGTAGAGGTCCCAGACTTTGCCGCCCTTTTTCATGCAGTCGAGCAGTTGCATGGCGCGCTTGTGATGGAGGAGGAAGTTCTCATCCATCATGAAGAAGGCATGCATGCCGAGAGTGCGCTCGGCCTCTTCCATGGCGCGATAGACCTCCTCGCCCGTGTCCATGAAGTTGATGAATTTGCCTTTGCCGCCGTAGAAGGCGGAGGTTGTGCAGAAGTTGCAGCCCATGGGGCAGCCGACGGAGGGGATGATGGTGGCGGCGGTGGAACCGGTCTTGCCGGGGAGTTTCAAGCCCATAATGCGGTGGCCAAAGCCTGACGCGATGGGCGGATGGATGATGGGCGCCGTAGCGTCCTCACCGAGGAACTGGCGCATCCAGGAAACGCCTTCCCCCTTGACGATGTGGTCGGCATCGATGAGGCGGTCGAGACCCGGAATGGCGGCGACGTGCCCGCCGACGACGACAGTGGCCTTAGGGAGAATTTCGCGGACCATCCGGCACATTTCGCGAACCTTGCCGAGGTTCACGATGATCGATGAAATGCCGACGATGTCATATTGATTGGCACGAAGCTCCTCCGCGAAACGCTCGCGGGTGGGGAAATCGAGGACCGTGCAGGGTGCGGAGATGTTGGCCTGGATGAAGAGAATGCCCCACGATCTGTGGAAAATGCGGAGGGAGAAGGGACCCTGAACCCGGGTTACCTGGTTGTGGTACAGCTCCATCGGGTTGATGGCCCGGCTGCCGAATTCGTCATCCTGCGCGTAGGGACCAAAAACAGAGGAGAGGAGCAGACGGGCTTTGTTGCCCTTGGGGTGTTGAATCATCTGACTTTACGACCGTTATTTCTGATGATACTCCATTTGGAAGGGGTGAAACCGGACTTTTTATCTTTGATTCGCTTCGGGGAGATCCCGTTGGAAATGGACGTAGTCGACCAGAGTGAGCGAATCGGAGCTCGACCGGTCTGGAAACAGCTCCGCGTTGTACTTCGCCGGGGGCATCGTCGAGGATAGTTTGAAATCGGCGGTGACGTTGATGCCGACCTGGAGCCGCTTCGGCAGGTCATCCCGTAGAATCTCCTTCCGCAACGTCCAGCCGCTCCCATTGGGACGGCACCATTGGACGAAGCGCGCACCGGTGCGCGCGATGCGCAATTCGTACCAGCCGTCCTGGGCCGGGGTTATGTCCCAAACGTTGAGACCGTTCACTGTGCTCTTGGAATCGACCACACGTGATTCTTCCGGGCCGCGTCCCGTCATGAGGTAGATCCAGTTCTCCTTACGTTCGGCCGGGGCTAACCTCAGGTCGCCGGGAGCGCGCACCAGCAGGCCGCTGATGGTCCAGATGCCGGAGGGTTCGCCGCCCTTTTTTCCGGTCACTTTCAGCCGGGTGGTGACCACGAAGTCGCCCTCCACTTCCTTGAAAAGGTAGACGCCGTGGTACCCCTTCCACCAGGCGCCGGAGTTGGGGACAATCCGCAGAAGGCCCTCGCGCACCTCGATCTGGCCGACACGATTCGGCAAGCCTTCGGCATCGCTCAAATTCCTCCAATGGCTTACGCTTTCCGGGCCGTCGAAGTCGTCGCTGAGGGCCTCGAGATTTTGCGGAATTGTCTGCAAGGCAGGGAGAAGAAAGGTCGCGAGCGCGAGCGCAGCTTTGGACATTCGAATCCTCTTGTAGCTTACGACGCCGGTAGTTGCGTCCAGGTTCCGCCCTGCTATAATCGCTCCATTTCCCTGGCGGCACCCGCCGGGACTGGGATGCAACTGTCATGAAGCGCAAGATCACTCTCACCGTCAACGGCAGGAAGCAGACGCACGAAGTCGAGCCGCGGCTCCTGCTTGTCCATTTCCTTCGAGAAAACCTACACCTGACGGGCGCACACGTGGGGTGTGAAACATCGTTGTGCGGCGCGTGTACGGTCTCTTTGGACGGGAAAGCCGTCAAGTCGTGCACCCTATTCGCCGTCCAATGCGATGGCCGGGACGTTGTCACCGTGGAGGGACTCCAGACCAACGGCAAGCTGCATCCGCTGCAGCAGGCGTTCTGGGATGAGCATGCGCTGCAATGCGGCTACTGCACGCCGGGGATGCTGATGGCTTCGAAGCAGCTTTTGGACCGGAATGCAGCGCCGACGGACGGGGAGATACGGCATGCGCTGGAAGGCAACCTGTGCCGGTGCACGGGGTACCAGCACATTGTGAACGCCGTGAAGGCCGCGGCGGGGAAGGTGGGGGCGTAAGCCATGTCGACCACCATTACCGAACCGAAGACGTTTGTCGGCAAGAAGGTCCGGCGGAAGGAAGACCCGCGGCTGATCACGGGGACGGCCGCGTTCTTGGATGACCTGAAGCTGCCCAACATGGTTCACGCGTACACGTTGCGCAGCCCCCACGCCGCGGCAGCGATCCGGAGCATCGACGTCAAGGCGGCGCTTGAGTTTCCCGGCGTTGTTGCCGTGTTTACGGGCGTGGACGTAAAGGACCTTGGCCTGGTCCCGTGCGGGGTCGCGCTGCCGGGCCTACGGCTCCCGCCGCATCACATCCTCGCCCAGGAACGGGTGTATTACGTGGGCCATCCGGTCGCTGTCGTTGTAGCGACGGACCGCTATGTCGCGCGCGACGCCGCCGATCGCATTGAAGTGGAGTATGAGCCGCGACGGGCGGTCGCCGATCCGGAAAAGGCCCTTGAACCGGGCGCTCCTGCCGTTCATCCACAATGGCCTGACAACGTTTCGTTCACGCACCATCAGGAGAATGGCGACGTCGCCAAGGCTTTCGCCGACGCCGACGTTGTTGTAAAGCAGCGAATTGTGAGCCAGCGCCTGGTACCGAACCCGATGGAGCCGCGCGGCGTGGTGGCTGACTATCGGGGGGCGGACGGCTCTCTTACCCTTTACACCTCCACGCAGATTCCCCACCTGCTGCGCTCGCTGCTCGCGCCCATGATTGGTCTTGACGAGCACAAGGTGCGCATCATTGTGCCAGATGTCGGCGGCGGCTTCGGCTGCAAACTGAACGTGTATGCCGATGAGGCGCTGATGGCTTTCGTCTCGATGAGGATTGGCCGTCCGGTGAAGTGGGTGGAATCGCGGCGCGAGAATTTTGTTTCCACCATCCACGGGCGTGGACATGTGGACTACTACGAAATCGCCGCCAAGAGAGATGGCACCATCCTCGGCCTGCGACTCAAGCTCATTCAGGATATCGGCGCCTATCATCAAATTCTGACGCCGCTGATTCCCATGCTCAGCGTGCTGATGATGCCCGGCCTGTACCGTTGCAAGACCCTCAGTGCCGACATCGTGGGCGTGTTCACCAACTGTGTTCCGACGGATGCCTATCGCGGCGCCGGCCGGCCCGAGGCCACCCACGGCATCGAGCGCATGGTTGATCTGCTCGCCGCCGAACTCGGGATGGACCCGGCCGAGATCCGGTACAAGAACTTCATCGGGTCCAGCGAGTTCCCGTATCAAACCGGCACAGGCATGGTGTATGACAGCGGCGATTATGCCCGCGTTCTGGACATTGCGCTGAAGACGGTGAATTATCCCGCTCTTCGTGAGGAGCAGAAGAGGGCTCGCGACCAAGGCCGGCTGATGGGGATCGGTATCTCGACCTATGGAGAGGTCTGTGCCGCCGGCCCTTCCGCGGCGCTGCCAGTGGGTGGTTGGGAATCCTCCACCATCCGCGTTGAGCCCTCCGGCAAGGTCACCGTGCTTACCGGGATCCAACCTCAGGGCCAGGGTGAACAGACGACCTTTTCGCAAATCGTTGCCGATGAGCTAGGCGTCGATTTTGAGGACGTAGCGATCGTCTACGGCGATACCTCCGCGGTCCAATACGGCATCGGCACTTTCGGATCCCGCGCTACTGCTGTGGGCGGCACGGCAATGTACCTCGCGATCCAGGAGCTGAAGCCGAAGATCAAGAAGTTCGGGGCGATGCTTTTGGATTCCGACGATGTACGCTTCGAAGGCGGCCGGTGCTGGTGCAATAAGAGTGGGAAGAGCGTTTCGCTGGCGGAAATCGCTGGGGCGGCGTATCGCGCGATCAAGCTGCCTCCCAATACAGAACCGGGGCTTGTCGCGACAAGCTATTGGGAGCCCTCGAATTTCACGTTCCCCTTTGGCGCTCACATCGCGGTAACGGAAATCGATCCGGAAACCGGGACGGTGAAGTTCCTGCGCTATGTAGCTGTGGATGATTGCGGACGCATCATCAATCCGCTGATCGTTTCCGGACAGGTTCATGGCGGAGTTGCGCAGGGCATTGGGCAGGCACTGTACGAACAGGCTGTGTATGACGACACGGGCCAGCTCATCACGGGCGAGTACATGGATTACACAATGCCGCGGGCGACTACGGTTCCGCCGATCGAGGACTTGCATACCGAGACGCCGTCGCCGGTGAATCCAATGGGAGTGAAAGGAGTGGGGGAAGCGGGAACGATTGGGGCGTCGCCGGCGGTGGTGAATTCGGTTGTCGATGCACTATCGCATCTCGGTGTGAGGCATCTGGATATGCCCATGACTCCGGAACGAGTGTGGAACGCGATGCAGGGAGGCCGGAAATGATTGCGCAGGAATTCGAATATCACGCGCCTGCCTCGATGGCTGAGGCATTGGCATTGCTTGCCGACCCGGATGCGAAGGCACTGGCCGGCGGCATGAGCCTGATTCCGCTGATGAAGCTCCGGTTGGCGGCTCCAGCGAAGATCGTGGACCTGCGGCACGTTCCGGGCCTGACGTCCATCGAGTCGACCGGCGGCGGACTTCGCATTGGCGCACGGGTGACCCATTACGAGCTGGAGTCGACGCCGCTGGTGCGCACGCGATGTCCACTGCTGGCCGCGACGGCCGCGCAGATCGGCGATGTTCAGGTGCGGAATATGGGGACCATTGGCGGCAGTGTCGCCCATGCTGATCCGGCCGCGGACTATCCCGGCGCGCTGCTGGCACTCGAAGCGACGCTCGACCTGGTGGGCGCCTCGGGGCAAAGGACGGTGCCGGTTGGTGAGTTTCTTCTCGACACGTTCACGACGGCGCTCGAGCCAGGCGAACTGATATCGACGATCACGGTCTCGACGGAAGATGCCGGGACGGGGACGTCGTATCAGAAGTGTCTCCAGCCGGCATCGGGATTCGCGATTGCCGGCATCGGCGCGCGGGTACGGAGGGAGGGCGGCAAGGTGACGATGGCACGTGTGGGTGTCACGGGACTCGCCGGCAAGCCATTTCGCGCCCGTCAAGTGGAGAAACTGCTGGAAGGGACGGCCGGCAGCGCGGACGATGTCCGCAAAGCGGCATCGGTGGTGGCCGATGGGGTCGAGCCGCTCTCGGACTTGCACGCTTCAGCGTCGTACCGCGCGCACCTGGCACGTGTCTATGCCGCTCGCGCCCTGAGTGAGGCGCTTTCGCGCTGCCGCTAAGGTCAGACTGTGAAAGTATCCGGATCGTACGAGATACCTGCGCCGGCGGAGCGCGCTTACGAGTTGCTGCAAGACCCGGAAACACTGGCCGCTTGCATGCCGGGCTGCGAAGCATTGGAGAAGCTCGAGGAGAGCTTGTACCAGATGAAGCTGAAGGTAGTGCTCGCGGCCATCACCGGCAATTTCGACAGCAAGGTCCGCATCACCGATCCCAATCCTCCGCGCAGCTTCCGCCTTCTGGTGGAAGGCAATGGCAAGATCGGATTCGTGAAAGGCGACGGGTTGCTGACGCTTACCCCTGCGGGCGATTCGACGACGGTGGCGTATGAGGGCGAAGTGCAAGTGGGCGGAACGATCGCTTCGGTCGGTCAGAGATTGATGGATTCGACCTCGAGGATGATGATCAAGCGGTTCTTCGACAAGTTGGTGAAGCGCCTGAGTTAAGCAGTGGTCTACTGGCTGCGCAGCGCCAGGCTTGGATCGATGCGCGTCGCCCGGCGCGCGGGAAGGTAGCTCGCCAGCAGCGCGACGCCGGCGACGAACAGCGATACGGCTCCGATGGTCAGGGGGTCGCCCGCGCCAACATTCATCAGCATGTTTGCGATGAACCGCATGGCGGCGAGGGTGACGGCGAGGCCTACCAGCAGTCCGCCCAGCGTCATCATCATTACCTGACGAACGACCATGGCTTGGACGCCCTTGGGCGGGGCTCCCAGGGCAATCCGGATGCCCACTTCGTGCGTGCGCTGGCTGACCGCATAAGTCATGACGCCGTAGATGCCGGCTGCGGACAGCACAAGGGCCAGGAATCCGAGAACTGCCAGCAGGCTCGCCGCGACTTTCAGAGGGAACAGGGAGGCGTCCGTGTAGCGCGCCAGCGGCATGGCGTCGAATCCAGCTGCTTTCGGGTCGAGTTGCCTCACTTCGTCGCGCAGGGTGGGCACGACCTGCGCGGGCTCGCCGTGCGTCCGGATGAAAAGGGTGAGTCCGCGCCCGGCGTCATACGCCCGCCCGAAGGGAAGGTAGAAAAACGGCCGCTTCGTTTCTGCGCGGCTTTGGTATTTGCTGTCCTTCACCACGCCGACTACCTTGAGCCATTCGTCGCCGACCTTCACCTTCCGGCCGATCGGACTGCCGGGATGAAAGAACTTCCAGGCGAACGTCTGGTTGACGATCATGACGCGAGATTTATCGCTGCTATCGCCCCAGGTGAAGTCGCGGCCATCGAGGAGTGGAATCCGCATGAGACGAAAGTAGCCCGGAGATATCAGACTGCGGGAGATGGCCATGCTTTCGGCCGGTTCTGGCGTGTAGCCCTCGATTCGCACGTCCTGCACCGGGATGGAATCGAATCCCAGGGGAGCGCTGTCCGCGAAGCTCGCGCTTTCAATCAGGGGGCACTCCGCCAGCCGCTCGCGCATTTCCCGGCCGAAGGCCCTGACTTGCTCGGACGAATAGCCGGCGCCTGCGAGATCGAAATGCGATATCAACACATGCGCGGCGTCGAAACCCGGACTGGCGGCGCTGGCACGTTGGAAGCTGCGAACGAAGAGTCCGGCTCCGATCAATGCCACCGCGGTGAGAGAGACCTCGCTGACGATGAGCAGGCCGCGGGCCCGGCGGGACAGGATTCCGCGGCTTTCGCTTCTTCCGCCTTCTTTGAGGATCTCGCTCAGTTGCAGGCGGACCGCGGAAGCGGCCGGAGCGGCCCCGGAAATGACCACCACCAGGACCCCGATGAGAACCGTGAACGCCAAAACGTGACTGTTCAACTGGATGTCGAGCCAGCCGGGAAAGCGGGTGGGCGGGATCAATGCGGCGAGCGACTGCATCATCCACGCGGTGATCCCGATGCCGATGACCGCAGCTACGCCGGACAGCAGCGTGGTTTCCGTCAACAACTGGCGAATGACGCGCCCCTGTCCGGCTCCGAGCCCCAGCCGGATGCCGAATTCTTTCTGCCGCGACACGGAGCGGGCAAGTAAAAGCGTCGCAAGGTTGCCGCATGCAATCAGGAGGACCAGCGCCGAGACAGCCAGCAGAATGCCCAACGGCTGTAGCAGAACGCTTTGCGCGCCGGTGTGCGCCTTCCACATTGGCAGCAGAGTGGCGTCGACGCCGCTGTTTGTCGCCGGCCCGATTTCGGACATATACTTTGCCGTGCGCTGGACCTCGGCGCGCGCTTTTGCGAGCGAAACGCCAGGCGCCAGTCGCGCGATGGCGTCAAGGTTGCGGTTCCTTCGGTCGAGAAGGGTTGACTCCTCGGCCAGGCCGAGTTCCACCGACATAGAGAAGGGTACCCAGATGTCCAGGGCGAGGCCGGGAGTCGCACCGTGAAACTCTCCCGGTACGATACCAGTGACGGTAAATTCCTGTTCGTTGAGGCGAATCATCCGGCCCACGACTGCCGGATCTTCGTGAAATTGGTTGCGCCATAAACGCTCGCTGATCACGGCCACGGGAGCGGCGCCCAGTTCGTCGCCCCAATCCTGCTTTGGGATAGTTTCGCCGATCAGCGGCTTTACCCCGAGGACGTCGAAGAAGTTGGCGGATACCAGGGCGCCCCAGATGTTCTGAGCATCTCCGTTCACGGACACGCGGAAGGCGGTGGGACGGGATGCGGCGAGCCCTGAGAGTAGCGTCAGATTGTCGCGGAAATCACGGTAGTCGCCGTAAGAGGTCTGAGCGAAATCGCCGTTTCGGCGGACGGACTCCAGCACGACGAGGTGCTCGCTGTCCGCAACGCCTGGGATAGGCCGTACCAGCACGGCGTCGATCCAACTGAAAACGGTGGTGTTCACCGCTATGCCGAGCGCCAGCGACAGTATCCCCACCGCCGAAAAGGCGGGGTTGCGCCAGATCAGCCGAAAGCCGTAGCGCAGGTCCTGCCACACGGTTCGCATCCCAGCGGCACCTGAGGCAACTCTACTGCCGATGGGGTGAGGTGGGCGAAGAAGCTGGTGAAGTTTACAAAGGCAAAGGGGGGCGCCTATGGTGCGATTGCTCTCGCAAGCGTCATTGAGGCGTCGTTCGTCCATTGTTCCCGCGGCTCTGCCGCAGCCCGGGCAAACGTCCACATACGAACGCGCTCGCGATCCACACTTGTCAGGTCGGCGATGCGGCGGATCGTCCCGGCGGCATCCATACGTAGCCTCGCAGCACAGTTGAAGAGGTGCTGCGTTACATCGTAGGCCGGATCCCCGACGAACGGCTTCGGGTCGATGACAAGCCACGGCTCCCGTTCTGAGCGGAGGATGTTGCCTGCGTGCAGGTCGGTCGCCAGCAGCACTTCAATGGTTGCGGTTCGCGGCAGCTCCGCAAAAAGGCGCAACCCTTCGCGTACGAGCCCGGGGTCGGGCCATTGCTCGATGCTCGCCAGCGTTTCCTCACTCCAGTGCTGCGTCATAGCGGACAGATGCCGGAAGGGGTGCC
>Ga0335082_10008366_pt1 | contig 11238 bp, 10 predicted proteins | sample Lox_Sample_41_FD_206718 | JGI IMG/M metagenome (GOLD analysis project Ga0335082, IMG submission 206718) | Soil microbial communities from Loxahatchee National Wildlife Refuge, Florida, United States - Lox_Sample_4.1 | ecosystem: Environmental > Terrestrial > Soil > Wetlands | place: USA... | reverse complement strand
TCATCGGGACCTGGGCATCCCCGATACGGCCACCGAGGAGCGCCCGGAATGCCAGGGCATGGAGCTCGAGGCCCGCTACGGCAAGGAGCGGATGGACTTGGTGTTCCGGGATTTCCGCACCCAGGCCGAAGAATACGCGCTCAATGATGCCAAGATCGCCCTGGCCTACGGGCTCTGGGTCGAGAAGATGGTCCGAGAGCAGTTTGGCCTGAAGCACCTGCCCAGCACGCTCGCGGGCATTTCCGCGGCGCTGGTTCGCCAGCTGGCCGGCGGTGGCGATGCGCTCGCCGCGCTCATGGGTCGCGAGACCCGCACCGAGCAGCGCTTCGATGCGCAGACCCGAGAATTTCGCACTGTGAAGCGGGACGCCGTGTCCCCGGGACTGGCCATCTACTACCAGATGGCCTGTAACGCCTATCACGGTGGCCGTAACGAGTGCTACTTCCACGGCCCGACGCCGGTGGCGGACTGGTGTGACTACGACCTGCCCGGCGCCTACACCACGGCGCTGGTCGCCCTGCGGCCGGTTGACCACCGCCGCATCCGCCAGGAGACCGACCCGGACGCCTTCGGCATCGACGACATGGGCATCGCCTGGGTCACCTTCCGGTTCCCCGCCGGCACTCGGTTCCCGTGCCTGCCGGTGCGGGCCGCCAATGGCGGGTTGGTCTTTCCGCTTGAGGGGCGTCAGGAGGATCGCGTGTATGCCTGCGCACCGGAAATCTACCTCGCCCGCCGCATGGGCGCCGAGATCGAGATCATCCAGGGCTTCAAGGCGCCATGGTGCTCCGAAGCGCGGATCTTCGAGGACTTCACCCGTCTGGTGCAGACCAAACGCCGCGAGTTCCCCAAGAAAACCCATGCCGCGCTGAACGAGTTGTGGAAGGAAGTCGGCAACTCAGCCTATGGGCTCACGGCCCAGGGGCTGAAGGACAAGAACGGCTTTGACCCTCACACCATGCGCTCGCAGCCCATCCTGCAATCGCCCCTCACTGAGCCCTTCCTGGCTGCCTGGGCCACCAGCTTCATCCGCGCCGTGCTGGGCGAAATCCTTGCCGGCCTGCCCGAGAATGGCACCGTGGTCACCGCCACTACCGACGGCCTGCTGACCGACGTGCCGATCGAGCGCCTGAAGCTGGACGGCCCGCTCTGCTCGTACTTTGCCGATATCCGAGAGCGCCTGTTCGGCGAGCGCGAGGTGCTGGACCCGGAGCCGAAGCACGGCGCGCGGCAGCTCATCTCGGTGGCGGTGCGCACTACCTTCACCGCGCGCCCCGCCCCCGGCCAGGAGCTGGTCTGCGCCAAGGGCAGCGTGAAGCCCGATACCGCCCCCGAGCCAGTCGCCCAGAATCGCTTCATGCGGCGTCTGTATATGGATCAGTACATCGGCATGAAGGTAAAGCACGAGCAACTCATCTCGGCCCGGGAGCAGTTCACCAAAGAGTGCGATCTTATTGACGTGAAGCCCAAGCGGGCCTTGCACATGCGCTATGATTTCAAGCGCCGCCCGGTACGGCCGCGCATGCAGGCGCTGGGTCTGCGCCAGGCGCGCGTGGCGTGGGAAAGCGTGCCGTGGCAGACCCTCGACGAGGCGGAGTTCGCCCGAGTGCGCGTGGAGGGTTGGAGCCGTGAGCGGGAAAAGGTCTTCAAAACCCTGGACGACTACCGCGACTGGGAGGCCTATTTTGAGGCCAGCATGGCCCTGCGTAACGCTGCCGCCGCCGCGGGCATCAAGCCGCCGTTCCAGGTTCGCAAGGACAACGCCTGGGGCATATTGCTGCGGCTCTTTCTGCAAGCCGGCCGCCAGGGGGCTTGGGGGGTCGATTTCCCGCCCCGGGGGCTCACGGCCATCGCCAAGGCGTTCACGGAAGCCGGCTTCCCCGTGACCAAGGAGGATATCACCTATGCCAAGCGCCGCGCGGCGCCGCTGTTGGCGCATTGTGTGCCCTGGGTGGCCGAGACACGGCAGCTGCTCTCAGTCATCCTACGTCACTTCCCCAGCTTCGATTACCGCATGGCGTTCTGCGGCGACGACCCTGAATCCACCGATGTCACGCCCGGCGGCGAGGGCGCCGCATGACCGTTGCCCGCCTCGATAAGGCCCTGCTGCGTGACCTGCCGCCGGTTCCTGCTGGTGCGCGCAAGCTGCGCATCGCCGATGATCGCCTGCCGGGCTTTGGCCTGGAGGTTTCCGTAGGCGGCTCGGTCACCTATCGGCTGCGCTATAGGACTCAACGCGGCAGAGCCCGGGACATCAAGCTGGGCCGGCACCCCGAGCTGACGCCCGACGAGGCGCGCAAGCTGGCACTGGTGCTGAAGGCGGATGTCTGGCGTGGGCTTGACCCCGCCGCGGAGCGCGATCGGCTGCGGGCCATCCCCACCTTCAAGGCCTTCGTGGAGGAGCGCTTTCTGCCCCACGTGCGGCAGACGCTGCGGTCCCATGGCGAGTCCGCATCGCTCATGCGCCTGCGCGTGGTGCCGGCCTTCGGCAGGTTCCAGCTGGACGAGGTGACGCCGCTGGACATCGCCCGGTTCCGCCAGAAGCTGATCGACGAGGGGTTGTCGGCGTCGCGGGTGAACGCGCATCTCGCGGTGCTGCGCCGGGCCTTCAACTTGGCCATCAAATGGGGGCTGCTGGAGGGGCGGAATCCCGCCGCCTCGCCCGAGATGCTGCGCACCGAGGGGCGCGAGCACTACCTCGATGCCGCCCAGGTCAAGGCGCTGCTGTTGGCGCTTGCCGCCGATCCGGATCGCGCGGCGGCATCCGCCGTGGCGCTGTTGGCCCTTACCGGCGCGCGCAAGTCCGAGGTGCTGGAGGCGCGCTGGTCCTACGTGGACCTCGACCGCCGTATCCTCTGGGTACCGCGCTCCAAGAGCGGCCGCCGCCGGCCGATCTTTCTCTCGGCCCCGGCGGTGCAGGTGCTGCGATTGCAGCCGAGGCAGGCCGGCGACGGCTACATCTTCCCCTCGCCGCGCATCGAGGGGCAGCCTCTTTCCGGCCTGCGCGGCGTGTGGGAGCGCGCGAAGGTGGCGGCCGGTTTGCCAGGGGCGACTCGCCTACACGATTTGCGCCACACCTTCGCCAGCCTCCTGGTGAATGATGGTGTGCCTATCTACGATATCGGTCGGCTGCTGGGGCACACGCAGTTGGGCACCACGGCGCGCTACGCCCACCTAGCGCCCCAGACGCAGCTGCGGGCGGTCGAGGCGGTGGGGCGGCTGGCTGCCCCCGGGGCCGGAAATGACAACCCGCACGCCACTCCACATGATAACTGTGAGCAGGGAGCCGCGTGAAGCTGCGCCTTCGTGTGGCACGCGTCGGTTCGAATGTCGCGCGCACTTATCCAGGCGGGCTTAACGAGGAAGAGAGCCAGCACCGGCGGTGCTGGCTCTCTTCCTTTGTGTCGCTGTCTGGCGGCGCTCTTCGCCTGGTGCGCATTGGATTGCTGAGATCAGTCCCGCGCTAGCAGGGCCTCGATGGCGGCTATGATCGCCTCCTCGCCGGTAACCCCGCGGCGTGCTACGTGCGCCTTGAATCGCACGTAGAGCTCCGTCGGCAGGGAGGCGCCCACGCGTCGACTCTTAGTGCGTTTGGGCGTCTTGATCTTCGGCTCTGCAAGCGGCGTCGCTTCGCCCTTGGTGTGCAAGAGCGGCCGATCCGTGGGGGCGAACTGTTTCACGGCACCCTCCCCAGCAGTGCATTGACCTCCGCCCACAACGCTGCGAGTTCGCGCGCGGCGGCTCCCGTCGGTTTGACCTCAAGGGCTGTCAACCCCGTGCGCATTGCTTCGGCGATCGCCACGCGGTGGTGGACAACCTGTCGCAGCAGGTGCCCGCGCTCGCTCAGCTCCCGCACGGCCCGCCCTGCCAACCGGCTCTTGTAGATCGCATGGTTGAGAACGAAGTGACGAGGGAGGTACAGCGTTTCCACGAATATCTCCGCCATCTCGATGGCGCTCAGATCGAGCATGCCTGGCCCGGTCGGGATCAGCACCAGATCCGCGGTGGCGATGGCGTCGGCCAGGATGTCGGAGAACCCGGGCGGGCAATCGATGATGATCAGGTCGAATCCCGCGGCCCTGGCGCCCGCCGTGTCGAACCTGAAGTCGCCTTCCGGCTGCCGGAGCAGCTGGGGCTCTCGCCTATCGCGACAGTTCCACCAGGAGGTCAGCGACCCCTGCGGGTCCAGGTCCACCAGCCCGATCCTGATACCGGGACGGGCGGCAAGCGCTGCCGTGGCCAGTGCCGCGGCGATCGTCGTCTTTCCGACTCCGCCCTTTGTGGCGGCAATTGTAATGATCTGCATGCTGTCAGCTCCTGCTATTGTACGGTCGAGGGTTGCGCGGATGCGCGTTCGCCCAATCTCCTGTTAGGGTGGACGCATGTCCGCGCGCCGCGTTTTGGTCGTACGGGCGGCCGGTCGAAGGGCTGCGCAGCATTTGGGAGCGCGCGAAAAATAAAGCGGGTTTGCCGAGCGTCATACGTCATCGGGACTTGGCGAAAAGCGCCGCGCTGGCGTCGCTCTTCTTAGGCGCTTGGGCGTGTTCTGCTGATCTGGAAAGCGACGGACGCGACAACAACACCTGAACAACGATTTGGGCGCGCGCTTAGGCATCCGCCCATTTGGTCAATCTCAGACATTCAGGAGACGCCGATGAACATGACCACCAAGCCCCAGATCGCGGGCAAGACGATAACCCCTCCGCCGCCGCCCGTCCGCCGCGTGAAGCCGTCCCCCGAGGAGGACGCGCCGGCCGCTAACCGCTTGCTCACCCAGCGGGAAGTGGCCAAGCAGCTGGGGATTACCGTGCAGACGCTCGCCAAGTGGCACCGCGCAGGGAAGGGGCCGATCTGTATTCAGCTGGCGCGCAATCTGACGCGTTACAACGCCGAGGACGTGAGGGCCTTCGTTGAGGGGCTGCGTTCGGCTGGCCAAACTTCCAAGTAGACGAGAGGAGTACATCAAATGAGTGTAGCGTTTTTCGGTGCCAAGGCCGTCTTGGCAATGGATTTGGTCGGCAGCGTGATTGCGGAAGACGACGAGATCGTCGTTCGCGACCGGGCCGGACAGGTGATGTGCACCTACCGTCCCGAATCCTCCGTGAAAGAGGAACTGGACAACGTGTACGAGCAACTCTTCTACCCAACCCGGTGACGGGATGGCGTGGGCGCCGCCGTGACGGTCCCAGCGCCGAATGGGATTTCATGAAAGTGCTCGCTAGTTCCTACGAGTGTCATCGCAACCAAGCCCTGCCGCGTGAGCGGCAGGGCTTTTCCATGCGGAGTTCGTGATGACCGAACCACAAGACGAGATGCTGGCAGTGCTGTTGCAGCGCGAGGCAGCTGGGCACGATCTGCGCCGCCACGTGGCGAAGATGCGTCTGGGCGGCGCGGGGGCATCACGCCTGAGCAGCTTCTGGCGGTACTGGAGCTGGTGCTCACCGCATGGCTGCCAGTGCCGCCATGACGGCGCAGCTGTTGGCAAACGCCCCGCGCGGTGCGCGAGGCGCTGGCCGTCGAGGCCAGGCGGTCGGCGGCCGTGGGGCGGCTGAGCTGACCGTATCAGCTCGCCCCCCCGACCGCATGTGATGCTCCCGCCTGGGCCAGTGTTGGCCCGGGCATTCATCGCCAACCTGCACGAAGCCCCACCCGCAAAGGCGGGGCTTTGTGCTTCTGGAGCCATCATCACATGAATAACGAAGAGAAGACCGAGACACTGGAGGCGCTGCTGCGGCGCTATTCCGACATCGAGAAACTGCCCGAGGTGCAGCGCGTGAAATTCTCCGACGCCGTGCGCACCGGCGAGGACCCGCTCAACATCATAAAGTATTTGGCTACCGTCGGTATCACGGTTAGCACGCCGGCAGACCTCTTCGCCCTCAACGACGACCCCAACGAGGAGGAGCTTAACGCCTTCTGGGTGCCCGAGGGCGTGGCGGTCTCGATCAACAGCGACGATTCCTGGCTGGTGTTCGAGGTCGACGGCGCCGACACGCTGCCCGGGGGCGCCAAGCCATGATCGACGTTGATAAGAACGCCGTTGTCTCCGAACGCCGCACCGCGGATGACGGCCGCTTTGCGCTCTTCACCAGCACCGATGTTCTGCCCTACTGGGGCCAACGCTTTTGGGGCGTGGTGCTGGATACCGGCGCCGATGGCCATGGCATCCTGGTTCGCTACGGCACCGCCAGCGGCGCGCCCTCGGGCTGGACGCTGCGCCAGTTGCTCTGCGTGGCCCAGGCCCGCCTGGCGCTGGAACACGCCAGGTCGCCGGAGGGCGGCGCCCTGGCCGTGCTGGAGGCCCTTGGCCGCGCGGTGCGGCAGATGCCGTCCGGCGAGGCGCTTGGCAACGGCGTCGAGTTCGCGTCCGGCGCCCGGCCCTCGCCCTACACTTGGACCGTGGCCTTGTGCGGCGAGGCGGTCTTGCCGTTGTGCCCCGATCCGGAAAGCCGCGGCGAGGGCGTGACACCTGAGCAACTGATCATCGTCGTGGACGAGGCGTTGCGCGACTGGTGCGAGCGCGCCCCGTACCTCAAGCGCCTGTGGGCTTGCCGTAACGCTGTGCGTGACGCCCTCGCCGCGGAAATCCGCCGCGTACGGGTGGCCCGAGGTGAAGCAGACGCCACCTGAATACGCTCTGAGACCGGCAACTGTTCAATCGCCAAAGCGCCTGACGCGTACCGTCAGGCGCAATTTATTTGCTCCCACTCCATGCATGAAAGGAGGCTCGTCCAGATGGGCAAAGCCACGATTACGTCTGCCAGCCTGCGAGCGCTGGCGCCCCTGCCCACAGGCGCCGCCAAATTCCGCCTGTTCGACAGCCGTTTGCCAGGCTTCATCGCAGAGCAACGCCAGACGACCATCACGTTTTACTTCAGGTACAAGGACCCGCGCGGCCGCAGTCGCGAGATCAAACTTGGGCGCCAGGGCGACGTCACGGCCGAGCAGGCGCGCAAGCGCGCTGAGCAGCTGAAGGCGGAGGTGAGCCTGGGCGGCGACCCGCACGCCGCACGGGAGAAGCTGCGGGCGGTGCCGAGCGTGGAGGAGTTCGCCAACGAGCGCTACCTGCCCCATGTGCGGGACAGGCTGCGCTCCGCCCACAACATCGACGCTTACCTGCAACGGCGCATCCTGCCGGCGATCGGCCGCAAGGCTCTGGACGAGGTGACCCGGCAGGACGTGGCCGAGCTGCGCCGCAAGCTTGTAGCCGAAGGCCTGGCCAGTGGCACGGTCAACCGCCACCTCGGCACGTTGCGCGCGATGTTCAATCTGGCGCTCAAGTGGGACCTCTATGAGGGCAAGAACCCTGCCGCCTCGCCCGGCATGCTGCGCGAGCAGCATCGGGACCGGTATCTCACCCCGGAAGAGACGCGGGCGCTGGTGAAAGCGCTCGACGCCGACCAGGACCCCATCGCCGCGGCGGCGCTGGCGCTGCTCATCGTTACTGGCGCCCGGCGCAGTGAGGTTATCCTCGCCAGGTGGGAGCAGATCGACTTGGAGCGCGGGCTGCTCACCATTCCGCGTTCCAAGAGCGGCAGGCCCCGCTACATTCCGCTCTCCCCGGTGGCGGTGACAATCCTGCGGCGGCAGGAGGGGCTCCGGCGGCTCATCGAAACAGAGCGGCTCGCCGCCCTGGCCGAGGCCCGCGATGCCGGCGCGGAAATGGTCGATACGGGACCTAACGCTTACGTGTTTCCCAGCCATCGCCGGCAGGGCAAGTCGATCGAAGGGCTTCGCGGGGTCTGGGCGCGAGCCAAGAAGGCGGCGGGCTTGCCGGCAGATTTGCGCATCCATGACCTCCGACATTCGTTCGCGTCCGCGCTGGCCAATGCCGGCACGCCGCTCAACGAGATCGGCACGGTGCTCGGCCATAGCCAGCTCTCTACAACGCAGCGCTACGCCCATCACAGCCCGCAACGGCTCATCGCCACCGCCACCACCGCCTCCAGGGCCTGGAACCTACTGCCCGAGCCGGAGAAGTCCGGGGCGGCGTAGTGCCGCAGCCCATGCGGGAAGGCCAAGGCGGCCTTCCCGCTCGCTCACCGATAACCCCAGTCACGAAGGAGATTTCTGCCATGGCCGCCAAGGCCGAGAAGATTCACGCCATCATTCACGGGGCCGCGGCGGCAGCCGCGGCGATCGGCGGCGGGCTCGCCCAGACGCCCGGCTCGGACACTGTCCTCATAACGCCGATCCAGGCCGCTATGGTCGCCGCCATCGGCGTCGAGCACGGCACGCCGATCAGCAAGTCAGCCGCGGCCGAGCTGATCCTGCCGTTCTCGGCGGCCACACTGGGCCGTGGCATCAGCCAGTTCGCCGTCGGCTGGCTCCCCGGGGTCGGCAACGCCGTGAACGCCGCTACGGCCGCCGGCTTGACCGAGGCCATTGGTTGGGCCGCGGACGCTTATTTCACGGAGGGACGTGGGCCGCTAGCTAGCACCACGGGCTCAGGGCAAGACGCCCCGGGCAAGCGAGGATGCCTGTGAGCCCGGCGATTGACGTGACCCTGACCGGGCTAGGCGGCGCCGAGCTTTCGGCGGCTAGCGAGCGGATTGCGCTCGCCCTGATGGCGGCCGGTGCCCGGGTGGAGTGCGCCAGCCCGCATAGCCCGAGGCGGGGCATCACTGTATCCCTGCGCGGTGTTCTGGTGCGGGTGCGCGTTGTGGACACCGCGTTGCCACTGCCCGCCCCGCCCGAGGCGCTGACCTCGGGTAGACAGGCGACAAACGGCTGGCGCATCGCCCTGGCGGTGCTGGTGCTGCTCGCCCTGCTCGATGCCGAGGTCCGCCTGAACTTTGGTCTGAGGCTCGACGCCGTTCTCCTGGCCGCCGTGGCGTGGGGCATCTGGCATTGGACGGGCGGGGGCCGGCGCCGATAAGTAAGCACCCATGCCCTGAATCGAGGGCATGGGTGTTTCAACTTCTCGGTTTTTTCGCTTTAAGATGGAATGGACACAACGAGTCGGACGGCGAGGGTGATCGAGCAGTTTTTCGAGCGGCCCATTTTGAACTCGCCGCGCATTTGCCCGCGGCCGCGCCGGAGGCGGGTAGGATGAAGGGTAACAGGGGGGGCAGGATGGCCAGTGAAGCGAAGAAGACCAAGTTCGTTGAGGCGCTAACCGACTTGGGCGGTTCTGCCACCAATAAGCGGTTACGCGAGGAACTGCACACCTGGAGTGAGAAGACCTACGATAGCGTGAAAGAGGCACTGATCGAGGACGGGCTGCTGGTCAGAAAGCCTGGGCCGGGTGGGATGGTTGCCCTGGTCAATGACCCTAACGCCGGTGACGATGAGGACGGTGACGAGACCGCCGAAGAGCTGAACGGTGATGAGGACGATGACGGCGATGGTTTTGCGCTGACAGCTGCGGAGCCCGCCTCCGCCCGCCCGCGGAAGCAGGGCGTGAAGCGCAAAGTGAGCCAGGCCCTCGTGGGCCCGGCCCAGGTGGTGAGCTACCGTCATACGGATACGCGGGTGAATAACCCCGAGGTCGGGATGGTACACCCTGAGAACGACCCCGATCAGCCGCGGACAGTCTATGCCTACGACCCGCATATCGATCCGGCGCTGATGTTCGACAGCGCGCGGGCGCGGGTGGAGCAGGTGATCGACAATGCGTTAGCGTCTGGCGATGCGGACACGATGCGTGAGGCGCTGGCGGAATTGCGCCGCATGCAGGCGCCGTATCTCAACTGGGCGGGCAAGGCGGAGCGGACGAGTTTTGAGGTGGATACCGTCTCACTGCATGTGCATGAGCGGGTGGACCCGGCGACGATCCTGGCCAATGCGCGCAAGCGGCTGAAGGGCGAGAAGGGCGGAGAGGTCTTGCGGCAGAGCGATCTGTTCGCAGCGCCCTTCGAGAACCTGCCGCTACGGCAGGCACTGGATTTTTACCATCATGAAAAAGGCTGGTCGAACCGGTTGATCGCGGGCGACAGCCTGCTGGTGATGAACTCACTTCTGCAGAAGGAGAGCATGGCGGGCAAGGTGCAGATGATCTACATCGACCCGCCCTACGGCATCAAATACGGCTCCAATTTTCAGCCGTTCACCAATAAACGTGATGTGAAGGATGGCGCGGACGAGGATCTGACCCAGGAGCCGGAGATGATCAAGGCTTTCCGGGATACGTGGGAGCTGGGCATCCATTCTTATCTCACCTATCTGCGTGACCGACTGCTATTAGCGAAGGAGTTGTTGCACGAGAGCGGGTCAGTATTTGTCCAAATATCGGATGATAATGTTCATCACATTCGAGAAATAGCAGACGAAATATTCGGATCATCTAACTTTTTGTCGATAATCTCTTTCACTAAGGCTGCGGGTGGATTGCAAGCCTCAAACAGAATTGGGACGATTACGGATTATATTATTTGGTATGCAAAAGATCAGGAGCGCGTAAAATTTCGTAGGTTATTTGTGAAGCGCACTGATCCTGAGGGGGATGGTTTCACGACAGTCGCATTACCGGGGGGATACTATGAAACTTCCCGAGACAATAAGCAGCGCCAAGTGCCAGTTTCTGGTGCCCAAAAGGCGATGTCGGTTCTAATGACTAAGCCGGGGCCAGGCTCAAGATATGAGATTAAATACTGTGGCACTGTTTACGATGCAGGTGGACGTTGGTGGGGGACGACGCCCGAGGGGATCCAGAGGGTAATAAAGTGTCAACGTGCGATACCGACGGGGGCGTCGATCCGATTAGCGGTTCGATTTGATGACTTCCCGTATGGCGGGTTTCAGAATCTTTGGGCTGGCCTTGGGGGGGCAGCAAGCCCCGTCTATGTTGTGCAGACAAACGAGACCGTTATCGAGCGTTGCCTTTTGATGACTACTGACCCGGGTGATCTGGTGCTTGATCCGACTTGCGGCTCGGGCACCACCGCCGTGGTGGCGGAAAAATGGGGTCGTCGATGGATCACCTGTGATACCTCGCGCGTGGCGATCACGCTGGCCAAACAGCGGCTGACGACGGCGAGTTTTGACTATTATCGCCTGCGCTACCCGCATGAGGGGCTGAAGGGGGGCTTCGACTATGAGGCTGTGCCCCACATTACGCTGAAATCTATCGCCAACAACCCCGACATCGATACGATCTATGAGGCCAGGTATCCGGCTATCGCGGCAACGTTAGACGCGCTCAATGCGGCTTTGGCGGCTGCGCCGCCAGAGCCATTCTCACCCGCACAAGGCTACCGCAAGGGAAAGCGCGTGAACTTTGCCAAGGGCGGGCGGCTG
>Ga0335082_10008363_pt1 | contig 11240 bp, 9 predicted proteins | sample Lox_Sample_41_FD_206718 | JGI IMG/M metagenome (GOLD analysis project Ga0335082, IMG submission 206718) | Soil microbial communities from Loxahatchee National Wildlife Refuge, Florida, United States - Lox_Sample_4.1 | ecosystem: Environmental > Terrestrial > Soil > Wetlands | place: USA: Florida... | reverse complement strand
GTTCGGCAACGCGCGCCATCAGTACTACGAGACGATCTGCGGCGGCGCCGGCGCCGGGCCGGGTTTCGACGGTGCCTCGGCGGTGCACACCCAGATGACCAACACGCGCATCACCGATCCGGAAGTGTTGGAGCTGCGCTATCCGGTGCGGCTGGAGCGCTTCGCCATCCGCCGCGGGTCGGGCGGCAACGGCAGGTTCCGCGGCGGCGACGGCGCCGTGCGCCAGTTGCGGCTCCTGGAATCGGTGACCGCTTCGCTGGTCGCCTCGCGCCGCAGCGTGGCTCCGTTCGGCCTTGAGGGCGGGAAGGACGGCGCGCCGGGCCGCCAGTGGGTCGAGCGGCGCGACGGGACGCGCGAGATACTCCGCGGCGTGGCGAAGATCGCGCTCGAGGCGGGCGATGCGGTGATCGTCGAAACGCCCGGCGGCGGCGGCTTCGGCAAACCGGCCGGCGCCGAATGAGACGCGCGACGCGCCCGATCTCCTCCTGCGGTCGAGGACCGCCCACGGCCCATCGCCAGAACGGCGGGTTCCGGCGCTTGCAACGCCGACGGCGCGGCCTCGCCGGGCGGCGCTTCCTGCGGATGAGCCGGCGGTTGTCTCGACGCCGAAGTGCCGCATCATGCGCAAGCGTCCGCCGCGGAGGTGGCCGATGCCGATCGCGTTCCCGATGATGCAGGGCTTTGTCCGGCATGTGGTCGTCGCCGGAATCGGCGATGGCGCCGGCCGGGAGGCGATGGCCGGGCTCGACGGGGTCAAGCTCGTCGCGGCCGCAACGAACTGGGAAATCGCGCCGGGTGCAATTCTCGCCTTCGTCGTCGGTCTGCCGGGCCGGCCGGCGCGGCAGGCCGCCCGCGCCTTGCGCGATCGCGGCCTTCCGGTCGTCGGCATCGCGGCCGGAATGCCCGCCGGCGAGGCCTGGGCCGCGGCGGACGTTGCCGAGATTTGCGAGGCGGCGATTGGGCTGCCGGATGGCGATGCGGCCCGGCTCATCGTCCGCTGCGTCGCCGATCCCATCGCCAACCCGGGCTTGATCAACATCGTGGCGGCGGAAGTACGGGAGCTGTTCCGCGGCATGGGTCCCGCGACCTTCGCCGCGGCCGAGGCGGAGGGGCCGGATCGCGTGGCGCGCGCCTTGGATGCGGCGCTGTCCCGCAGCTGGACGTCGCGCCGGGCCTGGATCAACCTCGAAGCCGGTCCCGATCTGCCGTTGGCCGACGTTGCGGCGGCCGGTTCGCGGATCAGGCAAGTTCTGGCCGCCGATGCCGACGCTGTCCTCGCCTGCGCGCAGAAGGTCGCGATGACCGGGCGCTTCCGCGTTTCGCTGATCGCCGCCGCCGGAGGCTGAGGCGCAACGGCGACGAAGTCGGCGCGGTTGTGCCGAAGCGGCGGCGGCCGCCAGGCCGCTTCTTTCCTTCGGCCGGCCGGCGTACCGCTTTGCCGGCGGACGTGATAAGCCGGCGGCCATGCCGCCTTGTCCCGTCATCCGCATCAAGCCGCGCCAGGGGCGCCGCGCCCGCGCCGGGGCGCCGTGGCTGTTCTCCAACGACGTGGAAATGACGGCGGCGGCCAAAGCGCTCGGCGCCGGCACCGTGGTGAACGTCGCGGGCGACGACGGCCGTTCGTTCGGTGCCGGCTTCTTCAATCCCCACAGCCTGATCGCCGTGCGCCTGCTCGACGGGCGCGCCGACGCCGTCATCGATGCCGCGTGGTTGGCGGCGAAGCTCGCCCGCGCGCTGGCCTTGCGCCAAGCGCTCTACGAGGCGCCGTTCTACCGGCTCGCCAACGCCGAAGGCGACGGCCTGCCGGGCCTCGTCGTCGACCGGTTTGGGGATACCTGCGTCGTCCAGATCACGGCGGCGGGCATGGAGGCGCTGCGCCCCGCGGTGCTTGCAGCGCTCGATGAGGTGGCGGCGCCGGCCAGCGTGATCCTGCGCGCCGATGCGCCGGCCCGCGCGCTCGAGGGCCTCGGCAGCTACGTCGAAGCCGCGAAGGGCGAGGCGGGCCGCGTCGCGGTGGTGGAGAACGGCGTGCGCTATTTCGCCGATCTCGCCGCCGGGCAGAAGACCGGCTGGTATTACGACCAGCGCGACAACCGCGCCTTCGTGGCCGGGCTGGCGCGCGGCAAAACGGTGCTCGACGCCTATTGCTACACCGGCGGCTTCGCGCTCGCCGCCGCCGCGGCCGGCGCCCGAGAGGTCGCCGGGCTCGACAGTTCCGCCCCGGCGCTGGCGCTGGCGGAGGAGGCCGCCGCCGCGAACCGCCTGGGCGGCAAGTTCGTGAAGGTGGACGTGTTCGAGGAGCTCGAACGCCTCGCCGCCGCGGGCGAGCGCTTCGAGGTGGTGATCGCCGATCCGCCGCCCTTCGTGAAGGCGAAGAAGGACCTCGAGGCCGGCGCCAAGGCCTATCGCAAGCTGGCGCGGCTGGCCGCCTCGGTCGCGGCCGAGGGCGGTACCGTTCTGCTGGCCTCCTGCTCGCACAACATCGCGCCGGATCGCTTCGCCCAGGAATGCGCCGCCGGCATCGCGCGCGCCGGCCGCGCGGCGCGGCTGATCCGCCAGTCGGGCGCCGGGCCGGACCATCCGGTCCATCCGATGCTGCCGGAAAGCGCCTATCTCAAGGCGCTGGTCTACGCCTTGGACTGATAGGCGAATAGCGAATAGGCAGTAGCGAATAGGGGTTGACGGGCGCGCAGGCCACCACAGCTCATTCTTCGCTATTCGCTATTCGCTATTCGCTATTCGCTATTCGCTATTCGCCCTCAAATCGTCACCTGCGTCCCCAGCTCCACCACCCGGTTGGGCGGCAGGTGATAGAACATGGCCGGCGACAGCGCATTCGACGCCAGCATCCGGTAAAGCCAGGTGCGCCAGGAACCGAGCACGGGATGCTCCGCCGGCACCAGAGTCTCGCGGCCGATGAAGAAGGTGGTGGAACCGGGATCGATGGCCAGGCCGTAGCGGCGCGCCTCGGTCAGGGCCTGCGGCACGTCGGGAGTCTCGAAGAAGCCGTGATGGATGTGCACGGCGAAGAATCCCTTGCCCAGCTTCTCCACTTCAAGGCGCTTGTCGGACGCCACCGTGGGGGTGTCGTCCACCACCACCTGGGTGATGAGCACGCGCTCGTGCAGCACCTTGTTGTGCTTGAGATTGTGCAGCAGGGCGCCGGGCACCGCGTCGGCGCGGGCGGTGAGGAACACGGCGGTGCCGGGCACCCGTAGCGGCGTCTTGTCGGCGCGCTCCAGGAACAGGGCGAGCGGCATGGATTCGTTGCGCATGCGGTCGAGCTGGGCGCGGCGGCCCAGCCGCCAGGTCTCCATGATGACGAACACCACGGCGGCGATGAACAGCGGCAGCCAGCCGCCTTCGACGATCTTGAGCGCGTTGGAGGACAGGAAGGCGAAGTCGATCAGGATCAAGAGGCCGAACAACGGGATCACGTAACGCGGTTTCCACCGCCATTGCCGGACGGCCACGGTGCTGACCAGCACGGTCGACAGGAACATCACGCCGGTCACCGCGATGCCGTAGGCGGCGGCCAGCGCGTTCGAGCTCTTGAAGATCAGGATGATGAGGACAACGCCCGCCGCCAGATAGGCGTTCATGCGCGGCACGTAGATCTGGCCGTAATCGGTGGCCGAGGTGTGGCGGATCTCCATGCGCGGCAGCATGCCGAGCTGCACCGCCTGGCGGGTGATGGAATAGACCCCGGAGATCACCGCCTGCGAGGCGATCACCGTGGCGACGGTGGCCAGCGCCACCAGCGGATAATGGGCCCAGGAGGGCGCCACCGCGTAGAAGGCGAAAGCCGCCTTTTTGGGATCGAGCAGCAGCGCCGCGCCCTGACCGAAATAGTTGAGCAGCAGCGCCGGAGCGACGATGGCGAGCCAGGCGAAACGGATGGGGAATCTGCCGAAATGGCCCATGTCGGCATAGAGCGCCTCGCAGCCGGTCACCGCCAGCACCACCGAGCCGAGCGCCACGAAGGCGGTCCACGGCTCGCGCACGAACAGGATGAGCCCGTAGGTCGGGCTCAATGCCTTGAGAATCTCCGGCGCGCGCACGATCGCCGCCAGGCCCAGGATGCCGAGCACCAGGAACCACACGATCATCACCGGCCCGAACAGGCGGCCGACCCGCGCGGTGCCGCGCGATTGGATGGCGAACAGGCCGATCAGGATCGCCAGCGACAGGGGAACCACCAGCGGCTCGAAGGCCGGGCTTTCCACGCTCAAGCCTTCCACCGCCGACAGCACCGAGATGGCCGGCGTCAGCATGCCGTCGCCGATGAACAGCGCCAGTCCCAGGATGGCGGCGGTCCCGATGGCGAACTTGGCGCGTCGCCCGAGGCCCTGGCTGCGATGCGCCATCGAGGCCAGCGCCAGCACGCCGCCTTCGCCGTCGTTGTCGGCGCGCATGATGAGCAGCACGTATTTCAGCGTGACCACGATCATCAGCGACCAGAAGATCAGCGACACGACGCCGAAGATGGAGGACTGCAGCGATGCGTGCTGCTCGGCGGCGAGCGCCGATTGGCGGAGCGCATAGAGCGGGCTGGTGCCGATGTCGCCGAACACCACGCCCAGCGCCGCCAGCGTCAGCGTCGCGCGGCGGCCGTGGAGCTGCGGGCCGTGCGCGACCGCGGCTGCGTCCAGCGGATCGTCGGCGTTTGGCGGTTCGGCGCGGTTGTCGTTCACGGCCGGTTGCGGGCGGGCCCGGAGCTAAGCGCAATCCCAAAAGCCATGCAGCAGTTTTCCGTCGGATTGCGCGCCAAAACAGAAACATAGAGCAGAATCGCGATTCGATGATCGGCCATCTTGCTCGCATGTCGGGGCGTTCCCGCCCCCGGGAGGGCGCGGACCATAGTCCGGCTTGGGCGAGCGACAAAGAGGGCCGGGGCGGAATGGCGCAGGAAAACGACAAGCCCTTGGCAAGGCTCAGTTATCTTCGTCGTCCGGGGCCGCGTTCTGGGCCAGCAGATCGGCGATCGGGTCGGGATGCCGCGGCGCCGCGGCCGGGTTCTGGGCCAGATGCAGCCGGTCGGTGTCGGGCCCCGGGCCGATGAAGCCCTGCACCGGATAGACCTTGGTGCCCCAGCTTCCGGTCTTGACGTTGAACACGCGCACCTGGCTCCAGTCGTTGGCCTGGCTCACGTCGCGCACCAGGTTGTCGAGGTAGACGCCGCCGTCGTCGAGCCAGTTGGCGTGGTCGACGCGGATGTCGCGGTCGTCGACGATCTCGCGCACCACGGCCAGATGCGCCCGGTCGGGGCCGGCATAGGCATAAAGCACCATCACCGCGCCTGCCGAAGGCGTCGAGGAGCGGGCATAGCGGCCGGCGGCCTGATCCCACCAGGTATAGGCGTCGCCGTAGATCGGGATGCCGGCGCGGTCGCGGGCAAAGGGCACGCATTGCAGCGGCGCATCGGGCGGAGCGGTGCCCCCGCTGTCGCGGTAATCGCCGCCGTCGTAGCCGCCGCCGTAGCCATCGGACGGGCCGGCGCAGCCTGCCAGGATCGCGGAAAAAGCCGCCGCCGCCGCGAGCCGAACCACTGACCCCACCATCACAAGTCCCCGTCCAAAGCGCGATCGGAAAGGCGTGCAGCGGCTTTCCCGGGCATCGCGCGTCAAACCCAAAAACCAAAGAGCAATCGCGATCGGATCGATTCCGCTCCCGGTGCTCCAGCGACGTGCAACCTTAGCAGGCGTCTCTCAAGCCAGGCTTATCCGATTGCTTCGGATTCGATCGATTAAAACTTGAATCAAATGCGCGCCGCAATGCGGGAAATCTACGGAGCCGTCAGCCGTCGGAGCCGTCAGCGGTCGGGCGAGGCGATGCGCCGCTGGACCTCTTCGAGCGTGCTGCCCGAGAATCCCATGGCGCCGATGGAAACCAGCCCCGCCACCGCAAAGGCGAAGAACGGCGCGCTCCACACCTGTTCGGCGAAGGCGAAGGCGGGCAGCAGCAGTCCGGTTATGAGTTCCGGCCCGCCGCGCCAGCCGCCGGCATCGCGCTCGCCCGGACGCAGCGTGCGCTGGAACGCCATGGTGCGCGAGAAGAAGGCCTCGTAGGTGGCCCGCGCGTTGGCCAGCACCAGTCCGCTGGGAAACACCATGGCGAGCAGGAGCGAGCGGTGCAGGCCGATCATGCGGTCGCGCCCGAGCAGCTTCTGGCCGAGCCAGAGATAGGCAAGGCTGGAGCCCAGGCCGAAGGCGGTGACGGCGAGCCCCAGCATCGCCACGCCCTGGAGATAGACGACGTCCATGTACATCAGGGTCAGGCTGATGACGGCGCTGGTGAACGCCAGGCTGTAGAAGGCGAACTGGCACATCTGCAGCGTCATCGCCGCCTTGAGCCACAGGGGCTGGGCGCTCCCCCACACCAGCGGCAGAAGCTTCCTGGCGCATTGGGCATGACCCTTGGTCCAGCGCGCCTGCTGCGCCCGCCACGCCGCCGCGGTTTCGGGCAGCTCGCCGGGCACCACCACGTCGGGCACGAACGCCGCGCGCCAGCCGCGCAGGGCGCAGCGGATCGACAGGTCGAGATCCTCGGTCAGCGTATCGCCGGTCCAGCCGCCGCCGTCCTCGATCGCCTCGCGGCGCCACACCCCCGCCGTGCCGTTGAACGAGATCGGCAGCCCGCCGCGGAAGCGCGCTTCCTGCTCCACCGCGAAATGGCCGTCGAGCAGCAGGCCTTGGGCGCGCGTCAGCCAGTTCCTGTCGCGGTTGGCGTGGCCCCAGCGGGCCTGGACGAAAGAAAGCCCCGCATCGGCGATCAGCGCCGGCACGGTGCGGTGCAGGAAATCGGGCTCCGGCACGAAATCGGCGTCGAACACCGCCACGAAAGGCGCTTCGGAATGGGTCAGGCCGAAAGCCAGATTGCCGGCCTTGAATCCGGTGCGCACGCCGCGGCGCAGCACGTTGAAGCGCACGCCTTCGGGCATCAGGGCCGTCACCCGGGCCGCGAGTTCCTCGTGATGTTCGGCCGAGCCGTCGTCGAGCAGCTGGATTTCGAGCTTGTCCTTCGGCCATTCGAGCCGGGCCACCGCCGCCGCCACGCGCAGCGCCAAATCGCCTTCGTCGCGCACCGGCAGCTGCACCAGGACCTCCGGCAGCGCTTCGTCGGGCAGCGGCGGCAGACGCAGGCGCGGGCGCGGCCTGATGAGGCGCAGGCTGCCCAGCATCACGAGTTGGGCTGAGAGCAGGGCAAGCAGAACCAGCACGCAGGCGAGGGCGCCTTGCAGGATCAGCGAGAGGTCTGACATGCGACTCGTTCGTCCCCCGTTGCCTTCCGTTTTTTTGCCGCCTGGCCGGCGGACTGGCGGAAGGGCCGACACCCTCGGAACGCGGTCAATGTGTTACGCAGCGGGCAATTTCGCAAGAGGCGGCGTCCAACTTGGAGGTGCCGGCCCGGTGCAAGCGAATCGCAATGTCGCGGACGGCGGCGCGGCGAAATCCCCGGAGCGCCGCCCAAAGAGCGGATACCGGTCTTCGGGAAGGAAGCGCGGCAAATCAAGGTACTGGAGCAAATCAGCGATGCGGAGAAACGGCGATTTGCTTCAGTGCGGCAAACCGTTGCACGGGTTAATCGAGGGTGCGGCGGAAGCGGCGCACGGCAACGAACCCGGCCGCGAACATAAACAGAACCATCGGCCAAACCTCGGGCCACACCTCGGCCGGCCCGTTGCCCTTGAGCAGGATGCCGCGGACGATGCGCAGGAAATGGGTGATCGGGATCGCCTCGCCGATCCATTGGGCCCAGTCGGGCATGCCGCGGAACGGGAAGATGAACCCGGAGAGCATGATCGAGGGCAGGAAGAAGAAGAACGTCATCTGCATCGCCTGCATCTGGTTCTTGGCGACGGTCGAGATGGTGTAGCCGACGGCGAGCAGCGCGGTGATGAACAGGGTCGCAGTGGCGGCCAGCAGGGCGAGGGAGCCGATCATCGGCACGTGGAACACGAATCTCGCCACCGTCAGGATCAGGGCGCACTGGAAGGCGCCGACGAAGATGTTGGGAATGATCTTGCCGACCATGATCTCGACCGGCCGCGTCGGCATGGCCAGCAGGTTCTCGTAGGTGCCGCGCTCGCGCTCGCGCGTCAGCACGATCGAGGTCGACATCACCATGGTCATGGTCAGGATGATTCCGAGTAAGCCCGGCACGATGTTGTACTGGGTGTTGATCTCGGGATTGTAGAGGCTGTGGACCGCGACGCTGAATGAGGGCGCCGCCGCGCCGCGCGCCGCCAGCGGGCCTTTCAGATCGTCGCGCAAGGCGGCGGTGGCGAGGTTGGGGATGGCGGCGAGCGCATAGGAGCCGGCGGCCGGATCGGTGGCGTCGGCCTCGACCAGCAGGGCGGGCCGGGCGCCGCGCACCAGATCGCGCGAGAAATTGACCGGGATTTCCACCGCGAAGCTGGCGGTTCCCTCGGCCAGCATGCGCCGCGCCTCGGCCGGCGAGCCGGTCGCCTTGACCACGTCGAAATAGCTGGAATTGGCCAATGCCGCGACGATCGAATCGGCGAACGGCCCCGGATCGGAGATCGACACCACGGTCGCCAGGTGCCGCGGCACCATGTTGATGGCGTAGCCGAAGATGAAGAGCTGCATCAGCGGAATGCCGATCAGCATGCCGAGCGTGAGGCGGTCGCGCCGCATCTGGATGAATTCCTTGCCCAGCATGGCGAGCACGCGGTGGAGGGTGAAACGCCGGCCGTTCATGCGTTGCCTCCGTTGTCGGCCTGCTGCAGCTGGATGAAGACGTCCTCCAGGTTGGTCGCGGTCTCGCGGATGACGAGCCTGGGGTCGCCGTAATAGGGGGCCAGCGCCGCCTCGATGAGCGCCCGGTCGTAGCCCGAGACGTGCAGCGCCGCGCCGAAGAAGGCGACCGAAGCGATGCCCGGCAGGCCTTTCAGCTGGGGCGCCAGGGCGCGGGCGCCTTCGCCTTCCACCGTATAGGTGATGAGGCCCGACTGGGCGATGATCTCCGGCACCGTGCCGCGCGCCACGATGTTGCCGACGCTGATGAAGACGATGCGGTCGCAGCGCTCGGCCTCGTCCATGTAGTGGGTGGAGACCAGCACGGTGATGCCTTCGCCCGAAAGGGTGTGGATTTCGTTCCAGAACTCGCGCCGCGCCTTGGGATCGACGCCGGCGGTGGGTTCGTCGAGCAGCAGGAGTTTGGGCGAATGCAGGGTGCAGGCGGCCAGCGCCAGGCGCTGCTTCCAGCCGCCCGACAGTTCGCCGGCCAGCTGGTGCTGGCGGTGGGCGAGGCCGAGCTTGTCCAGGGTGGCGTCGATCAGCTTGCGCCGCCCGGGCAGGTCGTAGACATGCGCCACGAAATCGAGGTTCTCGCGGATGGAGAGGTCTTCCCAGAAGCTGAACTTCTGGGTCATGTAGCCGGTCTCGCGCTTGATCTCCTCGGCATGGCTGCGGATGTCGAGGCCGAGGCAGGTGCCTTCGCCGGCATCGGGCGTCAACAGGCCGCACAGCATGCGGATGGTGGTGGTCTTGCCCGAGCCGTTGGGGCCGAGGAAGCCCCACACCTCGCCCTCGGGCACGGCGATGTCGACGCCGTTGACGGCGGTCTTCCTGCCGAAGCGCTTGGTCAGGCCGCGCACGTCGATGGCATATCGTTCGTCCGGCCCGGCGGCGGCCGGCGTGCCGCCAAGCTCGGCGTGCGCGGCGAACCGGTCGGAGAACAAGCCGGTCATAGCGGGTCCACGTCGACCGGCTGGCCGGGATTGAGCTTGAGGCCGCCGGGGGCGCGCGCCTCCACCTTGAACACCAGCTGGCTGCGGCTCTGGTTCGAGAAGATGACGGGTGGGGTGAACTCCTGCTGGCTGGCGATGAAGGTGATGGCGGCGACGAGGTTGTCGGGGCAGCCGTCGCAGTGCACCTTCACCTGCTGGCCGAGGCGGATGTTCGAGAACTGCTCCTCGGGCACGAAGAAGCGCACATAGACGTTCTCGGGCGGCAGCAGCGAAACCACCGGCGTCATGGCGGGCACGTATTCGCCCTGGCGGAAATAGACGTCCTGCACCCGGCCGGCGGCGAGGGAGGAGACTTCGCGCTGGGAAAGCTGATAGGCGGCGTTGGCCAGCGCCGCCCGCGCCTGGCTCTGGCTGGCCTCGATCTGGGCCACCTGCGCCAGGGCGGCGTCGTAGGCGGCCTTGGCCTGGTCGTAGGCCTGCTTCGAGGTGGCGCCGGAGCGCATCAGGCCCTCCTGGCGCGCCAGCTGCTTCTGCGCCAGGTCGAGATTGGCCTTGGCCTGGCCGAGCTGGCCCTGCGCCTGGGCGATGGCGGCCTCGGCCTGATCGCGCGCCGCCCTTTGACTGGTTTCATCGAGCACGAACAGCAGATCGCCCTTGTTCACCCAGGCGCCGCGTTCGACCTTGACCTCGGTCACCCAGCCGGCCAGCGGCGCCGCCACGAAGGCGTCGTCGCCTTCGGCATATCCCAGCCAGGTTCCTTGGTGGCTCTTCGAGCAGCCCGCGACGGCGAGAACCAGCGCAAGAATCAGATAGACCGGCTTCATGGCGCGAGTCCTTTCATCAGCACGTCGAGATGGATGGCGAGGAATCTCTTGTAGTCGAACGGCACGGTGTCGGTCGGCGCGATCGCCGTGCGCCAGATGATGCACATGACGATCGGGGCGGCGCACAGCCGCGCCACGTAGTCGGTCGGCAGGTCCCGGATCTCGCCGCTGGCGATGCCCTTGGCGAGGATGCCCGAGATCATCCCCATCGCCTTGTCGATCACTTCGCTGCGCCAGAAGCGCACCAGCTCGGGAAAATTGCCGCTCTCCGAGATGATGATCTTGGGCAGCACCGCGCGCTCGCCGTGCTCCATGATGGTCTCGCCGACGATGCCGAAGAACATGGCCAGGAACTCGCGCGCCGAGCCCCGGTAGACGGTCGCCTGCTGGGCCGCCTCCGTCAGCGTATCGCCGACATGCCGGCGGGCGAGCGATTTGAAGACGTCTTCCTTGCTCTGGAAGTAGAGGTAGATGGTGCCCTTGGTGACGCCGGCCCGCGCCGCGATGTCTTCCATGCGGGCGGCGGCATAGCCCTTCGCCGCGAACACGTGGAGCGCGGCCTCCAGGATTTCCCCGGGGCGGGCCTGCTTGCGGCGGGACCAGCTGCGGGCGCGCCTTTCGGGGGTAATCGTTTCGCTCATGACGTCAAACTAATAAATGACCAGTCAGTAATCAATAGGGATGTTATCCCAGGGGGCCGGCAA
>Ga0335082_10008361_pt1 | contig 11241 bp, 13 predicted proteins | sample Lox_Sample_41_FD_206718 | JGI IMG/M metagenome (GOLD analysis project Ga0335082, IMG submission 206718) | Soil microbial communities from Loxahatchee National Wildlife Refuge, Florida, United States - Lox_Sample_4.1 | ecosystem: Environmental > Terrestrial > Soil > Wetlands | place: USA... | reverse complement strand
CGCGCGTCAGGCGGCGTCGAGCGCGACGCGGCCGCGCTCGTCCGCCCGAAGCGTCCAGCGCCGCGTCAGATAGGGGAGCACGCCCGGGCGCTCCGCGACCGCGATCAGCGCGGCTCGCGGGAGCCGCCGCGTCAGGAGCTCGTAGGCCTTGGCCTCGCTCTCCGCGTCGAGATCCGAGGTCGCTTCGTCGAGCAGGATCCAGGCGGGCTCTTGGAGCAGCACGCGCGCCAGGGCGAGGCGCTGCTGCTCGTGGGCCGAGAGCTTCTGGTCCCACGGCTCCTCCTGGTCGAGGCGATCCGCAAGCGCGTCGAGCCCGAAGAGCTGGAGCGCCTCGCGGATCCGGCCGTCGGGGAAGCGGTCCGAGGGCGATGGATACGAGACGGCGGCGCGCAGCGATCCGATCGGCCAATAGGGCCGCTGCGCGAGGAAGAGCATCTCCTCGCGCGGCGGCTCCTCGATGCGTCCGGCCCCAAACGGCCAGATCCCGGCGAGCGCGCGCATCAGCATCGTCCGGCCCGTCCCGGCGCGGCCGGCGATCGCCACGCGCTCTCCCGCGGACAGCGTCGCGTTCGCGCCTTCGAGCAGGATCCGGCCGCGGGGCGTCTCGACCGAGAGCCCGTCGAGCCGGACAGCGGCCGAGGTCCCGCGCTCGAGCCGGATTCCGCCGCTCGCGAACTCGCGCTCGGTCGCGTCGATCGCGTCCGAGAAGGCGGCGAGGCGCTCGATGTTGGCGCGCCAGCGCGCGATCTCCTGGTACGCGTTCACGAACCACGCCAGCGCTCCGGCCACCTGCCCGTATGCGAAGCGCGTCTGCGCGATGATCCCGAGCGAGAGCAGGCCCCCGAAGTACGCGAGCCCTGCGGCGACCAGGGGCACCAGCGTGTTCACCACCCCGATGGCCTGCGTGAGGATCGCGAGCGTCCGCTGGGCGCCGACCAGCTGGCAAAAGTTGTCGTAGACGCGGAGGAAGCGGCCGACCGCGCCGACCCGCTCGACCGCCTCGCCTCGCGAGAGCGCCACCGCCTCCACATGGTCGCGGTAGCGCACGAGACCGTAACGGAAGTCCGCCTCGAGGCGGATCTTGTCGTAGTTGAGCGGCACGAGGCGGCGCCCCACCAGGTTCGTGATCCACATCGAGAGGACCGAGAAGCCGATCGCCACCCAGAGGAGCAGGCCGGGGATCTGGCGCATCTTGCCGGCGATCGGGATCGCCCAGGCCGCCGAGATGCTCCACAGCATCGCCGCGAACGAGACGAGCGTCACCAGCGCCGCGAGCAACGAGAGGGCGAGGCCGCACGCGCTTGCCGTGAAGTCGCGCACGTCCTCGGTGATGCGGACGTCCGGGTTGTCGAGCTCGCTCTGGTGCAGATCCGCCTGGCAGTAGGCCTGCGGTCCGATCCAGCGCCCCAGGTAGTGGGCCGTGAGGCCACGCCGCCAGCGGACCCGCAGCCGCTGCTGCACCCAATCGGCGTACGCCGGAACGACGACGGCGATCAGCATGAAGCCGATCATCATCCCGATCTCGCGGCGGAACGCGGTGGCGTCGCGCGCGCCGAGCGCGTCGACCACGTCGCGCTGGGCGACCGAGACGAGCACGTTCGCATAGACGCCTCCCAGCTGGAGCGCGATCGCTCCGCCGAGCAGCAAGGCGCCCCACTTGGCGTCGGAGGAGGTCCAGTAGATCCTCAGCAGCCGCCACAGCGCTCGAACGAGCGCGAGCCCCTGGATCTTCGGCTGCGATGCGGGCGCCATGCGTTCCCCCCTCCGGCGCGCATCATCGCCGCGCTGGGGAGGGCGCGCCAACGCCGACGCTCTCCCAGGGCTAGTCTGTCCCGCCATGAGCGAGGGGCCCGTGCGACGCCGGGTGCTCGTCCACGGTCGCGTCCAAGGCGTCTTCTTCCGCGGCGCGACGCAGCGCCGCGCGCGGGCGCTCGGAGTGGCGGGCTGGGTGCGCAATCGCGCGGACGGCAGCGTCGAGGCCGTGTTCGAGGGCGCGCGCGACGCCGTCGAAGCCGCGTTGGCATTCTGTCGCGAGGGACCGCCCGGCGCGCGCGTCGAACGCGTCGACGTCCGCGAGGAGGCGCCGGAGGGGCTCGGCGGCTTCGATGTCCGCGGCTAGACGGCCGACCCGAGAGTCGACCTCCGCGCGCCCCCACCTGCTCGGCGTCGACGACGGCGCCTTCGACAAGTGGCGCGACGCCGACGTCGCGCTGGTCGGCGTGATGATGGAAGGAGCGGACCTCGTCGAGGGCGTCGCGATCGCCCGCTTCCCGGTGGACGGCGACGACGCGACTGGGTTCCTCGCGCGGTGGATCGGCGGGCTTCGCTTCCGGCGCGCGCTCCAGGGCGTCGTGCTCGGCGGCATCACGATCGCCGGCCTCGGCGTCGTCGACGTGGTCGCCCTCTCCGAGGCGCTCGCGCTTCCCGTCCTCGTGGTGAACCGGCGCGATCCGTCCGATCATCGCCTCGAGCATGCGCTGCGCGCAGCGGGACTCGCCGACCGCCTCGCGCTCGTGGAGCGCTGCCCGCGCGCGGTCCTGCTCTCCGGCGGGCCTTGGCTCGCGTCGGCGGGAATCGACCCGGACGGCGCGGCGCGGCTCGTCGCCGCCTCGCGGCGCAAGGCCGACCTGCCCGAGCCGCTCCGGCTCGCGCACCTGGTCGCGCGCGCGGTGGCGACCGGGGAGTCGAAGGGACGGGCCTGATTACACCCCGCCGCGCAGCGGCGCCGCCGGCTCGGAGGGCAGGTCGCCGGCGAGCGCGCTCCGCACCGCCGCGTCGATCCCGTCGGTGTCGAGGCGGACGGCGCGGCGGAGCGCGGCGTCGAGGTCCTCGCCCGCGCCGATCCGGTCGAGGAGCGATCCCACCCCCGGCCCTCCCGCGCGCTCGCGGAGCCACGAGGCGGCCGCAGTCGACTCGAGGTAGGCGAGCCGCGCGGCGGCCTCGTCGAGGCCGGAGAAGCCCGGCGCGAGCTGCCGCAGCGGGATCCAGTCGCCCGCGGCCAGATGCCGGACGAGGTTCGCCCGCTCGCTGTGCGAGATCGGCTCCTGGCCGCTGGCGGCGCGCTCCGACATCACGGCGAGGCCCTCGTTCAGCCAGTAGGGTCGATCGCCGCCCGTGCGCTCGCTGAACACCGCGTGCGTGTACTCGTGGAAGAGGAGCGCGCGCAGCTCGCCGGCCGGATGCGCGGCCGACGCCACGTGGATGCGGCCGTCGTAGAAGCCGATCGTCGGGAAGCTGAAGCGGTGCCGGTACGCCGCGAGGTAGGCCGCCTTGCCGTAGAAGACGACGCCGGTGCGCTCGCGCGGGGCGCCGAGCCGCTGGCCGACCGAGTCGTGCGCCTCCTCCAGGAAGCGCACGACGGTGCGCGCGTAGTCGGGCGACGCGACGCCGAGCTGCTCGTCGTAGTGGATCTCGAAGTGCGGGCTCTCGGCGGCGACCAGCCGCAGCGGACCGGCGGCCGCCTGCTGCGCCGCGAGCCGGCGCTCGTCGGCGAGCGCCGCGCGCCGGCGCTCTGCCGATGCGCGCCAGCCCTCGCGGTCGGCGCCCGCATGCGCCAGGAAGGCCTCGAGATGCCGCTCCGCCGACTGGAAGCGCCCGCGCTGGCGATCGAGCAGGGCGAGATACCAGTGCGCGTCGACGTTGTTCGGATCGAGGCGCAGGACGCCCTCGAGCGTCGCCGACGCGCGACTCGTCTCGCCTCGCCGCAGGTCGTCGAGCGCGGCGCGCACGAGGCCGGCGGCGCGGTCCTCCGGGCGACTCGATCCGGCTGCGGTCGGGGGAGGCTCGGGGCCGATGCGCTGGCCGCCCCAGAGGCCGTCGAGCCCGACCTCGTCGCCTGCGCGCGCCCGCGCCTCCGGCGGAATCGAGCGGGGGTCGTCGGTCACGTGGGTGTGGCCCTCGCCGTCCACCCACACGAAGAGCTCCGCGCGCCCTGCCGCCGGCGCGGCGAGCACTGCCGCAAGGACGATCGCCACCGCGCTCCCGCGCACGCGCGTCAGCCTCCCTTGGCCGCTTCGCCGGCGAGGTGCGGGAGCTCGGGGAGCAGGAGCTTCTCGACGGCGAGTTGGATCGCCGCGCGAGAGCCCGGCAGGCCGACGACCAGCCGGCCCCGCGCGGTGCCCGCGAGCGCGCGCGAGAGCATCGCTGCCGCGCCGATCTCGGTGTAGGAGAGCGCGCGGAAGAGCTCGCCGAAGCCGGGGATCTCGCGCTCGAGGAGCGGCGCCAGCGCCTCCGGCGTCACGTCGCGCGGGGCGATCCCCGTCCCTCCGGTCAGCAGCACCGCCCGCGCGTCGTCGCGGTCGAGCGCGGCGTCGACGGCGCGCCGGATCGCCGCGACGTCGTCGCGCACGATGCTGCGCCCCACCACGCGGTGTCCCGCCTTCTCGAGCAGCTCGACCAGGAGCGCGCCGCCGGTGTCGTCGGCGAGCGTGCGGGTATCGCTCACCGTGATCACGACCACCGGCAGCTCGGCCGGGCCGCGCGCGCGATGCTCGCCGAGGCTCACGGATGGTCCTCCACCCAGGACTCCCCGTCGGCCGCCACCTCCTTCTTCCAGATCGGCACGCTCTGCTTGAGCGAATCGATGGCGAAGCGGCAGGCCTCGAAGGCCTCCGCGCGATGCGGCGCGGCCGCGACGACGACCACCGCGACGTCGCCGATCTCGAGGTGCCCAGTGCGGTGGGCGATCGCGACCCGCGTGCCCGGCCAGCGCGCCGCGGCCGCGTCGCAGATGCGCTCCATCTCGGCGAGCGCCATGGCGGGATACGCCTCGTACTCGAGATGGCGCACCTCGCGGCCCCGGGATCGGGCGCGCACCGCCCCGACGAATCGCACCTCGCCGCCGGCGTCCTCGCCCGCCACCCGGCGCGACACCGATTCGACGTCGAGCGGGAGGTCCGAGAGCGTGCAGCGCGAGCCCGGACCGGCGCCCCCCGAGACGGGAGGCAGGAAGGCGACCTCGTCGCCGTCCGCGAGCGCCCTCGCCTCCTCGCAGAAGCTGCGGTTCACGGCGAAGCGCAGCCGGGCCGCGCCGACGGGCGGGTGGGCCGCCGCCAGCTGCGCGCAAAGCGCGGCGACGGACGCTCCCTCCGGCAGCTCCACCGAGAGCTCCTTCGCGCCCACCGCCTCGCGCAGGGATCCGAACAAGAGCACCTCGACGCGCATCCCGCGAGCCTACCCTGCCCGCCACGGCCACTCAACGAACCGCGCGGACCGCCGATGAGAAGGCATGGCGAACGAGACCGAGCTCGCGCGGCGCCTGCGCGGACAGGTCGAGGCCGTGCTCGATCGGCTGCGGCCGGGGCTTCTCGCCGACGGCGGCAACGTCGAGCTGGTCGGGGTCGAGGAAGGCGGAGCCATCTCGGTGCAGTTCCAGGGCGCCTGCGCGCACTGCCCGGGGCAGCTCGGCACACTGCGCTTCGGCATCGAGGCGGCGCTGCGGCGCGAGGTCCCCGCCGTGACGCAGGTCGTCCCCGTGGAGCCGCGCGAGCGCTGAGGCCGCCCGCTACTCGGCGCCGCGGCCGCCCGAGGACGCCTCGAACGAGCGCGCGCGCGCCGGCGAGCCGTCCATCGTGACCCGGCCGTTCAGCTGCGCGCCCTCCTCGATCTGCAGCGAGGCCACCTTGACGTCGCCCTCGACGCGCGCGGTCTTGTGCAGGACCAGCCGCTCGCTCGCGAAGACGTCGCCGGTGACGCTGCCCGCGATCATCACGTTGCGCGAGCGCACCGTCGCCATGATCTCCCCGGTCTCGCCGACCACGAGCGTGTTCTCGCTCGAGATCTCGCCGCGGAAGCAGCCGTCGATGCGCACCGTGTCCTTGAAGGTGAGCTTGCCCTCGAACTCGGAGCCCTGATCGATGAAGGCGCTGAGCGTCGAGGCGCCGGCCGCCGGCTTCGCAGTCATCGGCGCGATCGGACCCAGCGGAGCCGCCATGTCGCCCATCCCCTCGTCGCTCTTGCGCAGGAACGCCATCGATTCCCCTCCTTCCCGCTCTGGTTCGGCCGGAGACGCTAAACACTTGAGCAGCTTCGGCCGCCAAGGCCGCGCCCGATCGAGCGGCAAGGTGAACGGCGTTCATCGGCTAGACTCGGCGCCCCATGGCGGCCGCCTCCGGACCCGGCGATCTGCTCGCGCACAGCCTGGCAAGTGGGCGGATCCACTCGGCCTACCTGCTCTCCGGCCCCGGGGTCCCCGCGCGCGCCGCCGCGCTCCGCTTCGTCCGAGGGCTGGTCTGCGAGGCGGCGCCGATGGACCGGCCCTGCGAGGCGTGCCGCGCCTGCCGGCGCTCGGCGCCCAAGCAGGACATCGCCCTCGACGGGTCCGGCAAGAAGGGCCCGCTCCTCCGCCACGTGGGCGACCACCCCGATCTTCTGTGGGTGGAGCGCGGCGCGGACGACACGCGCGTGCGCATCGCGCAGGTGCGCGCGGTGCAGGACCAGCTGCGCCTGCGGGCGAGCGAGGGCGGCTGGCGCGCCGCCGTGATCGCCGACGCCGAGTGGCTGAACCAGGAGGCCCAGAACGCCCTCCTGCGGCTGCTCGAAGAGCCCCCGCCGCGGACCTCGCTCGTGCTCGTGGCCGCCACCGCGTCGGGGCTGCTCGCGACGGTGCGCTCGCGCTGCCAGCGCGTGGCCTTCCCGCTCGAGGCGGCCGGGCTCGAGGCAGCCGCGCCCGAGGTGCAGGCGCTCGCGCGCCGCGTGGCCGAGGTCTCGGAGCTCGGGATCCCGCAGCTGCTCGACTGGGCGGAGGAGTACCGGGGCGGGCGCGCCGACGCGGCCGCCGCGGTCTCGGGCCTGCTGCACGCGGCGACGCTCTGGCTGCGCGACCGCGTCGCGTCGCGCAGCCGCGCGGGAGCGCGCGCCCTCTCCGGCGAGCTCGATGCGTTCCGCCAGATCCAGGCCTGCCGCAAGGCGCTGGCCCAGCGCAACGCGAACCCGCAGATGGTGGCCGAGCGCGCGCTCCTCGCGCTCCAGGGAGCGCTGCGGTGACGCGTACCTTCTTCCTCACGACGCCGATCTACTACGCCAACGCCGAGCCGCACATCGGCCACACCTACACGACGGTCGTCGCCGACGCGCTGGTGCGCTGGCGGCGCCAGCGCGGCGACGACGCCTGGTCGGTGTCGGGAACCGACATGCACGGCGAGAAGATGGTCGAGGCCGCGCGCGAGCGGGGCGTCCCGGTGCGCGAGCTGGTCGACCACTTCGCGAGCATCTTCGAGTCGACGTTTCGCGCGCTCGACATCGCGCCGAGCCGCTTCGTCCGCACCACCGAGCCGGGCCACGTGCGCAACGTCCAGGCCCTCCTGCAGCGCGTCTTCGACGCCGGCTGGATCGAGAAGCGCGAGTACGAGGGGCGCTACTGCGTCGGCTGCGAGCGGTTCCTCACGGAGCGCGACCTGGTCGACGGCAAGTGCCGCGACCACGAGCGGGTTCCGGAACTTCGCCGCGAGAGCAACTACTTCTTCCTGATGAGCCGGGAGTTCGGCTGGCTGCGCGGCGAGATCGAGAGCGGCCGCTACGAGATCCGCCCGGAGCGCTACCGCAATGAGGCGCTCGCGATGCTGCGCGACGAGAGCGGGCTCGGGGACCTCTCCATCTCCCGCCCCAAGTCGCGGCTCGATTGGGGGATCGAGCTGCCCTTCGACCGCGACCACGTCTGCTACGTCTGGTTCGACGCGCTGATCTCGTACCTCACGGGCGCCGGCTACCCGGACGACCCGAAGTTCGCCGCGCGCTGGGCGTCGGCCGAGCACCTGATCGGCAAGGACATCCTGAAGCCCCACGCGATCTTCTGGCCGATCATGCTGAAGGCGATCGGCCTCGATCCCCCCCGGCACCTCTCGGTGCACGGCTACTGGAACGTGGACGCCCGCAAGGTGTCGAAGAGCCTCGGCAACATGATCTCGCCGCTGCGGATGCGCGAGCGGTACGGCTTCGAGGCCTTCCGCTACTTCCTGCTGCGCGAGATGAGCTTCGGCCTCGACTCCGACTTCTCCGAGGCGGCGTTGGTCGAGCGCGTGAACGCGGACCTCGCCAACAACCTCGGCAATCTGGTGAGCCGGACGCTCAATCTCGTCGAGAAGCTCTGCGACGGGCGCATCCCGCCGCCCGGAGAGATCGATGCCGACGATCGCTCCGTGCTCGAGGGCGCGCCGGTCGCGCGCGAGCGGGTTGCGGCGGCGCTCGAGGCGCGGCACTTCCATGTAGCGCTCGGCGCCGTGCTCGACTATGCCACGCAGGTGAACCGCTACGTGGACGCGCGCGCGCCGTGGAAGGCAGGGAAGGACGCGGCGGCTGTGCCACGCGCCCGCACGACCCTGCACCATGCCTGCGCGGCCCTGCGCGAGATCGGGGAGCTGCTCGCTCCCTTCCTGCCCGTGGCCGCGCGGCGGATCGCGGAGAAGCTCGACGCGAGTCCGATCGCGCGCGGCGACGCGCTCTTCCCGCGCCTCGAGCTGCCCGCGGAGTCCTGAGCCGCGCCGTGTGGATCGATTCGCACGCCCACGTAACGGCCCCCGAGTTCGACCCCGACCGCGACGCCGTGCTCTCTCGCGCGCGCTCGCTGGGTGTGGAGGCGCTCGTGGCCGTCGGCGCGGGCTGGGGGATCGAGGCCAACGAGGCCGCCGTCGCGCTGGCGGCGGCCGCCGATCCGCGGCATCCGAGCGTGTACGCCTCGGTCGGGGTGCACCCGCACGACGCGCGGCGGCTCGACGACGCGGGGCGCGCCCGGCTGCGCGCGTGGCTCGCGCGGCCCGGGGTGGTGGCGGTCGGCGAGTGCGGGCTCGACTACCATTACATGCACTCGCCCCGCGAGGTCCAGCGCGCCGTCTTCGCCGAGCAGATCGCGCTCGCGCGAGAGCTCGACCTGCCGGTCTCGATCCACCTGCGCAGCGACGGGCCCGAGGCGTGGGAGGAGGGGCTCGAGCTGTGGCGCGCCGAGGGGCGCGGCGCGGTCGCCGGCGTGCTCCACTGCTACACCGGATCTCTCGACTTCGCCCGTCGCGCGCTCGACGCGCGCCTCGAGATCTCGTTCTCCGGGATCCTCACCTTCAAGAACGCCCGCGAGCTCCACGCCGTCGCGGGAGCGCTCCCGCTCGAGCGCCTCCTCGTCGAAACCGACTGCCCGCTGCTCGCGCCGGTTCCGCACCGCGGCCGGCGCAACGAGCCGGCCCACGTGGGCGCGGTCGGCGCGCGGCTCGCGGCGCTCCGTGGCGTCGCGGTCGAAGAGATCGCGCGCGCCACCGCCGCCAATGCGCGCCGCCTCTTCCGGCTGCCCAGCGCCGAGGCGGCCCGGCGCGGAGCGGATGCCGGCGGTGTCTGACGAGGCGCGGGCCGTCCTCGCGCTCGCGACACGGCTCGCGCGCGAGGCCGGCGCGATCCAGCGAGACCGCTACGAGACCGGATTTGCGGTCGCGACCAAGAGCAGCTCGATCGACCTCGTCACCGAGGTCGATCGAGCCTGCGAGGAGCACATCGTGACCGCGCTGCGTCGAGAGCGACCCGGCGACGCGGTGCTCGCCGAGGAGGGCAGTCAGCACGGCGGCGCGGCGGCGCCCTGGCGCTGGATCATCGACCCCCTCGACGGAACCGTCAACTACGCGCACGGCTATCCGTGCTTCTGCGTCTCGATCGGCATCGAGCGCGACGGAGCGCGCGCGGTCGGCGTGGTCTACGATCCCCTGCGCGACGAGCTCTTCGAGGCCGTGCGCGGCTCCGGCGCCCGGCGCAACGGCCGGCCGATCGCCGTGTCGAGCGAGCCGGCGCTCGGCCGCGCGCTGCTCGCGACCGGCTTCGCCTACGACGTCCACGACGCCGAGCGCGACAACCTCGACCTGCTCGCGCGCGCCGTGAAGCGCGCGGGCGGAGTTCGCCGCGACGGCAGCGCCGCGCTCGACCTCTGCTACGTGGCGTGCGGCCGCTTCGACGGGTTCTGGGAGCTGAAGCTCCACGCCTGGGACGTGGCGGCCGGCATCCTGATCGTCGAGGAGGCGGGCGGCAGCGTGACCGACCTCGCGGGCGGCCCGCCCCCCGCCTCCGGCCGCGAGATCGCGGCGAGCAACGGGCGGATCCACCAGGCGATGCTCGCGGCGCTCGCGGGGCGCTAATCCTCCCAGCGCACCTCGCACTCCCGCGTCGCAGGGCGCGACTGGCACGTCAGGATCCAGCCGTCGGCGACCTCGTCCTCGTCGAGGGCGTTGCAGCGCGCCATCTCGACGCGGCCGCGCACCAGGCGGGCCATGCAGCATCCGCAGTAGCCGTCCTCGCAGGCCGAGGGCGGGTTCAGGCCGGCGCGGCGCACGGCCGCGAGCACGGTCTCCCCGGGCGCGCACGAGACCTCGTGCGTCGCCCCCTCGATGTGAACCACGAGAGATACGGCGAGCTTCGGCCCGACTGAGCTCGTGTTGGCGAGGCCCCGTTCCTCGGGGCCGAGCGAGGTCGTCGGAGTTGCCATCGTGAACCGCTCGATCAGGATCCGATCGCCCGGGATGCCGAGGTCGTGGAGCGTGGCCTCGACCAGATCCATGAAGGGCGCGGGCCCGCACAGGTAGAACTCCGCGTCCTCGAGGCCCGCGACCGCGTGGCGCACGCCCTCGCGGTCGATGAAGCCGTGCTCGACGTCGATGTGGTGGCGGATCCTCAGCCGCTCGGGATGGCGCCGCGCGAGCGCGTCGAGCGCGTCGCGGAAGATGATGGACTCGCGGTCGCGGTTGGCGTAGACGAGCTTGACCCGCCGCTCGGTGGTGGCGAGCGCCGTCTTCAGGATCGAGATCACCGGCGTGATCCCGCTCCCTGCCCCGAAGAGCGCGAGCGGCCGCGTGCTCGCCGGGCGCAGCACGAAGCCGCCGGTCGGCGGAAGCACGCGCAGGAGGTCGCCGGGTCGCAGCCGGTCGTGGAACCAGCCCGAGACGCGGCCCTCGGCGACGCGCTTCACGGTCACGACCGTCTCGGCGTCGCTGTCGGGAGAGCTCGAGAGCGAGTAGCAGCGCGCGAGCGCCCCGTCGCCGAGGGAGACCTCGAAGGTGAGGAACTGCCCGGCCTGGTAGCGGAACGCCTCGCGCAGCGCGTCCGGGATCTCGAGCACGAAGGAGCGCGCGTCCGCGGTCTCCTGGACGACGCGCGCGACGCGCAGATCATAGTAGGAGCGCAATCAGGGCTCGCCGGCCCCGGGCGGCTCCTCGGCGTCGTCCGGCGGGAGCGCGTCCGGTCCCGGAGGCGCCCCCGGCGCACCCGGCTGCGGCGCCG
>Ga0335082_10008360_pt1 | contig 11241 bp, 10 predicted proteins | sample Lox_Sample_41_FD_206718 | JGI IMG/M metagenome (GOLD analysis project Ga0335082, IMG submission 206718) | Soil microbial communities from Loxahatchee National Wildlife Refuge, Florida, United States - Lox_Sample_4.1 | ecosystem: Environmental > Terrestrial > Soil > Wetlands | place: USA... | reverse complement strand
TGCCGCGGGCGTCTGCTCGCACGAGGGCAGAGTGAGCGCGGCGGGCTGACCGTGCCGGCGGCCGCCCGAGTCGACTTGCGCGAGGCGATACGCCATAAGCCAGGAGCAACATGCCCACCGCGTTTCTCGGCCTCGCCCACGACCTGCCGCCCGCGCAGCCGGTGGGGTCGGTGCGCCGCCCGATCGCGACCGACCCGGTCGGTCCGTCCGATCTGGCGCTCGCGCCTGCCCGGCAGGCGCTGGCCCAGGCGGGTCTGACGCCCGAGGAGGTCGAGCTGATCATCTTTGCCACCATGACCCCCGATGTCACCTTTCCGGGCTCGGCCTGCTACTTCCAGGACAAGTTCGGCCTCGGCACCGTCGGGGCGCTCGATGTGCGGGGCCAGTGCACCGGGTTTCTGATGGGTCTGATGATCGCCGACGGGTACCTGCGCGCCGGTGTGTACCGCAACGTCCTGCTCGCGGCAGGCGAGGTGCACTCGGCCGGTCTCGACTACTCCGAAGGCGGCCAAGCGGTGGCGCAGTTGTTCGGTGACGGTGCCGCAGTCGCCGTGCTGGGCACGCGCCAGGACGGCGGCGTCCAGTCGGTGATCTGCCACGCGGACGGCCGCCACTACGAGCGCTTCTGGGTCGAGTACCCGTGTAGCCGAATGCATCCGCGTCTCACCGTCGACGACCTGCGCGCCGGCAAACACTTCCCGCGCCTCGACGTCGACCATCTCGAGCGCTTCGGCGCGGAACACCTGCCCGCCGTGGTGCGCGAGGCGTTGGCGGCTGCCGATACGGTCGCCGATCGCATCGACTGCTTCATCATCGCGCACGTCCTGCCCGCGGTCGTCGAGCGCAGCGCTGCGGCGATCGGCATCCCGGCGGCGAAGCTGGTCAGCGCCGGCGCCGAGCACGGTCACCTCACGGCGGCCGCGCTGCCCGTGGCGTTGAGCGAGGCGAAAGCGGCCGGCCGCATCGGACCCGGTGCCCGGGTCTGCCTGGCGACCAGCGGGGCCGGCTACACGTGGGGCGCGGCGGTGTTGACGGTGTGAGGGAGGAGCCCATGCGCAACGCCCGCATCACCGGCATCGGCCGCTACGTCCCGCCGAAGGTGGTCACCAACCAAGACCTGACCGCCTTCATGGACACCAGCAGCGACTGGATCGAGCAGCGCACCGGCATTCAGGAACGGCGCTTCGCTGCTGACGGGGTCGGCGCGGCCGATATGGGCGCGCTCGCGGCCCGCGAAGCCCTCGAGCGCGCGGGGTTGCGGACGTCGGACGTCGACTGCGTGATCTTCGCGACCCTGAGCCCGGATTTCGATATGCCGTCGAGCGCCTGCGTCCTGCAGAAGCGCCTCGACATTGGCGGTGTCCCGGCCTTCGACGTGCGCAACCAGTGCTCGGGCTTCATTTATTCGCTCGCGACGGCCAACGCGTTCATCAAGTCCGGCCGTTTCGCGCGCGTGCTGGTCGTCGGCGGCGAGATGCACTCCACCGGGATCGACATCACGACGCGGGGTCGGGACGTCGCGGTGATCTTCGGCGATGGCGCGGCGGCGGTGGTTCTCGAGCCCACAGACGACCCGCAGCGCGGGATCCTCACCACGCACCTGCACGCCGAAGGCAAGTACGCCGAGAAGCTCTGGCTCGAGTGCCCCGCGTCGCGCGCCCGGCCGCGGCTCACCGAGGAGATGGTGGCGGGCGAGCCGCCGCGCGTGTTCCCGCGCATGGAGGGCCGCTACGTCTTCAAGCACGCCGTGCAACGCTTCACCGAGGTGATCAACGAGGCGCTGGCCGCCTGTGGATACACCGCCAACGACCTCGACCTGCTGATCCCGCATCAGGCCAACCTGCGAATCAGCCAGATGGTCGCGCTCGGCTTCGAGCTGCCGGAGGAGAAGGTCGTCAACAACATCCAGCGCTACGGCAACACCACCGCGGCGTCGATCGGCCTGGCGCTCTACGAGGCGATCGAGCAGGGGCGCGTGCACGACGGCAGCCTGCTGTGCCTGGCCGCCTTCGGGGCGGGCTTCACGTGGGCATCGGCGCTGGTCCGCTGGTGAGTGTTCCGTGACGTCTCCGCTCGTCTTCGAGCAGATGGTCGCGGCCGATCTGCCGGAGGTGATGGAGATCGAGCGCCTGGCGTTCCCCAATCCGTGGTCGCGCGGCCTCTTTCTCCACGAGCTCAAGCTGTCGTTCTCGCGCCTGCATCTGGCGCGCAGCGCCAACGGTGCGCGGCGTCTGCTCGGCTACGTGTGCTGGTGGGTGGTCGGCGACGAGGTGCACATCCTCAACCTGGCGGTCCATCCCGATGTCCGCCAACGGGGGACTGGCCGTACCCTCGTCCAGCGCGTCCTCGATGACGCCGCGGTGCATCGTGCCGTGAGCGTCAGCCTCGAGGTGCGGCGTGACAATGCGCCGGCCGCCGCACTGTACCGCTCGATGGGTTTCGCGGAGGTGGGCGTGCGCAGCAACTACTACGGGCAGGGCGAAGACGCGATCATCATGGAGCGCCGGCTGCCCCCAGGTGCGTGAACGTTCGGCGGTGAGACGGCCGTCCGCGACGGACGTGCCCACGGACGTGGACGCGGGTCGCCTTGACCCTCCGGATGGGTCGGGCTATAGCCCGAGCGGCGTGCGCAATGACTGAACCGCAGACGACTCCGCAGTTCCTCGCAAACCTGATGGGCCGCTGGCGGGCGGGGGATGAAACGACGGCTTGAGGGGCTGCTTCAGCACGCGTTGAACCGAGCCAAGCAGGGGGGAGCGCTGAAGTTGGAAAGCCTCCCCCCTTTGTTTTTCGAGGTGCCGAGAGACACCGCGTTCGGCGATCTCGCCAGCACGGTTGCGCTCAGCCTGGCACGCGCCGAGCGCCGCGCGCCGCGCGCCATCGCGGAGGCGATCGCGGCCCACATCGAAGACCCGGACGGTCTGCTCGCCGGTGTCGAGATCGCCGGGCCCGGCTACCTCAACTTTCGCTTCTCGCCGCGCTTCTGGCAGGCCTGTCTGGCCGACGTCGAGCGGTCCGACTACGGCCGCCCGGCCGTCGGTGACGGCAAGCGCGTCCTGGTCGAGTTCGTCAGCGCCAACCCCACCGGTCCGCTGCACGTCGGCCACGGGCGTGGGGCGGTGCTCGGCGACGCGGTGTCACGCCTGCTCGAAGCCGCCGGTTACGACGTGACGCGCGAGTACTACGTCAACGATGCCGGCAACCAGGTGGCGACGCTGGCGCAGTCGGCCTACGTCCGCCTGCTGCAGGCGCTCGGCGCGAGCGCCGAGCTGCCCGAGGACGGCTACCCAGGCGAGTATCTGCGCGATCTGATGATCGAGCACCGCGACGAGCTGGTGGCGGAGATCGCGACCGCCGCTGGCCGTCCGTGTCCGACCGGCGCCGGCGCCGCCGCCGCCGTGCGAGAAGCCGGTTCCGTCGCCGTCGAGATCTGCGGGCGACGGGCCGCTGCGTGGCTGCTGGCTCAGATCAAGGACGACATGCACGCGCTCGCCGTCGAGGTCGACAGCTTCGTCAGCGAGCGCGCGCTGCACGCCGAGGGGGTGGTCGGCGCGGCCTTGGAGGCGCTGCGGGCGGCCGGCTACGCGTACCGCGCCGAGGGCGCGGAGTGGTTTCGTTCCACCGCCTTCGGCGACGACAAGGACCGCGTGCTCGTGCGCAGCGGCGGGGAGCTGACCTATTTCGCCGCCGACATCGGCTATCACCGGCAGAAGCTGCAGCGTGGCTTCGAACAGTTGATCGACGTCTGGGGCGCCGACCATCACGGCTACGTGAAGCGGGTGGCGTCGGCGATCGAGGCGCTCGGCAGCGATGCGGCCGCATTCCGGGTGCTCATCGTGCAGCTCGTCCGGCTGACGCGCGGCGGCGAGCCGGTGCGCATGGGCAAGCGCAGCGGTGAGTTCGTCACCCTGCGCGAGGTCGTCGACGAGGTCGGTCCGGATGCGACGCGCTTCTTTTTCCTCATGCGCAAGAGCGACAGCCAGCTCGAGTTCGATCTGGATCTCGCCACCAAGCAATCATCCGAGAATCCGGTCTTCTACGTTCAATACGCGCACGCCCGGATCTGCACGCTGTTCAAGAAGGCGGCGGAGGAGGGCCTCGCCGTCCCGGCGACGGCCGCCGACGCGTCGCTGGAGGCGCTCGGCGCGGCGGAGGAGCAGGAGGTCGTCAAGCTGCTGGCGCAGTTCCCCGACGTCATGGAGGACGCGGCGCGCGAGCTGGAACCGCACCGGGTCGTCTTCCATCTGATCGAGGTCGCCGGCGCGTTCCATCGATTCTACAACCGCCACCGGATCCTCGGCGTCGATCAGGCGGTGAGCCGCGCCCGCCTTTACCTTGCCAGTGCGGTGCAGCGGGTGTTGCAGATCGGGCTCGGCGTGCTCGGCGTCCGCGCGCCGGTAGCGATGTGATGAGGCGACGGATGGCGGAACGACGCAGCCCTGGACTGACGATCGGACAGCTCATCACGCTGACCTTCGGTTTCCTGCTGGCCTCGGTGGTCATCTTCGTCTTCGGCTTCTGGGTCGGACGCGACCTGGCCGAGCGGCAGGCGGCGAAGCAGCGCGACGTCGCGCGTGTGCCCGTCGCGCCGCCCGGCCCCGAGCCGACGCGCCCGGTGGTGGCGGCGGCGGCCACCACGCATCCACCGGTCGCCGTTGCGGTCGTGCCGACCAGCACGCCGCTGCCCGTGGCCACGGCGACGGCCGTGCAGGTCGCGCGGGCCACGGCCACCCGCGTGCAGCAGGCGGCGACGACGCCGACGGCCGGAGGCGGCTATACGGTCCAGGCGTACGCGACGAACGACATGATGCGCGCGGTGATGCTGTCGAAGACGCTGCAGAACAAGGGGTACGCCGCGTCGACCGGCACCAAGCAGATCGGTGGCGTGACCTGGTATCTGGTGCGGGTGGGGCGGTACCGCGACCGCGCCGCCGCCAAGGCGATGGAGAACAAGCTGCGGTCCGAGGAGGGGTTGGAGGCGGCGTCGGTGACCGCGCAGTGACTGCGATGACGCCGCGTGGCCCGTTTCCCGAATACGACGAGTTCTGCGCCCTCGCCGCGCAGGGCAACCTGGTGCCGGTCTACCGCGAGATCCTGGCCGATCTGGAAACGCCGGTGTCGGCGTTTCTGAAGATCGACCGCGGCGGCGACGCCTTCCTACTCGAGAGCGTCGAGGGCGGCGAGAAGTGGGCCCGCTACAGCTTCCTCGGCAGCGCGCCGGAGCGGGTGCTGTTCTGCAAGGCGGGTGTGTTGTCCGACGGTCCGCCGGACGGCCCGTTCACCACCCAGGCGACCGCCGACCCCCTCACCGCGGTCCGCGAGGTATTGCAGCGCTATCGGCCAGTACCGGTGCGCGGGCTGCCACGGTTCGCCGGTGGCCTCGTCGGCTGCCTGAGCTACGATCTCGTGCGCACCTTCGAGCACCTGCCGGAGAGGACGCGCGACGACCTCGGCCATCCGGACTTCTACTTGATGCTGGTCGATACGCTGGTCGTGTTCGACACCGTGGCGCAGTCGATGAAGGTCGTGTCGCACGCCGCGGTCGAGGGTCGCACCGATCTGCGCCGCGCGTACGACGAGGCGTGCGCCCGGATCGATCAGGTCGTCGATCGCCTCCGTCGACCCGTACCCCTCCCGCCGACGGTGGCCGTCGCTGGGCCGCCGGTGGTGCGCTCGAACTTCCAGCCCGCCGCCTACGAGGCCATCGTCGATCGGGCCAAGGAGTACATCCGCGCCGGCGACGTCATCCAGGTGGTCCTGGCCCAGCGCTTCGAGTGTGCCCGGCGGGCCGAGCCGATCAACATCTATCGCTGCCTGCGCACCCTCAACCCGTCGCCCTACATGTTCTTTCTCCGCATGGGCGGGCGCACCGTGCTGGGCGCGTCGCCCGAGGTCATGGTGCGCCTCGAGGGCCGCGAGCTCACCGTGCGCCCGATCGCCGGCACGCGGCCGCGTGGAACCGACGAGCGGCACGACGCGGAACTGGAGCGCGAGCTGTGCGCCGATCCGAAGGAGATCGCGGAGCACATCATGTTGGTGGACCTCGGCCGCAACGACGTCGGGCGGGTGTCGCGCACCGGTACGGTCGAGGTCACGGCGCGCATGGTGGTCGAGCGCTATTCGCACGTCATGCACCTGGTCTCCAACGTGCGCGGCGAGCTGGCGGATGGCCTGGACTGCTTCGATGCCTTTCGGGCGACGTTTCCGGCCGGGACACTCTCCGGCGCGCCGAAGATCCGCGCCATGGAGCTCATCGAGGAGCTCGAGCCGGTGCGTCGCGGCGTGTACGGCGGCGCCATCGGCTACTTCGATTTCTCCGGCAACATGGACACGGCGATCGCCATCCGCACCGTGGTGATCGACGGCGACACCATCTACGCCGAGGCCGGCGCGGGCATCGTCGCGGATTCGGACCCCGAGCGCGAGCACGCCGAGTGCGTCAACAAGGCGCGCGCGGTGTTCCAAGCGGTGAAGCTGGCGGAGTCGATGTAGCCATGCTGCTGATGATCGATAACTACGACTCGTTCACCTACAACCTCGTGCAGTACCTCGGCGAGCTGGGCGAGGACGTGCGCGTGTACCGCAACGATGCGCTCACCGTCGACGCGATCGCCGCGATGCGACCCGACCGCATCGTGATCTCGCCCGGTCCGTGCAGCCCGACCGAAGCCGGCATCTCGGTCGCCGTGATCGAGCAGCTGACCGGGCGGATCCCGATTCTCGGCGTCTGCCTCGGACATCAATGCATCGGTGCCGCGCTCGGCGGCCGGATCGTGCGCGCCGGCCGCATCATGCACGGGAAGACGTCGCCGATCCGCCACGACGGCCGAACGATCTTCGCCGGGCTCGCCAACCCCTTCGACGCCACGCGCTATCACTCGCTGCTGATCGAGCGGGCAAGCATCCCGGAGTCGCTCGAAGTCTCCGCCTGGACCGACGAGGGGGAGATCATGGGCGTGCGTCACCGGGTCCATCGGCTCGAAGGGGTGCAATTCCATCCGGAATCGATTCTGACCCTCGAGGGCAAACGGTTGTTGAAGAACTTCCTGGACGTCTCGCGGCAATAGGGGCGCACGGGCGGATGTGGGTGGGGGAAAGGGCAGGGGCAAGGGCAAGGGAAGGGGCAGGGGCAAGGGAAGGGGCAGGGGCTTGGGCTTAGGCTAAGACTAGGGCGGAATGGACATCAAGGCGGCGATTGGGGCGTTGACGGGGCGGTGCGATCTCTCCGAATCGGAGATGGAGGGTGTGATCCGCGACGTCATGGATGGCCACGCGACGCCGGCGCAGATCGGCGCGCTGCTGGTGGCGCTCAAGATGAAAGGCGAGCGGGTCGACGAGATCACCGGGGCGGCGCGGGCGATGCGGCGCCATGCGACGCGGGTCCCGACCCGTCGTGAGGTGGTGGATACCTGCGGCACCGGCGGCGACATGCGCCACACCTTCAACATTTCGACCGCGGCGGCCTTCATCGCCGCCGGGGCGGGCCTGGCGATCGCCAAGCACGGCAACCGGGCGATGTCGGGCGCGGTCGGCGGCGCCGATGTCCTCGAGGCGCTCGGCGTCCGCATCGAGCTCGACCCGGCGCGCGTCGCGGCGTGCATCGACGAGGTGGGGATCGGGTTTCTGTTCGCGCCGCTCTTCCACCCGGCGATGCGCCAAGTGGCCGCGCCGCGCCGCGAGATCGGCGTGCGCACCGTGTTCAACCTGCTCGGGCCGCTCACCAACCCGGCCGGCGCGACCGCGCAACTGCTCGGCGTCTTCGCTCCCGACTGGGTCGAGCCGCTCGCCCACGCCCTCGGCCGCCTCGGCAGCCGGCGGGCGATGGTCGTGCACGGCGACGACGGGCTCGACGAGCTCTCGCTCACCGGCCCGAGCCTGGTGGCCGAGCTGCGCGACGGGGCCGTGCATACCTACCGCTTCGACCCCGCGAGCGTCGGACTGCGGTGCTGCGCGCCGGCCGACCTGGCCGGTGGCGACGCCAACCAGAATGCGGAGATCCTCCGCGCCATCCTCGCCGGGCGTGCCCCGGCGCCGCAGCGCGACATCGCGCTGCTCAACGCCGCCGCGGCGCTGTACGTCGGTGGCGCCGCCGCCAGCCTCGCCGACGGCCTGGCGCGCGCGCGCGCCGCGGTGAGCAGTGGCGCGGCGCGCGGCCGGCTCGATGCGATGATCGAGTTCACCAACCGATGATCCTCGACGAGATAGTCGCCGCACGCCGCGACGACGTCGCCCACGCCAAACGCGCCGTCCCGCGCGCCGCACTCGAGGCGCTGCCGCGCTACGCGGAGCCGCGGCGCGGCTTCGCGCGGGCGCTGCGGTCGCGGCCGCCCGCTATCATCGCCGAGGTGAAGAAGGCCTCGCCGTCCAAAGGGGTCATTCGCGCCGACTTCGACGCGGTGGCGATTGCCCGCCTTTACGCCGGCGCCGGCGCAGCGGCGATCTCCGTGCTCACCGAGGAGCGCTTCTTCCAGGGCAAGCCGGCGTACCTCGAACAGATTCGCTCTGCCGTCAGCGTGCCGCTGCTGCGCAAGGACTTCGTCTTCGATCCCTATCAACTGGTCGAGGCGCGCGCCTGGGGCGCCGATGCGGTCCTGCTGATCGTCGCCATGCTCGACGGCGCCCAGCTCGCCGACCTGCGCACCCAGGCGGAAGCGCTCACGCTGGACGTCTTGGTCGAAGTGCACACCGCCGGCGAGCTCGAACGCGCGGTGGGCGCGGGTGCGACGCTCATCGGGGTCAACAACCGCGACCTCACCACCTTTTCCACCACGCTGGAAACGGCGGAGCGCCTGCGCCCGGCCATCCCCGCAACGGCACTGGCCGTGGCCGAGAGCGGGATCGAAACGGCGGCCGACATCGCCCGCCTGCAAGCCGCCGGGTACGACGCCTTCCTGGTCGGGGAGTCGCTCATGCGCGCTGCCGATCCTGGCGCCGCGCTGCGCGGGTTGCTCGAGCGGCGGCGCTGAGGCGGTGGCCGATGACGATGGTGAAGGTCTGCGGAGTGACCAGCGTGGCGGACGCCCTGCTCGCCGCCGAGGCGGGCGCCGATGCGATCGGGCTCAACTTCTCTCCGCACAGCCCGCGTCGGGTGGCCATCGACGTCGCCGCGACCATATCGGCCGCGCTGCCCGCCGGCGTGTGTCGAGTCGGGGTTTTCGTCGACGCGCCGCGAGAGGAGGTGCGGGCGATCGCCGCGCAAGTCGGCCTCGACGCGCTGCAGTTCCACGGCAGCGAGGACCCGGCGTCATGCGCCGGCTGGCATTGCAAGACCATCAAGGCGCTGCGCGTGCGCGATGCCGACACCTTGGCGCGAGCCGGGGCGTACGCGGTGGACCTCATTCTGGCCGACGCCTACGTCGAGGGGCGCTTCGGGGGGACGGGGCAACGCGTCCCCGCCGACTGGCTGGTCTCCGTGCCATCCGAGCGCTTGATCCTCGCCGGCGGGCTGACCCCCGACAATGTGGCGGACGCAATCCGCGCCGTGCGCCCGCTGGCGGTCGACGTCGCGTCGGGCGTCGAACGCGCACCCGGAGTCAAGGACCGGGAGAAAGTCGAACGGTTCATCGCCAATGCAAAGACAGCCTGATCGACTCGGTCACTATGGCCAGTTCGGCGGCCGCTACGTCGCCGAGACGCTCATGCCGGCGCTGCTGGAGCTCGATACGGCCTACAAGCAGCTGCGCCGCGACCGCGAGTTTCAACGCGAGGTGCGCACGTACCTGCGCGAGTACGCCGGACGCGAGACGCCGCTCTACTTCGCGGCGCGCCTGACGGAGCGGCTCGGCGGCGCCAAGGTGTACCTCAAGCGCGAGGACCTCTGCCACACCGGCGCGCACAAGATCAACAATACGATCGGGCAGGGGTTGCTGGCGCGGCGCATGGGCAAGCCCCGCATCATCGCCGAGACCGGCGCCGGCCAGCACGGCGTGGCGACGGCGACTGTCACCGCCCTCCTCGGCCTGCAGTGCGACGTGTTCATGGGGGCGGAGGACGTGCAGCGCCAGTCGCTCAACGTCTTCCGCATGAAGCTGCTCGGCGCCACGGTGCATCCGGTCGCCGCCGGCAGCGCGACGCTCAAGGACGCCGTGAACGAGGCGCTGCGCGACTGGGTCACCAACGTGCGCACCACCTACTACCTGGTCGGCTCGACGATGGGGCCGCATCCCTATCCGATGATCGTGCGCGATTTCCAGGCGGTGATCGGGCAGGAGGTCAAGCGCCAGATCCGCGCCCGCGAAGGGCGGCTGCCCGACTATCTGGTCGCGTGCGTCGGCGGCGGCAGCAACGCCATGGGGCTCTTCTATCCCTTCGTCGCCGAGCCTGGCGTGGCGATGCTCGGCGTCGAAGCGGCCGGCGACGGCATTGCGACCGGACGGCACGCGGCGTCGATCACCGGCGGGATGATCGGCGTGCTGCACGGCAAGAAGACGTACGTCCTCCAGGACGAGCTCGGCCAAGTGCGCCCGGCGCACTCGATCTCGGCCGGGCTCGACTATCCCGGCGTCGGTCCGGAGCACGCCTACCTGCACGACACCGGCCGCGCTACCTATGTCGCGGTCACGGACGCCGAGGCGATGGACGCGCTGCAGACCCTGACGGCGACCGAGGGCATCATCCCGGCGCTCGAATCGGCGCACGCGATCGCGCAGGTGATGAAGCTCGCGCCGACGCTGCGGGCCGATCAGATCATCGTGGTCAACCTCTCCGGCCGAGGCGACAAGGACATGAACACGGTGGCGCGGTATCTGGGGGTGACGCTGTGACGGAGGGGCGGCGTTGTCCGTTGTCTGTTGTCCGTTGTCCGTTGGGACTCAGACGTCGGAACGGACAGCGGGCGACGAACAACGGATACCGAACGACGGAGCACACCGATGGGACGCATCGCTGACTGCTTCGCCGCCCTGCGCCGGCGCGGCGAGGTGGCGCTGGTGCCGTTCATCATGGCGGGCGATCCGGACCTCGATGCCACCCGTGCGCTGGTGCGCGCGGCGGCGGACGCGGGCGCCGACCTGATCGAGCTGGGGGTGCCGTTCTCCGATCCAACTGCCGATGGCCCGGTCATCCAGCGCGCCGGGGTGCGGGCGCTGCAGCGCGGTACCTCGCTGCGCCAGATCCTCGAGCTGGTCGCCGAGCTACGGCGCGGCGGCCTGGAGACTCCGATCATCCTGTTCGGCTACTACAACCCGATCTACCACTACGGTCCGGCGCGGTTGGCCGAGGATGCGGCGCGCGCCGGAGCCG